>Ga0187823_10000219_pt1 | contig 14129 bp, 17 predicted proteins | sample NC_wetland_sal_i_12_FD_132968 | JGI IMG/M metagenome (GOLD analysis project Ga0187823, IMG submission 132968) | Wetland sediment microbial communities from Neuse River Estuary, North Carolina, USA - SourceSoil_3 | ecosystem: Environmental > Aquatic > Freshwater > Wetlands > Sediment | place...
ACGATCTCGAACGCAGTGCGGGCCATGTCGCAATAGCCCAGATCGGAGAGCTTGACGCCCAGATCGCCGAGAATCCGCATCCGGCTCACGGGGTCGTGCGCCAGGCGGAAGGCCTCATAGTTGGCCGTGAGCGCCTCGAAGCGCTGTCCCTGGAGCGAGAGGACGGCGGCGAGGTCGGTATACGCACGGGCCCGCACATCGGCTAGCTCCGGCACGTGCGCGTCCGAAATGATCTGCTCCACGGCCGCTCGCGCCAGCGGCAGATTGCCTTGCGCTCGGAGAACGTTCGCCCTGCCGAGCCGCGACAGCAGCCGCGAACTCGTGTCGGCCGCGGCCGCCGCCCCCTCCTCCGCCGCCGCGTACGCCGCGGTCGCTGCGTCGAACCGTGCCTGGAGCCGGTTGAGCCGGCCCGCGAACAGCGCGACGGCTGTAAAGTCGCCGGCCGGCATGGCCGCACGATGCGTCCGCGCGGCCAGGCCGAGCACGTCCAGCGCCTCCGCCAGCCGGCCCTCGTTCTCCAGGAAGTAGGCGAACGCGTTCAGGGCCAGGCGCACGCCCTTGCTGCTTGCGCCCTGTGAGGACCGGATCGACTCCACGATGCCATCCAGGTGCCGCGTCTCCGGTCTCCGCTTGTCCAGCTCGGCCACGTAGCGGCGCGCGCTGTCGAGCTGCCAGGCATACGCCTGCCGCTCCTCGTCGCTCTCCACGCCGTCCAGCGACCGCTCGACGAGGCGCGCGACGAGGTACCCGGCGAGCGCACCGCGCGACGCCGCGTCGTCTCCCCGCTCCCGCTCCAGCCGGGCCCGCTCGAGAAAATCCTCGTGCCAGGACCCCGCCGGAGCCTCCCCGAAGAGACGCTGGGCCGTGAAGTCGCTCAACCGCGCTCCGCCGTTAGTAGGCATATGGATAGGCTATGGGCTAGTATCGCCCGGCGGCCTGGCGGGAGCAAGTGGTACAGCTTTTAGACGCCTTCCGCCGTAAAAAAGCTGCCCAGTTCCGGCCGGGGCGCCCGTACCGTGCGCCCATGCGAACGGGCGCCACGCTGGGGGAGCTGCTGATCGTCATGGTCGTGGTCGCCGCCCTGGCGGCCGTGGCCGTGCCGTCGGCGGCAGGGCTGCTCGCCGGGGTCTATACCGAGCGGGCGGCGCGGGAGCTGATGGCGGCGCACCGGGTGGCCCGTTTCAGCGCCATCGTGCGCAGCCGCCCCACCCTCCTGTATGTGTTCCCCGAGTCGCTGGTCGTGAGCGAGCTGCGCGGACGGGACACCCTGGCCGTCTGGCGGGCCGCCGGGCCCGCCGCGCTCGGCGTCTCGCTGGAGGGGCCGGCCTACCCGCTGGCGTTCGCGCCCACCGGGCTTCCGCGCGGCGTAGCCAACGCCACCTACCGGCTCCAGCGCGGCACCACCCGCCGCCAGGTGATCGTGTCCCGGCTGGGCCGGCTCAGAATTGCCCGGTAGCACCATGCGGTCGCGCGGAGGAAGACGGCACCTTCGCCGGCCGGGCTCGGAGGCCGGGACGCGCTCCGAGCCACCACCGTCACTGCGCCAGATGGAAAGTCAGGTCCACGTGCACCTTGATGTCCTCGTACATCCGGAGCATCCCCATCAGCTTCGTGAGGCCGCCGATCTTGTAGTCCTTGAGGTTGAGCGGGAATTCGCTGCGTATCCGGACGTCGCCCCCGCCGAACACCACCGATCCCGGCAGCTCCACCTCGCGCTCCACCCCGTGCAGCGTGAGCCGGCCCTTGAGCGTCACCGGCACGCTGTCGCCGGCGCCGCCGGGTGCCACTCCGTCGAGATCGAACCGCATGGTCGGATACTTGTCGGATTCCATCGACTTGTTAAGGTCGCGGTCTCGCCGCCCGTTGCCGGTCTGGAGCGTCGCCACCGGCGACTCGACCCAGCCCCGGACCGCCTCCAGCCCGTCGCCGCCAGTCATCGCCCCCGTCACCGTGCTGGTCGTCCCGACGAAGTCGCCCGCCGAGGCCCGGCCGTCAAAGCTGAGCGTGCCCTGCGCGAGCGTGCCGCCGGGCACGGCCCGTGCCGCCTGCGCCCAGGCAGGCGCCGCTGCCTGCATCCGCCCCACCGCCAGCACCGCCAGCACCGTCCACACTGTCCGCATTACGCATCTCCGTGCTCCCGTGACCGCCGCCGCGCCACGCCCTCGTCCAATCCGTACTTCCGGATCTTGTGGAGCAGCGTGGAGCGCGATATCCCGAGGACCAGCGCAGCCTGCCGCCGATTCCCGGCGGTGTGCGCCAGCGTCCGCGCAATGTGTGCGCGCTCGGCCTGGTCAAGGGAGACGGGTGAGCCCGGCGCCGATGGACAGATGGCCGCACGCAGAAGCCCGGCATCCAGCTCCGGCAGCGCGAGCGAAACGACTGCCGCATCGAAGCCGCCGGCCTCGAGCGACTCGGCTGCGGCCCGGGCATCCTCGGCTTCGAGCACCCGGAGGCCGGCCGCGCGCAATGCGTCCGCGAGCAGCCGCCGCCGCTCGGCGTCGCGCTCCAGCACCAGGAGGTGGAGAGGCCCGCTCATCCCGCCCAAGCTAGTCCGGCCGCCGGGGCGGGGCCATTGTCCGGCGGCCGCCGAGAGGCGCGAACCATGACGCAGCCCGCTCCCGCCTGCCTGGCCGCGCTCGAGCCGGGGGCCCGGGTCCAGGATCGGCTCCTCGTGCTCGAGATCGAGCGCCGGGCGCTCGGATCGCACGAGGCTACCGTGCTGACGCTGGGAAATGCCTCCGGGCGGCTGCCCAGTGCTCCCTTCTGGGAGGAAGCCCAGCAGCGGGTGGCTGGACTCGCCCGGGGCGATGTCGTGGAGGTGGCGGGCCGGGTCGGCGCTTACCGCGGACAGCGCCAGCTTGCCGTGGAGACCATCCGCCGGCTGCCCCCGGACCTCGTCGATCCCCGGACGCTGCTGCCCGCGCTCGCCGACGCAGGTCCTTGCTGGACCGCGCTGGACCGCTGGCGCGCGGCCATTCGCCCGGTCTCGCTGGCCCGGGTGGTCGGCCTCTTCTACGACGATGGGGCCTTCCGCCGCAGTTACGAGCAGTGCCCGGCGAGCCCCGCGGGACACCACGCGGCCCTGGGCGGCCTGCTGCGCCATACCTTCGAAGTCGCCAGCATCGGGCACGCCATCGCCGGCGTGGCTGGGGCGGACCGGGACCTCGTGCTCGCCGGAGCGCTGCTTCATGACATCGGTAAGCTCGAGGCCTACTCCTGGACCGGCCCGTTCGAGCTGACCAGGCCCGGAACGTTGCTCGGTCACGTCGCGCTGGGCGCGCGCATGCTCGACCGCCGGGTCCACGAGAGCGGGGACGTCCCCTGCAGCCCCCTTGAGCTGGACCTGCTGCTCCATCTCGTCCTCTCCCACCACGGCAAGCTCGAGTTCGGGGCCTCCGTCCAGCCCATGACGCTTGAAGCGGAGATTCTCCACTACGCCGACGACGCGAGCGCCCGGAGCGCGAGCATGGCGGAAGCGGTGCGGGACGCCGCCAACTTCACCGGTCCGGCGCTGTTCAGTTCACGGATCTGGCAGCTGGATCGAAGGCGCGTCTACCGCGGCGGGGGAGAGTTCGGAGACCGAACCGCGCCGACGTCCTGAACGCGGAACGGCCGCCTAGTCGTGGCTAGGCGGCCGTCCTCCACACGGACTTTCCGAGGCCGGGGCCCGAGGGCCGCCGTTCTTCTCCCGCCTGCCACCGAGCGTTGCGCTCGGGAGGGCAAAGCAAGGCCTCGGCAACGATCCCCAGGCCGGATGGCCGTCCCACCTGGTTCGTCTATGCGAGCGCTGCGAGTCGGATCGGGTCGCGGACCGACCCTTCGCACTGCTCTCCGAGGCGCCGGATCGGAGAGGGCAAAGCGCGCGACTGGCTTCGCCTGGATCGAGTCGAACGGCCGCCAGGATCGACGGACACCGATACGCGGGGCACCGGTCCCCTCCCCCGGAACCCGACTCGCCCCGGCTTCCCGGCCTCTTGTCCAAACTGGGAGTTCGGACCCGATTCCGAAAAACCGAACGGAAGATCGCGTTCGCTCATAAATCCGGCAAGTGCCTGTATTTATTCGGGTTACGAGTGTTGACGCAAGTGGAGATGTGGACAAATAAAACGAGGAACGATCGCTACCTACCGCTCCCGTCCACAGCTTGTGGAGATGTGTATTGGGGTTGTCTACACTGGCTGAACGCGCGGCAATCAGGATTCCAAGCCTGCCTCGATGTAGCGGTAGGTCGGTTCACCGTCGGTTGGACCGAACAAGCAACCGGCCGCGGTCGCGGCAAACCACCCGGCCATGAGCGGGCGGGGGTAGTCCAGCTCCTTGATCACCGGGCCCAACCAGCGGCGCAGATGGCGGATCTCCGGCGCGCGACGGCCCAGCAGGGCCAGCAGCGCCCCCGTTCCCGAGGTGGCGCGGAGAAAGTGCGCCAAGCCATGGGCCCGCTGGCTGAATTCCACCGCTTTGACGCCGGGCTCGTCGAAGAGCACGGCGCCCTCGAACACATCCATCGGCGGGGCGTCCAGCCGGGGCCCCAGGTAGACGAACCGCCGCTCTCCCTGCGTCTTCCGCTCGATGACGGCCGCCGCCGTCTCGGCGGTGAGCCGGGCGGCGTGCAGCAGGTCGTCGTCCACCAGTATCCCCACGGCGCCGGTCCACTCGAGCGCGGCCAGGGCCGTCTCGACCGGGCAGCCCAGGGCGTCGTCGAACGCGAGCAGCCGCGGCGCCTCGCCCGCGCGGAGGACAAAGTGCGACAGGCCCTCGGCGCGATCGGTAAACGTCCGGACGACGAGCGTCTGGGGTGTGGACATGCGTGGAAGCTAAGCGGGCGCTACGTTTCCCAGTATCCCCGGCCCCTGGAGCCCACACTGCGCGTGGAGTGGACGTCCTACGCGTCACCGATCGGCGCCCTCACCGTCATCGAGTGCGCGGAGGGCCCGCTCGCCGTGGAGTTCCCCCACCGGGCCGACCGGATCCGCTGGACCGTGCGTCTCCGGGCCGCGGTGCCCGAGCTCCACATCATCCAGGGCGCCTGCGCCCGGACCACCGCTTGGCTGGACCTCTATTTCAGCGGCTCGCCCGCGCCGTTCGCCTTCCCGCGGTACCTGCGCCAGTGGTTCGACCTCTCCCCGGCCCAGGTCGCCGTCTACAAGGCGCTTCGCAAGATCCGCTTCGGCGAGACCCGCTCCTATGAGGACGTCGCACGGGCCACCGGCCTGCACCCGCGGCAGATCGGATGGCTGATCGCCGCGAACCACCTCGCCCTCCTCATCCCCTGCCACCGGGTTGTGGGCAAGGACGGCGGCCTCGTGGGCTACAGCGGCGGCCTGGAGGCCAAGCGGTGGCTCCTGGGGCACGAGCTCCGGAAGGCCGGCGTCGTGCTCAGGTGAGGCGCCCGGCCCGTCTTGACAACCTCCCTGCCGGGCCGAACCTTATCCCTATGCTTTGCCTGGTCCAGCCCGCCTAGAACTCGGCTAAATGACAGCCGCCCGCGCCTCGTGCCGGCCGGCTTTTTTGTCACGCTTCGGCCACGAGGGCCGGAGTTGTCCGGAGCCGTCGCGCTCCCATCTTCATGAGGTTGTGGCAATGCCGAAGGGCACGGTCAAGTGGTTCAACGACGCGAAGGGGTTCGGCTTCATCGCGCAGGAGGGCGGCAAGGACGTGTTCGTTCACCACACGGCGATCGTGGCGGAGGGCTTCCGCTCGCTTGCTGAGGGCGACAACGTGGAATTCGAGATCGTCGAAGGCCCGAAGGGTCTCCAGGCCGCTAACGTGCGGAAGGTCTAGAGGGCAGACCGGCGCTCCTTCGGCGCGCACCGCACCGGGCCGCAAGCCGCGGCCCTCTCTCCAGCCACACGGGGACAGGGCTTGGTTCTTGCGGTCCTTTCCTTGGGCCGATTCGCCACTTCCTTGCCTGTCAACCGTATTGCATCGAGGTCGGTCATGTCGGGTTCGCTTCGAATCGCCGTGGGCGCCGCACTCTGCCTTCTCGCCGCCTCCGGCGGACGGGCCGCCGCGCAGTCGGCCGTGCCCGACACCGCCGGGCTCGAGTTCCACGGATTTCGCGCCGGTGAGCGGCTGCGCGATATCGCCGCCCACGTCGAGCGGCTCGACGGCACCCGCCTCGCGTGCAAGCGGGCACGGCTGGATCGCCGGGTCAGCGAGTGTCGCTCCACGTTGACCGACCCCGCCTTCGGAGGCCAGGTGGAGCTCTGGCTGTCGGCCGTCGACAGCGTGGCGAGCGTCGTCACGCTGGCGGGCGAAGTGGCGCCCGACCAGCTGGACGAGTGGCGCAGCGGGCTCGAATCCCGTTACGGCCGGGTCGGCGCGAACGTACAGGGCTCCCAGTGGTCGATGCAGTGGATCCGCCACGATCGCATGATCCGCCTCACGTGGCGCATCGACCACTCGACCAAGATCGCGTCCGTCGCCCTCGTGGACGGCGCCGTCCTCGACGCCTGGGGCCGCACCCGCGCGCGCCGCGGCGCCTCACGCTCGTAGCCGCACGAGAAAGCTGCCCTCCCCGTCTTCGAGCACGTAGTCTCCCACCACGACCGCCTCGTCCCGGAGCCGCCGGAGGAGCGTGCGCGTGCGGGTCCGGATCGGCGCCCCGCCCCCGGAGCGCCCGCGCCCGGTGATGAGGCGCACGACCGCACCGGGCCGCGCCCGGGCCTGGGCCCGGAGGAAACGCTCGGCGTTCGCCGCGGCCTCGAGCACGCGCTGCCCGTGGAGGTCGAACGTCGCAGCCGGCGGTTGCTCGGTCCAGTCGCTCACGTAGCGGGCTCGCGTCGCTCGAGTGGAAACGGGAAGATACCCATTGCCTTCCCTCTGGCGTGCCCCTAACCTTCCCGCACCCCTTGCACCCGCACTCCAAGGCTTTGCCTCAGCGCCTCCGACGACACGCGCATCCCCTTCGGCGCGCCCTCCCGGTCGCCTTGGCGCTCCTCGCCGCGACCGCCTGCCGCTCGACCAGCGGGCCCGTCCTCATCGGCCTCGCCGGTCCGTTCACCGATCCCGTCGGCGCCCCGATGAAGCGCGCGGCCGAGCTCGCCGTCGAGGAGATCAACGCCCAGGGCGGCGTCGCGGGGCGCCCCATGCAGCTCGTCGAGCGGAACGACTTCGCGAACTCCGACTCGGCGGTCTTCGTCGCCACCGATCTCTATAATGCGGGCGTGGCCGCGGTCGTCGGCCACCTCTACTCGGGCCAGACGCTCGCCGCCGCCCCGGTCTACAACGGCGGCGAGGACCCGGTGGCGGCGATCTCGCCGTCGTCGTCCTCGCCGGACGTGAGCGGCGCCGGCCGGTACACGTTCCGCCTCTGCCCGAGCGACCTCGCCCACGGCGCCGCGCTCGCCCGCTGGATCCGCAACCGGCTCGCGCTCGAGCGCGGAGCCGTTCTCTACCTCAACGACGACTACGGGCGCGGGGTGCGGGAGACGTTCGTGGAGGAATTCGCCCGGCTCGGCGGTGAGCTGCTGTCGATCGATCCCTATCTCGGCGACACCCCGGACGTCGGCGTCTACCTCGACCGGCTCGCGAAGAGCGGGCGCGCGCAGTTCATCGTCGTGGCCGGCAACCGCGGCGACGCCGAGGAGATCCTGCGCCAGGCCCGAAGCCGGAAGCTGACGGTGCCCGTGCTCGGTGCCGACGGCCTCGAGGGGATCGAGGAAGCGGGGGCGCTGGCCGAGGGCGTGTACGTGTCGCAGGCATACCTCCCTTCGATCGACCGCCCGGCGAATCGCAGGTTCGTAGACGCGTATCGCCGCAAGTACCCCGACGCCGGCCTCCCCAATCAGCCGGCCGCGGCCACCTACGACGCCATCTATCTGCTGCGGGACGTCATCGCGCACGCGGGTACCCGGCGCGACGCCATCCGCGACGCGCTTTCCGCGGTGGGGAAGGGAGCGCCGGCGTTCGAAGGGGTCACCGGCCGGGTCGTCTTCGACTCGCTGGGCGACGTCCCGGCCAGCGAGGTCCACATCGGCGTGGTGCACGACGGCGTGATCCGCCTCGCGGAGGGCGGCTGAGCATGCTGGACAGCCTGCGGAAGCGGATGTGGGCGGGCATGGGCGTGCTCATCGCTCTGGTGTTCCTCCTGTTCTCCCTGTCGGTCAAGACGATCCGCTCGCTCGACAACTCCGTGGCCGAGGAGGTGGGCTTGCTCCTCCAGACCACGACGCTCGGCAACGGTCTCGTCGGCGCGGTCAGCTCCGAGATCCGGTCGGCGGAGCAGTACCTCGACCAGCCCACGGCCCCCGTGCGCATGGACTTCCTCCGCGCGGGCGACTCGGCCTACGCCTTTCAGCGGCGGTATCGCGAGCTCGGCTCGCTCACAACCTCGGACCGGTACATCATCAACCGCATCGGCGCCGCCCAGGCGCGGCTCGAGGTGGCCTACGCCCAGGCGCACGCTCTCACCGATCTCGGCCGCCGCGACGACGCGCGCAAGCTGGCCGGCCAGACCCGGGCATCGGCGGACACGCTGATCGCCGACGTGCAGGCGCTGACCGCGGCGCAGAGCGACCGGTCGCAGGTCCGGGCCAAGGCGCTCAAGACGGAAGCGGACCAGCGGCGCGCGCTGCTCTGGCTCGTCTTCTTCCTTTCGGTCGCCGCCGCCGTGGTCATCGCCTGGATCACCGACCGCTGGATCAGCCTGCCGCTCCGGCGCCTGGTGGGCGCGGCGGACCGGTTCGGCTCCGGCGATCTCCGTCCCATCAAGCTCGGCGCGATGCCCACCGAGCTCGACCGGCTCGGACGGGCGATGAGCGAGATGGGCGGGCGCCTGCGGCAAGTCGTCCAGTCGGTCGTCCAGGAGGCCAACCAGATCAGCGGGAGCGCCAGCGACTTCTCGGCGATGAGCGAACAGCTCGCCTCGTCCAGCGGGGAGATCTCGACCGCCATGGTGCGCATGGCGAGCAGCGCCGAGGACCAGGTGAACGGCATGCGTGAAGCCGACGCCATGCTGCTCACGCTCCGACGGGCCGCCGAGAGCAATGCCGAAGCGGCCGCGCGAGTCGTCGCGCTCGGCGACCGGATTCGCGATCTCGCGGGACACCATCAGGCCGACGTGCGCAACGCCGGCGAGACGCTCCTCGGCATCCGGGAGGTGGTGCAGACGTCGGCCAACCAGGTCCAGCGGCTCGCCGGGCTCTCCGGGTCCATCACCGACTTCATCGATCTCATCAAGCAGATCTCGTCCCAGACGAACCTGCTGGCCCTCAACGCGGCGATCGAAGCCGCGCGGGCGGGGGAGCACGGGCGCGGGTTCGCCGTGGTCGCCGAAGAAGTGCGGCGCCTGGCGGACTCGAGTGCGGCGGCCGCGGAAGACGTGGCCAAGACGGTCGAATACATCCGCGCCCAGATCCGCGAGGTCTCCGGAACGATGGAAGTGGGCTCGGCCAAGGTGAGCGGCGTCGAGGGTGTGGCCGCCGCTGCCGCAGGGGGGCTGGAGCAGATCGCGGAGGCGGTGGCCCTCGTAAGTGCGGCGGCGGCGGACGTCGTACGCGAGGCTGCCGTGAACCGCCGGATGGTGGACGACCTGGGGCGGAAAACGTCCGGCGCGGCGCAGACCGCGACGGAGCACGCATCGATGAGCGAGGAAGTGACGGCGGCGGCCGAGGAACAGACGGCGTCCACCGAAGCGATGGCGGCAGCGGCCGGCGAGCTCCTTCAGGGAGCCCAGCGCCTCGCCATGCTCATGACCGACTTCAGGACCTGACGGCTAGCGGCGTTTCCCGTTCTTGGCGGCCTTCTTCACCGCCTTCACCGACTTGACGGCTTTGGCTTTGGCCCTGGCCTTGTGAGCCTTGGCCCGGTCCGCCGCGCGATCAGCCCGCTTGCGGTGCGCCTCGTGTACGTCCGCCAGCACGCGGTCGCCTTCTTCTCCGCCGAGCAACCCCCGTCGCACCGCGTACTTCACCAACTCCTCGGCGTCGGCGAGCTGGAACTCGCCCAGCCGGGCCGCCGCGCGAATGGTGCTCACGAGCGCGTCTGCCACCGGGCTTCGCAGAACGTTCGCGATTCCCGGAAGTGCCTCGAGCAGGGTCGAGATCTGGGAGCCGCCGAGCTCCGACACCGGATGGTCCTCCCTGAAGCGGAGAAGCGGCGCCGGCGCAGTCGCATCCGCCCCGTATCTCCGTGGCGGGCAACGTATCACGTGATCGGGTGAAGGTCAAGCGAGTGCTACTGCTGATTTGACAGGCCATTGGTCAGACGTAGTCAAGACTACTACTCATTTCGTCACGATCAACTCGCCCCGCATGTCGTAGACCCGGTGCGGGGTGCAGAAGAATGGGTACCGGCCCGGTGGAAGCGCTGGTACCACAATCCGGTACTCGGCTCCGGGATGGTCCAGGACCGGCCCGCTCAAATCGCCCGTCCGGTCGGGCATGGCGGCATCCAGGGCCTCCCTCGCGCCCGCCGGCAGCCCTTCCGCTTCGAAGGTCACGTTGTGCGGGGCGCCGCTCGAGACCCGGAACCGGAGCACGTCGCCCGGCTTGGCGGTCACCCGGGCAGGCACGAAGCGGTAGACCTCACGGCTCAGGTCGACCTCCAGCCGCACGATGTGGACCGCCTGGGCCCCTGCCGACGCTGCGCCCCACGATGCCAGCCACGCCACGAACACCAACGGCGCCAGCCGCTTTGCGCGCATTTCAAGCCGGCCGTAAATTGGCTTGAGGTGGGATTCGTTTCGCATGCTGGCCACCGTTCCCACCGGAAGGACCGACTGTGGGTCGTCGGGGAATCAAGGAGTACCGGGCACCGGAGGCGTTGATCTTGATCGCAGCCGATCGGGACCACAAACCTCTGGTGTGCCCGTCGTGCGGGTCCCCGGCCGTCGATCGCAACCCGCCGCGCCCCCTCAAGGCTGACGACCAGCCGGCCGGTCGCGTCACCCTCCACTGCTCGGCCTGCGGCCGCAGCGCGGTTTACATCGACCGCGGCGCCGGCCAGGCCCCCGTCCCCGAAGCTCCCAAAGCGCGTTGACCGCCGGGGCTATTCCGGTGTCGTGAACAGCCGGTTCCAGCGGATCGCGGTCAGCGCCGGCAAGGCGTGCCAGCTGCTGGGATCGTAGCTGTAGTAGACGAGCAGCGGCCGGCCCCGCACGTTCTTCCGGGGAAGGAATCCCCAATAGCGCCCGTCGTAGGAGCTGTCGCGGTTGTCGCCCATCATGAAGAACGAATCGGCCGGCACGACGATCGGCCCCCAATCCTGGAGATCGGGCTTGTAGGTTGCCGGATCGGCCTTGACCAGATGGGGCAACTGCCACTCCCGCATCTTGAGCCGCTGCACCGGGTCCTCCGACCGGGTCGGGTCGGTGTGCAGGACGTACGGCTCGCTCACCTTCTTCCCGTTGCGCCACAGCTCGCCGTTCTCCATCCACAATGTGTCGCCCGGCATGCCGATCAGCCGCTTGACGACCTTGAGCCCCTCCTCCTCCACCGAATCGAATACCAGGATGTCGTCCCGCTTCGGCTCGCGGAAGGCCGGCAGGTGCACGTGGACGAGCGGCACCTCTGCGCCGTAGAGCGCCTTGTTGACGAACAGAAAGTCGCCGATCAGCAGCGTGTTCTCCATGCTGCCGGAGGGGATCCGGAAGGCTTCCACGAGGAAGGTCCGCAGAAGGAACCACACCACGAGGGCGACGAGGATCGACTTCGTCCACTCCCAGAGCCACACGGCGAAGGAGCGGGCGGCCTGCGGGCGCGGCGAGGTCGGCGCGGGGATCTGGGTGTTCGGCGAGGCGGTCATGTCCGGGCGCCCGCTCCGCGGGCCGGCAAAGGTTGGTGGCAAGATGAGGGACTCGGCGCCCGGATTGAAGGGCGCGCCGGCACGGTCACGAACGCAGCGCGGTCAGTACCTCGGCCGCGTGCCCTTCGGGCTTCACCTTCTCGAACACGTAAGCGATTCGGCCCTCGCCATCGATGACGAACGTCGTCCGCAGGATGCCCTTATAGCGCCGGCCGTACATGGATTTCTCGCCCCAGGCGCCGTAGGCCTCGGCGACCCGGTGATCGGTATCGGCCAGGAGCGGGAACGGCAGGTCATACTTGCGTTTGAACTTCTGGTGCGAGGCGACGCCGTCGGGGGACACCCCCAGAACGACCGCGCCGGTTCGCTGCACGTCTTTCCAGCTGTCACGGAACCCGCAGGCTTCCTTGGTGCAGCCGCTCGTGTCGTCTTTGGGATAGAAGTACAGCACCACCTTGCGCCCCTTGAGCCCGGCCAGGGTGACCGTGCTCCCGTCGTCGGCGGGCAGGGAAAAATCGGGGGCCTTAACACCGGTGCCGAGCATCGTCTCCTCACTGGTCGCGGCGCGCGGCCCCGACGGCCGCTTCGGGTTCCGGCCGGGTTGTCGCGCCCGGGCCGCGCGTCGATCCTTGGGGTACAAGCCACGTCGAGTATAAGCAGGGAGGCCGTATGGACCAATCAGGACAGGGGCCCGCCCCGCGCCGGTCGTTCACTCCGCTCAAGGACCGGCTCGGCGAGTTGTGCGCCGTCGGCAAAGAGAGCGCCGAGTACCTCTGGCAGGTTCCCGGCGACGCGGAGGTCCGCCGGAAGATCACCGACATCCTCGAGCAGATCCACGTCGAGGTTGCGAAGTCCGGCCGGGGCGAGATGGCCCGCCTGGTGGACGAGCTCCGGACGGCGATCGCCGCGACGCCCTCCCCACAGCAAGCCGAGATTCTGCAGGACGGCTTCGACCGGCTCACGCGTCTGTGGCAGGCGGCGAAAAGCGGCCTGTTCTAGGACTGATCCCCTTCCGTCGCGGCGGCGTGGATCCGCTCGACCACCTTGGGCGCCACGGGGGCGCCCTCGGACAGGCGCTCCTGACCGCCCACGACCACTGACTCGCCCGGCTCGACTCCGCTCTTCGTCTCCACCCAGCCCGGCGTCCGCACGCCGAGGACGACCTCCCGGCGGGTGGCCTTCCCGTCCTTGGCGACCCATACGAAGCTCGACCCCTGGATCGGGAGGATCGCATCTTCCGGAATCACCACGGCGTTCGGCCGGACTGCGGTCGCGAGCCGGGCGTCGATGAACATTCCTGCCTGAAGCTCCCGGCGCGGATTCGCCACCTCGGCCTTCACCGTGATGGTGCGGCCGGGCAGCTGCACCACCGGGTCCACGAAGTCCACCACTCCCGTGTACTCCTTGCCCGGGAGCGCCGCGACCCGGAAGACCACGCGCTGGCCCACCTTGAGGGCGGCCGCGTAGCGCTCGGGTACCTGGAACGCCGCCCGCTGCGGGTGCACCGTCTGGAGCGAGGCCAGGCGGGTGGACGTCGTCAGGTAGTCGCCCACGCTCACGAACCGCTGGCCTACCACGCCGGAGAAGGGCGCCCGCACGGTGGTCCGCGCCAGCCGGAGCGAGAGCAGGTCGTACTGGGCCCGGGTGCTTCGCGCGGTGGCCTCCGCGCGCTCGAGGTCCGCCTGCGACGACGCCTGCTGATCGATGAGCTCGCGGGTGCGCTCGAGCGCCTGGCGCGCAAGATCGCGATCCGCCTCGGCCCGGGCCACTTCGGCCTTGAGCTCACCATCGTCCACCTGGAAGAGCGGCGTGCCTTTGACGACCTCCGCTCCCTCACGCACCAGGATCGCCGCGAGCCGGCCTTCGATTTCCGGGCGGAGCTCAATCGACTGGATGGACTCGATCTGGCCCGACGCGAGGATGGCGTCCACGACGGTGTCGGTCCGGGCGACCGCCACCTCGACCGGCATGGCGGGCGGTCCGGCGGCCCCTGGCCCGCCGCTCCCGGCGCCCTTGGACTCGGGCGACGCTTTGTCGCACGCTGCGAGGGCGGCGACGGCCAGCAGCGCTCTCAACGGTGCTCTCACGGGGCATCCTTGTTCGGGAAGAGCCGGCGTCCCAGGATCACCTCCAGGCCCGCCAGTGCGAGGCGGGTGGAGTAGTTCGCCTGCACGACGTCGGATTCGGCCTGGGTCAGACTGATCTGCGCGTCCAGCAGCTCGAGGATCGTCGTCGCGCCCGAGCGGTAGCGCGCGCCTTGCACCCGGAAGTTCTCGGCCGCGGCCGCGAGCGCCAGCGCGGAGAGGTCCACCGTCCCCCGCGCGGTCCGATATGCTTCGTATGCCTCGGTCACGTCCCGCAGCGCGCCGCGCTCCAGATCCGCG
>Ga0187823_10000220_pt1 | contig 14107 bp, 10 predicted proteins | sample NC_wetland_sal_i_12_FD_132968 | JGI IMG/M metagenome (GOLD analysis project Ga0187823, IMG submission 132968) | Wetland sediment microbial communities from Neuse River Estuary, North Carolina, USA - SourceSoil_3 | ecosystem: Environmental > Aquatic > Freshwater > Wetlands > Sediment | place...
CTGCTTCAGGGGCCGGCCCGCGGGCCTCAAGCTGCTTTCGCAGTTGCTCAGTTTCGGCGCGGTACTGGCCGGCCTCCGTGCGCAATTCGACGACCGCGTTGCGCAGTTCGCGCACTTCGTCCTGAAGCTGGCGGACGGCGTCGGTCATCGCGTCCGGCGGCGGCGATGCCGTGGTGCTGGCTTGCGTCCAGCTATAAATGCTGGCTGCAAGCAGAAGCAAAACCGTCGAGCCGAATTTTCTGATCCGGCCGGGCCAAATATTCTTGTGCTTCACAATTCGCCTCCGCAGAAAAAAGAGTACCTGGAGTTCTGCCGGACCGCCCCATTGAACTCTGGGGCGGCGGGCGGGCGGTCTGCCCAAGAAATGCTACTCCGATTGCGACCACTCGGTGCGGGCCAGGGGCGTGCGACCGGGCTTTCCTTCCTGCCCGGGCTCCAACGATGACGCCAGGGGAAGCAACAGGCGGAAGACGGTTCCCTCGGCCGAGGTTTTTTCGACGATCACGTCCCCGCCATGGTCCTGGATGATTTTCTGTACCACCGTCAGGCCCAGCCCAGTGCCATTCTCCTTGCCATGGCTGATGAAAGGCTCGAACATCTGGCCGCGAATCATCTCCGGAATGCCGTGTCCGTTGTCGGTCACGCGAATCTCCACTCCACCCGGCACCTCGTTTAATCCCACGTGGATGCGGCCGGTCTCGGGCGCCACCGCTTCGCAGGAATTCAAGAGCAGGTTGTACAGAGCGCGCTCCAGCTTCCGGGAATCGAACCATCCCGAACTATTGCCTTCCTGACTGGTGGTGATGCGGACGGGGTGGAAGTCGGGATGGGACCGGACCGCCGCCACCACACGCTCCACGGAATCCCTGACGTTGCCGAAAGTCGGCCGTAAGGATTCACGCGTGCGCGAAAACTCCAGCAGCGAGTCGATGAGGTCGGTCATCTGGTTCACCGCGACCCGAACTTCCTGGTAGAGCTCTTCCCGCTGTTCCGGAGACAACCGGCTCTCGCACAGGAATTCCGCGTTGGCCACGATGGCGGCCAGCGAGTGCCGCAAGTCATGCGAGATCGAACTGGCCATGCGGCCGATGGTGGCCAGCCGCTCAGCTTCCAGCAGTTCCTGTTGGGTTTTTTGCAGACTGTCACGCATCCGGCGGAAGGCCCGGGTCACTTCAGCGACCTCATCGCCGCCGCGCGCATCCAGCGCGTAACTGAAATCGCCTTCCTGCAACGCGCGTACGCCCGCAACCAGGTTTCCCAGCGGGCGGGTGAAGGTGTGCGAGATAAGAAATACCAGCGCGCTGCCGCCCAGCACGGCGGCCAGTCCCAGCGCCAGCAGAAGGCGGTTGAGACTGTCGAGAAATGCGGTTGCCTGATCGTAGGACTTGAGCACGACCAGGCGCACCGAGGAATTCCTGGCGCCGGCCAGCTCGAGCGCCGTGATGAGATAGCGTTCCTCCCCAAGTTGGATCTGCTCCGGCCCGGACACTCCCGTCTGAGGCTGGAGAACGCGCTGCCGCGGCAATTCCGATTCCTGCACCGCCGACAATGTGGTTTTCACCACCGTGTCGCCGTAATAAAACGCCACCTGGCTGGCCGCGATGCGCCCGACCTGCGAGGTCAGCCGGTCGTCAATTTCGTATCCGATTACCAGGAAGCCCAGCAGGTGGTTCTGCTCGGCGGGGCCGAAATAAACCGGCTGGAGAAACACTTCGTACAGATGCTGTCCGCCAAACCACCAGTGGCCCGAACTTTCGTCATTCAGGCTGCCGGACAACGACTGTTGCGCCATCTCCCGGGTCAGCCCCGGGGACGCGGTATGTAAAGCGACCACCCGGCCCGTCCGGTCCGCCAGCAGAAAAAGATCGCTTCCCGCCAGCCGCCACAGGCCGCTGGATGCGTCCTGAATGGTGGCTTCATGCTGCGTCGTCATCAACGCCCGCAGGTCGGGCAAGTCCGCCAGAAGCTCGGCGGAGTGAGTCAGCGTAATTTCACGTTCCCGCTGAAAGTTCTGGAAGGTGCTGACGGAATTGCGCAGATCGGCGAAAATTTCCCGCCTTATCTGCTGCTGCACGCTGTGCCGCACCAGCAGGAGGCTGGTGCAGGTCAGGCCGGCGGAAATCAGCAGCATGGAGAGCAGAAACTTGGTGCGCATGCGAAGTTTCAGCATGAGGATCTCCTGCTGCCAGCCAGCCGGTTCGCGCGTCGACCCGAACTAACGCACAAACTTGTAGCCCATACCGTGAACCGTCCGGAAGTGTACCGGATTGGCCGGGTCTTTCTCCAACTTCTGCCGCAATTTCAGAATGTGATTGTCCACGGTTCGCGTGGAAGGATAATTCTGATAGCCCCAGACTTCATTGAGCAGTTCGTCGCGCGAGATCACTCGCTCCGCATTCTGCATCATGAATTTCAAGGTCTTGAATTCCTGGGCCGTAAGTCCGATCGGCTGGCCATCACGCGTGACTTCCATGCGGACGAAATCCACGGAGATGCCGTCGAACCCGTTGACGTCCGAGGTGGCAGAGCGCGAACTGCGGCGCAAGGCGGCCCGTACCCGCGCCAGGAGTTCACGCGGGCTGAACGGTTTGGTCACGTAGTCGTCTGCGCCCAACTCCAGCAGCAGCACTTTGTCGGAAACGTCGCTGGCCGCGCTGAGAATGATCACCGGCAGGGCCGGCGCTTGTTGCTTGATCTCGCGGCAAACATCCCGTCCCGACATGGCGGGCAACCGAAGATCGAGCACGACCGCGGCGGGAGTTGCCACCCGATAAGCCTCCAGCGCCGATTTTCCATCCGCGCTGATCTCGACTGCGAATCCTTCGGCCTCAAACAGACGCTTGAGCGCCTTCTGGACCGCCCGGTCGTCTTCAACCACCAGAATCCGTTCCATCAGCCTCCCGGAATATGAAGCCGCGAAGCGCGGCACCACCTCATCACGCTGCAGGTCCGCACCGCGGCTGGGTTCCAGTCTCATCGCTCGTTCTCCGCACCACGCCAGCAAGGCAATACCAGTCAAGCTTACTACCACTTAGGTGATGTCAAAGCTGGGCAAGGCAGTGTTGACAATTTTTTTACAAGCGGGGAAACGGGGGTCTGGCTGAGGCTGGAAAGGCGCGAATGGCCTTCAGGTCTGTTTGGAAGGCCGCAAGGAGGCTGGCTTTAACCGCTGAGGTTCTTCTTCGACCGTGGCAGCAGGAACCCTATGTACCTCAGCGGGTAAGTCCCCTTTCACCGGGGTCCCGCTTTGTGCCTTGAGGCCTGCTCCAGCGACGGCTATTGGGCCACGAAGAGGTTCTCAGCGAACGGCCATTCCTGGTCAATCCACTGGGCCGTGCAGACGAAGCCGGCATCCTGGGCGATCCGCGACATTTCTTTGGCTGAATATTTGTGGCTGCTCTCGGTCCAGATGGTTTCCCCTTCCAAAAAGGGGACGGCCAAGTCCGCCCGAGGAATGGATACCGTCTGGCTCCGCCGCGAGCGCAGTCGCATCTCCACGCTGCGGGCCTCGGGATTGAACCGGGCCAGGTGCTCAAATTGCTCGAGGTCGAACTCCGCTTCCAGGTCCCGGTTGATGCGGGCCAGCAGGTTCAGATTGAATGCCGCCGTGACTCCCAGCGGATCGTCATACGCCGCCAGCAACTGCGGAACCGGTTTTTCCAGGTCGGTGCCCAGCAGCAGCGAATCGCCGGGCTGCAGAATGTAACGCATTTCCCGGAGGAATTTCGCCGCCGCCGGCCGGTCGAAATTTCCGATGGTGCTGCCCAGAAACAGCACCAGCAGGTTCTGCCCCGGGCGACGCCGCGCCGCCACCTCAACCAGCCCATCCAGATATTCGCGTTCGAAGCCCACGATGCTGATGGAATCGATATCGCCCAGTTCGCGCTCGCACATAGCCAGAGCGGTGGGAGAAATCTCGATGGGAAAATACGAAACATGCTGGCGCCGGCCAAGCGCCTGCAGCAGCCAGCGGGTTTTCTTGCCGCTGCCGCTGCCCAGTTCCGCCACCGCCACCGGGCCCGGAACCTGCTCCACGATCTCATGCGCGTGACGCCGCAACAATCGCTCGTCCGCCCGCGTCAAACCGTATTGCGGAAGCACGCTGATGACTTCAAACAACGCCGACCCGACGTCGTCATATAGATATTTGGAAGGCAATTCTTTCTGCGGGTATTGCGTGAGCCCGGCGCGAACCTCGGCGGCAAACTCCAGCGTTGGATCGGCAGTGATGGCATGCGTCAGCATGAAGTGTCCCTTGTGCTTCATCTAATTCCTCACACAGCGGAATCCCGCGTAGACATACTGGTAATGCGGCTGGAACCAGTTTCGGAACGACCGGCGCAGCATGCAGGCCGCGGTGCGCGCGCTGCCGCCTTTCATCACATAGTGCGCGCCATCGAAGAAATTGGCGGAATAGCCGGGATAGAACTCGAAGGCCTGAAAGCCGGGAAACGGCGCAAACAGCGTGGCGGTCCACTCCCATCCGTTGCCCATGAGGTCGGCGACGCCGAAAGCGCTCTGGCCTTGCTGAAAAGCTCCCACCGGCGTGGGGTCCCAGCTGTCGAAATCAAAGTTTCCAAACCTGCGATCGGGCGCTTCCGTCCCCCAGGGATACGGCCGTTCCCTCCCCTCGGGCGTGCCATAGGCCGCGCGATGCCACTGCGCCTCGGTGGGCAATGCCTTCCCTGCCCAGCGCGCGTACGCGCTCGCCTCCGCATGACTCACATACACTGGCCAGTCCGGCGGCAAAGGGACATTTTCAAACATGGTCCGATACTGCCACTGCCCACCGACCTGGCTCCAAAAAACCGGGTTCGAAATATTGTGCTGCGTCTTCCACTTCCAGTCGTCTTCAGACCACAACAACCGGTTCTGATAGCCGCCGTCATTCATGAATTGCAGATACTCGCGGTTGGTAACTTCGTATTGATCGATAGCAAAGGCAGGCACTGCGAAGGTATGCGCTTCATACTCGTTGTCCCAGCCAAAGACGTTTGTGTCACGGCGTGAAATGCCCAAAGTTGCGTTACCCGCCGGAATCTCGATCAAGCGCGGCTCCACTGGAGGCAGCACCAGTTCGGGCAGGCGCGGTTTCCGGACCTTGGCATCGAACGGCAACTGGTGCAGCATGTAGGCCAGCGTTTCCGCATGCATCAGCCGGTGTTCGATGGCAACGTTAAGCAACTGGTTTGCGGAAGTCTGATCCTGCGCCGCTTGTCTGGACAGGGCCTCTCCCAGCCCCGCATCGAGAGCCCGCCGGATCTGGTTCACGTACTCGCGCACCTGGGAAACAGAAGGCCAGTCCGAGGGCTGGTCGGACGGCAGCCCGCCATCGACCGGATCGATGCCAAAGGCAAAAAGATTGTCGAATTCCGAATGGAAACTGGTCTGCCCCAGAAGCCGTTCGCGCAGCAAGTTCCAATCGAAGGCTTCCAGGTGCCCAACGTAAAAGATGATGCGGTGCCTTTCTGGAATCGGCCGCTCGTAGAGAGACTCCGGCTTAACATGGTCGAACAATCGGTCACTCTCGGCGCGCGCCAGCTGGAGACGCGCCAGCAATTCGTGCCGGACCTCGATTTGCGCTGCGAGCATTACGGACCTCCGGGTAGATCAGCATCGACACCCCGCCCCGGGCGGTGGTCGTACCGGTAGACATACTCAGATGATTAAACCGGGAGAAAGTTGCTCACTAAATGTGGACAGAAGCTGCCGGGGGGCGAGGCAGCCGAGCCATGGCTTACGACAGAGAGGTGGCCTAGACGGAAACCGACTGGTATTCCTCGTAGACCCCTTTGAAATCTGTTATCTGATGGTTGCCTTCGAAGTGCCAGATGCGGGTGGCCACTTCATCAATCAGGTCTTCGTCGTGGGTACAGAGCAGCACCGTTCCCTGATAACGCTGCAATGCGATATTGAGGGCGTTGATCGATTCCAGGTCCAGGTGGTTGGTGGGCTCATCGAACACCAGCACGTTCGGCTTCTGCAACATCAGCTTGCAGAAAATCAGGCGCGCCGCCTCGCCGCCGGAGAGAACTTCGGTCTTCTTGTCGCCATCCTCGCGGGGAAACAGCATCTGCCCCAGGAGGCCGCGAATCTCTTCATTGGCGGCCCCGGGCTCCCACTGATGGAGCCATTCGAAAGCCGTCATCCCAGGCTGGATCAATGCCTTGTGGTCCTGGGCAAAATATCCCACCGCAGCTTCATGCCCCCAGATGACTTTTCCGCCGGTGAGAAAAGGCCCGTCATATCCGCTGGTCTGGCGCAGCTCGGCTTCGGGAATGGTGGGAGAATTCGCCAGCAGCGCGTTCAGCAGCGTCGTCTTGCCGGCGCCGTTCCGGCCCATCAGGGCGATCTTCTCTCCGCGCACGATGCTTGCAGTGAAGCTTCGAATCACCTCAGAACCGTCGTACGACTTGGTTACGCCCTCCAGTTCCAGAATGTGCTTCCCGGAGGGCCGCTTCTGCTCAAACTTCAAATAGGGACGTTGAATGTTCGATCTCGCCAGTTCCGTCACCTGCAAGCGCTCCACTTCCTTGCGCCGCGACTGCACCTGGCTGGAACGAGTACCGGCGGAGAAGCGCGCGATAAATTCGTTCAACTGCGAAATCTTCTTCTCGCGCTGCGCATTCTGCGATTCGATCTGCGAGCGAATCTGGGTTTTCGCCACCACCATGTCATCGTAGGTGCCGGTATAGGTGATGATGGTCTGATAGTCGATGTCCGCGATGTGAGTGCAAACCCGGTTCAGGAAATGCCGGTCGTGCGAGATGACGATCACCACGCCGTCATACTGGTTCAGGAAACCCTGCAGCCAGTGAATTGAGTCCAGGTCCAAATGGTTGGTCGGTTCGTCGAGCAGCAGCGCCTGCGGATGTCCAAAAAGCGCCTGCGCCAGAAGGACGCGCACTTTCTGTCCGCCCTGCAGCTCACCCATTTTTCGTTCGTGCAGCGCATCGGGAATGTCCAGACCTTCGAGCAGGATGGCCGCATCGCTCTCGGCGGTGTAACCATCTTCCTCGCCCACCACGCCTTCGAGCTCGCCCAGTTTCATGCCGTCGGCGTCGGTCATCTCCGGCTTGGCGTAAATCCTGTCACGCTCTTCCATGGCGGCCCACAACCGCTTGTTGCCCATGATGACGGTATCGAGCACGCGATACTTGTCGAAAGCAAATTGGTCCTGGCTCAACACGCCCAGTTTTTTCGGACGCACCACAGTTCCCTTCTGCGGCTCGAGCTCGCCGGTCAGAAGATTCATGAAGGTGGACTTGCCGGCGCCGTTCGGACCGGTCAGGCCATAGCGCTTCCCCGGCGTGAAAGCCGTAGATACTTCGTCAAACAGAACTTTTGCGCCGTAGCGCATGGACACGTTACTTACTGAAATCATGGTATTTACGGGAACTGCGGGAATTGCCCAAAGGGCGGGGGCGCAGCTTCTGTATTAAGAATATCACGAGGAATGCAGGGGGACGACATTTCCCGCGTGATCGCTGCGTCGAAAGTAACGCACCGAGAGGAGTAACGGACCAAGGTGCCCCATCCTCTTCGCGGACTTCGCAAAAAGGGTGGATTCCACGTTCTATCCCGGCTGAGGTTTGAAGGCAGACCCACGGATCAGCCGCGCAGCCAGCCACACCCCAAAAGCCACATCGAACGTCATACAGAAACCCGGCCACCAATCAGGCATTCCAGGGTTGTGAATAAACCGGTGATGGACGAGGTCAAAAACTCCATGACCGATAATGGCGGCAGCGGCGAACCAGAGACTCCTCTTGAAACCCAGTACGGCAAAAACCAGGAATGCAGTGGCCACACCAATTTCGGAGAAGAGCGCCCGAGTAGAACCTCCCATGACAGCAAACAAGACGTAATAAGAAGCGATCACGATGAGCGCGGTGGCGTAGAAAGCGCGTTCGCGGTCCAATCCGATCACGGTGGCGAAACCGGCCACCGCCACGGACAGCGCCAATCCAATCAAATATTCCAATGCGCCCTGCCTCCTATGGTTTCTCCCACCGGCCCGATTCCGCGGAACGAAAAAGGGCTTCAATCACGGCCATGTTCTTGATCGCGTCTTCGAGCGGGGCCGGCACCTCGCCCCCTTCAAGCACCGCGCGGGAGAATGCATCGCCTTGCAGCGTGTACTGATCACACACCCGGAACTCTTCGACGGCAATGCCGCCGCCATGCACGTCGCGCCCGTCATCGATAAAGATCCGGCAAGGACGGTCGGGCGGAGCGTTGAAGGGAATTTCGATTTCAATCCGCCCCTTGGTCCCGAAAAACTGGCTGCGCTGATAAGGCACAAGCTGCATGCTGCAGGTAAAAGTGGAATGCCCGGAAGGAAAATCGAGCATGGCTGAAGTCAGCCGGTCTACTTTCATCTGCGGATCGCGCTCGACCAGTCCCAACACGCGGGTCGGCTCTTCGCCGAAGACGAAGCGCGATGTGTTGATGGGATAGCACCCGATATCCATTACCGCGCCCCCGCCGCACTCAGGAATGTTGCGAATGTTTTTCGGGTCGTTGTTGAAATAGCTGAAAAAACCTGTGGCCGCCCGTAGTTCGCCGATCCGGCCCGACACCACCAAATCCCGGGCGCGCAACCACTGGGGATGAGTGCGCACCATGAAGGCCTCGCCGATCTTCACCTGGGCCCGGTCGCGGACCGCCAGCAACTGCCGGGCTTCGGCCACGGTCAGGCTGAGCGGCTTTTCGCACAGAACGTGCTTGCCCGCCTCCGCCGCCTTGATCGACCAGGGAACGTGGAGTTGGTTGGGAAGCGGATTGTAGATGGCATCAATCTGCGGATCCGCCAGCAACTCCTCATACGACCCATAGGCCTTGGCGATGCCGAGCGAGCGCGCTGTCTCCTGGGCCCGGCGCAAGTCCCGCGATGCGATTGCGGCGACCTCGCAGAATTTGCTTTTCTGCATCCCCGGTATGACTTTCTTCACTCCGATTTTGGCGGTGCTGAGAATTCCCCAGCGAACCTTGTTAGCCATATCGGGACATGATAGCCGCAAACTCGCATTGGCAAAGTGCGAAAAGGAAAACTCTAGACCGGCTGTTGGGTGGGTTATGCTTAGACGTGCCGCTTCAAGCCCCAGCCCGGGACCAGCAATTGATTCAGATCGTGGATTCCGCTCTGGCCGACGCGTTTCACAAGAGCCGCCAATGGCTGGCCTGCAAGCCGGGCTGCTCGCAGTGTTGCGTTGGAGTATTTGCCATCAACCAGCTGGACGCGATCCGGCTCAGAAAAGGACTGGCGGACCTGGAAGCGCGCGATCCGCAGCGCGCCGCTCGTATTCGCGAACGGGCCCACGCATCCGTCGCCCGCCTTTCCCCCGATTTTCCCGGCGATCCGGCCACCGGACTGCTGAACACCGACAACTCCGAAGAAGCCTGCAAACACTGGGATGAGTACGGCAACAGCGAGCCCTGCCCGGTGCTCGATCCCGAAACGAAGACCTGCGACCTCTATGAATCTCGGCCGGTCATCTGTCGCACCTTCGGCCCAGCGCTCACTGCGGAAGGCGATCTCGGGCATTGCGAGCTGTGCTTTGTCGGAGCCACCCCGGAGGAAGTCATCGCCCACGAGATGCATCCCGACCCCGACCATCTCGAAGAAGCCCTTCTGAAAGAACTCAAGGACGCCACGGGCGCGAGTGGAGAGACAATCATCGCCTTCGCGCTGGTCAGGGGCTGAGGGTCAGCAATTAGCGATTGGCACTTAGCAATTAGCCAAAAGCATGCGCCCGCGATGCTTCCCGTCCATTAGCACTCCCTTGGCAGTGTCATCCTGAGCGGAGTCCGGTCATTCGCTTGCGAATGGCCGGGCGGAGTCGAAGGACCCCTGGCAGCTTATCCGCAGCTGCAGAAAGCGGACCTTTCGTGATTAACGGAGAAAATCGGTGAACCGGTAGGGGTCCTTCGACTGCGCAGCGGCTTCGCGCAGCGAAGCAGCTACTTCGCTCAGGATGACAACCGACAGGCTGTTGTTTCAGCTCTTCTTCTTTTCCAACTCACTCCAGCGGGCATAAAGTTCGTCCACGCTGTTCTGAGCTTCTTCCAGCTCCGCGTGCGCGGTCAGCAGACGCGGGCCATCGCTGGCAATCGCCGGGTCTTCCATCTGAACACGTTTGGCCTGCAGCACCTGCTCGGCCTCAGCGACGCGCTGCTCGATCGTCGCGTATTCGCGGGCTTCCAGATAGGAGAGCTTGCTCTTCACCGGCGGCGCTGCTTCAGGCATCGCACCCCGGGGGGCAAGACGCGCTGTAGTCCTGGCCGACTGCCTGCTCTCCGCCTGCCACACTTCCCATTGCGAGTAGTCCGCAAAACTTTCCGCGCTGCCTCGTCCATCCAGACCAAGAACAACGTTCGACACACGATCAAGCATGTAGCGGTCGTGTGTGACCAGCACCAGCGAGCCCCGAAACTCCAGCAGGCTTTCCTCCAGGATTTCGAGCGTCGGGATGTCGAGATCATTGGTCGGCTCGTCCAGCAGCAGCACGTCCGCGGGCTGGAGCATGAGTTGTGCGATCAGCACCCGGGCCCGTTCGCCACCGGAAAGCCGCTCCACGGGCTGATTGAGCTGCTCCCCGGTGAACAGGAAACGCGCTGCCCACGAAGCTACGTGAATGACGCGGTCTTGATAGACCACCGAATCCCCTTCAGGGGCGAGCGCGCGGCGCAGAGTCACGTTGGCATCGAGTTCGCGGGTCTGGTCGAAGTACACGATGCGCAGCCAATCGGCCCGGCGAATCTCTCCGCCGCTTGCGGCGAGCTCGCCGCGCAACAGCCGCAGCAATGTGGTTTTGCCGCTGCCGTTCGGTCCGACCAGGCCTACCCGCATCCCCGCGGTGAGCACGAAATTGAGCTTTTCAAATAGCGTTCGCTGCCCGATCCGGTACGCCACATTTTCCAGCTCGATCAGGCGCTTGGTTTTCCGGTCGCTCGCCGAAAAATCGATTTGTGCGGTGGCAGTGCGAGTTCTGGCATTTAGGTCGGCCAGGTCTCCCATCAGTTCGTTGGCTTTCCCGATGCGCGCCTTGGACTTCCGGGTGCGGGCTTTGGCCCCGCGGCGTAGCCACTCAATTTCGTTGTGGACCAGATTTTCAAGAGCTTCCTGGCGCTTCGATTGCGCGTGCAGAAATTCTTCCTTCTTTTCCAGGAAGGTGCTGTAGCTGCCCCGCACCCGAAGAATGCCATCCGGATACACCCGGCTCAGCTCCGCCATTTCGGTGGCAATATTTTCCAGGAAATAGCGGTCGTGACTGACGATCACGCTGGCGAAGGCGGCCTGCGCCAGCAACTCCTCGAGCCACTCGATTCCCGCCAGGTCCAGATGGTTTGTAGGTTCGTCGAGCAGCAACAGGTCCGGCGCCTGCACCAGCGCCTCGACAATCGCCAGGCGCTTCTGCCAGCCCCCGGACAGTGCCGCCGCCTCGGCGTCGAGATCTTCGAAGCCGGCGCGGCCCAGCGTTTCAGCAAAGCGGGTGCCGCGTTCCGTCGAGTGGACCTTGCCGCGCTCCATGGCGTCTTCCACCACTGAACGCACGGTCGCGCCCGACTTGAATTTGGAATCCTGCTCTACGTAGCTCACTCGAAGCCGCTTGCGGAAAGCAATTTCCCCGCTGTCCGGATGTTCATCGCCGGCCAGAATGCGCAACAGCGTGGATTTGCCGGAACCGTTGGGGCCGATGAGCCCGATCCGGTCGCCTTCCGTGACCGTAAAAGACACGTTCTGAAAGAGCGGGTTCGCTCCATAGGCTTTGGAGATTCCCTGTACGTTGATGATGGGCGGCAACGGCTGGCGGTCTCCCTGATATCTCTATTGAGGTTATCAGGAAACCGGCGAATTCGATGGAGGACGGGGCGTCTTCGCCCGTCGAGCACAGGCCATTGCCCGACGGGCGAGGACCCCCGTCCTCGACGGAACAGCCCATGAAGGAAAACGGCAGATTTTCTTACTGCCAGCTCGCAGGAACGTCCACGTAAGACCGATCCAAGGCCGCGATGGATGTGCATCCCAGCAGCTTGAGGGTACGTTCAACATCAGTCCGGAGGATTTCCAGCGCCCGGGTAACTCCGGCCTCGCCGGCGGCGGACAGGCCGTAGGCATAGGCGCGTCCACACAAAACCGCTTTCGCGCCCAGGCAAATCGCCTTAACAATATCGGAGCCGCGACGAATGCCGCCGTCCATCAGTACTTCGACCTGTCCGTTCACGGCAGCCACGACTTCGGGGAGCGCCCGCAACGAAGCGGAAACCCCATCGAGCTGGCGTCCACCATGATTCGAAACCACTACGGCCGCGGCGCCTGCGTCCACCGCGCGGCGAGCGTCGTCTGCGGTGAGCAGGCCCTTGATGACGATGGGCCCGGGCCAATGCTTCCGCATCCAGCTCAAATCGTCCCACGTCACCGCCGAGCGGGCCAGCGCTGCGCCAACGTCGACCAGTTCCATCGGCCCCTTCCCGGGAATGACTACATTCGGCAACCTGGACAGGCCGCCGTCGAGCAGGTAACTGACAATCCATCCCGGACGCGCCAGCATTTGGGGAAGAAACGGGATCTTGGAGAGCAGGCTGCCGCCCATCAGCTCTTTCATGCCGTTGCGGAAATCGCGCTCCCGCAATCCCGCGACTGGCGTGTCGATGGTGACCACCAGGGCGGCGCATCCCGCCACCCGGGCTCGCTCGATGACCGCTTCGGAAGCCTCGCGGCCTCCCATCAAATACAACTGAAAGCACACTGGTCCGGTGGAGGCTGCTTTGACGTCCTCCACCCGGTGGCCCGAAATGGTGGAGAGGATGTATGCCGTGCCGGCTTTGCCGGCCGCTCGCGCAGCACCCGCCTCGCCATCAGGATGCATCAGCCGGCTGTAGCCTACCGGAGCCAGCAGCGCAGGAAATGAAACCTCAAAGCCCAGCACGCGCGTCTTCAGATCGCAAGTGGACACGGGCACCGCATAACGCGGCCGGAAGGTCACGTCATCAAACACGCGGCAGTTCTCGCGCAGCGTAACTTCGCCGTCGGCGCCGCCATCGAGATAGTCGAAGACCGGCCGGGGCAGCCGTTGGCGGGCCAGGGGCCGGAAATCTCCAATGCTGACCACATGCGGAGATGCCACTGCGCGTGCCGCCCGGCTCACCACGTGCTCCCAGCGGCAGAACCAGTTCGCTCCATGCATTCCCTCGAACCGCACTCGATTTACGAAACACGTGATTATACCGGAGAGCCGGCGAGAGGGCCCACGCGTAGGAGACGAGACAGAACCTGTGATATGACTGAAACCTGAATCTCCTAAACGACCAACCGGGATCCGCCAACTGCGCGTGTCCGATATGCGCCGATAATGGTGACCGCGATGACAATGATAAAGATGAAGATTGTGATGATGATGAACGGCTTTTTCAGGGTTCTAAGTTTCAGCCTCGCCTGCGTTGCCATCGTTGTCCTTCAATCCTTCGCGCAAAATCCGGTCGGACGCCCCGCCAAGCCCGCGACTGAGCAAGACTGGTCGACGTATGACTGGTCAACCACTCCGGCCGAGGAACTGGGTCAACCGGGCGCCAAGACCGTCTCTCTGGCTGAGTGTCCGCCCGGCGTAAAGGGAAACGAGCCTGAATATTGGATCCTTCTTAATGGGGCAGAGCCCGCGAAGGTCACGGGCGGAACCTGCGCCGGTGACGGCCGCCCCGGCACCCTGCAGTTTATGAGCCACGGAGCCCATGCCCGGGGAGAAAAGATTTCCAGCGCATCCGGCGGGTTACAGGAGGCTCTCATCGCGGCGCGGTACTCGCCCACCAGTCCGGCCGGCACGGCCCAGTCCGGAAGAGTGATGGTGCCGCCCGGGGAGTACAAGGCGTTCGCGCGCGTCTCGATTCGCGCGTCGAACCTCACCGTAGATTTCTCGGGATCGATCATCGAATGCTGGATGAACGATAGTTGCATTTTCGTCGGCGATCCCGCGAACGCCAACGCTTACCAGGACATCACGGTGATTAATCCGCGCGGGCGTCCCACCGTGCTGAACGGTCAGAAGCCGTTCGTCGAAGTCAATGCCCAGAAGACCCGGCTGTTCAACGTTTCCACGCGGATCAATGC
>Ga0187823_10000221_pt1 | contig 14073 bp, 10 predicted proteins | sample NC_wetland_sal_i_12_FD_132968 | JGI IMG/M metagenome (GOLD analysis project Ga0187823, IMG submission 132968) | Wetland sediment microbial communities from Neuse River Estuary, North Carolina, USA - SourceSoil_3 | ecosystem: Environmental > Aquatic > Freshwater > Wetlands > Sediment | place...
GCGCGCGTGTCGAAGATCGGCGTCACCTGGCGCACGATCCGCTTGTCGAGCAGCCGCTGCACGCGCGCCATCACCTCCTGCTCCTCCACTCCGGCCAGGCCGGCGACGTGCTGGTAGGGGCGCTCTGCGATCGGGAAGCTCCCCTGCATCAGGTTCAGCACCCGCTTGTCGACGTCGTCGAGCGGGATCGCGGCCCCGTCCCGGCGGCTGCGGATCTTCGGCGTGGCCGCGGCGGCGCGGGCCGCGTCGGCGTCGATGTCGCTCACTTCTGCTCGGCCAGCCACTGCGCGGCGTCCTTTGCGTGGTAGGTGATGATCACGTCCGCGCCCGCACGTCGCAGCGAGGTCATGATCTCCAGAACCGCGGCGCGCTCGTCGATGTGACCGGCCGCGGCGGCGGCCTTGACCATCGCATACTCGCCGCTGACGTTGTACGCCGCAACCGGCAGGCCGCTGGCCTCCTTGATCGCGCGGATCAGGTCGCCGTAGGCGAGCGCGGGCTTGACCATCACCATGTCGGCGCCCTCCCCCACGTCCAGCAGCGCCTCGCGCACGGCCTCGCGGCCGTTGGCGGGATCCATCTGGTAGGCGCGCCGGTCGCCGAAGGCGGGCGTCGAGCCGGCGGCCTCGCGGAACGGCCCGTAGAACGCGGAGGCGAACTTGGCGGAATAGGCGAGGATGGGAACGTCGCCGTAGCCCTCGCCGTCGAGCTCCTCGCGAATGGCGCCCACGCGGCCGTCCATCATGTCCGAGGGGGCGACGATGTCCGCACCCGCGCGCGCGTGGCTCACGGCCGCGCGCGCCAGCAGCTCGACGGTGGCGTCGTTGCTCACCGTCCCGTCCGCCTCGACCAGTCCGCAGTGCCCGTGGCTCGTGTACTCGCACAGGCACACGTCGGTGATCACGAGCAGCTTGGGGTGAGCGCCCTTGATCGCCTGGGTGGCGAGCTGCACCGCGCCCTCGGGGTCCCACGCGCCCGACCCCTGCTCGTCCTTCTCGGCGGGGATCCCGAACAGGAGCACCGCCGGAACGCCCAGCGCGGCCGCTTCGCCCGCCTCTGCGACGGCCGCGTCGATCGACAGGCGGCTCACGCCCGGCATCGTGGCGATCGGCTCGCGCGCGCTCGGACCGGCGGACAGCTCCTCGGAGACGAACAGCGGCAGCACGAGCTGGCCGGCGCGGAGCTCCGTCTCGCGCACCAGGCCGCGGAGGGCTGCGCTCGCGCGCAGCCTGCGCATGCGCGTGCTGGGAAACGACATCGCAACCAGGTTAGACCGTCGCACCGAAGCGGCACAAGCGAGCGCCGCCGAGCGCCCGTGCACGGCGGCGCTCGTGCTCAGCGCGAGCGGGTCAGCGCCCAGCCCCCGAGCGCCGAGAACGCGAGCGCGAGCACCGCGAGGTGTACGAGCGAGCCGCCGATCGCCGGCGAGGACCCGTTGACCGCCGCGTCGAGCGCCTGCAGCGCCGCCTTGTAGGGGAACACGAACGAGACCGCGCCGATCGTGTCGTAGAGGCCGTGGGCGACCGCGCCCTGCGGGACCAGCGCGAGGAACGCGAGCGGCAGCGAGAGCAGGAACGCCAGCAGCGACGCCGCTCGAACCTCCCGCGCGAGCGCCCCGATCGCCACGCCGAGTGCTGCGAAGGCCGCGGCGCCGAGCGCGAGCGCGGCGACCCACAGCCCGAAACGGCTCCAGTTCAGCGACACGAACGCACCCACTCCGGCGAGCATCGCAAGCGCGACCACGAACCCGCAGCCACCCGCGAGCGCGCACTTCTCTGCGAGCAGCACGCGGACGCGCACGAGGCCGCGGAGGAGCCGGTAGAGCGCATGCTCCTCACGCTCGAGTGCGATCGCCCCTGCGGCGAGCAGCACCGAGATGAACATCAGCGAGATCGTCACAGCGACGACCACAGCGAATTTGTCGAGCGGCGTACGGCGCCCGTGCAGGAGCGTGCTCTTGACACGGATCGGCTGTCCGACGCTCGCGAGCACGCGCTTGCTGAGGATCAGGTTCTGGGCGGCGAAGTCCGCGAACGTGGCGACGCGCTTGAGTGCTTCGCGGTCGGCGCCGGGCGGCTGGCGCGCGATGACACGATCGAGCAGCGCGGGGATCTGTTCGAGGCCCACGAGGTTTTCGGGCGCGCCGATCTCGCTGACGTTGCCTCCCTTCAGGAGCTGGTCGATCGCCGTCGCGGCGGTGGTCTGGATCTGTTCGGAGAAGCCTAGGTTCGCCTGGGCGAGCGCGGAGCTGAGCTGCGACTGGACGAGCGACTGCTCGAGCGCATCCCCGTTGTAGACCAGTTCGAGCTCCCCCTGCTGGAGGCCCGAGGAGGCCTTCGTGACGATGTTGGGCGGGATCACCACCGCCGCCACGACGTCCCCGGAACGGACCTTTTCGAGCGCGTCTTCGCGCGTCGGCACTTCGACCGCGTCGAGCTGGCTGAAGAGCTGCTTGGCGTACTGGTGAACTTCCACGCGCCGCGTGCCGAGCTTCAGCGTTTCGCCGGGCGCGGTTTCGTCGACGATCGCCACGCGCGGGCGCCCCGGGGTGCGCGACAGCGCCAGCCCGATCAGGAGCGCGATCACCACGGGATAGATGACGAGCATGGCGACGAGCAGGCGCGAGCGCCCGAGGATCCGCAGATCCTTGAGGAGCAGCCAGCGCATCAGCTCGCGTGGGCGACGCCCGCGCGCGCGTCGAGGAAGAGGACGAGCGCGCGCTCGAGGTCGGTGCCCGCCTCGGGGTGCTGCGCGAGCAGCTCCTGCGGCGCGCCGTCGAACAGCACCCGCCCCTCGGCGAGCACGATCGTCCGCCCCGCGTAGCGCTGCGCCTCGTTGACGTTGTGGGTCGAGAACACGATCGCCGTTCCGTGGGCGGCGAGCCCGGACACGAACCGCCACAGGCGCTCGCGCTGGGCGGGGTCGAGCGAGGCGGAGGGCTCATCGAGCGCGAGCACCGGCGGATCGGCGATCAGCGCGAGGGCGACGTTCACACGCTGCCGGTTGCCGCCGGAGAGCTCCCCGAGGAGCGTGTCGGCGCGCGACCGGAGCTCGGTCTGCTCGAGCATCGCGCGCACGGCCGCGCGCGGGTCCGGGACGCGCTCAAGGCGCGCGAACAGCTCGAGGTTCTCGGCGACGGTCAGCCGCGCGTACAGCGCCGGCTGCTGCGGGGCCCAGCCGACTCGAGCCGGCTCCGGCGTCACGCTGCCGGCATCGGGGACGAGGCTCCCCGCGATGATCGAGAGGAGAGTCGTCTTACCGGCGCCGTTGGGCCCGATCACGGCGACGATCTCGCCGGGTTCCATCGAAAAGCCCACGTCGGCGAGGGCCTGGACGGCGCCGTAGCGCTTGCCGACGCCGTCGACCTGCAGGACCGCGCTCACAAAACGCCGCGCTCGCCCGTGCCGCTTTCGGTGCCCCCACCTGCCCACGCCTCGAATGTGATGTGGCGGGCGAGGTACACGGCGGTCTCGCGCAGCACGGAGAGGATCGGCAGGGCCACGAGGGCGCCGATGATGCCGTGCACCTCCAGCCCCAGGAGCAGCGCGAAGATCACGAGCAGCGGGTTGATCCGCAACGTGTGCCCGAAGAGCTGGGGCGCGACGACGTGTCCCTCGACCTGCTGCAGGCCGATGAACAGGAGCACCACCCAGAGGGCGCTGATCGGTTCGGTGAAGAGCGCGACGAGGACGGCCGGAATCGCGCCGAGGATCGGGCCGATGTACGGGATCAGCTCGGCGAAGCCGTAGAACACTCCGAACGCCACGGCGTACTTCTCGCCGTCCGGGAAGATTCCGAGCACGCCGAAGATGTACAGGGACAGGCCCGCCGACAGGCCCATGATCAGGCTGAACAGGAGCTGCCCGCCGACGTAGCGCGACACGGCCCGCTGGACGAGTGCCGGGTAGTCATCGGCCTTGGAGCCGTCGCCCGAAGGCATGACTCTTCGAACGAGCGATCCGATCGTCGGCCCGTAGAGGAGCATGTAGACCGAGAGCACGAAGATCAGGACGAGGTTGAAGATCGCGCCCGCGACTTCTTTCAGGAGCTCCGTCCCGAACGAGGTGAATTTGCCGGCGCTCTTGCCGACTTTGTCGGACAGGCTCTGCACGAACGTTTTGCCGGGTTTGACGACGTGGATGTGGATGCCGCTGTTGTTCAGGTTCCGTTCGAACGTCGCGAACTGTTTGTTGGCTTCCCGTTCGAGTTTCGGGAGGTTGTTGGAGAACCTCTGCACCTGATGGGAGATAGGGTTCGCCAGCAGGAAACCGATGCCCGCGAGCGCGAGGAAGAAAGCGAGATAGACCGCAAGGACGGCGAGCCCGCGCGGGACGCGATCCCGATGCAGCAGCGCCACTGCGGGGTTGAGGATCAGCGCGATGAGCCCGGCGATGATGAACAGCAACAGCACTTTGCCGGCGGCTTTCGCGATCGCCCAGGCCGCGACGAGGGCGATCGGGAGCAGCACGAGCTGCACCCAGCGCGGAACGACCGTTCGCGGCGGTGGGTCGGGCGCGTCGTCGGTCGTGGCGACGAGGCTCTCCTCCTCGCGCGTGGGCGGCTCGGCCTTCGCGCGCCCTCGCCCGATGCGCCCGCGCCAGCCCCGGATCACCGGCCTCCCGCCATCGGGCAAGTATGGCTGAGCCGCAGGCGGCGCCAGCGGGGGTGGCCGGCGCCCCCGCGCCCGCGAAGATCCTGTTCGTCGGCGACGTCGTGGGCGGTCTGGGGCGGGAAACGCTGCTCGACTGCCTGCCGGTGCTGCGTGAGCGCCACGAGCCCACGTTCGTGGTCGTCAACGGGGAGAACGCGGCGGGAGGCCTCGGCATCACGCCCAAGAACGCCGACCAGATGTTCGCGGCGGGTGTCGACGCGATCACGCTCGGCAACCACACCTACCACCGGCGCGAGATCTACCCCTACCTCGAATCCAGCGAGCGGATCGTGCGCCCGGCGAACTTCCTGCGCAGCCAGCCCGGGCGCGGAACGTGCGTCGTCGAGCACGACGGCATCCGCCTGGGCGTCGTGAACATCAGCGGGAACCTCTACCTACGCGCGGGGCGCTCCGCCTTCACGGAGATCGAGGTCGCCCTGTCGGAGGTCGGCGACGTGGACCACGTGCTCGTGGACGTGCACGCAGAGGCGACGTCGGAGAAGGTGGCGATGGGCTGGCACCTCGACGGCCGCGTGAGCGCGGTCGTGGGCACGCACACCCACGTGCCCACGGCGGACGCGCGCGTCCTTCCGGGCGGCACCGCATACATCACCGACGTGGGCATGACGGGGCCGCGCGGCGGTGTGATCGGCGTCAAGCGCGAGCAGGCGATCGAATCGCTGATCTCGCAGATGCCGGTCCGCTTCGAAACCTCTCCGGAGGACCCGTGGCTGATGGGGGTGCTGATCAGCTGCTCGCAACGACGGCGGGCAGACTCGATCGAGCAGGTTCTGATGCCGCGTCCGGCGGCGGCTGCGCGCGACCGCTGAAGCGCCCGAGCAGCGCGATCATCACCAGCGGGAAGAACCACGGCACGTACAGGTAGAACCAATGTTCGATCCCGAGCTGCAGGGCAATGATCACGGCCGCGCAAGCCGCCGACAGCCCCACCACGTCGCTCCGGCGCGGTAGCACCGCGAGGCCCAGCGCGAGGGCGATCGCGGCGCCCTCGACGGCGAGCTCGGGCCCGCCGAGACCCCCGTAGAGCCCCCACACCGAGAACGGCGACCCGCGGTTGGCCTGGTATTCGATCGTGCGCTCGTAGATCGTGTGCAGGGAGTCGTGGGCGAGCGCGGGAATGCTCACGAGTGCCGCGGTCGCGGCGAACGCGAGCGCGAAGCTGGCGAACGCGAGCGGGCGCCGGCGCGGCGGCAGGTCGCGGATGCCGTTCAACGCGAAGATCGGGGCGAGCGCGAGCGGGGCGAACTTCGTCAGGCCCGCCAACGCCGAGAACGCTCCGCGCGCCGCCGTGGCGACCGTGCCCCGGTAGCTCGCAGCGAGCACCGCGGCGAGCACGAGCACCGCCACGAGGGTGTCATTGGAGTCGCTCTCGAGCGCGTACAGCGTGAACGGGAACGACACCCACGCGTACGCGAGCGCCACGCCGAGCGTTGGCCCGCGCATTCGCCGACCGATCAGGAACAGGAGCGCTACGGCCATCAGGTCGAAGAAGATCGACGCGGCGTGCGAGGCGGGCAGGTCGTCCCACGTGCCGCTCCAGCCGAAGATCTGCACGAACGGCACGTAGGCCTCGTAGTTCACGGGCCCGTAGGTGTCGCCGTGTTCGTTGTCGCTCGGGTAGTGCCCGTACAGCGCCTTGCCGTGGTCGATCTTGTCGGCTCCGATCACGCCCGCGTAGCCGACGTCGATGACGTTGCCGTCGGTGACGTTCAGCCCCACGCGAAAGCCGATCAGGAACACGACTGCGACGGCCAACCACGCCGTCGGCACGAGCAGCCGCAGCGGCCGCGCTTCGATTTCCCTGGAGCGGCGACCGCGCACGAGCAGCGCGAGCATGCGCCCGAGCAGGTAGACGAGCGGCGGATAGACGAGCGGCACCGACGCGTAGATGTCGGCGTGGTCGAAGAACGCCAGCGACACCGAGAACGCGAGCAGCGCGAGCAGGTCGAGGTGCAGCAGCGAGAACACCCTGCGCGGGTTGAAGAACGGCGCGAAGAACAGCAGGCAGAGCGGCAGCCACACGTACAGGCTGTCGACGTGCCGGCCGAACGCACCGGGATACCCCCGCGCCATCGTCCACGCGACCTGGAAGCCGGTCCACTGTTCGACCACGCGCCCGGTGAAGTCGTCGATGATGACCTGGCCGATCTCCTTCTTGCCGTTGCGCGAGAAGTAGCTCACCTGCCAGCGGAACGGGCCCTTCAGGTACGCGCCGCCGTAGGAGCCGGGATATTCGCGGCGGACGGCCTTCATCTTCGGCAGGGCGGCCGCGATCGCGAGCACGCGGTTCGGCGTCAGCCGCCTGCCCACCGGCGCGATGTTCGACGGCGCGACCGGGATCGGCCCTTCGGAGGTGGACGTGGGCGCCTTGGCGTTCGTCGAGAGCGTCGGCTCGATCGACGGCGCGCGCGCGGCGGAGCCGGGCGCCGACGTCGAGGCGCTCGAGGGCACGAGCGACCCCGCGCCGCTCGCGGCGGCCGTGAACAGGAGCGTGCAGGCACACGTGCACACGACGAACAGGGCCGAGCGGCGCACTCCGGGAGCGTACCCCGCGTGGTGCGCGTTCACGCCATCGCGAGCGTCAGCGAACGATCGTGAGCGCGAGCGTCACAGGCGCGGACGCCAGGCCCTGGGCGGTCGCGCCCAGCACCGCTTTGTAGGCGCCGGGCGAGAGCGGCTTCTTGCCGATCCGCCCGCTGAAGGCGAGCATCCCGGCGCCGCTGGGCTGTTTCGCGCGCGAGAGTGCGCCCACCGCCACGGTGCGCTGGCAGCGCTTTGCATGGTGTCTGCGCAGCTTGGCGCTGGGCGCCAGACAACGCCGTCCGCTGCGCAGGCCGCCGACCGAACGCTCGATGGTGACGCGCAGCGAGGCGGCCTCGTTGAGCGTGAAGCGGAAGGCGGTCCCCAGCGGTGCGCGCTTCCTGGCGGAGACCGCGGTGGGTTCGCCCGAGACGCGGAAGTGCGTGTGCGTGAGAAATGCAGAGCTGATCCGTGGCCGGACCGCAGGTGGTTTGAACGGGGTCGAGTGGCCGGGCGGGAGCGCGATCGCGACCACGCCCGTGGTACTCGTGCGGTTGCCGAGCACGTCGGTCCCCGTGACCGTCACGGTGAACGCACCGCCCGCGGCGTAGGCGTGGGTGACCGCGGTCCCGGTTGCGCTCGCGCCGTCGCCGAAGCTCCACGTGGTGGTGCCGAGGTTCGACCACGCATCCAGCGGGGAGACGGAGAAGCTGAGGGTCTGGCCGATCGCGCCGGCGCTCGGAATCGAGAGCCCGCCCAGCTGGGGGCCTGACGCGTCGTAGCCGGCGGCTTCGGCGATGCTCGCACCTTTGCCGTCTTCGCGGGTCCACACGGCGGCCGCGTTGCCCTGGGCGTCGAGGGCGATCTGGGGTTCGTGCGCGGACTCGCCGGCGGCGGAGATCAGCTTCGGTTTGCCCCAGCCACCGAGTACCGCGTTGCCGGTGATCGCTTCGATCTGTTCCTTGCCCGCGATGATCTGTTCGATCACGACGACGGCGTCGCCGGATTCGTCGACGGCGACCTGCGGAGTGATTTCACCGCCTTTGTGAAGGCCGCTGGTGAGCACCTCCGGGACCTGCCAGGCGCCACCCTTGCCCACGGCGGCTTCGATGATTTCGTTGGTCGATTCGGTGATCCGCGACCAGACTGCGACAGCATCGCCGTGCGCGTCGATCGCGACCGCATGGGGACCCGGTTCACCCTTGGGGGCTTCGAGCTTGGTGAGCACGGACGCTTTGCTCCAACTGCCGGTGGGCCCGATACGCGAGGCGACTTCGACGTTCTCCTGCCCTTCGCTGCCGTAGAAGTGTTCCCACACCGCCACCGCGTCGCCCGCCGCGTTCACCGCGAGCTGAGGCAGGTTCGCGGCCGCTTCGGTGAGCGGGGAGATCGCGGCCGGCGCCGCCCATTTGCCGGACCCAGATCGGGCTGACACCGTCGCCCGGAGTTTGGCTTCGACCACCTGTTCCCACAGCGCGGTCGCGCCTCCCGTCGCGTCGATCCCGACTTCCGGCGCAGACATTTCTTCGGCTTCAGAGCTGATCGTTTCGTCGGCGCCCCAGCTTCCCCCCGCGGGCTTGGAGGCGGATTCGACGATCGCCGTCGCACCGTTGTACTGCAGCCACGCAGCCACGGTGTCACCGCGGCTGTTCATCGCGAGGTCAGGTCGCTGGTCCACCACTTTCATCGGGCCGAGGTTCTTGAGTTGGACCGCTTTGCTGAACGCCCCCGAGAGTCCGGCTCGCTGCGCCGCCTGGATCGTGTAATTGCCGTCGTTGCCCACCCATGCCACCACCGCGTCGCCGTGTGCGTCCATCGCCACCTGCGGAGCGAACACTTCTTCTTTGCCGTCGGTGATCGGGACGGCCGCGAGCCACGGCCCGGTGCCCGCGGGCCGGCTCGAAGCTTCGATCACGTACTGACCGGCTTTGGTGTCGAAGCGCCGCCACACGGCAAGATCGTCGCCCTGGGCGTCCGCGGCGACCTGCACTTCGTCTGCGGTGCTCCCTTCCGCCGACAGCTTCGTCGGCGCGAGCCACGTGGGCGCGGCGGACGCCGTCGCAGGCGCCGCGATCGCGACGAGTGCGACGGCCAGCCCTGCGGTTCTCCGAGGCCACCCCATCGCGCGCAAGCCTAGTGGCATCACGCCTCCGGAGGGCGCACTCGACGAACCTATGAGCCTATGAGCCGGACGCGAAGTGGCGCACGGCGATCGAAGCGACGTCACGGATGGCCCACTGCGCGGGCTCCGGGTCGGGCAGCTCGACACCACAGGTGAGCAGCGCCCCGAGCGAGTCGCTGGCGTGCAGCGACCCGTGGCTGCCGCCGCCGACGTGCGCCTGGCGGCCCCAGTCGACGAACTCGTAGCCCTCGGCTGCCGACAGCAGCACGTCTCCGGAGGCGGGGCACGTGAGGGCGGACCACACGCGCGCGAGCGCGTCGGGATAGGCGGGCGAATGGAAGCGCCCGTCGGACGCGCTCGCGACGAGCACCTCGAGCGAGCCCTCGACGTGCCAGCGCTCGCCACGCGCGTCGGCGAGGTCGCCGCCGGGCGCGAAGCGCAGCTCGCCGCGATCGCTGCTTGCGATGACGCCCTCGCGCGGGCGCTCGTGCGCGTCGCGCTCCAGCCAGATCACGAGGTCGATGCCCCGCAGGGCGAGCGACAGCGCGGCGACGGACGCGCGCATGGCGTCCCGCTCGGCCGCGTCGAGCGCGTACACCATCGCGGCGCGCTGGGACGGGCACACGGCGATCCGCGGCTCCCCCTCGCCGGCGGTCTCGTTGCCGCGGATCGGCCCGAGGACGCCCAGCTCGGCGAGCTCGTCCTGCAGCGCGATCGTCTCCTTCACGGGCGCCTGGGAGTGATCGGCCATCACGATCATGGCGTGCTCGTCCAGGAACTCCTCGGGCCCTCCCGCCGCGTTCATCACGCGCGCGATCTGGAGGTCCGCCTGGGCGAGCGACTGGATCTGGCCATCGAGGCCGCGCTTGTGCGAGAACCAGTCGTTGTCGGGGAGCGACAGGAGCAGGAAGTCGAAAAGGTCGTGCTCGACCATGTAGCTGGACACGCACCCGGAGTGGCGGTCGCGGACGCCGGGCATCCCGAGCGCGGAGCGGCATCCGGTCCTGCGCGAGGCGAAGATGTCCGCGTAGAACAGCTCGCGAGGGCCCATCACGGGGTGGCGCATGAGGGCGGAGGCGACGCGTGTGAGCGCGGTGTCGCGCTGCGGCTCGTGCCGGTGGCGCCCGCGGTACATCAGATACGTGGTGCCGGCGGTGCGAAAACCCGCGTCGTCCAGCGACTCGAACACGGTGTCGACGTCCGGCGAGAGGTGCGCGCGGTTCATGTTGTAGACGGTGTCGGTGAGCTGCTGGGTGATGCCGAAGCGCTGCGCGGCGCGGAAGCTGGACCCGTACTCCACGTAGCGGTGCTCCTCGCGGTGGAACCAGTTCATTCCGGGGATCAGATGCTCGTCCTGCGCAACGCCCGTGACGATCGACGCGGCACACACGGGGGTGACGGACGGGAACGCGGCCACGCACGCGGGCATGTAGCTGCCGCGCTCGCGGATCATCTCCAGCATCGGCGCCACGCCCTCCGCGATCGCGCGCTCGAGCATCGCGGGCGCCATCGCGTCGATCACGCACAGCACCAGCTTGCTCGGCCGGTGGTCGGAGGAGCGGCGGGCGCTCACTCAGCGCCCGAGGATCCGCAGCCCGGCGTAACGCTCGCCGCTGCGCGAGCGCGTGCGCAACAGCAGGTACGCGAACAGCGCGACCGCGACGTACCCGAGCGGGTGGAACAGCGCCACCAGCGCGGCCACGACGAGCGACGCCGCATCCAGGTACACGGTGAGCGCTTCACGCGCGCCGCGATCGCTGAGACGCGAGCGCGCGCCCGCGATGATCGGGTTGACGGCGCGTGCGGCGAGCGCGGCTGCGGCGACGCCCCCCAGGATCCCCGGCCACCACGCGTCGCCGTGGGCGGCGAGCGTGCCGGCGAACAGGAGCGCGCCCGCCCCGTACGCGAGCCCCTCGATGGTCGCCGCCAGCGGTGTCGGCCGCGAGCCTTCGCTCGTGGGCGATTGGCCCAGCAGGAGCTGAGCGGCATACGAGAGCACGAACGCGGCGGTCACGGCGAGCAGCCACCAGCTGCTCGCGAGGAAGTGGAAGCGATGCGGGCCGACGTGCACGCCGAGGTCATCGGCCGACGCGAGCGCGCCGGCGAGCAGGAGCGGGATGAACGGGCGCAGGCCGCAGGCTGCGGCGAGCCCCACGCCCAGCCCGATGTAGAAGAAGGCGCTGTTCATGCAGACGGCCCGCGCGCGTGCGATACCGTGCGGTTGCTGGGCGAACTCAAAGCGGTGAGCACGATAGACGACCGCGCCGTGCCCCCGCAGGGCCGGCGTGCATCGCGGCGAAACAGGAACGAACTGATGATGCGCAAGGGCAGCGGAGGCGGCGACGGACCACGGGCTCGCGCGACGGCACACGAGCTGGCGCGCTACGAGCAGCTGTTCGCCGCACGCACGCGCGGGATGAAGAGCTCCGCGATGCGGGAGATGATGGCGCTCACCGAACGCCCCGATGTGATCTCGCTCGCGGGCGGTCTGCCGGACACGAGCACCTTTCCCCCGGAGCTGTTCGCGAAGCTGATGGCGCAGGTCGCGGCCGACTCGGCGGCGCGCGCGCTGCAGTACGGCCCCACCGAGGGCATCACCGCCACCACGCAGGTGATCGCCGAGGTGATGGCCGCGGAGGGCACCAACGTGGATCCCGCGGAGGTGATCGTCACCACCGGCGGTCAGCAGGTGATCGACCTCGTGTGCAAGACCCTGATCGACCCGGGTGACGTGATCGTGGCCGAGGCGCCCACCTACCCGGGAGCGGTCCCCACGTTCAGCGCCTACCAGGCGGATGTGGTGCAGATCGAGATGGACTCCGACGGCATGCCGATCGACGAGCTGGAGCGCGAGCTCGATCGCCTGCACGCCGAAGGCCGCCGGCCCAAGTTCATCTACACCGTGCCCAACTTCCAGAACCCCGGCGGCGTGACGATGTCGCTGCCGCGGCGGCGGCGGCTCGTGGAGGTGGCACGCGAGCGCGAGCTGCTGATCCTCGAGGACAACCCCTACGGGCTGCTGCGCTACGAGGGCGCGGCGCTGCCGACGCTGTACTCGCTCGACGCGGAGTCGGGGGGACGGCGCGGCACAGCCGATCTGGTGATCTACCTGGGCACGTTCTCGAAGATCCTCGCGCCTGGGCTGCGACTCGGTTGGGCGGTCGCCCCGCGCCCGGTGCTCGAAAAGATGAACCTGGGCAAACAGGGCGCGGACCTGTGCTCCTCCTCCGTGACGCAGCTGTTCGTGAACGCCTATTTCAAGGAGCGGGGCGCCGGCGGCGGGCCGGCGTGGCTGGAGTACGTGGAGGACCTGCGCGTCCACTACGCGCGCCGCCGCGACGCGATGGTGGAGGCGCTCGCCGAGCACTTCGGCGAGGGCGCGCACTGGACGCGCCCGCATGGCGGCCTGTTCGTGTGGGCCACGCTGGACGATCGGATCGACACGACCGACCTGCTCGCGCTCGCCAAGAACGAGGGCGTGGCGTTCGTGCCGGGCCGCGCGGCCTACGTGGACGGGCGCAGGGGGGCATCGTCGATGCGCCTGAACTTCGCGGGGAGTGCGGAGGACGAGATCCGCGAGGGCGTCAGGAGGATCGGGCGCGCGATCCGTGCGCAGACCTCGCTGCTGGGGCGTCTCACGGGCGCGCCGGCGCCCGCGACCAGACAGCCCGCCGCCTCCGCCCCCGCCGGCCCGGGAGCCGCGGAGGAGCCGCTGGCCGACGTCGTGGAGCTGCCGCGCCGCGAGCGCCCCTCCGAGTCGCGTCGCCACGGCGACGCGTGAGGAGCCGCCGACGGTGAGCGCGACCCTGCGCGTGGCAGTGCTCAGCGGGGGACGCTCGCTCGAGCGCGCCGTGTCGCTGCGCTCGGGCGCACACGTCCACGAAGCGCTGCTCCGCCTCGGGCACGACGCCCACCAGCTCGAGGCGGGTACGGAGCTCGTCTCGGAGCTCCTGCGGATCGAACCGGACGTCGCGTTCGTTGCGATGCACGGCAGAGACGGCGAGGACGGCACGATCCAGGGGCTGCTGGAGGCCGTCGGCATCCCCTACACGGGCTCGGGCGCGGCCTCGTGCCTGCGCGCCACGAACAAGGTGCTCGCGAAGCACCTGATGGAGGAGGCGGGCATTCCCACGCCCGCGTTCCACGCGTTCCGCGAGACGTCGATCAAGGAGCTCGGCGCGGCGGCTGCGATGGCCTGCGTCGAGGAGCGGCTGGGGTACCCGCTGGTGGTCAAGCCCGCGGCCGGCGGCTCCGCGCTCGGCGTGAAGTTCGCCAGCTCCACCGACGAGCTCCCGGGCGCCCTCGTGGGCGCGTTCTCCTACGACCGTGCCGTGCTGATCGAGCGCTACGTCCGCGGACGCGACCTCGCGGTGTCGGTGATCGACGGCGAGGGCGACGCCGACCGCGCGCAGGCGCTCCCCGTCGTGGAGGCGGTGCCCCGCGAGGAGGACTTCTACGACTACGAGTCGCGCTATGAGATCGGGATGACCACGTTCGTGTGCCCGGCCGAGCTGCCCGGCGCGACGACCGAGCGGGCCCAGCAGCTCGCGGTGGACGTCTACGAGCTGCTCGGCTGCCGGGGCGTGGCGCGCGTGGACCTGATGCTCGAGCACGACTCCGGCGAGCTGTGGGTGCTGGAGACCAACGTCGTCCCCGGCATGACCGAGACGAGCCTCCTCCCCCAGGCCGCCGACGCCGCCGGCATCGGCTTCGAGGAACTGGTCCAGCGCCTGCTCGACAGCGCCCTCAGCGCCCGCCC
>Ga0187823_10000222_pt1 | contig 14070 bp, 13 predicted proteins | sample NC_wetland_sal_i_12_FD_132968 | JGI IMG/M metagenome (GOLD analysis project Ga0187823, IMG submission 132968) | Wetland sediment microbial communities from Neuse River Estuary, North Carolina, USA - SourceSoil_3 | ecosystem: Environmental > Aquatic > Freshwater > Wetlands > Sediment | place...
CGGCGCGCTCGGGTCCGGGCGGATATCTTCGCGCGGTCGGGAGACGCTTCCTTTCCTGGGGGGCGCGGGACCCTCTCGGCGCGGGCGTTCTCCTCTTTCTCGCGTCGGCCACGGCCTCGACGGTCGCCTCGCCGAATCCGGGGCAGAGCCTGCACGGAGCGCCCGACTCCACGGCCGGCCTCGTCACCGCCTTCTCCACGGCGAGCGTCTACTTCGCGTCGCGCTCGATCGCGCGCGGTAATCCGGCCGTGCTCGCGCGCCTCGCGCGGGCGGCGGGCTTCGCGAGCGCCGTCACCGCGGGCTACGCGCTGATCCAGCTGGCGGGCCTCGATCCTCTGGTCTGGGGCCGCACGGCCACCTACGAGGGGGAGGTCCGGATCTTCGGGACGCTCGGGCACCCGAACATGCTGGGCGCCTACCTCGCGATGACCGTGCCGCTCACGGTCTGGCTGGCCATCCGCGCCCACGGCTCGGGCGAGCGGGTCCTCTGGGCCCTGGTCGCGACGGCCTCCTCCATCGTGGTCGCCGCAACGCTCTCCCGCGGCGCCTGGATCGGCCTTGCGGCCGGCGGGCTCGCGTGGGCGGCGCTGAGCCTCCTCACGAAGGGGCGCTCCCGGGGTTCGGCGGGAGGCCCGCGGGGCGTGAGGCGTTCCTCGCGGGTTCCGGCTGCGGTGCTGGCCTCGCTCCTCTCGATCGCTGCCGCGGGCCTCTTCTTCGCGCGCACGCCGATGGGGTCCCACCTGGTGGAGCGCGTGCGCCAGATCGCGAGTCTGAACGCCCCCACGACCCAGTCGAGGCTCCAGATCTGGAACGCCGGTCTCCGCATGGCTCGCGACCATCCCTGGCTCGGGGTCGGTCTCGACGCGTTCGGGACCGCCTTCCCCCGGTACCGCACCGCCCGATACTGGCAGATCGAATGGGCCCGGACGCCGAACAAGGCCCACAACGAAGCGATCGACATCCTCGCGACCCAGGGGATCGTGGGAGGCGCCGCGGCCCTGATCGTCGTCGTGCTGGCCGCCCTCGCGATCTGGAGGGGCGCCCGTCGCCCTGAGGAATCCGCGCGGGCGGGCGCGATCGCCGTGGGCGCGGTCCTGGTCGCCTTCGTCGTCCAGGATCTCGCGAGCTTCACGGTGGCGGCGCTGGGCACCCTGGCGGCGGCGGTCGTGGGCTGGGTCGCCTCGGCCTCGGGGACGCCGGAGCGGCGGGATGCGGGCGCGCGGCCCAGGCGGGTCGCGGCGCCGCCCTGGGCACTCGCTCTGGCGGGAGCGCCGGCCGCGGTGCTCTTCTTCCTCCTCGTGGTTCTTCCGGTCCGCGCCCAGATGGCCGAGAAGGTCGCGCTCCGGGCGCCCGCCGGCAGTCCCGAGCGGGCCGACGCCCTCGAGCGCGCCGCGCGCTTCGCGCCGTGGGATGCCCGCTACCCGGGATATCTCGGCACCTCGCTTCTCATCCAGGCCCGCCAGGAGCCGACCGCGGCGCGCGCGCGGGACACCCTCCGGCGCGCCGCTCTGGCGCAGCGCGCGGCCATCGCGATCGAGCCGGAGAACGGGTACAGCTATTCCAACCTGGGGCGCGTCGCGACCGCGCAGGCGCTCCTCCACCCGCCCGACGCCACGGCGGAGGATGCGCGCCGCGACTTCGCGCAGGCGCTCGAGCGCGATCCCCAGAACGCGGAGATCCTGGACCAGGCCGGAAACGCCATGATGCAGCTCGGGCAGGTGGAGGAAGGCCGGAGAATCTCGCGCCGCGCGGCGGCGCTCTACCCCGATCTGGCCCAGCCGATGGCTCTCCTGGGCTACGCGGCGCTCCTGGACCGTCGCTGGGCCGACGCGGCCGACACCCTGGAGCTGGCCGCGAAACGCCAGTGGTGGGGAGAGAAGGCGGCCAGCGCCAACGCCTGGAGCAACCTCTCCGCAGCGTATCTCGCCCTGCACAAGGACGAGGACGCGCGGCGCGCGGCGGAGGAAGCCGTGGCGCTCGACCCGACCGATCCCGATGCCCGGACCAACCGGAACATAGCGCTCCAGCGCCTCGGGAGAAATCCCGCGCCGCCGGGAGGGGGAGGATCGCCGTGATCCACGGAAAACGGGTCGCCGTGGTCCTGCCCGCGTACAACGCGGCCAAGACCCTGCGCCAGACCTACGAGGAGCTGCCGCACGAGATCGTGGATCACGTCATCCTCGTGGACGACGCCAGCCAGGACGAGACCACCCAGCTCGCGCGGCAGCTCGGCATCACCACGTTCGTCCATCCCAGGAATCTCGGCTACGGCGGGAACCAGAAGACCTGCTACCGCGAGGCGCTCCGCGCGGGCGCCGACGTCGTGATCATGGTGCACCCGGACTACCAGTACACGCCCGCCCTGGTGACCGCGATGGCGTCGATGGTGGCGAAGGGCATCTACGACACGGTGCTCGGCTCCCGCCTTCTGGGTCGCGGGGCGCTCAAGGGCGGGATGCCGCTCTACAAGTACATCGCCAACCGTGTCCTCACCCTGATCGAGAACATCGCCCTGCAGCGGAAGCTCTCCGAGTATCACACCGGCTACCGGGCGTTCAGCCGGCGCGTCCTGGAAACCCTGCCGCTCGAGGAGAACTCCAACGATTTCGTCTTCGACAACGAGATGCTCGCGCAAATCGTCGCGTTCGGCTTCGAGATCGGAGAGGTGAGCTGCCCGACGCTCTATTTCGGGGAAGCCTCCAGCATCTCGTTCCCGCGCGCGGTCCGGTACGGCCTGGGCGTCCTCCGCGTCTGCGCCGAGTACCGCCTGCATCGATGGGGGCTCCGGAGATCCCGGCTCTTCGAGCCGGATGGGCGAAAGCTCGCCCGGTGAGCGCGGGCCGGCCGGTCCCCGTGAGCGCCTGTCCGTGCGGCTCGCGCGAGCTCGGCCCGCCCTCGCGCGCGTTCGCGTTCGGGGGCTCCCGATTCGCGCTCCGGCGATGCGCGGCGTGCGGGCGGATGCTCCTGGACCCACGCCCGGGTCCCGGCATGATCGAGGAGGCGTACGACGAGAAGTACTACGGCGCGGGCGCCCGGAAGTTCGTTCCGGCGATCGAGCGCGTCGTGGATGCCTTCCGGGACGGCCGAGCCTTCCTGGCCGCGCGGCTCCTCCGGGCGGGGGGTGCCACGGCGCCCGCCCGCGTGCTCGACATCGGATGCGGGAGCGGCCAATTCCTCGCAAGGCTCGGGCGCATGGGCCACGAGTGCCACGGCACCGAGCTGTCGGCCGAGACGGGGGCGCGCGCGGCCAGGATCCCGGGGCTCCGGCTCCACTTCGGGGATCTCGGGCCGGAAACGTTCCCCCCGGGGTCCTTCGACCTCATCTCCATCTGGCACGTCCTCGAGCATCTGCCCGATCCGGACTCCGTCCTGCGGCTCTGCCACGGATGGCTGCGCGAGGGCGGCGTGCTCCTCCTGGCCGTTCCGAACATCGATTCGTGGCAGGCGAGGCTCTTCGGCGGCTCCTGGTTTCACCTCGATCCGCCCAGGCACCTCTACCATTTCAACAAGCGCTCCCTCACCGCGGCGCTCGCCTCATCGGGCTTCCGGATCCAGCGGCTGCGCACGCTCTCCTGGGAGCAGAACGTGTACGGAATCTTGCAGAGCGCGCTGAACGCGCTGGGGTTCCCGCGCGACGAGTTCTACGAGGTCCTGAAGGGGAACCGGCCGATCACCGCGAAGCCGCGGCTGCCCCTCCAGGCCATGCTGCTCCTCGTGCTGTCCCCGGCGGCGCTCCTCTTCGCCGCCCTCGAGGGTCTCTTCGGGAGCGGCGGGACGCTGGAGTGCGTGGCACGCCGCGCGGGTCCTCCCGCGGCATGACGAAGCGCCGGGCGCGCCCCATCCAGGCGTCCCCCTCCGGAACGCCCGCCGCATCGCGCGGGAACGATCTCCTGGCCGCGGCCCTGGTCTTCGCTGCGGCCGCAGCCGTGTTCTGGCCCACGGTGGGCTATTCCTTCCTGAACTGGGACGACAACGTCTATATCCTCCAGAACCCCTGGATTCGCGCTTTCACGTGGGCGAACGTGCGCGGCATCTTCACCCAGCCGTACTTCCAGAACTACCTCCCGCTGCATCTGCTCTCCTACATGCTCGATCACGCGCTGTGGGGCCTCAAGGCGAGCGGATACCACCTGAGCTCGGTCCTGATCCACGCGATCAACAGCGTTCTCTGCTTCGCCGCCGCCCGCCGGATGGGCGGGAGCCGGACCGTCGCGCTCCTCGCGGGACTCCTCTTCGCGGTCCATCCGTGTCACGTGGAAGCGGTGGCCTGGGTCTCGAGCCGCAAGGAGGTCCTGTCCACGACCTTCATGCTTCTCTCGCTCCTGTTCTATCTCGGGGCCCGGAGAGGGGCGGAGTTCCGGCCGGCCCCCTTCATCGCCTCGGTCCTTTTCTTTCTGCTGGCGATGCTCTCCAAGGTGAGCGTCGTGGTGCTTCCCGCCTTTCTCCTCCTCGTCGATTGGATGCCGGAGCCGAGGGGCGCGCGGACCCGCCCCTCCCTCGCGTGGGCGGTCGCCACCAAGATTCCCTACGCGATCGCGGGGGCCGCGCTGATCCTCGTCAACTCCCGCGCCCAGGTCACGGCCCGGGCCGCCTACGCCCACGACCCGTACCGGTATCTGATCGTCAAGGGGCACGCGGCGTGGAGCTACGCCGGCTTGCTCGTCGGCTTCGGCGGAAGCCCGGACTACGATCTGCCCCGTGTCGGGACCGCCCCCGCCGATGCCCTCGCTCAGATCGCCGGCCTGATCGCGCTCCCGCTGGCGGCGTACCTTCTCCTTCGCGCGAGGAAGAGGGTCCCGTTCCTGGGCGTCTCCTGGACCTTTCTCGCGCTGATTCCGGCGCTCCTCTTCCCGCTGGTGACCTACATGGCGGACCGCTACCTCTACGCTCCGTCCCTGGGATTCTGCTGGGCCCTGGCGGCGGGCATCGTGGGCGCCGCCGGCCCGCGGCGCGCCTCGTGGGGGGCGCTGAGGACCACGGTCGCGGCCGCCGTGGCGGTGGTCCTCCTCGGCGCCTTCACGCTGCGGACGCTCCAGTACTCCCGCATCTGGAGCGATTCGGAATCGCTCTGGACCTTCGCCATGACGAAGAGCCGGGATTACCGCGTGTTCAACAACCTGGCGCAGGTCCGCATCCAGCAGAAGCGGTGGGCCGAGGCGGAGCGGTTGCTCCGCCAGGGGGCCGCCGCCGAGAACGTCACGTCCCACCAGAGCCTCGGCGTTCTCTATTACACGCTGCACCGGTATGACGAGGCGCTCCGCGAGACGGACCAGGCGCTCGAGATCCAGAGCCGCAGGAGGCCCGATGCGGCGCTGGAGGCGGAGCTCCACTTCAACCGCGGCGCGATCCTCTGGTTTCTCGGGAAATCCGAGGCCGCCGCGGAGGAGTGGAGGACGGCGCTCCGCGACAACCCGTCCCATGCCCAGGCGAGGGAATGGCTCGGGATCGCGACCGGCACGAGGCACTAGCCCCACGCCGCCCTCTTTGTGGTAGATTCCCGGCCCAGAATCCCGTCGTTCGCTTTCCACCGTACCTCAGGGAGGAAGAACGCATGGAACGTCGTTCCGCACGGGTCGCGCTCTCGGTCCTGCTTGCGCTCGGTCTCGTTTCCGGCGCCGCATTCGCCGCGGACAAGGCGGCCAAGCCCATGAACTCGGACGCCCAGCATCAGCAGATGATGGAAATGATGATGAAAGCGTCCATGCCCGGTCCCATGCACGAGCTCATGAAGCCGATGGCGGGGAACTGGAAGACCACCGCCAAGAGCTGGATGGGAGAGGGCGAGCCCAAGGTGAGCGAGGGGACCTGCGAGAGCTCCTGGATTCTGGGGAACCGCTACCTCCAGAGCACCTACAAGGGCGACATGGCGGGGATGCCGTTCGAGGGCTGGGGTCTCATGGGCTACGACAACATGAAGAAGGAATTCGTGAGCATGTGGGCGGACAACATGGGGACCGGAATCGCCATGAGCAAGGGCAAGGCGGACCCCTCCGGCAAGGTCTTCACCATGATGACCATGATGGACGATCCGCAGACCGGGAAGCCCGTCCCCTACAAGATGGTCACGAAGGTGATGGACGAGAATCAGTACATGATGTCGATGATCAACATGAAGGGCGGGAAAGAGCACAAGGAGATGGAGATCACCTACGAGCGCATGAAGTAATCCGTTTCCCGCGAATCGAGCGCGAGAGCCCGGGGGAGAAGAACCCCCCGGGCTTTTCGCTCACAGGAGGGAGCTCAGGACCGCGATGGTGTCGCGCACCTCGCGCGTGTGGAGGAAGTTCTCCCGGACGTGCGCCCGGCCCTCCGCGCCCAGGTCGTGTCTCAGGTCGGCATTGTCGAGGAGGCGAACCGTCTGGAGGGCGGCTCCCTCGATCGAGCGCGCCAGGAGCCCCGTCCGCTCGTTCAGGATCTGGAGCGGGATCCCGCCCACGGCGCTCGCGACCACCGCGCGCCGCTTCCAGAGGGCCTCGGAGACCGTGAGCGCGAACCCCTCGCGCAGGGACTTCTGCATCACCACCGTCGAGGCCCGCTGGAGGGCGTTGATCTCGATATCCGAGCCGGGCGGTAGCTCGAGCACGGTCACGTCCTTCGATTTCGCCGCGCGCTCCCTGACCTCGGCCAGGACTTCGGCCCCTTCCGGGTCGTCGCTCGCGCCGCCCCCCGCCAGCAGGAGACGCGCGCGGCGCCGCGACCGCACCATGCGGAACGCCTCGATGACCCCCAGCGGATCCTTGATCCGGTCGAAGCGGCTGATCTGGGTGACCCAGGGCCCCCGCCTCGGCAGGCCGAGGCGGTCCAGGATCGCCAGCATCTCCTCCACCCCCATCTCCCGGTTCTTCTCGGAGAACGGGTCGATGGACGGAGGAACGAGGTAGGTGGGAATGTCGAGGGGAGGGACGAATTCGATGGCCGAGAAGATCGAGGCGTCGTACTGGGCAATGGACGGGCGAAGGAACTCCCAGTGATCCGGGTCCCGGGAGGAGAGATCGATGTGGCAGCGCCACACCCAGCGTTGTGCCTTGGACCTCCGAAGCGAGATGAGTCCGGCGGGCTGCGGGTCATGGATCAGGATCAGATCGCCGTCCAGCTCCAGGCGCTCCGCCTCCCGCCGGGTCCGCTCGGCGTAGATCGCGCGGTCCTCGCTCGTGAGCTTCTCGCCATGGCCGTGGAGCGCGTTGTGCATCTTCTTCGTGACGCCGAAGAAACGCTCGTCTCCCTCCATGACCTCCCAGGTCGTGGGGACGCCGAGCTCGTTCAGGATGACGACGACCCGGTGGAGGATCTCCGCGACGCCTCCGCCGGTCTTGGTGGTGTTGACCATGACCAGGCGATGGCCGTGGAGCTTTCGGGCGAGCGCCTCGAGGGCGCGTAGCGTCCCCGGCCCCACGAGCTGCGCGTAGCGCTCGAGCCAGCCGCCGGCCTGGACCTCGCTCACTCCTCCGGCTCCCTCTGCGGCCGCCGCAGCCTTCCCGCGAAGCGCGCGACCACCGCGCGGGCATCCTGGCGCCGTGCGGCGTCGGGCTCCTCCGCGCGGCGGAGAAGGCGCGCCGGGATGAGGGACCGGCGCCAGCGCGCCGCGATCTCGCGGTGAAGGCGCATCAGAGGCAACCCCCCGCCCGTCAGCTCCTCGGCGGGATCCGCGATCCTCGCCGCTCCGGCCCTCCGGAGCCACGCCACGAGGTCATCCTCCGCGGGTCCGAGGACCCGCGCCTCCACGAGGTGGTAGAAGGCGGACGCGAAGTCGATCCGCGGCCACAGATGCACGACCTGCTCCGGCTCCTCCGCCACGAGGCCCAGGTCCGCCTTCACGCTGCGCGCGCTGATGAAGTGAAACGCCGCGCCCTGGGCGGCCGTCTCCGCCCGCTTCTTCGAGGCTTCGTCGAGGATCCGGAGCAGGGACGCGCGGAGCTCCTCGAGAGGGGCCAGGGGCTGGGCCCCCGCGAAGGCAAGGCGCTCTGCGATCTCCGGCTCCTGCAACGCGCTCGCGGTCCAGTTGGCGAAATCGTTCGGCGGAAGGTCCCGCGCCCGCGGGTGGCGCAGGGAGACCCGGGTGACGTGGAAGAAGAGCGACTCGGGGGGGACCGAGGCGATGCCCTCCCGAAGCGAGGGGAGGTCGGACGCCGAGTGGCCCGCCGGGTACTCGAGGTGCGCCACGGTGGAGAACGGGAACGGGGCCGTCATGGCCGATCGGGTGACGATTCCTGATCCGCGGCGCGCAGATACTCCACCACCAGATCTCGAGCGAGATCGCGGCAGCCCAACCCGAAGGCGAGCGCCAGCCCGAGGCCCGCCGCGCCGACGACGGCGATTCCGACCGCCATGACCAGCTGCGCCGCGAGGCCCAGCTGCTCGAGCGCCAGGAGCACCATGAACACGATGAGCACGCTCACGATGACCTGGGAGCGGACTTTCCCGATGCGGACCCCGGTCGAGGCCAGCATCGTGGCGATGATCTTCCCTGCCGCCACGGCGATGGGCACGCCGAGCAGGAGCACGAGCGCCGAGGTCAGGACGCGCGGCACGACATCCTGCAACCGCTCGGTGATCGAGTGGGCGAGGTCCATGCCCACGACGCGGAGCGATACGAGGAGGGTGGCGAGGATGATGGCCCAGAAGAGGAGATAGCCCGCGAACCGGCTCGGCGAGAGCTCGGGAGCGAGCCCACCCCGCTGCCTCAGCCGGGCGTACGAGGCGTCGACCCCGATCAGGGAGAAGAGGCCCTGGACGAGCCGCGAGAGGAGCGCCGCGAGAATCCACCCCACGAGAAACACGCCGGCCGAGATGAGGAAGAGAATCAGGCCCTCCGAGACACTCGTCAGCGTGGACTGAAGCTGGGCCCCGAAATCGGGCGGAATGATGGAGCTCATCGGCCACCTCCTTCGATCATCGCGTGACGGCCCGGCTGGCCGCCACGGCCTCGAGAAAACGGGCAACCTCTCCGACCCCCGTTACCCGGTACGGAGCGCGTGTCGCTTCCCGCCCGACCCGAACCGGGAAGTCCCGATTCGTGAGCGCGGAGAACGCGGGCTCGTCTCCGTCGCTGTCGCCGAAATAGAAGATCGCGCGTGGCTTCATCCGGGCCCTCAGCGCCCTGAGGGCCCGTCCCTTGTCGTGCCCGCGCGGGACGAAGTCCACGGCCATGGCTCCCGGCATCACTCGAAATCCCTGCCGCCTCGCCTCGCCCGAGGCGACCGAGAGGAGGCCCGCCCGCAGGCGTCTCCTCCGCTCCGCGCTTCTCACGCCGCGGCTGTGCACGGCCACGGTCAGTCCCTTCGCTTCGAGGAGCGCGCCCGGAACGGCGCGGACCACGGGACGGAGCGCCGCGGCCACGCGTCCGCACCGCTGCCTCAGCCGCGCGCGCACGGAGCCCGCGGGGGCGAGCGGGCCGTCCAGGCCGTACTGCCCGAGCCGTACCACCCCTCGCACCGGAACGAGCCGCATCAGGTCCGATCCCGGCCGCGCGCTCAAGATCGCGATCCGGGTCTTCGCTCCGCGGACCGCCCGCTCGATCCATCGGAGGGTCGAGGCCGGCACACGCGCGAGGCCCGGCCGCCGCGCGATCGGCGCGATGGTCCCGTCCAGATCCAGCACGACGAGCAGCGGGAGCTCCGGCGCTCTCAGAGTCGCGAGCGCGCGGGTCCACGTCCGGGGCGCGAAGAACGATCGCGTCAACGCGGCGAGCCGGGGCGGCCGGCCCCCGGAACGAGCCGGAGGCGCCGCGCGTCTCGGAGGATCTTCCTCGCCCAGTCGTAGATGTTCTGGCTCGCGACCACCTCGCGCATGGCTCTCATCCGCCTCGCCCGCTCGTCCGGGGAGAGGGTGAGCGCCCGGCCGATCGCGGCGGCCAGGGCCTCGGCGTCATACGGGGAGGCCTGGATCGCCTGGTCCAGCTCGCGCGCGGCTCCGGTGAAGGGGCTCAGGACCAGAGCGCCGTCCAGGTTCACCTTCGCGGCGACGTATTCCTTGGCCACGAGGTTCATGCCGTCGTGGAGCGCGCTCACCACGGTCACGTCCGCCAGCACGTAGTAGGGAATGAGGTCGCGGAACCCCAGGTTCTTCATGATGAGGTGGATGACGGGCCGCCCGGGCTCACCGAAGCGCCGGTTCAGGCGAGCGCACGCCTCCTCCACCTGGGCCGCGAGCGCCTGGTATTCGGGGAGGTCCACGCGCGTAGGCACCCCGATCTGGATGAAGGAGACGTTCCCGCGCATCTCGGGCCGGGACTCGAGCAAATGCTCGTACGCGGCGAGGCGCTCGGGGATCCCCTTGGTGTAGTCCAACCGGTCCACGCCGAGCACCACGCGGTGTCCGGTCATGCCCAGCGCGGTCCGGATCTCGGAGGCCGCGCGGACGGCCCAGGGCTCGGAAGCGGCGAGCGAGATCTCCGCCGCGTCGGGGCTGATCGGGTAGGTGCGCACGAACGTCTTCCGGCCCCGCCGGCGAATCGCCATGCGCTCGTGGTCGATGTTCGACTCGAGCTCCTGCGCGACGGTGTCCAGGAAATTCGCCGCGTGGTACTGGATGTGGAACCCCACCAGATCGCAGGCCAGGAGTCCTTCCAGAAGCTCGCGCCGCCAGGGGAAGGTGCGATAGACCTCCCGGTTGGGCCAGGGGATGTGCCAGAACATGATGATCGAGAGATCGGGACGCCGGGCCCGCAGCGTGGAGGCGCAGAGCCCGAGGTGATAATCCTGTAAGAGGACGAGGCCGGGCTTGGGGCCGAGCGATGCCAGGATGGCGTCGGCGAACTGCTCGTTCACATCCTGGTAGGCGCGCCACCGCGCCGCTTCGAAATGGGGCCTCACGTAGACGATGTGACAGAGAGGCCAGAGGCATCCGTTGCAGAATCTGCGGTACTCCAGCGCCCGCTCCTCGGGCTCCGGCCACAGCCGCTGGAGGACGTAGCGCTCCTCCCCCGGGGGCACGCGCACGCGCCCCATCGCGTCCGACGCGGCCCGGTCGGCGTCGGCGGCGCCCTGGGCTACCCACGTGGCGCCCGTCGCTCGGGCCACCGAATCGAGGGCCGAGGCGAGCCCGCCCGCGCTCCGGATCGCCTCGATCCCCGAAGGCGTGTGGACGTGCTGGTACGGTTCCCGGTTCGAGGCGATCACGATCGGCGCCTCTCCCAGGTACGTGCGCGCCGCGCGCGCCAGATCCTCCGGGCGCGTCTGCTCGGAAATCTCGGCTCCGAGCGCCTGGCGGCTCGCCATCCGGGTCAGCGCCCGTCTCACGCGCCCCCCCACATCGGTCTTCGCGGGGCTCATAGGTCTCCTAAGTCTAGAAAGGTACGCCGGGTAGGGGAAGGTCTTTTCTGCCCTCTCGCGCGCCTTGAATCGCCCTGCGATAGGGGCTAGATTGCAAGGTCCGAGCCCGGTTGCCTCGAGGGCGAGCGACCGTCGTCCATCCGGAAACCCTCCGCGAGGAATTCACCGCATGGTGGAGCGGCGATTTCCCCGAAATCTCGGTTCGCTCGAGCCGATGGCGCAGTTCGTCGCCGACTACCTCGGCTCCAGGGGATTCGACCCGGAGCACTCGTTCACGGTGGATCTCCTCGTTGAAGAGCTGTTCACCAACCTACTGAGGTACGGCAAAGGAGGCGGTCCCGAGGTGAGTCTCCGCCTCGGTGGCCAGCAGGAGGAGCTGGTGCTCACCCTCCGCGACTTCGACGTGGAGTCGTTCGACCCGACGTCCGCGCCGGAGCCCACGACCCGAGCCACGGTCGGCGGGCACGGCCTCCGCCTCGTGCGGAGCATCTCCGACTCCATCCGATACGAGTACAGGGATCGGAGCGCCAGCATCACCCTTACCAAGAGGTTCCCGCGCTGATGTTCGAGATCCTGGTCCAGGAGGGCGGCCTCGTGAAGCTCTCCGGCCGCCTCGACGCGGCTCAATCGGACCGCGCCAAGGCCGCCCTCGATGGCGTCAGGGAATCGGCGACTCTGGATCTCGCCGATCTGGACTACGTCTCGAGCGCCGGTCTCGGCGTTCTCGTCCAGACGTACAAGCGGCTCCATGACTCCGGGCACGGCTTCAAGCTCACGAACGTGAAGCCCCGCGTCCGCTCGGTCTTCGTCTACGCGGGCCTGGACAAGGTGTTGCACCTTGAATAGCCCGAAAGTCCTGTCGCCTCGCCAACTTTCCGGGGACTCGCCTGTAGTTGGAGTCGAGGAGCGGGAAGAGGCCCTGCTGGACCGGTGTCTGCAAGGCGATGGGGGGGCCTTCGGCGAGTTGATCGACCGATACCAGCGGGTGCTCTTCAACGTTTCGCTTCGGATGGTGGGTAATCGGGAAGACGCCCTGGACATCACCCAGACGGTCTTCCTGAAGGCCTACCAGAACATGGCGAGCTTCGACCGGAGGCACAAGTTCTTCAGCTGGGTGTACCGGATCATGATCAACGAGACGCTGAACCATCTCGGCCGAAGCAGGCGGACCGAGCCCTTGGACGAGACGTTCGAATCGGGGGCGCTTCGCCCGGATGAGGAATGGTCCCAGAACCGGCTGCGGGAACGAATCCAGGCGGCCTTGCTCGAGCTTTCGAATGATTATCGGCAGGTCATCGTGCTCAGGCACTTTGCCCAGCTCTCCTATCAAGAGATGAGCGGGGTGCTCGAGGTGCCCGAGAAGACGGTCAAGTCCCGGCTTCACACGGCGAGGCAGCTTCTCGGGGGGATCTTCTCCAAGTACGGGATCGCACTCACATGAACGACGACGATCGCGAGCTCGAACGCCTCATGAACGACCAGCTGGACGGCGTCGCCACCCCGGAGGACTCGGAGCGGTTGAACCGGGCCCTGGAATCCCGGGAGGACGCGCGGCTCCTGTACCGGAAGCTCGGCGGGGTGTTCACCGGCCTGAGCCGCCTGGAGATGGAGGAGCCGCCCGCTTCGCTCAAGCAGGGAGTGCTTCGCGCGATCCAGGCGATGGGGGAGCCGGTCCCCGCCCGGGAGAGTTGGCTCCATTCGATCACCGCCCTTTTCCGCGAGAGGCCGGGATTCGGTCGCGTCTATCCATTTGCCGCGGGGGCCGCGTTGGGGGTCCTGGCGTTCGCGGTTCTGACCGGGAATCTCATGACCCGCCCGGGGGTCGACTCGAGGCCCTTCACCGGCACCATGGCGCCTCTCCCTCTGGACGGCGTCTACCGGCATATCGGAAGTCATGACTTCGTGTTGCGCGATGGTCACGTGCTCGCAGAGGTGCTCTCGGGGAAGGAGGGCCTCGTGGCCAGGATCACGGCCAAAGCGCCCCTCGGGAGCAGCGTGGTCGTGTCGTTCGACCCGGCCGGCTGGAGCGCCACGGGTGTGAGGCAGGACAGGGTCGGCAACGATGTAATGCTTGGAACCGGCCGGCTTTCGATTAGGATGCTGACGCTGGGCCAAAGCCAGTACCTCCTCTATCTGGCGCGGAAGGGACCTGCCGGGTCTCCGCTCCGCATCGCCATCCAATCCCCGGATGGCTCCGCCCAAGGAGAGCTCGATACCGGGACTCTCCGCTCCGGCAGCTAGGAGGCGGAAATCGGGAACGAATCACCAACCTTCATCTCCCGGAGCTGTAATTGTGATGGAGCGGGTGGCGGAGACGTAGGATCCGCCGAAGCGCAGGGCGGAAATGGGCAGCAAAGGAGGGTGCAATGAAAAGACCGGGAATCATTCTGGGCCTGGCGGGAGTCGCGGTCGTGGGGATCGTGGTAGCGCATTATGCGGGAATCATTCCTCCGAAGTCAGGGCTCGAAGGAACGATCGGCGCGGCCAAGCGCTACGAGGCGACGCAGATCACCGACCGGGACGTGGTTCTTCAGGATCCTCAGGTGCAGGCATTGCTCCAGAGCGATATGTTCCACAAGGTCATTGCGACGCCCGAGTTCAAGAAGCTCGCGCAGAACGAGCAGTTCTGGCGCCTGGTGACGACGGCTGATTTCCAGCGGACGATCGCGCCGCCGAACCCCAGCGCCGATTATGGCAAGACGATCGCGCCACCGAACCCCAGCGCCGATTATGGCAAGACGATCGCGCCACCGAACCCCAGCGCCGACTATGGCAAGACGATCGCGCCGCCGCAACCCAG
>Ga0187823_10000224_pt1 | contig 14028 bp, 12 predicted proteins | sample NC_wetland_sal_i_12_FD_132968 | JGI IMG/M metagenome (GOLD analysis project Ga0187823, IMG submission 132968) | Wetland sediment microbial communities from Neuse River Estuary, North Carolina, USA - SourceSoil_3 | ecosystem: Environmental > Aquatic > Freshwater > Wetlands > Sediment | place...
CGTCGAGGGCGCCGTGCAGGGCGTGGGCTTTCGCGACGCCACGCGACGCCGAGCGCTGCAGCTGGGCGTGCGCGGCTGGGTGCGGAACCTCGACGACGGCGCCGTGGGCGTCCACGCCGAGGGGCCCGCGGAGGGGGTTGGCGCACTGCTCGAGTTCATCGCCCGCGGCCCGCGGGGCGCACACGTCGACCACGTCGAGGTGGAGGACGTGCGCAGGGAGGGGCACGAGCAGTTCGCGGTCCGCGGCGTCAGCGCGGGGGTGTTCGTGGTCCAGCAGCACGCCGCCACCACGCGCCACTTCGACCTGCGGTTGCAGGTGGGCGGAGCGATGCGCTCGTGGGCGGTGCCGAAGGGGCCCTCGCTCGACCCCGCCGTCAAGCGCCTGGCCGTCCAGGTCGAGGACCACGAGCTCGCCCACAACGACTTCGAGGGACCCACCGAGCACGGCGGGGTGATCATCTGGGACCGCGGGTCCTACGAGCAGGGCGGTCGCGTCGCCTGGCCGGAGGCGCTCGAGCGCGGACACGCGGTGTTCGTTCTCCACGGCGAGAAGCTCCGCGGAGGCTTCGCCCTGCAGCGCACGCGCCCTGGCGAGAAGCCGCAATGGCTCCTGCTCAAGCGCCGCGACGAGGAGGCACGTCCCGGATCGGATGTGGTTGCCGAGCTCCCCGCCTCGGTCGTGAGCGGTCGCACGCTCGAGGACGTGCTCGATCCGGGCGGCTGAGCGAGACCCCGCCCCGGACCCCGACCTACGAGACCGCGTACGCGCCACCGGTAGGCTCGCGCGATGCTCCGCGCGCTCCCGGCGACAGGCACCTCGCTCACAGCGGTTGTGATCGTGCTCGGGCTCGCAGCGTGTGGTGGCAGTGGCGCCCGCACCGGCCGCGGCAGCGGCACCACCGCGGCCACCGCCCCCTCCTCCTATTCATCCTCCTCGCTGACCGCGCCCACCTCGCCCGGCGCCGCAGCGCACGCCCGTGACGGCCAGGACCCGGCGCGCTCGGGCTGCGCGAGCACCGCCGAAGACGTGCCGCGGACGGGCGTGCAGCTGCGGCGCGCCGACGACCGCCCGTTCGCCGTCGTGCTCCTGCGGCGCTCGCGACCTTGCGCCTCGGCCTGGGGCGTCGCACTGGGCGTGCCCGAAGGCCAGGGGTACGAGCTCACGCTCGAGGCGGTGCACCGGCCGGGCAACGTCACCAGCAGCGTGGTCACCACCGGGCCGTTCGCGCGCACGGGCGTGATCGGGCGGGAACTCGTGGAGCGCCACGGCTGCGTGCTCGCACGCGCGACCGTACGTCACGGCAGCGTGGTGGTGGGGCGCGCCGAGACACCCTGCGGCTGAAGTTCCGGGACGCTGTCGATTTCGCCGGGGGCCGTTCGTCTCAGGAGAAACCCCGAACAAGGAGACCCATCCCGATGCGCTACATGATGCTGATCTACCAGGGCACCACCCCGCTGCCGAGCACCCCCGAGTGGGACGCGCTCTCCGACGAGCAGAAGGGCGCGATCTACGCGGGCTACCAGGACCTCAACCAGACGAGCGGGGTCGAGCCGGGCGAGCGCATGGCCGGCCCCGCGATGGCCACCACCGTGCGCGTGAGCGGCGGCGAGTCGATCACCACCGACGGTCCGTTCGTCGAGATCAAGGAGGCCGTCGGCGGCTACTTCTTCCTGGACGCCGAGGACCTCGACACCGCAATCGAGGTCGCCGCCAAGGTCCCCGCTGCGAAGCTCGGCGGCGCGGTCGAGATCCGGCCGATCGGCGCGTGAGCGAGACCTTCGAGCAGACGTTTCGCCTGCAATGGGGGCGCGTCCTCGCGGCGATGGTGGGCTTCCTCGGCGATTTCGACCTCGCCGAGGAAGCAACCCAGCAGGCGTTCGCGATCGCGGCCGAGCGGTGGCCGCGGGACGGCGTGCCCGACAATCCCGGCGGCTGGCTGTACGCGACCGCGCGGCGCCGCGCGATCGACCGCATACGGCGCGCGCGCACGCTCGCCGAGAAGACCAGGCTGCTCGACGTCCCCGTCGCGGGCGATGACGTGCTCGACACGATCGAGCAGACGAGCTTCCCCGACGAGCGCCTCGAGCTGCTGTTCACGTGCTGCCACCCCGCGCTCGCGGTGGACGCGCAGGTGGCGCTGACGCTGCGCACCCTCGGCGGGTTGACCACGCCCGAGATCGCGCGCGCGTTCCTCGTGCCGGAGCCCACGATGGCGCAGCGGCTGGTTCGCGCCAAGGCGAAGATCCGCACTGCCGGCATCCCCTTCCGCGTTCCGCCCGACCACCTGCTGCCCGACCGGCTCGCCGCCGTGCTCGCGGTCGTCTACCTGATCTTCAACGAGGGCTACGGCGGGCGCGTCGACCTCGCCCGCGAGGCGATCCAGCTCGGCGGGGCGCTCGTCGAGCTGATGCCCGACGAGCCCGAGGCGCACGGGTTGCTGGCGATGATGCTGCTGCTCCACGCCCGCGCGCCCGCGCGGATGCGCGACGGCGAGCTGGTGCTGCTGGACGAGCAGGACAGCACGCTGTGGGACCGGGACGAGATCGCGCGCGGGCGCGCGGTGCTCGACCGGGCGCTCGCGCTGCACGGCCGCGGGCCCTACGTCCTGCAGGCCGCGATCGCCTCGCTGCATGCCGACGAGCCGCGGCCGTGGCGCGAGATCCTCGCGCTGTACGACCAGCTCCTGATCGTCGCCGACTCGCCGGTGGTGCGGCTCAGCGCCGCGGTGGTGCGCGCGGAGGTGGACGGCCCCGAGGCGGCGCTCGCCGTCGTCGACGGCCTGGAGCTCGACAGCTACCGGTACTTCCACGCCACCCGCGGCGAGCTGCTGAGCCGGCTGGGTCGCGACGCGGACGCCGCCGATGCGTTCGCGCGCGCCCTCGAGCTAGCTGTGGACCCCGCCGAGCGGCGGTTCCTGTCCGGGCGCGTGGAGGCGGCCACCGGCCGTTCCGCGGCCTCGCCGTGAGACACGGCCGTGGCCCATGTGCGCGCGGCCGGCGCCCGCCGCGCCCAGGTGCTCGGCGATCGCCTTCACGACCGTCGGGTCGAACTGTGTGCCCGCGCGGGCGTGCAGCTCGGTGAGCGCCTCCCGCGGCGAGCGCGGACCCGTGTGCGAGCGCTGCGCGAGCATCGACACGTACGCGTCGCAGACCGCGATGATGCGCGACCCGATCGGGATGGCCTCGCCCCTGAGGCCGTCGGGGTAGCCGCTGCCGTCCCAGCGCTCGTGGGTGGAGCGCACCAGCTTCGCCACCGCAGAGAGCGCCGGCGCCACGTCCAGCACCCGCTCGCCGATCAACGTGTGCTGCTCCATGAACACCCGCTCCTCGTCGGTGAGCGGCCCCGGCTTGTGGAGGATCTCGTCGGGGATCGCCAGCTTGCCGATGTCGTGCAGCTCGGCCGCGCGCCGCAGCTCATCGAGCTCTTCGGAGTCCAGCTCCAGGTGGCGGCCGAGCGTCAGCGCCAGCGCGCCCACGTCGCGCAGGTGGCTGTGGAGCACCGGCTCGCGCTCGCCGAGCAGCCGCATCAGCACGCCCTGCACCTGCGAGTGGCTGCCGCGGCCGCGACGGCCCTTGTCCGCGTACATCCGTTTGTCCGCGAGCGCGAGCGCGATCGTGGCCGTGTCGGCCTCGTCCGGGACCCTCACCGTGCCGTGGCTCGGCTCGATCGTGAAGCCCTTCCCGTGCTCGGTGAGCGCGTCCACGCAGCGTGCGATGCGCTCGTCCTCGCGCGCCAGCGCGCCGTGGAGCAGCACGCAGAACTCGTCGCCGCCGAGCCGGTATGCCGCCCCGCCGCCGCGCGCCGCCCGCGTGAGCGAGGCGCCAAGGCGTGCCAGGAGCGCGTCGCCCGCGCCGTGGCCGAAGGTGTCGTTGTAGTGCTTGAAGCCGTCGAGGTCGAAGAACACCAGCGTCGCCGCCACGCCCTGCTGCGAGCGCTCGATCGCCGCGTCGAGGTCGTCGTTGAGCCGGCGGCGGTTGCCCAGGCCGGTGAGCGCGTCGGTGACCGCGAAGCGCCGCTGTGATTGCATGATGCGCACGTTCTCGAAGTACGTCAGCGACATCCGCGCGCCCGCCGCCAGCAGCGCTCCCGCCGCGAGTCCCACCGACAGCTCCGTGAGGTGGTGCATCGTGCCGTACACCAGCAGCGCGAGCGCGCACAGCGCGGCCGTGAGCGGGAGGAAGACCGTGTGGCGCGTCACGTCGCGACGCACCGCGTGCGAGGGCGCGGGCTGCCATGCCGCAAGCGCCAGCACGGCCATCGAGGCGGGCCACATGACGTCGAGGATCCGGCCGCTCACGTACGTGCCGTCGGCGATCTGGACGACGTAGATCATGTCCGCCGCCGCCGACAGCGCAAGGCCGATCGCCAGCAGGATCCACTGCCGCCCCGCGCGCAGGCCGAAGATCGTGAACCCGACGCCGATGAACGCCAGCAGCACGAAATCGCCCAGCGGGTAGGCGAGGTTCACGATCACCGCCGCGTCGCTTCCGGTGGCCGAGTTCAGGACCGCCGGGAACACCAGCGCTGCGCCGAAGGCCGCGATCGTGAGACCCACGACCACCCCGTCGAGCCACATCGCCATCTCCGCGCGCGGATGCCGGGCGCGCATCAAGAGGATGAACGCCACGTACGCGGCGGGGTACCAGGCGAGATACAACGCGTCCGCGATCGACGGGTCGGGCGGGTTTTCGACGTTGTTCAGCCACAACGTCCACACGAGGTCGCCGGCCGCCCACGTGAGCAGGCCGAACGCGATCAGCCCCCACGCCAGGCGCTGCTCGCGGCGCACGACCACGCGCGCGGCGCAGGCCAATGCCGCGCCGAACTCCACGGCCGTGTAGAGGCCGTGTTCGATGGACCCGTCGAAGGAGGGATGGCCCACGTCGAACAGGGCGTGCAGCATCTGCACGACCACACCCGCCGCCAGCACCACAAACGTGAGCAGCAGCAGGTCGTGCGCAACGCCGCGGCCGGCGCGCGGCTCAGCCTGCGCTTGACGGTGCAACGACACCTCCCGCCTGCATCGGCAAGTGGGCCGAGCTTCTTGATGCGCACGCACGGCTCGCCGGGGCGGCCCGGGCAGACGCGTGCGGGTGGCTGCAGCGGAGAGCCGAGGCGGCCGCGGAAGACCCGTTGCGCGCCCTAGATGGCGCGTCGCCGGATCCTCCGAGCGCGGTGTTCAGCGCGAGGGCTGCAAGCACGGCCGCCGCGAACGTTTTCATGAGAGAGCATCGGTGTTTCGAGCAGGCGGCATTAGGAGAAACCCGGCCCGATGGGCATGCGACCGATCGGTTCTGCGCACGTAGCGGTCTCTTCTTTGACGCCGCCGCGCCGGTGGAGACGGTCCCGCGGGCGGCCGCGCGCGGCTTGCCCCGCGGGCGCGCCGTCAGTGCGCGGCGATGAATTCGAACAGGGCCCGTTTCTTCTGCTGGAAGTACATGAGCGCGTGCCCGCCGGTGGCCGGTGAGCGCGTCACGTCGCACCCGGCCGCTTCGAGCGCCGTGGCGTACATCTCCGACTGCGCCTTGTCGACGAGGTCGGATTTTTCGCCCCAGCTGATCATCCACGGGACGCACGCGCCGATGTGGAAGATCGGCGAGCGTTCGATCTCCTTTGATTCTTCGCAGTCCGCGTAGCTCTTGCTCACGAAGGCGTGGCATTCGAGCATCTCGACGGTCGGGCCGACGCCCGAGGCGGCGGTTTCGCCCCCGATCAGCTCGGACAGGAACTCGGGCACGTCGAGCCAGGGCGCCGACCACTCGATGGCCGCCGAGAGCATGCCCGGGTGGTCTTCCTGCAGGAACCCGGTCGCCTCGGCCGCCACCCAGCCACCGCACGAGGAGCCCCACATCACGATGTTGTCCGGGTCGCCGCCGTATTCGGCGGCGTGTTCGTGTAGCCACACGACCGCCCTCTCGATCGCCCGAGGCTCCATCGGGTAGGCCGATCGCGAGCGCGTCATCTGCGGGTAGTCGATGTCGAACACGAGCGATCCCAATGAGCGCTGGAGCTGCAGCATCGGCCGTCTGTCGATCGTCGGGCTGACGTGGTTGGTGAGTTCTTCGCCCTCGCCCAGCTGCGCAGAGCACCAGCCGCCGTGGACGAAGGCAACCGTCTCCTCACCCTGCGCAGGGGCAGGGAACACGGTCCCGTTTTCGGCTTCCAGCGCGCCGTAGGGCACGTCTTTGATCGGTTCCGGCCCCGTCAGCACCGCGCGAGCGGGCGCCGCGAGGAGCGCAACCAGGGCCGTCGTCGCGACCAGCACCCGCCGGGAGGAGGCTCGCATGGGCCGTTTTCTCGCCGTCGGGGCCATCGCGAGTGTCTCCTTCTACACGAGCCCGCCGGGAGCCTGCATGACTCGTCCGCCAACGCCCGATCGGGCAGCTCGCCCGTTCAGGGCAGCGGAGGGACTCCTCGCCGGCCGTCCGGCCCACCGGGCGCGCGCATCGTGCCGATGCCGCTCCGCGGCGCCGCGGACTGGACCAGCTGCTCGGCAGCTTCGGCCGCGGCGGCGAGGATCGCCGAGGTGTCGCTCCCCTCTCCCTGTCCCATCACCACGCCGGCGGCGGTGAGCCGCCGTCCGCCCGTGGTGAGGTGCGTGAAGAAGGCCAGACATCCGCCCGCCGCGGCGTCCGACCCGGTCTTGCCGGCGTAGCCGTCGGCGACCAGGGGATTGAAGTTGCGCAGCGTGCCGGCCACCGGCAGCGTCACGCTGGCCATCGAGACGATTCGGCGGAAGGCCGCGAAGCGCATCGCCCGCCGGAACAGCCGCAGCTGGTCGGCGGCGGTCGAGACCGTGCCCGGATCGAAACCGCTTGGATCGGTGTAGACGGTGTGCGCCATCGCGAGCGCGCGGGCCTGTGCGTTCATCGCTTCGAGAAAGCCCGTCTCGCCGCCCGCCACCGTTTCGGAGAGCAGCTGGGCGATGTTGTTTCCGGAGGGAACCAACAACGCCTCCAGGAGCTGGCGCTCGGTCAGCTGCTCGCCGGCGCGCACCGCCACCACCGACTGTCCGCGGGCGGCGTCCCGGGCCGCGACCTGCGCCTGGGCGTCCGTGACCGTGATCGTGAATCCTTCCTGTTCGCCGCTCAGCGGGTAGCGCTCGAGCGTCAGATAGGCGGTCATCACCTTGGCGAGGCTCGCGATCGGGGCCGGCTGCTGGTGCGGGCTCGCCTGCAGCCGTCCGTCGCCGAGCACGAATGCGGCCTGCCCGTCCTGCGGCCAGCCCACCGCGGTCCCGTGCACGGGGAGCCTCGCGCCGGGGATGCCGCCACCGCCGCGCGGCATGTGGCCGGCCGCGGAGAACCCGGCACGGACGAGAACCAGGACGGCTACCGTGCCGAGAAGCACGCGACTGCGGCGCGCGCCGCGCACGCTCCGTCGAGGAGGGCGCGGGGCCGTCCGTGCCGGGTTCGTGTAGGCCACTCCCCCAGACTGCGCAGCACGGTGTTCTCAGCACGTATCCGGTTTTCGATATGCGGACGATATGTCCCGACTGGGAGCATCGGGCCCTGCGCGTGTTGATCGTCGAGGACGAGCCATACCTGGCGGAGGCCATCCGCGACGGCCTGCGCCTGGAGGCGATCGCGACGGACGTCGCGGGGGACGGCGACGCCGCCCTGGAGCTGCTGAGCGTCAACGCCTACGACATCGCCGTCCTCGATCGCGACATCCCGGGGCCCTCCGGCGACGAGGTCGCAGAACGCATCGTCGCCTCCGGCAGCGGCACGCCGATCCTCATGCTCACCGCGGCCGATCGGCTCGATGACAAGACCTCCGGGTTCGCGCTCGGCGCCGACGACTACCTGACCAAGCCGTTCGAGCTGCAGGAGCTGGTGCTGCGATTGCGCGCGCTCGATCGCAGGCGCGCCCACAACAGGCCACCCGTGCGGGAGATCGCGGGCCTGCGCCTGGATCCGTTCCGCCGCGAGGTCTACCGCGACGGCAACTACATCGCGCTCACCCGCAAGCAGTTCGCCGTGCTCGAGGTGCTCGTCGCCGCCGAAGGCGGCGTCGTCAGCGCCGAGGCGCTGCTGGAACGGGCGTGGGACGAGAATGCGGACCCGTTCACCAACGCCGTGCGAATCACGGTCTCGGCGCTGCGCAAACGCCTCGGCGAACCGGGGATCATCGCCACGGTGCCCGGCGCGGGATACCGCATCGCCACGCCGCCGGGCCCCGGGCGGGCGGAGCAGGACGTTGGATAGGGCGATGCCGCGCCTGTCGCTCGCGAGGCTCACGCCGGCCCGGTCGCTCCGGCCGCCCGCGCGCACCGTCCGCCTGCGCCTGACCGCGCTCTACAGCGGTCTGTTCCTCGTGTCGGGGGCGGTGCTGCTCGCGATCACCTACGTCCTCGTCCGCAGATCCACCCGCCCCGATCTGATCGTCCCCACCGGGAGCCCGCTCGGTGTCCGGGGGCACGTGAGGAGCCCGCGCGCGCTCACGGAAGCTCTGGCGAACCCCGACGTGGACCGCTACGTGCGCCGCGTAGCCGAACAGCAGTACGCCCGGGCGCTTCACCAGCACACCGAAGATCTCCATCAGCTGCTGGTCCGATCGGGGATCGCGCTGGCGATCATGACCGTCGTCGCGATCGCGCTCGGCTGGCTGGTCGCGGGGCGCGTCCTGCGCCCGTTGCGGGCGATGACGGCGACCACCCGCCAGATCTCCGAGCGGAACCTCGACGAGCGCCTCGCGCTGTCGGGGCCGCAGGACGAGCTCAAGGATCTCGCCGACACGATCGACGGACTGCTCGCACGGCTCGAGGCCCACGTCGCCGAGCAGCAACGATTCGCCGCCAACGCCTCACACGAGCTGCGCACCCCGCTGGCCATCACGCAGACCATGCTCGACGTGGCGCGCAGCGATCCGGACCGCGACAGCGGCGAGCTGGTCGACCGCCTGCGCGCGGTGAACACCCGGGCGATCGACCTCACGGAGGCGCTGCTCCTGCTCAGCCGTGCGGACCGGCGATCCTTCACACGAGAGGACGTGGACCTCTCGCTCGTGGTGGAGGAAGCGACCGAAACGCTGCTCCCGCTCGCGGAAGACCTCGGCGTGACGATCGAGACCTGCGCCGAGAGGACGCCGGTGGTCGGCTCGCGCGCCCTCCTGCTGCAGCTGATCACGAACCTGGTTCACAACGCGATCGTCCACAACCTGGCGGACCACGGCAGCGTGTGGGTGTCGACCCGCACCCTCGGCGACGGCGTGGAGCTCGCCGTCGAGAACACCGGCGATACGCTCGCTCCCCAGACGGTGTCCACACTCTCCGAGCCGTTCCTGCGGGGTGACGAGCGGATCCGCGCCGAGCACGCGGGGGTGGGCCTCGGACTCGCGATCGTCGAGCGCATCACGCAGGCGCACGACGGCACGCTCACGCTGACCCCCCGAGCTGCCGGCGGGCTCCGGGTCACGGTGCGCCTCCCCGCGGCAGCCGCGGACAGGCAGTCGGCCGCTTGACGAACTCCAGCGCGGCGGCGAGGATCGCCCGGTGAGCGAGGTGCAGAGCGCGGATGTCGCGGAGATGGTCCGGGAAGTGCGCCGGTTCGTGCGCGAGCGCGTGGTGCCGCTCGAGAGCCAGATCGACGAGCAGGACGAGATTCCCGAGGAGATCCGCGAGCAGGCCGCGTCGCTCGGGCTGTACGGGTTCGCCCTGCCGGTGGAGTACGGCGGGATCGGCCTGTCGATGGCCGACGAGGTGGAGCTCGTGTTCGAGCTCGGCTGGACCACGCCGGCGTTCCGATCGCTGTTCGGCACCAACAACGGGATCGCCGGACACGTCCTGATGCTCGGGGCGACCGACGAGCAGAAGGAGCGGTGGCTGCCCCGCCTGGCGTCCGGAGAGGTGACGGCGGCGTTCGCGCTCACCGAGCCCGAGGCCGGATCGAGCCCCGCGGACCTCACCACGACGGCGCGCCGCGACGGCGAGGAGTGGGTGATCGACGGGATCAAGCGCTACATCACCAACGCGCCGGTGGCCGATGTCTTCATGACCTTCGCGCGCTCCACAGCCGGCGCGAAGGGCGCGAGCGGCATCTCGGCGTTCCTGGTCCCAGCCGACACCGCGGGGCTGACCGTCGCGCCAAAGGACCACAAGATGGGCCAGCAGGGCGCGTGGACGGCCGACGTCCTCTACGACGGGGTGCGTGTTGGAGCCGACGCGCTGGTGGGCGGCGTCGAGGGGACGGGATACCGGACCGCGCTCGGATGCCTCGCCCACGGGCGACTCCACATCGCCGCCCTGTGCGTCGGGCTGGCCGCCCGGCTCGTCGAGGAGTCGCTGACGTGGGCGACCGACCGGCGCCAGAGCGGCAAGCCGATCGCCGAACACCAGCTGGTCGCCGCGATGCTGGCGGACTCCCAGACCGATCTCATGGCCGCCCGCGCGCTGGTGCGCGATCGCGCGCAGGCGTTCGACTCGGGCGCCGACACGCGGCTCGGGCCCGCCTGCGCGAAGCTGTTCGCGAGCGAGGCGGTGGGGCGCGTGGCCGATCGCGCCGTGCAGATACACGGCGGCGCGGGCTACATACGGGGGGTTCCCGTCGAGCGCTTCTACCGCGACGCGCGGCTGTTCAGGATCTACGAGGGCACGAGCCAGATCCAGCAGCTCGTGATCGCGGGCGAGATGGCTCGCGCGCGGTGACCCGGCTCAACCCTTGGACGGCACGATCAGGTACTTCTCGCCCGTTGCCTTGCGCTGGTACCCGCGGATGACCTCGGGTTCGAGCGCCTCCTCGAGCGAGATCTCGCGCGTGTAGCTGCTCGCGAACGTCGTGGTGATCTCGCTCACCACGCGCGCGATCAGCTCCTGCGTGGCCTCGGCGCCGATCCGCGCGAGATGGTAGGGGAGCAGCCAGCCGCCCATCCCCCAGGCCATGCCGGCGGCGCTCGCGAGAACGGTCGTGGGCCCGAAGTCCAACCTGCCGTAGACATAGACCTGCTTGTGGGTCGGCGAGCCGTACTGGCTGGTGGGCGGCGCCTTCGCCGTGAGCGCGGCCTCCATCGCGGCGAGGATCTGGCCGGCGAGGGGGCCGCCGCCCACCGCGTCGAACGCCAGCGTGGCGCCCGCGTCGCCGACCGCGGCGGTGAGCTCGGCCTGGAAGTCCGGGGAGGTGGAGTTGACGATACGCTTGGCGCCGATGCCCTCCAGGATCGCCGCCTGCTCCTCGCTGCGAACGACGTTCACCAGCTCCACGCCGTCGGCGATGCAGACCTTGTTGAGCATCTGCCCGAGGTTCGACGCCGCCGCCGTGTGCACCAGCGCCGTGTGACCCTCGAGCCGCATCGTCGAGACCATTCCGAGCGCCGTCAAGGGGTTGACGAAGGAGGCCGCCGCCTGCCTCGCCGTGATGCCGTCGGGGAACGGGACGACTTCGGCGCCGGGCAGCCTGCGATAGCGGGTGTACAGGCCCCCGCCGCGCATGGCCACGACCTTCCCGAGCAGGTGCTGGGCGTCCTCGCCCGCCTGGACCACGGTGCCGGCACCCTCCCCGCCGGGGGCGACGGGATCACCCACGCGCACGGCGACGAACGGCATCAGATCTGCGGGGACGCCGGCCGTCGCGACCGGCCGTCCGGTGGACGTGTCCCCGCTGAGCGTCGAGATGTCCGCCGGACCGAGCAGCCCACCGAGGTCCGACGGGTTGATCGGGGTCGCTTCGACCCGGACGACCACGTCGCCGGGACCGACCTCGCCGAGCGGTTCGTCGTCGATCGTAAGCCGCAGCTCGCCCTCGGGCGTGAGGAGGGAATGGATCGTCTGGGTGGTGTCGGGCATCTCGTCGCCTCCGCTGCCGTTGGATGTTGTTCGCTGGTGCGCGGTGAAAGCTCCGCGGTCCGCCGGCGGATGTCTAGCTCAAAAACGCCGGCGGCGCCCGGCCCCCGCGCTCGAGACGCGGCCCTAGCCGGCCCGCCCCATCGGAAGCGGCCCGAACTGCCCTCGCAGGAAGACGTAGGCGATGGCGCCACCGATCAACGGGACCACGAAGCCGATGGCCTGGTAGAGCACGACGGCGGCGATCGCATCGCTGTGGTCGACGCCATAGGCGATCAGCATCGCGGCCATCCCGGTCACGGCGCCGAGGTTGGCGGGAAGCGGGATCGACCCGCCGAGGCCCCCGATCAGGTAGCTCATCGAGACGACGGCGAACGTGGGCAGGGGGTGTACGTCGATCGCCACGAACGACCCTTGCAGCACCAGCAGGTCGAACCCGAGATACGCAACAGCCCCCAGCACGATCCGCCCGCTCCCGTGGGAGCGGAGCATCGTGCGGGTGTTCTCCACCGCGAGGGCGAGCGTCGAGACGGCTTTGGCGAGCTTCGCGTGGCCGGCCCGGAGCCGCGGCTCCAGTCGCTCGGCGAAGCGCGCGACCGTCAGGGCGAGAGCCAATGCACAGGTGACGAGGATGGCGGGGAGCCATGTGAGCAGGGGATTGGTGTTGCCGTTGAGCAGGCCCGTCGCAAGGCCCACTCCCAAGGCGATCACGGCGAGGGCATCGACGGTCGTGTTCAGGAACATCAAGGTGAACTGCCGCTCGGCGACGCGCGTCATCGGCATCCCCAGGCGGTGCAGCATCCAGGCGCCTACTCCCATGCTTCCGAGCGTTCCGCCCGGGACGACCATCCCCCCGCCGAGCTGGGCCCACGCGACACGCGCCGCGAGGTGCCGACCGCGTCCGTCCGCTCCGAGCAGATCATCGGGATCGAGAATGCCGCGCCACGACACCACGTAGCCGCATTGCGAGAGCGCCTCCACGGCGAGAGCGCAGACGAGCCACGTGCCGCTCACGTTCTTGAGGTCTTCGAGCGCCTGCCCCAGCCCCGGCAGCACCTTCATCAGCAGGTAGGCGAACACGACGAACCCGACCAGCTGCACGAGCCGGTGTGCGAGCCGCGTGCGAGCGGAGTGCAGCAGCCGCCTGACGCGCAGCCGGCGCTCGAGAGCAGGGTCAAGTTCGGGTGCGGCTGCCACCGGCACGCCGGCTAGCTTCTCAGCCGTCGCAGACCGATCAGCGGGCCGCGCCTGGACGCGCCGATGGGAGCATCGGTAGGAGAATGCGACCATGGGTGCGCGCGATGGCGCGACGGGGCAGTTGACGGAGCTCGTGGTGCCGGAGCCGATCGGGGTCGGCTCGGCGCTCCGTCGCTCGGGACCTCGGCTCGTCCGCGACGGCTTCGGGCCACTGGCGATCTTCTTCGCGGGCTGGAAGCTCTGGGGACTGGGCGTGGGGATCGCTGCCGCAGTCACCTTCGGGTTGGCCGTGTACGCGCACGAGCGCCGGCAGGGACGTCCCGCGGCCGTCGTGCGCCTGGCGCTCGTCCTCGTCGCGATCCGTGCGACCGTCGGCATCGTGTCCGGCAGCGGGCGTGCCTACCTCGCGACAGAGATCGGAATCGATGCGCTGCTCGCGTCGACGGTCCTCGCATCACTCGCCACGCAGCGGCCGTTCGCGTCGTGGTTCGCGATGGATATCTATCCGTTCCCGCCCGAGGTGCTCGACTCGGGTGTGTACCGCCACGTGATGCGTCGCATCACGCAGGTCTGGGGCCTCTATTTCCTGACCCGCGGAACAGTCCGGCTCATCGCGCTGCTGACGCTGAGCACCGACAGCTATGCCGCGGTGGTGGCACTCAGCGACGTGCCGTTCCTGATCGGGCTGCTCGCGTGGTCGGTCTACTACTCGATCGGCAGGTTCCGCGCCAGCGCGGAGCTTGGTCCGCTGCTCGCTGCAGCCGAGGCGTCCCGCTAGACCACGGGCACGTGCGCTCGGCTACTCGAGGTTGTCGACGACCTCGCTGGCACGCGACCACTGATCAGGCGGTACCACCAGATAGATATCGCCCCGGCCGAAGCGGTCGAGCGGGTGGTCCGCGGCACAGGCGGCGTCGAGCCCGAGCTCTCGCAGGCGATCACGCCATGCGACCGCGGCAGCTCGATCGTCGAACGTGCTCACCGTCTCCCAGCCGTCGAGGCGAGGATCACCGATCACGACGTCCGGCTCCCTCTTGGCGGCGCGACCCATGAG
>Ga0187823_10000225_pt1 | contig 13994 bp, 16 predicted proteins | sample NC_wetland_sal_i_12_FD_132968 | JGI IMG/M metagenome (GOLD analysis project Ga0187823, IMG submission 132968) | Wetland sediment microbial communities from Neuse River Estuary, North Carolina, USA - SourceSoil_3 | ecosystem: Environmental > Aquatic > Freshwater > Wetlands > Sediment | place...
CCCGAGCGCGCCGTCCGGAACGTCATCAGTGATCACCGAGCCCGCGCCCGTGTACGCGCCGTCGCCGACGCTCACCGGCGCCACGAGCGTGGTGTCGACCCCCGTCCGCACGCCGTCCCCCACCCGCGTCCGATGCTTGGCGTGGCCGTCGTAGTTGGCCGTGATCGTCGCGGCGCCCAGATTCGAGCCCTCGCCCACGTCCGCGTCGCCGATGTAGGAGAGGTGCGGCACTTTCGCCGCGGGTCCGATCGCCGAGTTCTTGACCTCGACGAAGGTGCCGACCTTCGTGCCGCGCCGCAGCACGGTCCCGGGCCGCAGGTACGCGAACGGGCCCACGCTCACGCCGTCCTCGAGCACGCAGTCGACCAGGTAGGAGTGGCGGATCGCGCACTCGCGCCCGATCACCGCGCTCCCGCGGATCGTCGTGAACGGCTCGATGCTCGTGTCCTGGCCGATCTGCACGTCGACGTCGATCACGGTCGCGCGCGGGTCCATGATCCCCACGCCTGCGGCCATGTGCCGTTCGTGGATCTGAAGCTGCGCGATCTCGCGCAGCCTGGCGAGATCCGAGCGGTCGTTGACGCCGAGCACGAGCGTCTGCTCACCGAGCACATGGGCGCCCACCGGCGCCCCCTCTGAACTGAGGACGTCCAGCACCTGCGGGAGGTAGCGCTCGCCTTGCGCGTTGTCCGCGCCGAGCTTCGGCAGCGCGCCCGCGAGCGCGGCGGCGTCGAACACGAACACGCCCGTGTTGACCTCGCGGATCTCGCGCTCGGCGGCGGTGGCGTCCCCCTCGACCTTCGTCTCCACCACGCGCAGCACGCCACCGCCCTCGTCGCGCACGACCCGCCCGTAGCCGCCGGGGTCGTCGAGGATCGTGCTCGCCATCGTCGCGGCGAGGCCGTCGCGGCGATGCACCTCGATCAGCTCCGCGATCGTCTGGGCGGAGACGAGCGGGACGTCGCCGCTGAGGACCACCACCGGTGTCCCCGGCGCGGGCGCACCGGAGCCGGCGATCGCAGTCATCGCCGCGGCGGCGGCTCCGCCGGTGCCGTCCGGGCGCTCCTGCACCGCCAGCTCGACCGCATCGGGCAGCACGGGCGCGAGCGCACGCTCGGGGCCGTCCACGACGATCACCCGCTCGGCGCCGGCGGCCAGTGCCGACCGCACCGGCCACAGCAGCATCGGCAGGCCGCACAGATCGTGGAGCACCTTCGGCCTGCCCGAGCGCATGCGCGTGCCCTGGCCGGCGGCGAGGATCACGACGATCGGCGCGCTCACGGCGCAGATGCTATTCGCTGGCCTGCGCATGTCGGCGTCCAGAGAGCTGGGGGGCAGGGACTCGAACCCCGATTCTCAGGACCAAAACCTGATGTCCTGCCATTGGACGACCCCCCAATGGGCTGGGGAGAACAATAGGGGGCGCGGCCGTGTCCCCCGATTTCGCTTTCCGGAGCCATATTCCGGTGGCACGACTTGCGGGTCCAGTGGTCCTGCAATGATGCTTGCATCCTGGCCCTGGCTAGTTCCCCGCGGAGCCGGGCGCTGCGGTTGGCATTCATCGCCGCCGCATTCGCGCTCGCGCTCATGGCCCCGGCAGCGGCGAAGGCGCGCGCCCGCGCGTGCGCGAACGCGTCGCTGCGCCCGACCGCCGGCGACCAGCACGCGCTCGCCGTGGCGACGTTGTGCCTCGTCAACCGGCTCCGCGCGGGCTTTCACATGCGCCCGCTCCGCCCCAACCCGGCGCTCTCCCACCTCGCCTCGCACGAGGCGCGCCAGCTCGTCACGCAGGACTACTTCGCCGACGTGAGCCCGTCCGGCCAGACGCCCTCGGCGATGCTCGCGACGACCCCCTACCCGCGCCGCGCCAGCTCCTACAGCTTCGGGCAGAACCTGGCGTGGGGCACGGAAGCGGGCTCCTCGCCCGCCAGCATCGTGAACGCCTGGCTGAACTCGCCTCCGCACCGCGCGATCATGCTCGACGCCTCCTACCGCGACGTCGGCGTGGCGGTGCTCGCTGCGGTGCCCCCGGTGGAGAGCGGCCTGCCCGGCGGCACCTACGCGATGGAGTTCGGCGCGCGCCACCGGCGCTGAGCGCCGCCCCCTGGCGCTACGAGCGCCGGCCCGAGCGTCTCGGCACGCGCCCTCCGGAGGCGCCGGCTTCGGTGGCCGGGCCCTTCGCGCTGGTGATGCCGAGCACGCGCATCGACTTCAGCCCGAGGCTCAGCTTCTCGCGGCCGTCGCTCGAGCTCACGTCCAGGCCCGAGAGCTCGCGCACGCGCTCCAGGCGGTAGTAGATCGTGTGGCGGTGGGTGAACAGCCGCTGCGCCGTGCCCGCGACGTTGCCGTCCGCCTCCAGGAACGTCTCCAGCGTGAGCAGCAGATCGGTCTCGTACTGCTCGTCGTAGGCCACCAGCGGCTCGACGGTCTCGGCGTAGAAGCGCTGCAGCTCGCTGGGGTTCTCGCTCATCGCCGACAGCAGCAGCCTGTACGCCCCCGTCTGCTCGAACGCTAGTGCCGTGCCGTCGGGCGACCCCTGCGCGACGTTCGCCGCCAGCAGCGCCTCGCTGGCCGCGCGCGGGAGGTCTGCGGGATCCTCGGTGACGCGGCTGCGCCCGAGCGCGAACGTGAACCCCGACAGGGCCGCTTCCAGCTCACCGTGGATCGCGTCGGCAGCTCGCGCCGCGGTCGCCTCTTCGGCGCCGGGGACGAGCACGAGCACCTCCGCACCGGGCACGTCCTCGCGTTCGGAGAGCGCCGCGATCGAGCGGTTGACGACGCCGCGGGCGCCGCGCTCCACGACGGCCCGCACGCGCCCGCGCCACCCCTCGTCGGTCGGTGCCTGCGGGGTTGCACGGGCGACGATCATGCTCGCCCCCTCCTCGACCGGGAGCGCCAACGCGTGGGCGCTCTCGAGCAGCTCCTCGCGACCGGTGAGCGAGCGGGCGAGTACCGCCCGCAGGAAGTCCGCGGCGGCGGTCTCGGACACGCGCTCGGGCGCGCGCACCCGCTCGACCTCGGAGGCGATCATCGTCAGCAGCAGCCGGCGCATCGACGCGCTCGGCTCGTCCTTCGCGCGCATGTGCAGCGTGCCCACGACCGTGTCTGCCACCCGCAGGGGTGCACTGGTGACGCCCGCGCCGCCCGCGAGCAGCGAGCGCTCCTCGGCGGGCGAGCGAGCCGCCACCGCCAGGGTCGCGCCCCACGCGTCGGTCACCGCGAGGCTCGCGTCGAGCGCGCGCGCCGCCGCGCGCACGATCTGCGGCAGCCCGGCTCCGGACTCGACCGCCTCGGTGATCGCGTCGAGCGCGTCGAGGTCCGACAAGCCGTCAGCCCCAGAAGTAGATAGCCGCGAGCGCGCCGATCACCCCTACGCCGACCAGCACCGCAAGGACGTAGAGCGTCAGCACCGTCGCGGCGAGGCGCTCCCACAGCCGCGAGTACGACGTCCACGCCGGCACGAGGATGTAGCTGGCGTACAGCGCCAGCCCGATCGCCGCGGCAGCGCCGCCGACGAGGTAGTCGACCGTCGTTCTGCTCATGGATATCCGCACGATTGTGACGCACGCTGCCGTCGGCCGCTAACGCGAGCGCGCACGGGGCTCAGCCGGCCAGCGCGACGGGCTCTCCGAACGCCTCGTCGACGGGCATCGCGGCGATCGCCGCGGGCACGCGTCCGGCGAGCATCTCCGCGGCCGGGGCCGCCGGTCCGGGGCCCCCGTTGAGCGCGAGGCCCGGGGGCGCGAACAGCCCGAGCGCCGTGGGCCCGGACCCGCTCACCACCGACAGCTCGGCGCCCGTCCGGCGGGCGCCCGAGAGGGCCTCGGCGATCTCAGGGCAGAGCGACACCGCGGGTCGCTGCAGGTCGTTGTGGAGCAGCTCCGTCGCCGCCGGCAGCGCCGCACCGCGACCGAGCGCGGACGCGATCTCCGAGTGGAGCTCCGCGAGCTCGCCGCGCGAGCGCCGGACGCCCGCGCGGTCGGCCTCCGCGTAAACCGCCGCCGTGGACAGCTCATGGGCCAGCGGCAGCACGAGCACACCGAGCTGCGAGCGCGGCGCCGGCAGCGGCTCGAGCTCCTCCCCCGCGCCGCGCGCCAGCCAGCGCCCGGGCCTGAGCGCAGCGGGCACGTCCGCGCCCAGTTCGGCCGCGATCGCCGCGAGCAGCGCATCGTCGCCGAGTCCGGAGGCGGCGCGCGCGAGGCGCAGCGTCGCGGCCGCATCCGCGGAGCCGCCCGCGAGCCCCGCCGCCACGGGGATCCGCTTGGTGATGCTCAGCTGCTGCGCAGGCGCATCCCAGCCCGTGGCCGCCCGGAATGCGCGCAGCGCCGTCGCGGCGAGGTTCTCCGACGGCGGTCCCGGCACGCCCTCGCACACGATCACGTCCTCGCCGGCGCCGCCCGCCGGCGCCGGCGCCAGCGTCAGCTCGTCGGCGAGCGAGATCGACTGCATCACGGTGACGAGCTCGTGCCGGCCGTCGCTGTCCCTGCGGGGACCGACGAACAGCCCCAGGTTCACCTTGGCGGGCGCGAGCGCGCGGTAGGCGCTCATGTGGCCAGAATTCGCTCGAGCGCGCGGAACTCCTCGGCGGAGAGCCGCTCCGCGCGCACGTCGGGCCGGTGGCCGAGCTGCGCGAGCGCCGCCGTGAGCTGCTCGCGCCCGGACGGCCACCCCGACAGCGCGAGCGACCGGACGAGCGTCTTGCGCCTGTGCGCGAACCCGCCGGCGACGAGCGCGCGCAGGCGCTCCCGACCGCCGGCATCGCCATCGGCCGGAGCGCGCCGGCGAAGCTCCACGAGCACCGAGTCCACGCCCGGTACCGGATGGAACACGGTCCGCGGGATCGGCCGCAGGACGCGCACCTCGCAATCGAGCTGCGCGAGCACCGACGGCACCCCGTACGCCGCGCTCCCCGGCGCCGCGGCGAGGCGCTCGCCCACCTCGCGCTGGGCCATCGCAACCCACAGCCCGATCGACTGCAGCTCGGCGATCGTGCGCAGGATCACGCCCGCGGCGATCCCATACGGGAGGTTCGCGACGAGCTTCCCCGGCGCGGGCGCGAGCCCGGCGAGGTCGATCGTCATCGCGTCTCCCCAGTGCACGGTCACGTTCCCGCATGCGCCCACGGCGTCCTGCAGCGCGTCCCGCAGCCGTTCGTCGATCTCGACCACGTGCACGTGCGCGACCCGCTCGGCGAGCCGCTCGGACAGCACGCCCAGCCCGCCGCCGATCTCCAGGACCACGTCCCTGTCACCGAGCTCGGCAGCCCGCTCGATCACGCCGAGGATGTTGGAGTCGATCAGGAAGTTCTGGCCGAGGTCACGGTCCGGCTGCACCCCGAAGCCGCGCAACCGCCGCAGGCTCGGCTGCGAGGGGGCGTGCTCGGAGGCGGTCATCCCCAACCGAACACGCGCGCCGCGTTGCGCTCCACGACGCCGTCGAGCGCGGCCAGGGCGACCCCGCGCAACTCGGCGACGTGCGCGGCGGTGTGGACGACGTACGCGGGCTGGTTGCGGTGCTTGCGAACCGCCTGCGGCGTGAGGTAGGGCGCGTCGGTCTCGACGAGCAGGTGCTCGTCGGGCACCGCGCGGGCACTCGCCGCGAGGTCGGCGGCACTCTTGTAGGTGACGTTCCCGGCGAACGAGATCGCATAGCCGCGCTGGAGGCACTCGTCCAGGCGCTCGGGCATCGAGAAGCAGTGCATCACCACCTGCACGTCGGCCGCTTCGGAGGCGAGCTGGGCGAGCGTGCGCTCCTCCGCCGCCCGCGAGTGGATCACGAGCGGCTTTCCGGTCTCGCGGGCGAGCTCGATCTGCGCGGCGAACGCGCGCTCCTGGTCGGGCGCGGGGGGCGCCGTGTCGCGATAGAAGTCGAGGCCCGTCTCGCCGATCGCGACGCAGCGCTCGTGCGCGGCCAGCGCGCGCAGCTCCGCGAGGTCGGCGTCGTCGAAGCCGCGGCTGCTGCCCGGGTGGCGGCCGACCGCCGCGTAGACCTGCGGGAACGCCTCCGCCGCGGACAGCGCCGTGCGGCACGAGGAGCCGTCGGTCCCGACGGTGAGCATCTTGGTGACCCCCGCCGCGACCGCGCCCTCCACCAGCTCGGCGTTGGGCGGCTCGCATAGGTCGAGGTGCGTGTGCGAGTCGATCACGCCGGCTCCTTCGGGAACAGCGTCTCGAGCGCGGCGACCGCGCCCACCCGCTCCGCCCCCAGCTCCGCGCCGCCGAGCGATCCGGACGCTGCGCCGAGGGCCGCGAGCAGCTTCTCGCAGCTCGCGGGCATGTACGGCCACAGCAGCACGCCCACCACGCGCAACCCCTCGATCAGACTGGCGAGCACCGAGTCGAGCTCGCCGGCGCGCTCCTCGTCCTTGGCGAGCTGCCATGGTGCGCGCTCCTCGACGTAGCGGTTGAGCCGCTTGACCCGCTGCCAGACCTCGTCGAGCGCGGCGGTCAGCTCGGCGGCGTCGAGCAGCGCTTCCACGCGCCCGCGCAGGCCGGCGAAGTCGGCAGCGAGCTCGGGGTCGAGGTCCGCCTCGGGCGCGACTCCGTCGCGGTAGCGGGTCAGCATCCCCAGCGTCCGACTGGCGAGGTTGCCGAGCTCGTTGGCGAGCTCCGTCTCGTAGCGCAGCTCGAACGATGTCGTCGACACGGACCCGTCGCGGCCGAACGGGACCTCGCGGAACAGATAGAAGCGGAGCGCGTCCGCGCCGAAGCGCTCGATCACCGCGAACGGGTCGAGCACGTTGCCGAGCGACTTGCTCATCTTCTCCCCGTCCATCAGCAGATAGCCGTGCACGAACACCCGCTCTGGGAGCTCGATCTCGGCGGCCATCAGCAGCGCGGGCCAGTAGACGGTGTGGAAGCGCAGGATGTCCTTGGCGATCAGGTGATAGCTCGCCGGCCACAACCGGCGGACGAGGTCGGAGTCGCCGTCGCCGAAGCTCGCGGGCACGGGCGCGTAGGACAGCGCCGAGTAGTAGTTCAGGAGCGCGTCGAACCACACGTAGAAGACGTGCTCGCGGTCCCACGGCACGGTCACCCCCCACGTCAGCTTGTGGCGCGTCAGCGGCACGTCGCGCAGCCCGGAGCGGATGAACGAGAGCGCCTCGTTGAAGCGGCCACGCGGCGCGACGAAGTCCTCGCGCTCGGCGTACAGCGCTTCGAGCCGCTCCTGGAAGGCGGACAGGGCGAAGAAGTAGTTCTCCTCCTGCTCGCGCGTCAGCTCGATGTGGTGGATCGGGCAGCGGTTGCCCTCGTCGATCTCGTTCTCCGCCTTGAAGTCGGCGCAGCGCGGGCAGTACCAGCCTTCGTAGGTGCCCTCGTACACGTAGCCGTTGTCGCGCACGCGCGCGAGCACCTCCTGCACCTTGGCTTCGTGCTCGGGATCGGTCGTGCGGATGAAGAAGTCGTTGCTCGCGCCGAGCTCCGGGGCGAGCGCGCGGAAGCGCTCGGCGTTGCGGTCGGCGAGCTCCTGCGGCTCGACGCCGAGCGCGTGCGCGGCGTCGGCCACGGGCTCGCCGTGCTCGTCGGTGCCCGTCAGGAAGAACACCTCCTCGCCGCGCTGGCGGTGGTGGCGGGCGAGCACGTCCGCCGCGATCGTGGTGTACGCGTGCCCGAGGTGCGGCGCGGCGTTCACGTAGTAGATCGGCGTGGTGACGTAGAACGACATCGGATCCCAGGCTATCCGTCGGTCAGGGCGCGATAGAGCTCGTTGGCGGGTACACCCGTCAGGCGCGCGACGGTTCCCGCGGCCGCGCGGGGACGGGCGCCCGCAGCCACCAGCTCGCGCACCGCCTCGAGCGCCTCGCCGCGCTCCGGCGCGCCCTCCTCGGCCGCGCCGCAGACGAGCACGACCTCGCCGCGCGCACGCTCGCGGCCGAAGTGCGCGGCCAGCTCCGCGGCACTCCCGCGGCGAACCTCCTCGTGCAGCTTGGTCAGCTCGCGGCAGACGGCGACGGGGCGGGCGGGATCGGCCGCGGCCAGGGCGGCGAGGGTCGCCGCGAGGCGTCCCGGTGACTCGTAGGCGACGAGCGTGCAGTCGGCGTCCGCCAGCAGTCGGGCGCACTCGCGGCGGCCGCGGGGGAGGAAACCCACGAAGCGCCAGCGGTCGGGCGGCAGACCGGAGGCGACCAGCGCGGTGACCGCGGCGCTCGGCCCCGGGAGGACCTCCACGGCCAGACCGGCCGCCAAGCAGGACTTCACGAGCTCGAAACCGGGGTCGGAGATCAGCGGCGTCCCGGCGTCGGACACGAGCGCCACGACGTCGCCGCCGGCGATCCGGCGGACCAGCTCGGCAGCGCGTGCGCGTTCGTTGTGCTCGTGGAAGCTGACGGTCGCGGCATCGATGCCGTGGCGGTCGAGCAGGCGCCGCGTGTGGCGCGTGTCCTCGCACGCCAGCACGTCCGCGGCGGCCAGCGTGGCAAGCACGCGCAGCGTCACATCCTCGAGGTTGCCGATCGGCGTAGGGCACACCACGAGCCTTCCTGCCGGCGCTCGCGGGGTTGGCATGTCGCAAATATAGGGTCCAGCCGATGGCCCCCGACCGCGAAGATCCGCCCCAGTACACCCGCTACCGCGCCCGCCGCCTGCCGCGCCGCCGCGAAGACGACGCCGGAGTGTCCGACCCCCGCGCCCGCGTGGCACAGGACGGGCGCCTGCTTCCACGCGGCGGCACGACGAGGTCCGAGCGCTGGCGCAGGCGTGCCACGCGCAAGAACATCGCGCTCGCGATCGTGGCGCTGATCGTGGGCTGGATCGCGCTGTCGCTGGTGCTGTTCCTGATCAGCTCGCACTTCGAGCGCACGTCGCCGCCCGGCGACGTCGCGGCGGCGCTGGACTCGGCGGGTTACCCCCTGACGTCCGCGAACAACATCCTGGTGCTCGGGTCCGATCGCCGCCAGAAGAACAGCCGCGAACCGGGCGCTGAAAAGACCGGGTTCGGGCGATCGGACTCGATCATGCTGATCCGCACCGGCGGCGGGCACGCGTCGCGGCTGTCGATCCCGCGCGACACGGTGGTCGAAATACCGGGGCACGGCCTGCAGAAGATCAACGCGGCGCATGCGTACGGGGGACCGGCGGAGTCCATCGACGTGATCAAGCACTGGCTCGGGATCCCGATCAACCACGTCGTGGAAGTCAACTTCGAAAACTTCCCCCAGCTGATCGACGCGATGGGCGGGGTCACCTACAAGGGTGGCTGCGTCATCTCAAAGCTCGACGGGGGCTTCGCGCGCGGCGGCTACACGCTGCGGCTCTCACGCGGGACCCACCACCTGAACGGCAAGCAGGCGCTCGCGCTGGCCCGGACCCGCGAGAACCTCTGCGCGCCCGGCGAAAACGACCTCCAGCGCGAGGAACACCAGCAGGCGCTGTTCAACGCGATGAAGAGCCGCCTGCTGTCGTTCGGCGCGTTCGTGCGCCTGCCGCTGATCGCGTGGAACACGCCGCCGGCGATCATCTCCGACATGAGCGGGACCACGCTGCTCGGGATGTTCGCCGCGCTGGGTGTGGGCGGGACGCCTGCGACCCACGTGCTCAAGCCAACCGGCGCGATCACGCTCCCGGACGGCGAGCAGGGGCTGACAGTCAGCGATGCCGCCAAGCGCGCGGCGGTCGAACGCTTCATGAAAGGGTGAGCGGCTTCTAGGAGTCCGACGGTTTGGCGGTCGAGGACGTGCTCGGCTTGGCCTGCTTGCCCGACCCGGCGGTGTCGGATGAGCCGTTGGACTTGGCGGGCGCGTCGGTCGAGGTCGACTTGCTGTCCTTGGACGCCGAGTCGCCGTTCGATGGCTTGTCGGCCGCGGCCGCGGTCTCACGCTGACGGCTGCGGGTGCCGTAGTCGGTGTTGTAGAAGCCTTTGCCCTTGAAGTGCACCGCGGGCGGGTGCAGCACTCGCTCGACCGGCACGCCCGTGTCGGGATCGACCTTCAGCGCGTCTTCGCTGAAGGACTGCTGGATCTCGAACGTGGTCCCATCGGGCCGCCGGTACTCGTAGATCGGCATCGACGCCGAATTATAAGAACGTCAATCAGTCAGCAAGGCGCGTGCACACACGATCCCCGCGCTGAGCGTCGTGGTGAAATCACGCTCCGGCTCGGTGAGCATCCGCAAAGCGACGCCGTCGGCAAGCGAGAACAGGACCTCCGCGATCGCTTCGGGCTCGGCGTGCAGCCGCAGCACGCCTTCCCGCTCGGCGAGCGCCAGCATCCCGGCCACCTGCTCGCGCGTGCGCCGCATCAGGCCGGCGTACTCGAGCGCGATGTCCTCGTTGCGGCGGGAGAGCGTGAACAGCTCGAACACGAGCGTCACGAAGTCCGGGTCGTCGGTCACGGTCTCCCGCAGGCTCTGCGCCATCAGGTCGATGAAGTCCTCGGCGCTCTGGGCGGTGGCGAGCTGTCCTTCGAGCCGCTCCAGGCGCAGCTCGCAGTCGCGGCGCGCGGCCTCGACGAGCAGCTGCTCCTTGGTGCCGAAGTAGTAGTGCAGGAGTCCCCGCGAGACCCCAGCCTCACGTGAGACGTGGTCGAACGTCGACCCGGCGGATCCGCGCTTGGCGACGCTGTTTCGCATCGCGTCGACGATGCGCTGCGCCTTTTCGCCCGACAGCGGGCGCCCGGGCACGACCTCGCGTGCCTCGGTCTGCTGATCTGCGACAACGGCTCCGTCCATCGACCTCCCCCCCCTTCGCGAATGGGCGCTTCCGCGCCCGCTAGCCCGCTACCGGCGCAGGTGTCGGCGTCGCGGACGCGGACGTCGAGTTGTAGTCGAACGACTCCTCGGCCCCGAACATCACGTCGAGCAGCTTGTTGCGCAGCCCCGAGCTGAGCGCGATCGCGAGCACCGCGCCGACCGTCAGCACGAGCAGCCCCCGTCCGCGCCGGCGGCGACGCGGACGCGGCGCCGCCCGCTCGGGCGTCTCGAGCAGCGACGCCGAGGCGTCGCGCAGCGCGGTCGCCGCGTGGAGCAGCTCCTGCTGGAGCTTCGGGTCCTCGAACAGGGCATGCGTCGGTCCCTTGCCGTTGGTCAGCCGGCCGTACGCGCTACGGGCCGACGTGTACGCGCCGAGCAGGCGCGCGCGCAACTCCTCGTCCTCGAGCAGCCGCTGCGCATAGCGTTCGCCGTGCGCCATCCAAGCCGTCTCGCTGCTCTTGCCGGGTCGCCTCTTACCTGCCATGAAAACACCGCCCTCCGCCGGAAGCTTGCAGTCGAACATCCAATATACCCCCACGCGGGTGGGGTAAGCAGCGGTGCGTCAGGCGTGCAGCGCCGCCTGCTCCTGCGCGGTGGGGAACGACCACGCGGCGCGCGTGCGGCGCTCGTGCCGGAAAACGAAGCGGAGCTGGTCGGGCGGGCGAAGCTCGGCGTGAGCGGGGCGGAACGTGGAGCAGGGCTCAGCCAGGTCGAGCGCGCAGAGAAGATTCACCCGGAAGTAGCACTCGTCGCAGCTCACCTTGGGCGTGGCGCGTTTCGGCGCGCGTCTAACCTGCGTGCTCTGCACGAATACAGCCCCCCAGATCCCTCGGTCGGAGTCAACGGACGGCAGCGATCAAAGCACCATCCGACCCCCCGCTCAAGGGCCTCCGAGGACCCATCTCGCAAATCGCAGAGAAAACCGAGTGCTACCCCCAAATAGCCGCGATCGCGTCACTTTCCTGTGACAATCGCCGCGATACGAGCGCACTTTCCGGTCGTTCGCGGGGGCGGCGCGCCGCGGGCGTCATCATCTGAGCGACATGGTCACCCTCGTCACCGGTGCGAGCGGCTTCGTCGGCTCGCTGCTCGTGCCGCGACTGCTCGACGCGGGCCACTCCGTGCGTACGTTCGGACGCGACCCCCGGCGCGTGCGCGAGTCGCTCGCGCCGTATGTCGACCTCGATGCCGGGGACGTGGAGCTGGCGCGCGGCGATGCTCTGATGGGCGAGGGGCTCGACCGCGCGCTCGCGGGTGTCGATGTGGCCTACTACCTGATTCACTCGATGGAGAGCCCGCCCGCGGCGAGTGTCCCGTTCAGCGAGCGCGACCGCGTCGCGGCGGAGAACTTCGCCGCCGCGGCGGCACGAGCCGGGATCGCGCGGATCGTCTATCTCGGCGGCCTGATGCCGCCCGCGCCCGCTGCCCGGGCCGGGAACGGGCCCCGCCCGTCGCGCCACCTGGCCAGCCGGGCGGAGGTTGAGCGAATCCTGCTCGATGCGGTAGCGGACTCGGTCGCGCTGCGGGCGTCGATCGTGATCGGCGCGCGGTCGCGCTCGTTTCGGCTGCTCGTGCGCCTCGTGGAGCGGATGCCGGTGCTCACGCTCCCCGCGTGGCGGGGGTACCGGACACGGCCGATCGACCAGCGCGACGTGATCGCGATGCTGCTGTCGGCGGCGAACGCTCCCGTCGGCGGGCACACACTGGACATCGGCGGCCCCCAGATCCTCACCTACGGCGAGATGCTGACCCGGATCGCCGACCTGCTGCTGATCCGGCGCCCCGCGATCGGCCTCGGCGTCACGATGACCCCCGTCGCGGGCCGGATCGCCGCCGCGATCGCAGGCGAGGACCCCGCGCTGGTGCTGCCGCTGATGGAGGGACTCGCCGGAGACCTGCTCCCCGCCGACGACAGCGCGGCGGAGCTCCTCGGCGTGCACCTTCACTCATTCGACTCGGCGGTGGAGCGCGCATTCGCCGAATGGGAGGAACACGAGCCGCTCGCGGCGCGTTGACGGCATGAGCCTCGTCACCGCTTCGATCGAGATACCGGCGCCCGCACAGAGTGTGTGGGATCTGGTCATGGACCCGCACCAGCTCGGCCGGTGGGTCACGATTCACCGCAGGCTGATCCGTGCGGACTCGGGACGGGCGCGCAAGGGATTCACGATGGATCAGCAGATACACATGCGCGGGGTCACGCTCGAGGTGCACTGGGAACTCGTCGAGTGCAAGGTCAACGAGCTCGCCGTGTGGGAGGGTCGCGGACCCGCGCGCTCGAAGGCACACAGCGAGTACCGCCTCAGGGAGGAGAACAACTGCACTCATTTCGACTATCGGAACGAGTTTCACGCCCCGCTGGGCCCGCTGGGCGCGATCGTGAGCAGGGCGCTCGTAGGTGGGATGCCCGCACGCGAGGCCAATCGCACACTCGAACGCCTGCGCGCCACGATGGAAGAGGTGAACGGCGCGTGAAAGCGTGTAGGGTGAAATCGACACAGGCGTTGTGCATCACAGCGCCGGAGCCACCGAAGAGGAACCCCCAAAGTGACTGACTTTCTCGACGAGAAGCGCCGTGAGATCACCCAGAGAATGGACGAGCTGAAGCCGCTCGTGGACGAGTACGCGCGCCTGGAGAGTGCCGCCGCAGCGCTGGCCGGCGTCCGTGGCGCATCCTCCACGGCATCCAGCGGCGGGGCACGGCGGCGCGGCCCGGGTCGCCCCCGCGGCTCGACGAGCGCGGCCAAAACGGCGACCAAGACGACTCGCAAAAAAGCATCGCGCACGACCGGTCGCCGAGCGGGCAGGCGCAAAGGCAGCGGCACCCGCGCGGCGGAGGCGCTCGCGCTGGTGAAGGGCCAGCCGGGAATCACCATCCCCGAGCTCGCCGCGAAGATGGGCATCAAGCAGAACTACCTGTACCGCGTGCTCCCGGGCCTGGAGCAGGAACGCAAGGTCGTCAAGCAGGGGCGCGGCTGGCACCCGAAGTGATCGCGGGCCCGCCGCGTGCCGGCGGGCGTCGCGAGGAACCGCCGGCCTGAGCGGTGCGACGGCCCAACTGTGCCACACGGTTGGGCCGTCTCCCGGCGGCGCGCGGGACCACTCGGCCGGGCCCTCGGCGCCGCACGCGCGGGTGACCCTCGCCCGCGCGGCGACGCGTTTGCCCCGCCGGCCTCGACTAGCCTCCGATCAGCCCCTGCCCGGCGACGGTGTCGCGCTCGCCGACGAGCTCCTGCACCGACGCGTCGATGCGCGCCCGCGAGAAGTCATCGAGCTCGAGGCCGCCGACGACCTCCCACTTGCCGTCCC
>Ga0187823_10000227_pt1 | contig 13946 bp, 11 predicted proteins | sample NC_wetland_sal_i_12_FD_132968 | JGI IMG/M metagenome (GOLD analysis project Ga0187823, IMG submission 132968) | Wetland sediment microbial communities from Neuse River Estuary, North Carolina, USA - SourceSoil_3 | ecosystem: Environmental > Aquatic > Freshwater > Wetlands > Sediment | place...
AATTGGATGCCGCCGGGAAGCCGGTGCCGTACCAGATCAGCTATCCCACGGCGGATGACAAAGGGAACTTCCTTTCGCATCCGAACGCGAGGTCCGTCGTCGGCATTCACAACGTCGGCTGGATGTTCGTCCAAGCCACAGTAGCCATCCTGATCCTGGTGGGATTTGAATCGGTTACGTCACTTGGAGGAGAGGCGAAGAACGCCAAACGCGACGTTCCAATCGCCGTCATCACTTCGTTATTAGTGCAAGGATGCTTCTGTTATCTGTTTGAGTATTTCGCGGCCAACTACTTTTTAAATAGCGGTTACACCATGCAAAGCGCCACAGGTTCAGCCGCCCCGATCGGCGACATGATGATTGTGGTGGGCGATGCATTGTTTGGCCAAGGCCACGGACGAGCGTTCATGCTAATCGAGGCCATCACTGTATTTCTGGCCCTGATCGGCACAACCCTCTCCTGCATCAACACCGGCGCTCGCGTGACCTATGCTATGGGCAAGGACCAGGAAGTGCCGGAACATTTCGGCATGCTGCATGATAAAAACCTCAGCCCTCATCGCGCCATTTGGGCTCTGGCGATCATTTCGATCGTTATCGGATGCGTCGCGTTGCTAATGGTATTCGGCGACTCATCAGCGATTGCCGATTCCTCCATCGCACAATTGCCGCACGGCTTGTGGTCGAGCGTCTGGTTCGCCAGCTCTCACGACCACATGGCGGCCCTTCCAAATACGTTGACCATGATCGTTCTGGCGTCCAACTTCGGCACGTTCCTCTTGTACATGCTGAGTTGTGTCATCTGCATCGTCGCATACCAAGGACATCCGAACTTCAGCGCTATGAAGCACCTGTTCATCCCCGTCTTTGGCGTGCTGGCGAACCTCGCCTGCATGCTCTTTTACCTCATTGGGCCATTCATGGGGTACGGCACAAAGATGGAGCCCTTCGGCGCCTTAGGTATCGCAGCGGTATGGGCGATCTACGGCGGCATCTACTTCACGCGAGCGAGCAGGTCGGCGGGGCGGACCACCTTCGTCGTCAGCCGCGAGGGGAGGGCTTGATCGAGAGGAAAATTTAGGTGGGAAGCGGATCGGGGCGAATTCCGCAAGCGCAGCCCAGCGCAACGGACGTTCGCCCCTATCCCATTCGGGGAGTTACTATGTTTGAGGTTTTCAGAGGACAGAGATTGGCGCGCGGCGAAACAATACCCGCCGCGCATCGGAATTTCGACGATTCCATGCTGGAGATTGATTTTGCCGAGCTTTCCGATGTTGGACGGCTTCGCGAGGGGAACGAAGATTACTTAGGCCACGTGGCTCCGGATACATCGGAGCAGGCGCGCAGCCATGGATGGCTGTTTGTTGTCGCAGACGGCGTCGGCGGACACGAAAAGGGCGAAGTGGCATCGCGCACCGCAGTGGAGACGGTGCTGGAGGGATTTCGCAAAGCGCCGCGAGGAGAACCGCTCAGCAGCTTATTGCAAAACCTGGTGCGCAAGGCAAACACCCGGGTGCTGGAAGCGGGAATGAATTCAGGCATGGCCACGACGTTGGTGGCCTGCGCGCTGCGTTACGATCGTGCGGTAATCGCCCACGTGGGCGATTCGCGCTGTTATCTGATCCGCCAAAAAGCCGCCACAGTCCTGACGCGTGATCACACTATCGCCAGCGAGCACGCGCGGCTGGGGCTTCTTTCTTCAGAGGATATGGCCGAGGCTGAAACGCGCCACATATTGAGCCGCTCTCTGGGAACCGAGCTTTCCGTGAACGTAGAGGTGAATGATCATCAGGTTCTTCCCGGGGATATTCTGCTGCTGTGCTCGGACGGGCTGCACGGCGCGCTCACGCCAGACGACATCGCCAGAGTCGTGAGCGAAACCGAGGACGTGGAACTCGCCGCGCGCAAGCTGGTTGCGCTTGCCAACGAAAAGGACGGCAGCGATAATGTCACCGCCCAAGTGGTCCGCGTGCAAAATGTGGAGCGTGTGGGCATGTACCGCGGGCGGCCCTACAAGTTGCGCTGAGCCAGGGCTGGCGCCGGCCTTCCGGCAGTGACCCGCGCTCGCGATGACCTCACTCCATCCCGGCGCACAACTCGATCATTACCGCTTGGAAAATCTCGTTGCCCGCAGCGGGATGGCTTCGATTTACAAGGCCACCGACCTGCAAAGCGGGCGTCCTGTAGCCATCAAAATTCCCCATCCTGAAGTCGAAGCCGATCCTCTCTTTTACGATCGGTTCAAGCGCGAAGAAGAGATCGGCAAAAAGCTCGATCACCCCGGCGTGATGAAGGTGTACGGCGATGACGATCGCAGCCGCGTCTACATGGTCATGGAGTGGGTGGACGGAAAGCTGCTGCGGCAGATTCTGATCGAGCAGAAGAAGCTGCCGATCGAGCGCGCGATTCGCATAACCCTGGGAATTTGCGAAGCACTGGAATACATCCACAGCAAGGGAGTCGTCCACCGGGACCTGAAGCCGGAAAACATCATGGTGGATCGCGAAGATCACGTAAAGCTCATTGATTTCGGCATCGCCGGAAGCGTTGGGATGAGACGCCTGACTTTCGCCAAGCTGACGCATGCCATGGGGACCCCCGACTACATCTCTCCGGAGCAGGTAAAGTCGAAACGAGGCGATGCGCGCAGCGACATCTACGCGCTGGGCGTGATGCTCTACGAAATGCTGACGGGCGACGTTCCTTTCCACGGGCCGAACGCCTTCGCCATAATGAACGACCGGCTGCTCAATAATCCGGTGCCTCCGCGGGAGCTGAATCCGGAGATTTCGCCCCAATTGCAGGAGATCATCTACCGGGCGATCGAACGTAATCCCGCGAACCGGTACGCCAGCGCTCGTGAATTTGCGCATGACCTGCGCGATCCGTCGCAAGTGGGCGTGGCGGAAAGGCCGGAGCTGCGCGACTGGAAGACACGGCGGTCGCCAGTGGGCCGGCGTATTCTCTTTTATATATTCCTGGCGCTCATTCCCGTGATGATTTTCGGGCTCTTGCTGCTCGTGGCCATGCATCACAAGTAGCCGCGGGTTTCCCGCACTCTAATAGATAGAGGCGCACCGTGCCGTTTTCGCTTCCGATGGCGATGCTGATTGTTTTCGGCTCGGCCAAGCTGCTCTCCGATGTTTTCGAACGTGTAGGCCTGCCGGGAATAGCGGGCGAAATCGTGGCGGGTGTACTGATTGGGCCTAGCGTGCTGCATTGGGTCGCCCCCAATGAAACCATGAAGGCGCTCTCCGACCTCGGCGTGCTGTTTCTGCTATTCGACATTGGCCTGGACGTGCGGTTGGAGGATCTGCTGCGCGTGGGCCTGCTCTCAACCTTTGTAGCGGCCTTAGGCGAGGCACTGCCATTCTTGGCCGGATGGGGAATCCTGCTGGCGTGGGGCGGAACAGCGCACGCGGCGCTCTTTATGGGAGCGGCGCTTGTGGCCACCAGCGTGGGTATTTCGGCATCAGTGCTGAAGCACAGGAATCTTTTGCATCATCGGGCCAGCCAGATAATTCTGGCAGCGGCTGTGATCGATGACGTGCTGGGACTGATTGTGCTGGCCGTGGTCAGCAGTGTGGCGCGCGGCCGCTTCAATTTTAGCGAGATCTTCCTGACAGCGATATTGGCGACGGCGTTTGTGATTGTGACGGCAATCTGGGGAACGAAGGTCGTCTCCCGAATCTTTCCTCATTTTCACTCCCGAATTCGCGCTGATGAGGCGCAATTCGACGCGGCCCTGATTCTTCTCTTCAGTTTGGCGGTTCTGGCCTCTTATGCTGGAGTGGCGGCAATCGTGGGAGCGTTTTTGGCCGGGCTGGCGCTGGCCGAGAGCGCCGATTCGCGCGTGCGTAATCTGACGCAAGGTGTGACCGAACTTCTTGTTCCATTCTTCCTGGCGGGAATCGGACTGAACTTCGACATCGGGATATTCCGCTCCCGATCGACGGTGCTGCTGGCCGTGGTGATCTTGGTCGCGGCCGTGCTTACAAAGGTGGTCGGGTGCGGACTGGCGACGCTGCCGGAGGGATGGCACACCGCACTACGTGTGGGCGTGGGCATGATTCCCCGAGGCGAAGTGGCCATGGTCGCGGCGCAGCTGGGGTTAAGTATGCTGATCCTGAACGCGGAGATTTACAGCGTAATTGTGTTTGTGGTCGTGGCCAGTGCTTTGGTGACGCCGCCGTTGCTGAAAATTGCCTTCGCGCGAGCGCCGCGTCACGCGTCTTAGGCGAGAGTCATTCGCGGAGCGAAGCGCTTTCAGACACTCCTTCGGCCGAGCGGGTTTCCATGTGGGCCGCGCGGGTGGCGGAAACAGCTTCGTGTAGGCGAAATTCGCGGTGCAGGGTGAGCATGGCGTGCTGCATGGCTTCCGCCTCAACGACAAGAGATATGTTGTACTCGGAGGAGCCCTGCGCGATGGCGATGATATTGATCCCTTCGCGGCCGAGCGCCGAAAAAGTGCGGCCGGCAACTCCCGGTATGCCATGCATGTTTTCGCCAACCACGGCAACGATGGCGATGCCCGAATTGGACGACACGTGCTCCACGGTTTGCTCGGCGATCTCGGGAGCAAAGGCATCGCGCAGAGCTTCCACGGTGCGCCGCTCGTCCGCCGAAGGAATCACGAAGCAGATGTCGTTCTGCGAAGACGATTGAGAGACGAACAGCACGTTACAGCGAAGCTTGGCCGTTGCCGCGAACGACCTTGCCAGCACATCGGGCAGACCCACGATCCCCGGCCCCCCAACCGTAATTAACGTGACGCTGCGGATTGCAGTGAGCGCCTTAACGCCGCCGCCATTGGAGCTGCCTCGCGCGGTGATTTTCGTTCCCGGTTTTTCCGGAGCGAAGCTGTTGCGGATCCATACAGGCACGCCCGCGGCCGTTACGGGCCGGAGCGTATTCGGATGCAATACCTTCGCGCCGAAATAGGCCAGTTCGGCCGCTTCGTTGTACGAAATCTCATCAATGGTGCGCGCTTCAGGAACCAGCTTGGGGTCGGCGGTTTTTACGCCATCTACGTCCGTCCAGATGACCGTCTCCTGAGCTCCCAGGGCGGCGCCGAGGATCGTGGCGGAATAATCGGAGCCTCCGCGACCGAGCGTCGTGGGAACGTGTTCCAAGGTTTCGCCGATGAACCCGGTCACCACGGGCACCACTCCCTTTTTCAGCAGAGGACGGAGGCACTTCTCCGCGCGATCGCGAGTGTGATCCATCAGGGGTTCGGCGCGCCCATGGTGTGGGTCAGTGACAATGACTTCTGTGGCCGATATAGGCACGCTCGAGACGCCGAGTTCGTTCAACGCGGCGGAGAGCAGGGGCGTTGAAAGGCGCTCGCCCATGCCGGAGATGGCGTCGAAGGCGCGAGGCGTTAGCTCTCTGAGCAACGCAGTGCCTCGTAACAGGCGCTCCAATTCGGCGAGCACGGTGGCGAGACTTTGATCGACTTCAGCAAGCCTTTGGGGGTCGCGAACCAAAGCGTCGAGAGCCTTTTTGTGCTGTTTCCGCAATTCAGCAACGACATTGGTCGCGTACTCTGCTTCACCTGCCTGCGCGTGGTGAGCAGCATCGATCAGCCGATTGGTCACGCCGCTCATGGCCGACACCACGACCACGACGGAGCCTTTCGACGCCGCGGATTTAACAATATCGGCTGCGCGGGCGATGCACGCTGCGTCGCCCACGGACGTGCCGCCGAACTTCATGACACATAGCGGCGGCATTAGGAGCGCCTCACGACGGGAGTCTCGGCGAGCATCAGCCAGTCGGTCGCAAACACTTTACAATTGGGCCCTTTGATGTTCATTCCTGATCCGGATTCCTCATTCTGTATTTCGCGCTTCATTTTTCAGAAATGCGCTGTCTCCTTGCGCGGCCGTCGATTTTACAACCAGAGCAATAACTGCGCATCCTAGTTCGTCCGTGCCGGGATACCAAAACGCAACTCTGAGCCCTCAAGCCGCTTGCGGTCAACGTCATGCCAGCGGGGCCGATTGACAGTACCATAGAGCTAAATGAGCTGTGCTATAGGGACGACTGCGGAAAGACAGACCACCAGGGGCGTTCGCAGTTGAGCAAGCGAAGGCTCAATTCGATCGCAGTCCTGGCAATTACCATTGGATTTTCGTTCGCACTGCTGTCGTTTGGCCAAAACGCTACGAGCCCCTCTGCTGGACGAACCCAGAGCGGCGCCTCCCCAGCCGATCTTTCGGGAGTTTGGCTGGAGAAACAGAGCGCTATCACCTTCACTCCGAAAGAGCCTCCTTTTCAACCGTGGGCGGAGGCGAAATATAAGAAGATCAAACCAGGATACGGCCCGCGCGCGACTCCGGACTCACAGGACCCTATTTTGCAGTGTTATCCGCCGGGCGTGCCGCGGATCATGTTGATTCCCTTTCCCATGCAGATCGTTCAGCTGCCGGGACAAGTGATGATGGTTTTCGAATATGACCACTTCGTTCGCTTCATCGATCTGGAACGGCGGCAGCATCCGAAGGACCTGAGTCCTTCGTGGATGGGGGATTCGATCGGCCATTGGGAGGGCGATACGCTGGTGGTTGATACGATCGGCTTGAACGACAAGACATGGCTTGATCAGGTGGGGCACCCGCATTCGGAGGCACTGCACGTAATAGAGCGCATCCGGCGGCCGGATCACGACACTTTGGTGGACGAGATCACCATCGATGATCCAAAGACCTACACGAAATCTTGGAGCGGGCAACAGATCTTTGGCCTGAGACGTGGCTGGCACCTGCTCGAATATATTTGCGAAGACAACATGGCGGATCCGCCTAGGTAGTTTGTTGCGAGTTCCAGGTTCTTCCGAGAAGTTCAGGCGCTTGCGATGAAATGGTCCAAAAGATCGGCGATCGAGATGGCGGCCATTTTGGGCATGGTCGCGGTGGTCTGCACGCTGGCCGTTCTGCAGTATCGCTGGACTGGCGAAATCAGCCGCTCCGAACAGCAGCGCTTGAAGACGAACCTGACGACGAGCGTGCGAGGTTTTGATCAGGAATTTTCCTATGATTTCGAGCGGCTATGTGAAGCATTCGAAATCGACCCAGAGGTCTCTCCGGCGAGCCTGGAGAGCCGCATTCTTCGCCAGCACAGCGATTGGGAGCGAATGGCTTCGCGGCCCGCATTGCTCGCTAGAGTAGACATTTGGAGGCTGGAAGAGGGCCACCCTAGCCTTGAATCGTTCGACGCGAGCGGGAAGCGCTTTCTGGAGGCACCCTGGCCGGAACGGCTGGGCTCATTACGTTTATACCTGGAGCGGCAAGCTCAACTGTTGAATGCTCGCATCATTGGGGACCGCGAAGCGCTGTATTATCCCTGGACCTTTCAAGATTCCGCGCCTGCCTTTGTCCGGCCTATTTTTCATGTGGAGAATTCACGGGAAATGTACGTGCAACTCCAGGGATTTTTAATTCTGGAATTCAACCGGGATTTCCTGGAGCACGAGTACGTGCCCGAAATGGTGGTGCGGCATTTCGGGGAGCCCCGGGCGACCAGCTTCGATGTCACCGTTCGGACAGTGATGGCGCCTTACCGCACAATCTATACATCCAACGCCAATTCTCCTGCTTCGAGTTCCGCACCGGATGCAGCGGTGAATCTCTTCGGCTCGGTAGCCGAAGAGGCGCGCCGCCGAGGCCATGCGCCCTTGCAAGCGGGATCTGGAAATGAATCGTGGCAGCTCGTTGTGCAGGATCCGGCAGGCTCCGTGGATATGGGCGTGGCGCAATGGCGCCGCCGGAATCTAGCCATTAGTTTTGGGCTGCTGGCGGTCTTGGCGGGGACAATGATGCTGCTGTTTTCGGTGGCGCGCAGATCCGAGCGGCTGGCCAAACTGCAGATGGAGTTTGTGGCCGGAGTATCGCACGAGTTGTGCACGCCGTTGGCGGTGATCAACTCTGCGGCTGAAAATATAGTCGATGGAGTTGTGGAAGGCGCGGCACAGGTGCAAGAGTACGGCACCATGATCCGAGAGCAAGGCCGGCGGCTCGAGCGTCTGGTTGACGAAGTTCTTTTATTCGCGTCCGGAGGGGTTGGACGAATCGCATACGACCTCCGGCCAACCGAAGTTGTTCCTATCCTGGAGCAGAACTTGGCGGCTTCCGAGACTATGCTGCGCGATGCGGGATTCATGTTTCACAAAGAGATCAGCTCACAGCTACCATTTGTGATCGCGGATGCCGAAGCACTGAGCAAATGCGTCGAGAACTTGATCAGCAACGCGATGAAATACTCTGGCGAGAGCCGCTGGGTGGCTCTGCGCGCCGTCTGCGCAACGGACCAGTTATCGCCGGAAGTACAGATCAGCGTGGAGGACAAAGGAATCGGAATTTCGCCCACCGATCTTGCACACGTGTTCGTGCCTTTCTATCGGGCCCAGGGCGTGCGAGACAGCCAGCTCAGAGGCGTAGGCCTGGGGCTCTATCTTGTAAAACGAATGATGGAAGCCATGGACGGGCGCGTGACCGTATCGAGCAAGCCATCCAAAGGTTCGGTCTTCACGCTGCATTTACCGGTGGTCCACTCCACGCAGACTCAGCACGCTGATGCTGCCAAAGCTGAGGTAACCAAAGCCTGATGCGGCAAACCATCGAATCGCCCAGCATCAATGCAAGAATACTCATCGTGGAAGACGAAGCCGGTCTGGCCACCACGCTCAAGGATCGATTGCAGAAGGCAGGCCATAACGTGAGCGTGGCTCGGGACGGCAATACAGGGATGGATATGGCCACGCGTGAGCCATTTGACGTGCTGATTCTCGACATCATGCTTCCGGGTCAAAATGGCCTGGCTATCTGCCAGAAGCTCCGGCAACTCGGTTCGAACGCACCGATTCTGATGCTCACGGCACGCCGGCAGACGATGGACAAGGTAGTTGGCCTGCGAACCGGCGCCGACGACTACCTGACGAAACCCTTCAAGATGGTGGAACTGCTGGCCCGCGTGGATGCGCTGCTGCGACGCGCCGGAACCGGAAAAGCCAACGGACCAACCCGCTACGAGTGCGGCGACCTTCAGATCGATATCCGCAGCACGGAAGTAACGCGCGAGGGCCGTCCCGTGGCCTTGTCAGCCAAGGAATTTCAGTTGCTGCGCTATTTTGCGGAACACCGGGGCGCCACTCTTTCTCGCGATCAATTATTGCGCGAAGTATGGGGCTATGGCGGTCAGCCGTCGACGCGCACAGTCGATGTGCACGTCGCCTGGCTGCGGCAGAAGATCGAAAAGGATCCGAAGAATCCCCAGCATATCCTTACCATGGTCGGGCTAGGCTATAAGTTCGTCGGCTGATAGGATTAGGTTGCTTCCGGGCAGAAGTGAGAAATTTAGCGCCGATTTTACTTCTCGGGACCACAATCTTGGCGATGATTATTGCGGCACATGGTCGCCAGCGAGAGAAGCCATGAAAGCTAAATTGATCCGGCTGTGCGTAGCAGTATTGGGTCTTTTGATCCTGGCCGGGACAGGCTCAGCTCATCACGGAACTGCTGCTTATCAGGAAGACAAGTGGATCACCGTGACCGGCACGGTCACCAGCTTTAGTTTTGCGAACCCACACACTCTCGTTTATCTGGACGTGAAACAAAGCGATGGCACCGTCGCCAAATGGCAGGGTGAAATGACCAGCCCCAACCATTTGCTGCGGGCCGGTTGGACGAAGAATACCCTCGAGCCCGGAGACGTGATTACCATCAGCGGCTTGCCTGCCAAGAAAGGCATGAGTTCCATGTGGATCCGCAAAATCGTGAAAGCGAACGGAACCGAACTGCCGCTCTTTATGGAATAAGTCCTTCCTGACATATACTCTGCCGCGGAATGTGTCCCGAAGCGTCGGCGACACGGAATCCCTATGTTTGCCTTTTGCCAGTGGCTGGAGAATTCGCAGTTTGGCACCGCAATTCACCAATCCTTATGGCTATTTCCTTTGATCGAGACCGCGCATTTGTTCGGCCTCATTCTGTTGGTCGGAGCCACCTCGGCTCTTGATCTGCGCCTGATAGGCCTGAGCATGAAAGGCGAACCGGTCTCGAGAATTGCCCGACGGCTGCTGCCTTGGGCCTGGGCGGGATTGACGATTCAGGTGCTGACTGGATTCTGCCTGTTTGCTTCGGAAGCGACGCGCTGCTGGGAGAACACGGCGTTTCGCATCAAGATGATCATGCTCGTCCTTGCGGGGCTGAATGCTTTGGTTTTTCACCAAACCGCGTATCGGCGCGTCTCGAACTGGGATGATACTCCAATCACACCAGTGGGCGCGAAGGTAGCAGGCTGCTGTTCGATCCTGCTGTGGTTTGGCATCGTTGCCGCCGGTCGCTGGATCGCATTCCTCTAGTCTTTATCGCGGGACAAATGCTTCGCCTCATGTTGTGAGATGCGCGGCAGCCCGCGCGTTTGGCCAGGCAGGTGTGATACGCTTCGGCATGGATATTCTGCACGGAAGCGCCTTGGAGGTGTGGAAGTGAAAACCAAGGTTCTCGTTGTTGTGCCTGTGCTCGTAACTCTATTCTCGTTTTCCGGCGCCTCCTGGGCTCACCATGCGTCGCGGCAGGTGTACCAGGGTAAGAGCATCACGCTGATGGGAGTCGTCACGGATTACGAATGGGCCAATCCGCATTCGGTGCTTTCCGTAGCCGTTAAGGACGATCAGGGCAAAGTCGAAGAGTGGCATGCCGAAATCCTCCCTCCGACGGAGATGCTGCGGGCTGGTTGGACGAAGGAGAGCGTTCGGCCGGGAGAAGAAGTCACTTTAACTGGCCGCCCCGGCAAATATTCGCAGCACATTCTGTGGCTCGAGTATCTTGTCACGCCGGACGGCAAGAAGCTCGGCCGAAGCCGTAACTAGCCGCCCCTTGTACCCAGAGCGTTTAACTTCCAGTACGCCGCGCACAGGTTCAATCGCTCTTAAGGTCGCGTTGAGGGAAGTTTTACCCCGATTTTACTGCTCGATCGCGTGCCATGCCGCATCATCGCAAAGATGCGTTCCCGATGTGCAATAACCTGCTGACATGAAACGCAAGCTCGGAATTGGCACGCAACTCCTGGTAATTTCGATTCTTCTTTTCGGCTGTGTTTCTGCCACAGCGCAGACGACTGGGAGCATTTCCGGAACAGTAAAAGACGCCACCGGATCGGTGATCCCGGATCTTGCCGTCATTGCGCGCAACATTGACACCGGCGTACAACAGAATGCCACCTCAAATGAGGACGGGTTCTACGCCTTTACGACGCTCCCGGTGGGCCGGTACGAACTGGAAACGTTTCGGGCCGGGTTCAAGCCCTATAAGCGCGCCGGTTTGACAATCGACGTCGGTACGAAGCTGCAGATCGATATCACCCTGGAGCTTGGCGCGCAGTCCGAGCAGATTACCGTCTCCGATACCGGCATCCACGTGGAAGCCGAGAGTACGCAGATGGGCGACGTTGTCGCCGGCTCTGTGATGACCGCGGTGGGGCTCAATGGCCGCAGTTTTACGGATCTCCTGCCTCTTCAGCCCGGCATCGTGCCCATGTCCACGCAGACGCCCGATTCAGTGGTGATGGCGGGCGCCACCGTGGCCATCACTCCTTCCGGCGGTTTGAATCCGGGAAACCAATCCATCAGCGGACAGCGTGAAGATGCCAACGGTTTCCTCGTCAACGGGGCGGATGCCAAAGAAGAGATGAACGGCGGCACTAGCATTGTCCCGAATCTCGATTCCATTGCGGAATTCCGCGTGCTGACCAACAACTTTGACGCGGAATACGGCAATTATGCCGGCGGCATCGTCAACGTCGTCACGAAAGGCGGGACCAATGCGCTGCACGGCGACGGCTTCGAGTTTTTGCGCAATACGGCACTCGATGCGCGCAATTTCTTCTCGCCCGTGCGCGAGGCCTACCAGCAGAATCAATTCGGTGGCACGTTGGGCGGCCCGATGAAGAAAGACAAGCTTTTCTTTTTTGGCGATTATCAGGGAACGAGAACCATCCAAGGCCTCGACACAGGCTTGATTCCCGTGCCATCGCTTGCTCAGCGGGCAGGCAATCTGTCCGACATCGCCAATTCCTTTGTCACCACGAATGCAAATGGAATCACCGGCCCTTCCACTGTAGCCGGGTCGGCTCTGGCGGCTCAGCTTTCAACGGGTCTGGGTTATCCAGTATCGGAGGGCGAGCCTTACTTCGTGCCCGGCTGTAGTTCAACTGGTCCAAATCCTTGTGTATTTCCCAATGGCATCATTCCGCAGAGCGCCTGGTCGGCTCCATCCAAAAACCTCTTGGGGTATATCCCTGCTTCGAATGTGCGGACAACGTCCGGGCCGGCTTTCTCCGGTACGGAAAACGAAAGGATTCGCGATGATAAGACCAGTCTCCGCGTTGACGCCGTCAGCGCGCGCTGGGGAAATCTCTCCGCTTACTACTTTTTTGACGATTATCACGTCGATAATCCGTTTCCAACCGGGCAAGGCGGCGCCAGCATTCCCGGCTTCAACGCACTGAACCTGGGCCGGGCGCAGCTAGTCAGTTTGGGCGACACAAAAACATTCGGCAGCTCCACCGTAAACGAATTGCATTTCAGCTTCATGCGCTCTGCGAATAATGTTGGCCAACCGCAGGGCGGCTTGGGGGTCAGCCTCGCCTCGCAGGGATTCGTCACCGGCGCGGGCACCCCTGGTATTTTCCCTCTGGCGCCGCAGATCGAGGGAGTGGAAAACATCGTCTTCCAGAATGCGTTCGTTATGGGAGAGCCAATCACCAATCTGGCGCAGGCCAACAACACCTTTTCGGTGAATGATAGCGTCTCGAAAGTCTTGCACGATCACACGCTGAAGGCCGGCGTTGAAGCCAGCTTCGAGCAGGTGAACGTCAATCCCAATGCCGTTTAATGGCACCTTTCTCTTCAACGGCTATCAAACGGGCAACACTTTCGCGGATTTTCTCATCGGAGCGCCAAACCTTTATACCCAAGCGGATTCACAAACTTATTATCCGCGCCACAAATATGTGGGTATGTTTGCGCAGGATTCCTGGCGCGCCAAGCCGAGTCTTACGTTGAACTATGGTTTGCGCGCGGAGTTAATGCAGTACTGGTCGGAAAAATATAATCAAGTGCCGACCTTCAAGCCCGGCCAACAATCCGTGGTTTATCCCAACGCTTTCCCCGGATTGGTCTACGTGACCGATCCCGGGATTCCGGCGACGCTGGTGCCCCAGCGTTTCCGTCTTGCTCCCCGACTGGGCCTGGCTTATTCGCCTAACAAGGCGGACGGTCTGCTCGGGAAAATCCTGGGCGGACCCGGTAAGACCAGCATTCGCGCCAGCTACGGGATATTCAACACAATGATCCAAGGCAATACGCTGGCGTTCGACGAACCCCAGCCTCCCTATGGACTGAGCTACACGAGTGGAGTACCGCCGCTGTTTGCCACTCCCTTTGTCGGAACCGATGGTTCGGTTCACGTCAATCCGTACCCAATTATCTTTCCCCCTCTGAACGGTGCATCGGCGAGCCACCCGAATTCGAGCATCATCTATAACAACATATTCAATCCTCAACAGGGGATGACGGCTCCGCCGCCGTGGAACACATTCCCCTATACCGAGAACTATTTCTTTTCGATCGAGCGCCAGTTGGCGGCGAGCACGGTTCTCACTGTGAGTTATATCGGTTCGCAGGCTCATCACTTGATTGCCGTCTACTCCGCCAATCCCGGTAATCCCGCCCTTTGCCTGGCGCTCGATCAACCCGGCATTCTCGCAGCCGGACAATCTTGCGGCCCGGGTGGCGAAAATGGGACTTATAACTTGGTGGCGCCCTTCACGTTCAACGGGGTCACCTACCCGGCAGGTACGGCCCTTCAGGGCACGCGCCAGGGATTGAATCCGAGCCTAGTCTCGAGTGTCACCGGCAATTTCTACGGCAACGACGCTTACGTCGC
>Ga0187823_10000229_pt1 | contig 13903 bp, 9 predicted proteins | sample NC_wetland_sal_i_12_FD_132968 | JGI IMG/M metagenome (GOLD analysis project Ga0187823, IMG submission 132968) | Wetland sediment microbial communities from Neuse River Estuary, North Carolina, USA - SourceSoil_3 | ecosystem: Environmental > Aquatic > Freshwater > Wetlands > Sediment | place...
GAAGTTCACCTGCCCGGTCGCGATCGTCGTCCCGTAGGTCGTGGCGTAGCTGGACGAGTCGGCGTAGAACGCCTCCTGCGCCGTAGCCAGGTTCCTGAGGTCCGAGATCATGCTGGCCTTGACCGCCTTCTGCTTGGTGTTGGCGAACTTCGGAATCGCGATCGCGGCCAAGATGCCGATGATCACGACCACGATCAGAAGCTCGATCAGGGTGAAGCCCTTGCGGTTCGACATTACTCCTCCAATGAGATTGACGCGGGGCCAATTGCCTGGTGCAGTGGGCGTGTATTCGCACGGCACATGCCACCCGTCCGGATATCGCCGGTAACGTGACGGCAAACGCGCAGTTAACGACGGAGCGGCGTGCCGGGTTGGCCGGCGTTCAAACAATCGTTTTCGGAAATCTGCAAGAGGGGGGAGGGAACCCGCTACCTCAGCCCGCACGGGCCGCGCCTACGAGTGCAGGACCGTCTCGGGGAGCCCCGGAATTTTCAGCGTCTGGGTGGGGTAGGCGAACTCGATTCCCTCGCGCTCGAAGCACGCGAGGATATCGAGATTGATCGCCTGCTGAACGTCCATGTATCGATTGTAGTCCGGCGACAGCACGTAGTAGACCATCTCGAACAGCAGCGCGAAGTCGCCGTACTTCTGGAAGTGCGCCCGGTCGAACCGCACGCCCTCCTGCCGCTCGATGGCCTCGCGGATCAGCCCGGGAACACGGGCGACCAGAGCATGCGGCGTCTCATAGGTCACGCCGAGGGAGAATACGACCCGCCGTTCGCTCATCCGCTTGTAGTTGCGGATGCGGCTGCCCAGCAGCTGGGCGTTCCCGACGATGATCTGCTCGCCGGAAAGGCTCCGGACGCGGGTGGTCTTCACTCCGATGTGCTCGACGGCGCCCATGATGTCGTCAATGACGATGAAGTCGCCGAGCTCGAACGGCCGGTCCAGCAGGATCGCGACCGACGCGAGCAGGTCGCCCAGGACGTTCTGCACCGCGAGGGCCAAGGCCACGCCGCCGATGCCGAGGCCCGCCACGAGGGCAGTGACGTTGACGCCCAGATTCTCCAGCGCGAGCAGGATGAGGGCCGACCAGAGAACGAGACGGCCGAGGAACCCGAGCGCGGCCAGGGTGGTGGCGGTGGCGCCCCCGGCGGCCGCCCGGCGGTCCAGGAGGATCGCGATCACGCCGTCGCCCCACATGCCCGCCTGATAGACGCAGGCCACGACGAACGCGCTCCGCAGGAGCCGGTGCACGCCGTCGCTCACCGGCAGCCAGGCGCCGACCAGCACGGCGCACCCGGTGACGATGAACGCGAGCGAAACCCGCCGGAGCAGGTCCACGACGAGGTCGTCGGCCTGGGTGGTGGTGCGTTGCGCCAGCCGGTCGAGGCGCCGCACGGTCAGGCGCTGCACGATCCGGATGAGCGTGGTGAGCAGCACGACGACCGCGGCGCCCGTCGCCCGAACGCGGAACGGGTTCGCGGTGAGCGCCTGGAACCACTCGTTCAGCACGCGGTCCCCGCCGCTTTTGTCGGCGCTCTGTCGCCGGACTCCGTGGCCGCCGGGCTCCGCGCGGGCACCGATCGGTCAGCCGCCTCGGGCGCCGCGAGCGCCCAGAGCAGAGCGCGGGCCTCGTCGATCGTATCCACCCGCAGGCGGGCCCTGCTCTCGGACCGGCCCACGTGGATGGTCAGGGCGTCGGGCGGGAGCGCGCTGAAGAGCTCCTCGTCCGTGCGGTCGTCGCCCATGGCGACGACCGCGCTCCCTGCCGGCAGACCGGCCGTGAGCCGGCGGCCGATAATCCCCTTGTCCACGCCCCGGAGGCGGACCTCGAGGACCTGATTGCCCGGCAGGAGGTCGACCGGCGCGTCGGCGAGGCGCCGGGCGAGCGTCGCGCGGAGCCGGCGCGTTTCCCGGGCGGCGAGGCCGGGTTCGGCCAGGCGATAATGCCAGACCAGCGCGGCGCTTTTCTGCTCGACCCGCGAGCCCGGCACCCGGGCGGCGAACTCCTCCAGCACCTCCAGAATCTCGGCCCGCCGGGGGAGCGCGTCGGCGGCGGCCCTGACCCACCCCGCCTCCTTCCGGTCCCGCGACCAGAGCCCGTGCTCGGCGTGCAGTCCGATCGGCAGGTGTCCGAACCATGCTTCGAGCGTCGCCCGATCCCGCCCGCTGACGAGGTGAACGTCGGTCCCGGACCGCGCGGCGAGCGACTCGAGCAGGGTGAGCGCGCCGAGGTCGGGCGTCGCGAGCTCGGGCGTCGGCGCGAACGGCACCAGCGTCCCGTCATAATCGAGCAGGAGCAGCCTATGATCCGTGCGGCGGCTGTGCTCGACGACCGCCTGCCGGATCGGGGCGCCCGGAGACGGGCCGCCCTCGCCGCGTCCCCCCGACCGGCCGCCCGAGCCGGCGCGCGGGGCCCGCAGCCGGGCGACGAAGGTGCCGGCCCAGTGGCGGCCGTCCGCCTCGGCGACGCGGCGCCGGAGGGCGCGCATCCGGGCCCGCCGCTCCTCGGGCACCATCGTGAGGGCACGGTGGAGCGCGCCGGCGGTGCGGTCGATGTCATAGGGGTTGACCAAGAGGGCCTCGCGCAACTCCGCCGAGGCGCCCGCGAACTCGCTGAGCACGAGGATCCCATCCTCGTCGGCACGGCTCGCCACGAACTCCTTGGCCACGAGGTTCATCCCATCGCGCACGGGCGTCACGACCATGACGTCGGTCGCCCGATAGAGCGCGATCAGCTCATCCTGGCCGAGGCTGCGGATCAGGTACTGCACTGGCGCCCAGTTGGGCGTGCCGAACGAGCCGTTGATGCGCCCCACGAGCGCATCGATCTGCTGGCGGAACTTCCGATAGGCCGGCACGTTGGTTCGGGACGGCACGCCCAGCTGGACCAGCCGCACCCGTCCCCGGAACTCCGAATGCAGCTCGAGGAACCGCTCGAAGGCCAGCAGACGGCGAGGGATGCCCTTGGTGTAGTCGAGCCGGTCGACGCCCACGAGAAGATGGGTACCGGGCTGCGGTGCGAATTCCCGGCTCAGGGCCACGACCGCCGCCTGCTGGCTCCTGCCGGAGAACCGCTGAAAGGCGATGCCGAGCGGGAACACGCCCAACTCGACGAGGCGGCCGCGATAGGAGAGCCGGGACCCGTCGGAGGCGATCCCGAGGAGGCGGGTGACCGCCGCGGCGAAGTTGGCCCGGTACTCCTCGGTATGGAACCCGATGACGTCGGCGCCGAGCAGCCCCTCTAGCACCAGTTCCCGGTCGGGCAGGACGCTGAAGATCTCGGCCGGCGGAAAAGGCACGTGAAGGAAAAAGCCCAACCGAGCGTCTGGCAGCCGGCGGCGCAGGAGCGCCGGCACCCGCATCAGCTGGTAGTCGTGAATCCAGATCAGGTCGCCGAGCCGATACTGCTCCAGGACGGCGTCGGCGAACCGCTGGTTCACCCGCTCGTAAACCGGCCACGGCCCGGGCCGGAGCGGCAGGCGCCCCAGGAGCGAATGGAACAGCGGCCACACGACGGCGTTTGCGTACCGCTGGTAGTAGCCGCGGACGTCGGTCCGGGAGAGGGACACCGGGACGCAGCCCCGGCGGAGCCAAGCCTCGGAGGTGAGCTCCTCGCCGGTCGGCATCCGCTCCTCCACCAGGCCCGGCCAGCCGACCCACAGGTCCCGGCCCGGGTCGTGGATACTGTTGAGTCCCGCCGCCAGCCCGCCGGCGCTCGGCTGCAGCGTCCACTCCCCGTCATTCCGCCGGACTGACAGCGGAAGCCGGTTGGCGACGGTCAGGATGCGGGACATCAGCGCATTCCTCCACCACGTCAGTGATCGGCCGCGGCACCGGCCCGGGATGCGTCGTCGGCATCGCACCGGCACTGCGGACACACGCCGCGGACGGTGCGGGCCTCCGAATGCGTCGAGAGCAAGCTCTCGAGGGTGGACCACTCGCCGTCCGGGCCCCGGATGGCGCCGCATCCCTCGCAGACCGGCAGCAGGCCGTGCAGGATTCTCGCCTCGTTCCAGAGGGAGCGCACATACACGGCGTGACGCACGAACAGCACCGCCCCGGCCAGCGCCACGATCGACAGCAGGGCATTCACACCGGCGGGCCCAGCGGGCCAGGCCACCCCCCACAGCGGCAGGAACACGAGGCGCGCCAGCGGCAGGGCCGCTGCGAGCACCAAACCCTCCACGGCGCCCGCGTACCAGGCCGCCGCCCCCACGGGCACCACGAACGCCAAGGGCAACTGCACGAATGGCCCGGTGACGAAGTCGAGGGCCAGCACTGCGACGATCAACGCGCCTTCGATCACCCAGAAACCGCGCGGGGGTGTACCCCGCCCGCGCAGGGTCACGGCCAGCGGCCCATGCATCAGGGCGGTCCCCGCGGCCGTGCTCGGCCTCCGCTGAATCAATCGTCCGAGAAGAAGAACCTGGCCTCTACGTCGCCGGCCTCCATGCTGCGCACCAGTCGTTCGACGGCTTCGCCTATCCATTTGATCTCCTCCGCCGGCATGCGCCGCAGGGCGTGGAGCAGGCGGCCCTGGGCCGGCTCCGGCGCGCGCGCGGCAAGGGCCGCGCCCTCCGGGGTCAGCAGCAACCGAACCACGCGACGATCCTCGGCATCACGGCGGCGGCGCAGGAGGCCGCGGCGCTCGAGCCGATCGATGAGGACGGACAGGCTGCTCTGGTGCACCGCCAGCGCCTCGGCAAGCTCGCCGACCGACAACGGCCCGCGCCGCGCCAGCACCTTCAGCGCCCAAAGCTGCGGACCGGTCAGCCCGAAGGCTTTCTGGACCTCGCGCGAGTAGACCTCGAGCGCCTTCACGATCCGCCGCAGGCCCAGCACGATTTGCTCCGCGGGACTCCTGAAAGGCCGGCGAGGCCGCGGCCCCGCCGCCCGTGCGGTGCTCTTCATGCTCCCTGCGCCTCGGTCGCCGATCAGGAGTGTAGCGATTGCATTGATATCAATATAAAATCGAAACAGCCGCGCCACAAGCCGTCCTTCAGGGCTTGCCGACCTCCGCGCGCGTATTATCTGGGATGATGGTCCTGGCTCAGTGGTCCCACGAGGAATCGGTCCGGGCCAGGCTCCGAGCCCGGCGGGCCGGTCTGCCACCGCTCCTACGAGGCGCGACAATGCGCGGTTCCCGAGTGCAGTGCTCCGTCCTTGTGATCGTGCTCCCGCTGGTCTTCGCCGCGCCGGTCGTGAGCGGACAGGCCCCGCCCGACTCCCAGGCGCAAACGCCCGCCGACTCCCAAGCGCACCCGAGTGGCGCTCCCGTGATGTACGGCAGCGATACCCTGTTCACCCTCTACGGGCGCCTCGGACCGTTCGGGCCCGGCGAGCGGGCCGCGGCGGTGGAGCGGAAGCTGGTGCAATTGGGCCCACGCCTAGCTACCGGCCAGGACTCCGTCCGGGTCATCGAGGCAGAGGGGCGGCACGAGCTGCTGGTCGGCGACGAGGTCCTCATGACGGTGCTCGACGCCGACGCCGCCCCGACCGGCAAGAGCCAAGGGGCGCTCGCCGCCGAGTTCGCAGCGCGGATCGGGCAGACGGCGACCGCGGCGTATGCGGCGACCAGCCTGCGGGCGCTGGCCTTGGGCGGCGCCTACGCGCTCGCAGCCACGGCCGCCCTGGTGGGGATCCTGTTGCTGCTCCGCGTCGTCTTCCAGCGCGCGTACGGCGCGCTCCGCAGCACGAAGATCCCGCCGCTCCGCATCAAGCGATTCGAGCTGGTGTCGGCAAGCCGGCTCAGCGAAGTGCTGACGGGGATCGCGCGGATCCTCCGGGTCGCGATCACCGCGCTGGTGCTCTACATCTACGTGCCCCTGGTCCTCAGCTTCTTCCCGTGGACGGCGCCGTACTCGCGCCGGATCATCGCCTACGTCGTGAACCCGCTGCGCACCGTCTGGGAGGGCTCCCTCGACTACCTCCCGAAGCTCTTCTTCATCGCGGTGATCGTGGTCGTCACGCGGTATCTGCTGAAACTGATCCGCTTACTGTTCAGCGCGGTGGAGACCGGCGCCCTCCCGATCGAGGGGTTCTACCGGGAATGGGCCAGGCCGACCTATTTCATCGTTCGTTTCATCGTTATCACCTTTGCCGCGGTGGTAATGTTTCCGTACCTGCCGGGCGCCGGCTCCGATGCCTTCAAAGGCGTCTCGGTGTTCGTGGGCGTGCTGCTTTCTCTGGGGTCGTCGGGCGCCGTGAGCAACATCGTGGCGGGGCTGGTGCTCGTCTATACGCGGGCGTTCCAGATCGGGGACCGGGTCAGGATCGGCGAAACGGAGGGCGACGTGGTCGCGCGGGCCGTACTCGTCGCCCGGGTGCGCACGATCAAGAACATGGAAATCACCATCCCCAACAGCAGCGTGCTCTCGAGCCACGTGGTCAACTACACCACCCAGGCCCGGACGCGCGGGCTCATCCTGCATACCACGGCCACGATCGGCTACGACGCCCCTTGGCGCCAGGTCCACGAGCTGCTCATCGCAGCCGCCAAGGACACCCAGCACGTGCGGGCGGAGCCGGCGCCCTTCGTGCTCCAGACCGCGCTCAACGACTTCTACGTGAGCTATCAGCTGAACGCGTATACCGACACGCCGGCGGTCATGGCCCAGACCTATTCGGAGCTGCACCAGAAGATTCAGGACAAGTTCAACGAGGCAGGCGTGGAGATCATGTCCCCGCACTACCGGTCGCTGCGGGACGGCAACCAGGTGGCCATCCCGCCCGACCAGCTCCCCGCGAACTATCGCGCCCCGGCCTTCCGAGTGGAGCGAGCCGACGGGCACACCGGGCCATGAGAAGGCGCGACCCGGCGGTCCGGCGTCACCGCGCCCGCTAGTCCGGCGACCTGCGCCATGCATCTCGAAGCCATTGTTCTCCTGCTCTTCGTCGTGGCGACCGCGGTCGCCATCGTCGCACGACGAATCCGGTTGCCGTACACCGTCGCCCTCGTGGTCGCGGGTCTCGTGCTGGGCGGGCTCCACGCCCTCGAGCCGCCGCACCTGACGCGGGAACTGCTCTTCACGGTGTTCCTGCCGGGCCTGATCTTCGAGGCGGCGTTCCACCTCGACCTGGCGGGCTTCCGGCGGGATACCGCAGCCATCGTCTCCCTGGCCCTGCCGGGCGTGCTCGCGGGGACGTTCCTCACGGCTGTGATCCTCGTGCCGGCGGCGAGCCTGTTGCAGCTGCCCCAGGCGGTGACCTGGCATCACGCCCTCGTCTTCGGCGCGCTGATGGCGGCGACCGATCCGATCGCCGTGGTCGGCCTGTTTCGCACTTTGGGCGCGCCCCGGCGCCTGGCCGCGTTGCTCGAGGCGGAGAGTCTGCTCAACGACGGGACCTCCATCGTCTTGTTCAGCCTCGTGCTGGGCTACGTGACCGGCACCGCCTTCTCCGCCTCGGGGGTCGTGACCGAGTTCGCCACGGTCGTCGGGTTGGGAGCGGGGGTCGGCTTCCTGGTCGGCCTGGTGGTCTCCAAGGCCATCCAGAGCCTCGACGACCCGATGATCGAGACCACGCTGACGACGATCGCCGCCTACGGCGCGTTCGTCGGCGCCGAGCAGCTGCACGGATCGGGCGTGATCGCGACGGTCGTGGCCGGCATGGTCTGCGGCCAGGGGGCACGCACGGGCATGGCCCCGACCACGCGCGTCGCGGTGGAAACCTTCTGGGAGTATGTCGCCTTCGCGCTCAATTCGATCGTGTTCCTGCTGATCGGGTTCGAGGTGAAGCTCGGCAGCCTCCTCGCGTCCTGGCAGCTGGTGCTGGCCGCCTACGGCGCGGTACTGGCGGCGCGCGCCGGCGTCGTCATCGCCGTCTCGGGGCTGCTCAGCCGAACCGCCGGGCGGATCCCGCCGTCCTGGAGCGCGATCCTTTCCTGGGGCGGCCTGCGCGGAGGCCTTTCGATGGTCCTGGCGCTCAGCCTCCCGCCGGGATTTCCCAATCGGGACTTGCTGATCGCCACGACGTTCGGCGTCGTCGTCGTCTCCATCCTCGTTCAGGGACTGACCATGGCGCCGCTGCTCCGGCGCCTCGGCGTGGTTCGCCCGGGAGTGGGTCGCATCGCCTACGAGCTGTACCGGGGGCGGCTCAAGGCCACGCAGACGGTGCTGACCGAGCTGGACGCCATGAGTCGGGGGGGGGCGCTCGAGCGGCCCGTCGTGGAATCGCTCCGCCGCGACTACGAGGCGCGCCTCGCCGAGGCGGAGGCCGGCCTCGGTGACCTCCACGCCGAGCGGGCGGAGCTTCAGCAGGACGAGCTGCGGCTCGTGCGCCGGCGCCTTCTCATGACCGAACGGGAGCAGGCGCTGGAGGCCTTCCACGAAGGGCTGTTGGGTCGGGAGGCCTACGACCGGCTCGTGGGCGACGTCGACCAGCGGCTGCTCGCGCTGGAGTCGGGCGAGGACGAACCCGGGGAGCCGGCATCCGCCCCCGCCCGACCTCCCCGACCGGCTGTGCGCCCGGCTGCAAGGCCGCCGGACGGCGGCAGTTGACGGATGGGGTCGCGCGGGGAGACGTTGGTCCCGGAAGGCTGCCTCAACGCATGAATCAGCAGATGGAGGGGCCCGGCATGGAGCTCGAGCGTTCAGTGGGACTCAGGCCCGACGGTGCGGTCTGGCTGCCGGAGCCGCGAACCGCCATCCGCTCGATCCTGCTCAAGCTCGCCGCCATGGGAGTGACGATGCCGGCGGACACGGGCGACCGGGATGTGCTCGACCTGGGCCACGATCTCTTCGCCCGCTACCGGGAGCAGAGCCGGCTGCTCTCCGAGCATCTCTGCCCCACCGACCGGCGGATCCAGAACTACGTCGACGGCCTGCTGTCGGCGGCCGGCTTTGCCGAGCCGGTGCGGCTGCCGGGCGAGACGCTCATCCTCGACCACTACGGCCTCGCGCGCGAGCTCTCGCTGCCGATGGGCGCGGACGCGTGGCACAACGAGCTGGTGTCGAGCCACCGGCTCGACAACGGCGTGCTCCACAATCCGGTCAACGATCGCCGCACCACCCAGGGCGTCTTCCACGTGTCCGAGGGCGGCCTCCCGATTCCCGCGGACAAGGTGCGGGTGCCGCTCGGGGCGTACCTGCGGCTGCTCCAGGAGGCCCTGCGGCCCCCGACCCAGCTGCTCCGCCTGCCGTTCACGGCCAACTGGCCGGAGCCGGTCGAGACGATGGTGTCGCTCCTGCTCCGGCCGCTCGTGTGCCCCGCGGTCCCGAGGGTGACGCCGGAGAAGCGCATGGAAGTGCGATTCTTCGTCCCCGGCGGGCTGGTCTCCAACCTGGACTTCGTGGAGAGCATCTTCGGCAACGCCGGCGATCCCTACCTGCCGGGCAACGACGCCGCGCTGGACGTGGACGGCTGGACCGGGCACAGCGGCTGCGTGATCCTGGCGCCCCACCTCACGCGCCTCCGCAAGAAAGACCTCGGCCTCCCGCACGTGAGCCGGGCCACCGAGGCCGAGCAGGCCGCGGGCATGTGCTGGGCGGACGAGAGCGAGCTGTACAACGGCGGCCGGCCGTTCAAGATCACCTCGCGCGGCATGGAGGGCGTGATGGTGACGATCCTGGCCGACAACTACTTCGGCTACTGCAAGAAGGAGGTCAAGACCCAGATCGGCTACAGCGCGAATCTGTTCGGCATGGCCGAGGAGGAGCACGCGGGCGGGGCGCTCGCGTTCGCGACCTTCAACCTCGGCGACCGCTTCGTGCCGGACCTCGTGCGGATCGTGAGCGCGAACCACCGGTTCGCGGAGGTGCTGGCCCTGGTGGGGGGCCGGGCCAGGTATCACGAGTCGGGCTATGCCACGGACGCGATCTATCCCGAGATCCACTACATGCCGGAGGACATCGAGATCGACGTCCCCCGCCAGGACATCAAATGGATGCACCAGGGCCAGGAGCAGCACCTCAAGCTCCTGCCGGGACGGATCTACATCCACCCGAGCGGCTACAAGCTCCGGATGGCGAAGCACCGGGCCGCGCCGAGCTGGCGGTTGATCGGGACGGTCCCGGAAGGCGCCTTCTGCCACAAGCCGTGCACGGTCTCGGGCGGCGGCAAGTCGGAGATCAGCAAGAGCCTGGTGGACGCGATCCTGCCCGGGTCGTTCTACGTGCGGAGCTTCGAGGAGGACATGGCGCTGGTGCAGTCCATCTTCGACCGGGACTACGACGACGTGCGCCTGCCCGACCTGCGCGGCGGCGACGGGCGGGGGCCCACGCGGTCGATCCTGGCGGAGGACCGGACGCTCGGCTCGGTGGTCAAGCTGCTGACGCCCAACCCGGCCGAGTTCACGCCGGAATACAACGCCTGGCTCGAGAGCATCCCGAACCACGTGCGGGCGCTGGTGTTCGTGATCAAGCGCTTCTATCGCCCGGAGTGGGGCGAAGATTGGCGCAGCCACTTCAGCGTGGACATCATCAACGGCGCGCCGGGGCACGAGCTCAAGTACGAGGGGCGGCGGCTCGTCGCCAATTATCTCCGGATCGGGCGCGAGGAGAACGGGGCGTGGCGGACGTACAAGCTCCGGCAGGACTTCGTCGCGGCGGACAAGGTGCAGATGGAGGACGACATCACCGCCTCGGTGGTGGTCCCGGCGCGCCGGCTGATGGGGCTCCCGGGCGAATACGACGGCCACCCGAGCCTCAAGCTGGCGCAGAACTGCGAGTTCCGGCTGTTCCAGCGGCCCGATGACGCCATCCACCCGGGCTTCGACCGGCAGACCGAGGAGGACATGGCGGGCCCCGGACTCTTCTGCTCCAATTTCCAGGCGCTCACCCGGGAGGACGCGCAGCGCATCGTGGAGGACGTGGCGGTGCACGACGCCTTCACGCCGCCCATGCGCGAGCACGTGGCCCGGAACGCCGCGCGTAGCGACGGCGGGTACTCCATCTGCTCGGCCCAGCCGAGGCTGGTCGGCGGCAAGCCCACCAAGAACCCGCGCTACCTCCAGGTCCGGCCCGACATGGCGCACCCGCGGGACCGGTACGTCGCGGAGATGGGCGCGCGCCTCTACCGCCGGCTGCCGCTGCACGCCCCGGTCTTGTTCCCGGTGATCAGCGTGCTCTCGGGCCGCCGGAACAACCGGCCCGAGGAGGGGATCCGCCCGCTCTGCGTGTACGGGCCCATCCACTACCAGGAGCTGCCGGAGCTCTTCATGGACTACGTGTGCTCGCTGACGGGAACGTCGCCGAGCACCACGGGCGCCGGCTCGGAGGGCGCGCTCACGAAGGGCCCGTTCAACGCGCTCGCACCGACCGCCGATCTCAACAACGCGCTGGTCTCCATGCTGCTCACCGGCTACGGGGGCTTCAGCTCCGCCGCAGGCTTCATCGGCCCGCGCTACCGGGTGGACCACGACATCAGCGTGCTGATCCCGGAGATCTGGTGCCGGCTCTTCCCGCACGAGCGCGACCCGAAGCGGCTGATCGAGGCGGGGCATCTGGAGCGGCTGGAGGACTACGAGTTCCAGGGGAAGAAGGTGCTCGCCAGCCGGCTCGGCTGGCGCATCACGGCCAAGTTCGTACGCACGTTCTTCGGGCGGGTGTTCGACAACCCGACCGCGGTGTTCACCGCGGAGATCCTCAAGCCCGAGACCCAGGACCCGGCCGTGTTCGCCGACGGGGTGGACAACATCGTGGAGGCGCAGCAGCGGGTGGCGGCCGCGTACTTCGCCGACGGCACGATCGACGACGCGTGTCCGCCGCTCAAGGCGCTGCTGCACATCATGGCCCGCGGGAGCTACGATGGGAAGGACGCGAGCCATCCCGAGATCCGGGCGCTGTTCACGCGGGAGGCGCTGCTCGCGAGCGACTGGTACCGGGAGCGGCTCGCGATAAAGCAGGAGCGGGACATGGCGCTCTGGGAACGGCACGTCCGGAGCCTGACCGAGTTTCTGGCGCGCGTGGGGCACCGCGACGAGGCGGTGCGGCTCGGCATCGCGAAGCGCCTGGAGCATGCGCGCGCCGAGCTCGAGCGGGTGGGCGCCGCCGACTATCCGACGACGCTGGTCGGCACCATCGGCGCCGACCCCATTCATCGCCAGCCCGGCGGCTCGCGCAACGGGAGTGCGGGCGCCCCCGCGGACGCGCGCCGGCTCTCCCGGCACGGTGAGGCCCGCGGGGAGCGCACACCCGTCGGGGGGGAGCGGGCGGTGTCGCGGCCGTCGCGGAGCGGGGGGGACTAGCTCACTGCCGCACTTGAAACGGCGGCGCCGGCGCCCTGGGTAGCGGCGGGTCCGGCGCCACTTCGAGCGCCGGCCGCTTGCTCCCCGGCGGATACTGGTAGTGAAAGTGGATGCGCTGCTGCACGAGCTGGGGAACGGGGCAGGCGCCGCTGCGGGCGGGCGTGAACTCGGAATTGAGGACCGCCCAGATGACGGGGCCGACGAGTTCCCGGCGGTCCGCCGTGAGCCACAGCGACGAGGGAAGCGCGCGGCCGTCCTCACCGATCACGAACTGCAGATCGACCACGGCGTCCACCGGTCGATCGTCGGTCCGGGGCAGCAGCACGGGCGCCTGACGCCGCACGCCGGCCGTCGTGGTGATGCGGGTGTAGGGGACCCGGACGCGGATAAACGGGGAGGTCAGCGCGTCCGCCGCCGTGTCCGCCCCGACACGGAGCGTCACAAGGGCGATGGAATCGCGGCCGAGCGTGGGAGCGAGGGCGCCGGTGGAGTCCGCCCGCCGCACGGCGGCGAGCAAGCCGGCATTCAACTCGGCGACGTCGGTGGACTCGGGCAGCGCCGCCTCGACCAGCCGGCCCCGGTGATCCACGCGCAGCGTGAGTCGTCCGGTGAGGCCGCTGGGCTCGGTGGAGTCGCCGAGCCGGTGGGCCGGCATGGTCGGGATCCAGTTGCGCGGCAGGGTCAGGCGGGCCGGTCGCTGGAAGTTGTCGGCCACGGCCTGGGCCTCGAGCCGCGCCAGCATCAGGTCGTTGGTGTCGCGCCGCACGGCGACAGCGCTGAGCGACACGACGAACCCGGCCGTGTCGGCGAGCAAGGTGCCCGGCGATCCGCAAGCGGGCGCCAGTTCTTCGGCCGGGGCCAGCGTGGGGCTGGTCTGGCCGGCGGCGCTGCCGGCCGATGCCGCGAACAGCGCGGCGAGTCCCAGCCATTTCCGCATGGCCGACCCTCCCGTAGCAACGAGCCCTCGGAAGCTTACACAGCGCATCGCGCCGGCAGAAGCCGGGCTTAGCGCACCACGGGCAGCGTGACGGTCGCACAAGGCTATACGCTTGCGTCAGGTGCGCCGCCGAGCGCTGCCGCGCTGACGCATCCGCGACCATCACCACGCCGCCCGCGACATTCCCTCGACAGCATCGCTCTCCCGCACTGTAGTGCGCGGCCGGCTCGGGGACGACGACGATCCGCGCCACGACCGGCAACGCGACGGGTACGGCGTGGGCGAACGTGATTCCCACCACGCCGTACCCCTGAGGCCCGCGATCGGGGACCGCGTCGCGCCTAATCACATCCGAAGATCGGATCCGGCTGTATGCACGCGTCGACGCTCGCCGCGGTCGAGTCGAACATCATCGGCGGTGCGACGCTGCGGGAGACCGTCACGTTCAGCGGGCCGATCCGGCGGGGGAAGTGAGGCGCCGTCAGCGTGAGCGTGTGTACTCCGTCGGCCAGATCCGTGAAGCTCACGCTATCCGTCGGCGCGACGGTGCGCGACTCCCCGCTGTCGACCACCACCTTCCGCTGGGGGAATTCCAGAGCCCAGCACCCCGTCAGACGGCAGACGGTGGTGCTGGGTTCTGGAATTCCCCCAGCGGTGGCCGCTCTCGCAGCCTGACCGACAGGGGATATTTATCAAACGGTCACGATTTTTGCAAGCGGATCAGCCCAACGAATCTCTCCGAAACCTCCCACCTGCATCGGTAGTCAAGACCGGCA
>Ga0187823_10000231_pt1 | contig 13809 bp, 14 predicted proteins | sample NC_wetland_sal_i_12_FD_132968 | JGI IMG/M metagenome (GOLD analysis project Ga0187823, IMG submission 132968) | Wetland sediment microbial communities from Neuse River Estuary, North Carolina, USA - SourceSoil_3 | ecosystem: Environmental > Aquatic > Freshwater > Wetlands > Sediment | place...
CACCGCTCCCCCCTCCGCCGCCGCTGCCTCCGCCGCCGAACCCGCCGCATCCTCCCCCGCCGCCTCCGCCGCCGCCGCACCCGCCCCCCATGCCGCCGAAGCCCCCGAACATGCCGCCGAAGCCGCCCCCTGCCCAGGGCCCGCGCCCCATCCAGCCCCTTCGATTCGAGGTGGCGCGCAGGATCGAGCTCAGGACGATGGCCACGAACAGGATCACCAGGAAGAACGGGTGGCTGTTCTGGTCCTCGCCCTGGTCTTCCTCGGGCATGGGGATCGCGCCCGTGATCGTCACCCCGCGGTCCTTGGCGATCACGGCCGTGACGGCGGACACGCCGTGAAGGAGCCCGGCTCCGATCCGTCCTTGCGCCAGGTCGGGCGCCATGACGCGCCGGATGATCGAGCCGCAGAGCCCGTCGGGCAGGATCCCCTCGAGCCCGTACCCCACCTCGATCCGGACCCGGCGCTCCTGGGACGCGAGGAGGATCAGGACCCCCTCGTCCTTCCCCTTCTTCCCGATGCCCCAGGCGCCGAAGAGATCCACCGCGACCGGATCGATCTCGTCTCCGCCCAGGTCCGTCAGCGTGACCACCGCCAGCTCGGCGCCGGTCTTCTCGCGAAGCTCGCGCGCGATTGCGTCGATGGAATCGCGCGAGGCGGGGTCCATGACGGAGGCGAAGTCGCTGACGTAGCCCTGCGGCCTGGGCCACGCGCGGGCCGAGGCCTCCGGCGCCGCCCCGAGCGATCCCAGGAGCAGGACCGCGAGGAGCGCGACCCTAGCTCGAGCGATAGTTCGTGAACTGGAGGTCAAGGCCGAAGTCCTGGCCCTTCAGCGAGCCGATCACCGCCTGGAGATCGTCCCGGTTCTTTCCGCTCACGCGAACCTGGCTCTCCTGGATCGAGGCCTGGACCCGGATCCCCGTCCCCTTGATGAATTTCACGATCTCCTTCGCCTTCTCCGTGGGGATGCCCTTCTGGACCGTGACCACCTGGCGCACCGTTCCCTTGGCGGCCGGCTCGATCTTCCCGTACTGGAGCGCTTTCAAGGAGACGCCCCGCTTCACCAGCTTGGTCGTCAGGACGTCGATCACCGCCTTGAGACGCGACTCGTCGTCCGAATGGAGCGTCAGGGTGTCGCCCTCGAGCGTGATGTCGCTCACGCTCCCCTTGAAGTCGAACCGCTGCCGGATCTCCTTCATCGCCTGCTGCACCGCGTTCGAGGCCTCCATCATGTCCACCTCGGAGACCACGTCGAACGAATTCCCACCGGCCATCTCCGGCCCTCCTCAATCGCGGCCCCGCCGCACAAGAAGACGGGGAAGCGTCGCTCGGAAGCGCGCTTCCCCGAATTGTAACAACGCTACTCTATGCAAAGTGCCTGTGTTCCGATCGAGCCCAAGTAGCGCCGGTCCCTGAGGACCGAGCCGCACGAGGCGATCTTACTTGCCCGTCGTGTGGGTCGTGTCGGACATCTGCATGGTCGTGTCCGTCGCAGCCGGCGGCGTGGTCGTCTGCTCCATCCCGCCCTCGGTTCCCGAAGTCTCGGTCTTCTTGCTGCAGCCGAGTGCGAAGAGAAGCGCGCAGGTAAACACGAGAACCAGAGTGACCGCTAACATCTTCTTCATTCCTCTATCACCTCCTTCCGGCGATTCGATGTGCGTTTGAGGTTGAACGTCGTCGAGACGAGTGAGGTGAATAAAGCAAAACACCACTGCTTGCAGCGGTGCTCGGGGAACGCGGCTCTTTCCTTGTCCATCACGCCCATGTCCCTCCGCCGCCAAGGATCGGAGGCGGCAAAAGACGGGCGGACAGTACGCGGCACGCCCGAAGGGTGTCAAGACTCAATTGTCTGGCGGGGGAATTATAGAACAGACAGGGCCGACCGTAAGTCCAGAAGAAGATCCTCGAGATCCTCGATCCCCACGGAAATCCTTACCAATCCATCGGTTAGGCCTACCTTTTCCCGCTCCGCCCGCGGCACGGAAGCGTGGGTCATGCTGGCGGGATGGGAGATCAGGCTCTCGACGCCCCCCAGGCTCTCGGCGAGCGAGAAGAGGCGCGTGCGCTTCAAGACGGAGGCCGCCTGCTCGATGGAGCCGGTGTCGAAGGCGATCATCCCCCCGAATCCGGAGGACTGCCGGCGATGCAGCTCGTGGCCGGGATGGCTCTTCAGGCCGGGATAGAACACGCCCTTCAGCTTGGGGTGTCCGGCCAGCCACTCGGCGATGGCCCCCGCGTTCTTCTCGTGCCGCTCCATGCGGAGCGCGAGCGTCTTCACGCCCCGGAGGCAGAGCCAGCAATCGAAGGGCCCGGGGACGGCTCCCACGGCGTTCTGCACGAACTGGAGCCGCTCCGAGGCGGCCTCGTCGTTGGAGATCACGACGCCCCCGACCATGTCGCTGTGGCCGTTCAGGTACTTGGTCGTGCTGTGCACGACCAGGTGCGCGCCCAGCTCGATGGGACGCTGGAAATAAGGGGTCATGAAGGTGTTGTCCACCACGAGGCGCGCCCCCTTGGATCGAGCGATCTCCGCCAGGGCCCGCAGGTCCGAGATGATCATTGAGGGGTTGGTGGGCGTCTCGACGAAGAGCATCTTCGTCTCGGGGCGGAAGGCTCTCCGGACCTGGTCGAGGTCGCCCGTGTTCACGTAATCGAAGCGGAGCCCGTAGGTGGTGAGGATCTTCTCGAAAAGGCGGTAGGTGCCCCCGTACATGTTGTTGGATGCGACGACGTGGTCCCCCGCCTTCAGCAGATAGGTCACCGCGGTCGTGGCCGCCATGCCGGACGCGAACGCGAAGCCGCGCTGACCGCGCTCGAGGACGGCGAGGTTCTTCTCGAGCGCGAAGCGGGTGAGGTTCTGGGTGCGCGCGTACTCGAACCCCTTGTGCTTCCCCAGCTCCTCCTGGACGTAGGTGGAGGTCTGGTAGATGGGGATCGTGACGGACCCGGTGACCGGATCGGGCTCCTGCCCCGCGTGGATGGCGTCGGTGGAGAACCCCATCGTCAGATATTGATGTACTCGAGGAGATCGAAGCGGGTCAGGATGCCCGCGGGCTTGCCGTGATCGTCCACCGCGACGGCCGCGTTGCTCCCGGCCAGCACCTTCATCGCGCGGGGCAGGTGCTCGCCCAGCGGCACGACGGGGAGCGGCTTCTCGAGCAGGTACTCCACGCGGGTTTCCCCGTGGGCCGAGCCGTCCAATACTTTTTGAAGCAGGACGCCCTCGCTGACCGACCCGACCACCTGGCCCTCCTTGAGCACCGGGAGCTGCGAGATGTTGAACTCGCGGATCAGGGAGAGCGCGCGGTCCACGGTATCGTCGTAGTTGATCGAGACCAGGGCCGGGATGTGGTTCCGCTTCCCGAACATGACATCGGAGACCGTGACGGTGCTGGAATCGAGGAGCCGGTTGTCGCGCATCCACTCGTCGGAGTGCACCTTGGAGAGATACCGCTCTCCCGTGTCGGGGATGATGACCACCACCACCTCCCCCGCCTTGGCCGAGCGCGCCGTCTGGAGCGCCGCGTAGAGGGCGGTTCCGGCGGAGCCTCCCGCCAGGATTCCCTCCTCGCGCGCGAGACGGCGGGCCAGGTTCAGAGACTGCGCGTCGTTCACCGAGATGACCTCGTCGATCACCGAGAAATCCATCGTGCCCGGAAGGAAGTCCTCGCCGATGCCTTCCACCTTGTACGTCTTCGCGGGGACCATCTTCTTCGTGTAGAAGTAGTCCTTCAGGATCGAGCCGACGGGGTCCGCTCCGATGACCTTGATCTTCGGATTCTGCTGCTTCAGATAGCGCGCCGTCCCGCTGATCGTCCCGCCGGTGCCGAGGGCCGCCACGAAATAGTCGATCTTGCCGCCCGTCTGCTTCCAGATCTCGGGCCCCGTGCTGCGGAAGTGCGCCTCGGGGTTGGTCGGGTTGTAGTACTGGTTGGCGAGGTAGGCGCCCGGAACCTCGCGGCCGAGCCGCTTCGCGACCTCGTAATACGATTCGGGCGAATCGGGAGGGAGCGCGGTCGGCGTGATCACCACCTCGGCCCCGAAGCTCTTCAATAAGTTGATCTTCTCCTTGCTCACCTTGTCGGGCATCACGAAGATGGCCCGGTAGCCCCGCACGGCCGCGACCAGGGCGAGCCCCATGCCCGTGTTCCCGGAGGTGGCCTCGACGATGGTGCCGCCCGGCTTCAGGAGCCCCTTCGCCTCGGCTTCCTGAACGATCGCGATCGCGATCCGGTCCTTCACCGAGCCGCCGGGGTTGAACGCCTCCACCTTGGCGAGCACGGTGGCCGGGAACCCGGCCGCGAGGTGCCTCAGGCGCACCATGGGCGTGTTCCCGACGGTATCGAGGATGGTATCGACGATCGGGGGCGGCGCCGGGGCGCCCTTGGTTTCGCGCGCGGCGAGAGAGTCGGTTTCGGTCGTGTTTTTCGGAGTCATCTCAGGGCTGGGTGGAGGAGATGCAAACGTGCCATGACGCTACGTTCCCACCCTGCCCCGGGTCAAGCGGGGATTTCCGCCGCGGTCAGGGGCCGGTGGGCACCGACTTGAGCAGGGCCTCGATGTGGCTCAGCACCTCGGAGAAGTCGTAGGGCTTCGTGATGAACCGGTTCGCCCCCATTTCCATCGCCAGGAGCTGGTCCCCCTCCTGCGTGCGCGCGGAGAGGATGATGATCGGGATGTTCTTGTAGCGCTCGTCGAATTTCAGGAGCCGGCAGACCTTGTACCCGTCCAGCTTGGGGAGCATGAGGTCGAGCAGGATGATGTCGGGCTTGGTCTCGCGCGCCTTCTTCAGGGCTTCCTGCCCGTCCGAGGCGGTCTCGACCTGATAGCCGATCGCCTGCAGGCCGAACTGAAGAATGCGAATGAGGTCCGCTTCGTCGTCGACGACCAGCACCCGCGCGCGCGGCTGGCTTGCGTTCATACCGTTCCCTCCTACCCCTCGAGCAAGTGCGGCGTGATGAAGATCATGAGGTCCACCTTCTGCTTCGTGGTGGCCTGGTGACGGAACAGATACTGGATGATGGGGATGTCTCCGAGAATCGGCACCTTGCGCTCGATCTTCGTGTCGATCGAGCGGATGAGCCCGCCGATCATCACCGTCTCGCCGCTCTTCACCTCGACCTGCGTCGTCGCGGAGCGGGTGGACGTGACGGGGCGCTCGTTGAACTGGCCGCGATACTCCAGTATCTCGCTGATCTCCGGATTCACGGTGAGGATCATGCTGCTGTCGGGACCGACGTGGGGGGTCACGAGGAGCCGCACCCCGATCTTCTTCTCGTCGTACCCGGAGATCTGGAGCGCGCCGGTCTGCACGGAGTTCTCGTAGCGCGCGATCGGCACGACCGTGCCCACGATGATCTCCGCCTCCTGGTTGTCCAGGGTGGTGATCTTCGGCGCGGAGACCAGGTTGGTCGTGGACGACTCCTTCAGGATGTCGAGCGCGACGTTGAACTCCTGGAACGAGAGCTTCCCGAACGTGTAGTCGGAGGGGCTGGTGTAGGGGAAGCTCTGCCCCGGCGGAAACGCCGGGCCGACTCCGCCCACCTGATTGTTCGGATTGGGCGTGCCGGTGAGATCGCCCGACCCCAGGGATTTCGGGACGGGAAACGTGGTCGGAAGCACCGCGCCCGTGGCGCTGGCCCGGATCTGCCAGTCGACCCCCAGAGTCTCGTCATGCCCGAGGGTCGTCTCGACCAGCTTGGCCTCGATGGCGATCAGCTTCGGCTTCAGGTCCATGTCCGCGAGCACACGCGCCACCTGGGCGAGCCGCGCGCTCGTGTCGGTCACGACCAGATAGTTCGAGAGCGCGTTGGTGCGCGAGATGCTGAGCTTCGCGTGGCCGGAGAAGGGCTGCACCTGGCCCTGGGGGCTCAGGACTTTCTGCACGGCCTCCGCCGCCGCCGCGGGATCCAGGTAGTGCAGAGGAAAGACCCGCGCCGAGATCCCGGCCGGATTCACGACGATGACGTTGTCCTGCAACGTGTACTCGCATCCGGTCGCGTCGGCCACCGTCCTCATGGCCTCCTCGACCGTCACGTTGTTGAGGCTGGCGGTCAGGGTCCCGCCCGCGCTCTTCCCGATCACCACGTTGAGGCCGAACTGGCCCGCGATGAGGCGGATCGCATCCTGAACGCGCGCGTCCTTGAAGTTGAACGAGGCGCGGGCCTCCGGCCCCGGGGACGCGACTCCCGCCGTGCCCAGGCAGGCGAGCATCCCCAGTACGATCACGATCCGTTTCATCACCCGTCTCCTTTGAGCGTGAGCGTGGTGACATTCCCCTTGTCGAGAATCATCACGGCCTTTCGCCCGATCTGGATCACTTCCCGTGTCCCGATATGCTGTCCTTCGCGATAGATCTCACCGTTGATGAGAGCCGTCCGCCCCAGGGGCCCTTCCATGATTCCCTGGAGATAGAGGTCCGTCGGCTGCGACGCGGCCGAATGCGCGACCGGCCGCATGGCGGCCGCCGATTCCTTGCCCTGGAAGACCCTCCGCTCGAAGGGATCGCTCCCCCAGCCCTCCGGCGTCATCGAGGCCCGCGTCCCGCCGTGATCCGCGAGCCGCGCCGGCGTGGGCGCCGCCGGCGCCGCCGCGACCGCCACCACGGGCATGGCGGCGCGCAGGGCCTTGCGCTTCTGGTCGAGCGAGTGGATCCAGATCAGCATGGCCACCAGGAATCCCAGGAGGGCGTACGTCCGGACATTCAGCCCCTTCTTCATCTGATCTCGAAACCAGTTCATCCGTTCCTCACGGGGTTCCGTACAGCCAGATGGTCACGTCGGCGCCCAGCTGCGGGTACTCGGTCCCGCTCGCGAGCGACACGGAGCGCACCACCACCAGCTGGTCCATCGCCTCGACGTCGCTCAGGTATTCCCCGAGGTCCTGGTATTTCGCGTCGAGGTGGAAGCGAAGCTCCGCGCGCAGGTACGTCATGGGGTTGCCCGCGGCGTCCGAGACCGTCTCCTGCATCAGCGCCCCCGCCGGCTGGATCAGCTCCGTCTTGACGTGATGCCGGTCGGCGAGGGGCACGATCGAGCGCAGGAATCCGGCCACCATGTCCTGGGACGGAAGCGCCTTCCGCGCGTGGTACGACCCGAGGTCCTGCCCCGGATGCGCGGTGGCCCACCCGTCCATCTCACGGATTCCGTTCTGCAGATCCACGAGCTCCGTGTTCAGCCGCTCCTCCGTGGCATGCATCGCCTTCACCTCACGCGCGCGGGGCTCGATGTAGACCGCCCGCACCACGCCGACCGACAGCACGAAGCCGGCCACGATCATCGCGTGGCCGACCATCGGATGACGGAAGGAAAAGGTCACGGGCCCTCGGCGATGTCAGCCGTGACGACGAAGCTGCATACGGAGGCGGTCACCGCCTGGCAGCCCTCGAGACGGACCTGGTCGAACACCGGCGAACGTTCCAGCGATTGCATGAGCTCCCCCACCACGTCCTCCGGTCTCCGGTTCTGCGTGCTCAGGAGCCCCGTGAGCCGCACGAGCCTGGACGGCCGCTCCGCCACGGTCCCCGGCGAGGGCGTGGCCGGCTGCGGCTCGAGCACCTCGAGCTGCGTGAGCCTCACGTCCGGCCCGATCCGATGGCTCAGGTCCCGGAGCGCGTACGACCAGAGCACCTGGCCCCCGGTCAGGTGCGCCAGCAGGTCGTGGAGCCGCGTCTCTTCCTCCCGCGCGGCCCGGAACCGTCTCACCGCTTCCGCCTTCGGCGTGAGCCCCGCCAGGCTCTCTTTCAGTCCGTCGATTCGATGGCGCTCGCTCATCATGCCGATGTGCGCGGGAAGCGCGACCGAGACCAGGAGCACCGCGGCCGCCGCGGCCGCGATACGTTGCGGGATCGCCTCGGCCAGCCGGTACGGGACCCCGGCCCCCGCGGGCGTGGCGAAATTGATCGCCCCGCGCTCGGTCAGCGCGAGCCCGAGCGCGAGCTCGGACGGACGGACGGAACCGGCCGGCGCCGGCCGGACCGACCGCCGCGCCACCTCCGTCATGCTTTCTGCAAGATCGGCCCGTACGACCGGGATCTTGAGAACGCCGGTCAGATACTCGGCGAGGTTGGGGATGCCCGAGCCCTCGCCGAGCAGGGCCACGCGGGTGACCGCCTCCCCCTGGAACTGTTCGTTGCAGTAATCGAAGGAGTTCCAGAGCTCCCGGGCGAGGCGCTCGAGGATGGGGCGGAGCATGATCGAGACGGCCGAGAGGGGGATCCGGCCGGCCTGGCCCGCCTCCTCCGCTCCGAACGGGATGCCGTGCGCCCGCTTCAGGGCCTCCGCCTCCTCGTAGGAGAGCTCGACGGTGCCCTGCCCGGGGACGACGATCGCCCGGAGGGCGTCAGTCAGGGTGTCTCCGCCCACCCCGAACTCGCGCGAGAAGCGGATGTCGTTGCCCTTGAGCACGGTGATGTGGGTGTTGGCCCCACCCATGTCCAGATACGCGACCACTTCGTCCGTCGGAACGGCACCCGTGGCCCGCACCAGGGCGCGGAGCGCATCCGGGCGCGTGGTCAGGAGCGAGGGCTTGAGCCCCGACTCCTCGATCGCCTCGCGAATCTCGGCCAGCCTCCTCCGGTGCGCGACGCAGACGCTCAGCAAAAGCTCGGGATTCCCGCCGTGCTCCGAGCGCCCCACGACCTCATAGCGGATCTCGGAGTCCTCGATCGCGAAATTGACGTGCTTCCGGCACTCGAGCGCGAGCGCGGCCAGCAGATCCGACCGGCTCATTTCCGGGAGCGCCATCCGGCGGATGACCACCTCGTTCCCGGTGACCGCCGCGGCGGCGTGCTTGCCGCGGACGCCCAGCTCCCGGACCAGATCCCGGAGCGCGGTCTTCAGGGCGGACCGGCGGTTCTCGGGCTTGAACTCGGTGTTGGGAAGCTGACGCTCGGCGCACTCGATCCGCGCGACCCGGGAGCCGCGCCGCACCACGTGCACCACGCGCACGGCGCGGTCGCTCAGATCCACGCCCACCAGGTCGGGCCAGGGGGAGGCGAGGAGGGAGCGGATGCGATGGGACGCGGGCGATCCGCCGCTCCGGGGCGACCTCGTTCGGAGCGCGGACCAGCCGCCCCACCATGCTTTCTTCGCTTCGTCGCTCACGTGCGTCTCCTCCTACGTCCGCGTCTCGACCCAGGCCACGACGGCGAGGCTGCCGCTGACCTTGCGGATCTTGTTGTTGCTCGAATCCGAGATGTAATAGACCCCCGCGGAGGCAACCGCGATCCCCCCGGGCGCGTTGAGCTGCGCCGAGGTCGGCGACCCCCCGTCTCCCGCCGATCCTGCCGTACCCGTGCCGGCGGCGGTGGTGATGACCCCGGCCGCGGTCACGAGCCGCATCTTGTTGTTCGCGGTGTCGGCGATGTAGAGGGCCCCGGAGGAATCCAGGCGCACGGCCTTGGGGCCGTTGAGACGGGCCGACGTCGCCGCGCCTCCGTCCCCGGTCGAACCGGCCGTGCCGGTCCCCGCGTAGGTGGTGATGATCCCCGTGGCCGCCGTCACCTTGCGGACCACGTTGTTGCCTGTGTCCGCGACGTACAGATCTCCGTTCGAGGCGAGATCGATTCCCTGAGGCGCGTTCAACTTCGCGAGCGTGGCGGCCGCCCCGTCTCCGGAGTACCCGGCCGTTCCCGTGCCCGCGTAGGCCGTGATGATCCCGGTCGCGGCCGTCACCTTGCGCACCCGGTCGTTCCCCCGATCGTCGATGTAGAAATCGCCGTTCGAGGCGACCACGACTCCGTCCGGGGTGGTCAGACGGGCCGATGTGGCGGCGCCGCCGTCCCCGCTCGAGCCGGGGCTTCCGCTTCCCGCCACGGTCGAGATGATCCCGGTCGCGGCGGTCACCTTGCGAATTCTGTTGTGTCCGGTGTCCGCGATGTATAGATCCCCGTTCGACGCCACGGCGACGTCCTCGGGCGTCTTGATCCCGGCGGCGGTCGCCTGCCCTCCGTCGCCGGAGAACCCCGCGCTCCCGTTGCCCGCCACGGTGGTGATGATCCCGGTCGCAGCCGCCACCTTGCGGATGGAGTTGTTGCCCGTGTCCGCAAAGTAGATGTCGCCGTTCGACGCGATCGCCACGCCCCCGGGGCCGCTCAGCGTGGCCGACGTCGCGGCGCCTCCATCCCCGCTGGAGCCGGAGGAGCCCGTTCCCGCGTAGGTGGTGATGCCGCCCTGCGTCAGCTGGACCTGGATCTGCCTCAGCGTGTTCCCCACGACGCCGTTCGAGATGATCCGCTTCCGTCCCGCGGGAAGCGCGTTTCCGTTCTCGTCCACCGCGTCGGGCGGAGCGATCCAGAAATACCCGGCGCCCACGTTCTTCCCGGGCGACGCCAGCCCGCCCCAGGCCCAGTTGGTCGAGAGCTTCACGATGGCGTACTCGATCCCGGCATGCGCGGCGTAGAAGGCCTGGTTTTCTCGGACGTGCACCACCGAGAGGTCCGAGTCCTCGACGACCATAGAGACCATCGCGATCCCCAGGGTCAGGAGGATCAGGATGGAGAAGACCGCGAGCACGACCGAGAAGCCGGCATCGGGCGGGCGGCGGATCACAGAGACCTCACGAACACGGAACCGAACGAGGCCACCGTCTGGGAACCCTTGATGAGCCTCATGTAGACGGTGACCCTCCAGATATCGGTCGCGGACGGGGCCACCACCGGAACGGCGGCGGTGCCGTCCTGCTTCCAGTACTGGAACGCCAGCGAGTCCACGCCCCGGGCGAGGGTCTGGGAGGATCCGCTCTTGGTGTAGAGAAGGTCCGCGCCGGAGACGCCGCTCCACGAGAAGCTCACCGTGGCGTTCCCGCGGTCCACGAACGTCAGCGTGGTCGCGTTCGCGGCCGAGATGCTGGTGTTGTCCTTCACCCGCTTCAGCTCGCGCGCCACCCGCTCCTCCGCGTACCGCGCGTCCTCGAGCATGCCCTTCTCCGCGTCCATGAACTGGTAGGTCTTGACCGCCTCGATGAACATGGCCGAGAACGCGACCGCCACGACGGAGGCGACCACGATCACGATCAGGAGCTCGGGCAGGGTGAAACCCCGGGCGCGGCTTCGCCGCGGCGTCAGTAGTTCGTGAACCATGTCGTCAATGTGACCGCCGGGATGTTGGCGCACGTCACGGTCACGTTGACCGTGCGGAACGTGACGGAGTCGTACGTCGAGTCCGGGCCGAAGGAGACCGAGCGGCTGTATCCCGGAAATGCGGCCACCGGGCTCTCGGCCGGATAGTTCGCCGTCACGAGGTAGGAGAATCCCCGCGCGGGAGAATTCTTGTCGGCGGTGAGCTCCTCCATCTTGGCCTCGGCCAATTCTGCGGCGAGGGTGGCGTTCCGCGCGTCGCTGGAATGGATCGAGGAATTCGCGAACAGCATGCTGAGCGGAAGGACGGCGATCGCCGCGATCACGATGATCAGGACGATCTCGATCAGGGTGAACCCGGCCTCCGCCGCCCCGCCGCTCCGGCGCCGCGCGCTCATCGGACCGTCACCACGCCGGTCTGCGGCGCCACGAAGACGGTGTCGGTCTGGCCCTGGTAGCTCAGCACGACCGTTCCGGTCGAGGTCAGGTCCACGCCCGCGGTGTCGCGGGGAACTCCGAAATAATCGAACGTCACGCCGGGCGTGGTGCCGAATGCGGCGGACTGGACCAGGACGCCCCTGAATTCGGTCCTCGACGTGTAGTCCACGATCATGGTCCTCGCCCGGTCGGCGGGGTCGGTGATCGGGGTCGCCGCGTTGGGCGCGAACACGGTGTATTTCTCGAGCGCCGGATTGAACAGGATCCCGTGGATGACCCGCCGGCTCATGGCGAGGCTCTGGGCGTATCGGAGGTCCCCGGCGAGGCGCCGCGCGGCCGCGTCGAGCTTGATTTCGTCCATCGCCGACATCTTGGGATAGGCGATCCAGCTCAGGATGCCCAGGATCGAGATGATCACGATCAGCTCGGTCATGCTGAATCCGCGCGAGGTCATCCCCTCGCCTCCCAGTACTGGGCGCGCTTGCGCTCGCCGGCGAGAGACCAGGCGCGGGCCGCGTTCCCGGCGAGCTGGGCCGAGGGCTGGATGCGGTAGGCCCGCTCGAAGTAGTAGGCCGCGTCCCGGTAGCGTCCTGCGACGGCGAAGAGAACGGCCAACCGCGCGGAGGGCTCGGGATCGTAGGGGGCGAGCTTCAGGGCCGCGAGAAGCTCCGCGAGGGTCATCTCGGCCTTTCCCGCCGCCGCGGCGGCCACGGAGAGGTTCATCCGCGCGGCCGGAAAGTCGAACCCCACGCGCGCCGCGTCCTGAAACCACGGCAGGGCCTCGGCGTAGCGGGCCTTCTCCCAGAGATCCTGCGCGCGCGTGCTGGAGTAGCCGATCGCCAGCTTGCGGGTCACGTAGTCGTAGCGCTCCGGTCCGCCGGGAAGAAGATCCGAGCTCTTGGGCCAGGGCTCCTGATCCGGAGAAGCTTGCGCCGCCTTCGGCCCCAGCGACGCCCGGTACACCAGACCCCGATTGGCGAACTGCACGCCGGCGTCGACCATGTCCGGGGGAGGCGTGACGTAGTAGACGGGCGCCTGCGCCGTCTTCAACCGCTCCATGTCCACGCGATGCTGGATCGGGCCCCAGCTCGGGCGCGGAACGCCGCGCAGCCCGTACGGGTCGCCGAAGACGTAGCCGCGGCGGTTGATCAACGTGACGTCGGGCCGGAGCCCCTCGACGCGCGAGAGGTACGCGGTCAGGAAGGTCTCGTTGTCCCCGTCCACGACGAGGATCGCGCCCGGCGGGAGCCCGGAGAGGAGATCCCGGCCGTAGCGCTCGGGGAGGCGGAACCCGGCGCGATCGCACAGCCGGAACTGGAGCCCGAGCGTGACGAGAAGCGCCGCCGCGCACACGGCCGCGAGGGGGGCGCGCGCGACCCGCGGCGCAAGACGAAGCCCGTTCCCGACGCAGGCGCCGGCCCACAGCGCCGCCGCCGCCGCCACCGGGATCAGGAACGGGGCGATCTGGGCCAGGTGCTCGGCGTCCGGGATGAAGGCGAGGAGGGCCACGAGGGCCGCCGGAATGGTGAGCGCCGCCCACGTGAGCGGAAGCAGTGCGGCCCGCGCCCGGCCCGCGATGACGACGCCGATCGCGGCGAGCGAGGCGCCGATCCAGCCGCAGGATACCGCCAGGAGGCCGCCGATGGCCGTGACCTCGTCCACGACGAGGCCCACGCGGAACGGGTTCTGGCGCAGCCCGCCGTAGTTCCGCCGGAGCAGGTTGTCCCAGAGGAGGCCCAGATTGCGGTCATGGCCCCAATCCAGCCACGGGTGGGCGCCGCTCCTCACGGGCAGGACGAGCACCAGGGAGCATCCGACGGCCGCCCAGAGGAACGCCCGCGCGGCCCGCCCCGCCGAGGGGCGGCTCAGCAGCACCCACGCCGCCAGCGCCAGCGCCGGAAAGAGGAGCGTCTGGTGCGCCAGGAGGGCCAGGCCCGCCAGAAAGAAGAAGACCGCGTCGGAGCGGTGGCTCGCGGTGCGCCTGGATCGCGCCCGGATCGCGGCGAGCGCGAGCGCCAGGAAGACGACCGTGGCCAGCGCGTACACTTCCGTCTGCACCGCCGATTCCCAGAGCAGGGTCGACCCGCCGAAGACGAGCGTGGCCGCGATCCGCCCCGCACGATTCAGGCCGCAGCGGGCGGCGAGGCGATAGAAGAGTCCGACCGCGACGGCCGAGAAGAGCGCCGAGAGGGCATTCACGCGGAGCGCGACGGTTCCCCAGGGAAGGAGGGCGGCGCATCGCGCGAAGAGAAGCCAGAACGGGGAGCCCGGCTGGTGTGGGAGTCCCAGGGCGTGCG
>Ga0187823_10000232_pt1 | contig 13768 bp, 12 predicted proteins | sample NC_wetland_sal_i_12_FD_132968 | JGI IMG/M metagenome (GOLD analysis project Ga0187823, IMG submission 132968) | Wetland sediment microbial communities from Neuse River Estuary, North Carolina, USA - SourceSoil_3 | ecosystem: Environmental > Aquatic > Freshwater > Wetlands > Sediment | place...
ATGGTCGACGCGGGCCTGCGCGGCGTGGAGTTCATCGCCGCCAACACGGACGCCCAGGCGCTCGCCATGTGCGACGCCGACATCAAGCTGAACATCGGACACGACTCCACCAAGGGACTCGGCGCGGGCGCCGACCCCGACGTTGGCCTCGCCGCGGCCTCCGAGTCGCGCGACGACATCAAGGAGGCGCTCAAGGGCGCTGACATGGTGTTCGTGACCGCGGGCGAGGGCGGCGGCACCGGCACCGGCGCCGCGCCCGTGATCGCCGAGATCGCCAAGAACGAGATCGGCGCGCTGACGGTCGGCGTGGTCACCCGGCCCTTCGACTTCGAGGGCACGCAGCGCAACCGTCAGGCGACCGAGGGGATCGAGCGCCTGCGCGACGTGGTCGACACGCTGATCGTGATCCCCAACGAGAAGCTGCTCGCCGTGGTCGAGCGGCGGACCTCGATGCTCGACGCCTTCCGCGAGGCCGACAACGTGCTGCGCCAGGGCGTGCAGGGGATCACCGATCTGATCACCATCCCGGGTCTGATCAACCTCGACTTCGCCGACGTCCGCACGATCATGCAGGACGCCGGCTCGGCGCTGATGGGCATCGGCAGCGCCGCGGGCGAGAACCGCTGCGCCGAAGCCGCCAAGGCCGCCATCTCCTCGCCGCTGCTGGAGGAGAACGTCGATGGCGCCACCGGCATCCTGCTCAACATCACCGGCGGGCGCGATCTCGGGCTGTTCGAGGTCAACGAAGCCGCCGAGATCATCCAGAACGAAGCCGACACGAGCGCCAACATCATCTTCGGCGCCGTGATCGACGAGTCGATGTCGGACGAGGTCCGCGTGACCGTGATCGGCACCGGGTTCGATCGCCGTCCCGGCCGCGACCGGCGCGAAGCGCGGACATCGCGCCCGGACCGCAAACCGCGGATCAGCGATCGCCAGCGCTCGTCGCTGGAGATCTCCGACGACGACATCGACGTGCCGCCCTTCCTGCGGGACTGACGAAGCCGCTGCGCTCGGGCGCGGCGATTCGATTCCGCGTGGAGACCGACGGGCCGCCGGGCGCTAGCCTGCGAGGCCTGTGTCCACCGCCGCCCTGAGACGCACCCCGCTCCACGGCCGCCATGTCGAAGCAGGCGCAAAGCTCGTCGACTTCGCGGGCTGGGAGATGCCGGTCCAATACGAGGGGGTGCGCGAGGAGCACGAGGCGGTGCGGACGGCCTGCGGCGTGTTCGATGTCTCGCACATGGGGGAGATCGAGACGAGCGGGCCGGGGGCGGCCGAGCTGCTCCAGCGCCTGCTCTCCAACGACATCACGAAGCTCGCGCTGGGCGGCGCCCAGTACTCGGTGCTGTGCCGCGAGGACGGTGGCGTGCTCGACGACCTGTTCACCTACCGGCTCGACGTCGATCGGTTCCTCACCGTCACCAACGCCTCGAACCACGAGTCCGACCTCGCGTGGTTCCGCGAACACGCCGACGGGCGCGACGGGGTGCAGGTCGGCGATGAGATCGACAGCTGGGCGATGCTCGCGGTCCAGGGGCCGATCGCGCGCGAGATCGTGCAGGCGATCGCGGATGGGCCGCTGCCCCAGCGGATGGAGTGCGCGCGCGGCCGGCTGTCGGGCGCGGAGGTGCTCGTCTGCGGGACGGGCTACACGGGCGAGGAAGGCGTCGAGCTCCTCTGCCGGCCCGACGACGCGCCCGCGCTGTGGGACGCGGTCGTACGGCGCGGCGCCCGTCCGGCGGGCCTCGGCGCGCGCGACACGCTGCGGATGGAGGTCTGCTTCCACCTCTACGGCAACGACCTGATGGTCGAGCGCGGCCCGATCGAAGCCGGCCTCGGCTGGTGCTGCAAGGAGGACACGGGCTTCATCGGCTCCGAGGCGGTGGCCGCCGTGCGCGCGGCGGGCCCGGCGGAGCGCCTCGTCGCCTTCGAGATCGACGGCGCGGGGATCGCACGCCAGGGGAACCCGGTGGCCGGCGGCGGCGTCGTCACCAGCGGGACGCTCTCGCCGTGCCTGGGTGTGGGGATCGGGATGGCCTACGTGCCCGCCGCGCACGCCGCTCCCGGAACCCGCCTCGACATCGACGTTCGTGGCAAGATGCGGACCGCCGTGGTCAAGCAAAAGCCGCTCTACAGAAAGGGCTCCTGAATGGCTCAGGCCAGCTACCCGGAGGACCTGCTCTACCACAGCGAGCACGACTGGGCACGCGTCGAGGACGACGGGGCCCACGCGGTGCTCGGGATCACCTGGTATGCACAGGACTCGCTCGGCGAGGTCGTGTTCTTCGACCCGCCCGAGGTCGGCCTGACGCTCAAGAAGGACGAGCCGTACACCGAGGTCGAGTCGGTCAAGGCGGTGTCCGACGTGATCGCGCCGCTGTCCGGCGAGGTCGTGGAGGTCAACTCGGCGCTCGGCGATAACCCGGCGATGATCAACGAGGACCCCTATGGCGAGGGTTGGCTGGTGAAGATCAGCCTCGCCGACCCCGCGGAGCGCGAGCAGCTGCTCGACGCCGCCGCGTACAAGGCCTCGCTCAGCGGCTAGCTAGGCTGGGTCGGAGCGCCCGTGAGCCGTTACACAGCCATCACCGAAGCCGACCTCGAGGCGATGCTGGCGACGATCGGCGTCTCCTCGCTGCAGGAGCTGTTCGACCGCCAGATCCCGGAGGGCGTCCGCCTGGGGCGGCCGCTCGACCTGCCCGACGGGCAGACCGAGCAGGACGTCCACGAGCACCTGCGCGAGCTCGCCGCGCGCAACGTCAGCGCGGATGACGAGCTCTGCTTCCTCGGCGGCGGGATGTACGACCACTACGTGCCGGCGCTCGTGGACATGCTCACCGAGCGCTCGGAGTTCCTCACGCCCTACACCCCGTACCAGCCGGAGATCTCCCAGGGCGGGCTCCAGGTGATGTTCGAGTACCAGACCGCGATCAGCGAGCTGACCGGGCTGCCCGTCAGCAACGCGTCCACCTACGAGGGGCCGTCCGCGGTGGCGGCGGCGGCGTACCTCGCAAAGCTCCACAACGGGCGCACGCGGATCGTGATCAGCGCAGGCCTGCACCCCCACACGATCGAGACGTTGCGCACGTACGCGCACGGCTACGGGATGGAGGTCGTCGAGGTGCCGCTCGCCGCCGGCGTGACCGACGCGGGCGCGTGGGCCGCCGCGATCGGCGAGGGCGACACGAGCGCCGCGATCTTCGCCCAGCCGAACTTCTACGGGGCGGTCGAGGACGCCCGGGAGCTCGCCGACGCCGCCCGGCAGGCCGGCGGCGAGCAGCCGCCCGTGGTGATCTGCCAGGTCGACCCGATCACGCTGGGCGTGCTCCGCGACCCCGGGTCGTGCGGCGTGGACGTCGCCGTCGGCGAGGGGCAGCCGCTCGGCAACCGGCTCGACTTCGGCGGCCCGTCGTTCGGCCTGTTCGCGGCCCGCGAGGAGTACCTCCGGCGGATGCCCGGCCGGATCGCCGGCGAGACCACCGACGTGGACGACCGCCGCGGCTTCGTCCTGACGCTGCAGACGCGCGAGCAGCACATCCGCCGCGAGAAGGCGACGTCGAACATCTGCACCGCACAGGCACTGAACGCGCTCGCGGGGGTCGTGTACCTGACGTGGCTCGGCCGGCGCGGGATAGTCGAACTGGGCGAGCTGCTGCTCGCCCGCACCCACTACGCGCGCGAGCTGCTCACGGCGCTCGAAGGCGTCGGCGCGATGCACGAGCAGCCGGTCGTGCGCGAGTTCGCGCTGCGGCTCGATGCCGACGTCGCGGCGGTGCGCGCACGCTGCATCGCGGCGGGGGTCAACCCGGGCGTCGACCTGCATGCGCTGAGTGGCCGCGAGGAGGATCGCGGCGGCCTGCTCGTGGCGATCACCGAGCGGCGCACGCGAGCGCACATCGACCGCCTCGCGGAGACGCTGGGGGCGGCGATCGCCGCAGAGCGGGAAGCGGCGGTGCCGGCGTGATCGATGAGAACCATCTGCATGGGGATCCCGGCATCGACGTCCACCCGCACCACACCGAGGGCGCTGCCGTGACGGTGCGCGCGCCCGCGAGCACCGACGCCGCGACGCCGCTGCAGCGCGATCCCGCGCGGACGATCTTCCAGAAGGGGGCGCCGGGGCGGCGCGCGTTCCAGTGTCCCGACACCGAAGTCCCGGCGGTCGACGCCGACCAGGTGCTGCCGGCGCGCCTGCGCCGCGAGCAGCCGCCGCGGCTGCCGGAGGTCTCCGAGCCGGAGATCGTGCGCCACTACGTGGGCATCTCCAAGCGAAACTTCGACCTGGACTCCGGCTTCTACCCGCTGGGCTCGTGCACGATGAAGCACAACCCGCGACTGCACGAGCGCGCCGCTGCGCTGCCGGGACACGCGCGGCTTCACCCGCTGCAGGACGGCGCCTCCGCCCAGGGAGCGCTCGAGCTGATGTGGAACCTCCAGGAGGCGCTCGCCGAGGTCTCCGGCCTGCCGCACGTCTCGCTGCAGCCGTCGGCCGGCTCGCACGGCGAGCTCGCGGGCGTGCTCGTCACCCGCGCCTACCACGAGGATCGCGGCGAGCAGCGCCACAAGGTGCTCACCCCCGACACCGCCCACGGCACCAACCCCGCCACCGTGACGATGGCGGGGCTGGAGGTGGTCAAGCTCGCCACCGACGAGCACGGCGGCATCGACCTCGAGGACCTGCGCGCGAAGGCCGACACCGACGTCGCGTGCCTCATGCTGACCAACCCCAGCACGCTCGGCGTGTTCGATGCCAACATCGTCGAGATCGCCGAGATCGTGCACGGCGTGGGCGCGACGCTCTACTACGACGGGGCCAACCTCAACGCGGTGATGGGCCTCTCGCGTCCGGGGGACATGGGCTTCGACATCGTCCACTTCAACCTGCACAAGTCGTTCACCCAGCCGCACGGCGGCGGCGGCCCCGGATCCGGCCCGATCGCGGTCTCCGAGCGCGTCGCGCCGTACCTGCCGGTCCCCACGGTCGCACGCCGCGAGGGCTCCGCCGACGGCGGGGAGCCGGGGTTCGAGCTCGACTTCGGCGAGCGTCTCGTCGGGTCCAAGACGATCGGGCGCCTGCGCGGGTTCCACGGCAACTACGGCTGCTTCGTGCGCTCCTACGCGTATATCCGCTCGCTCGGCGGGGACGGTCTGCGCGACGCCAGCGAGGCGGCGGTGCTGAACGCCAACTACCTGCGCGCCCGCCTCAGCCAGGAGGGCGACGTCGCCGAGCACCTCCCGGTCGCCTACGGGGACCTGTGCATGCACGAGTTCGTGCTGTCGGGCGGCCCGATGAAGCGCGCGCTCGGGATCAAGACGCTCGACCTCGCCAAGCGGCTGCTCGATTACGGCTTCCACCCGCCGACGGTGTACTTCCCGCTGCTCGTGGACGAGGCGCTGATGGTCGAGCCCACCGAGACCGAGACGCGCGAGACGCTGGACGCGTTCGCGCGCGCGGTGGGGGAGATCCTCGCAGAGGCCGCCGAGGACCCCGCGATCGCGGCGAACGCGCCCTACACCACGCCGGTGCGCCGGCTGGACGAGGTCGCGGCGGCCAAGAGCCCGGTGATCCGCGAGGCCATGTAGAGATGGACGGGAGCCGGCCGCGCGTCTTCTCGGGCATCCAGCCGACGGGGCGCAAGCACCTCGGCAACTACATCGGCGCGATCGCACAGTACGTCACCAGCCAGGAGCGCGGCGAGGGGATCTTCTGCATCGTCGACCTGCACGCGCTGACGGTCGCCTACGACCCCGGTGAACTGCGCGAGCGGCTCTACGACACCACCGCGATCCTGCTCGCCGCGGGCCTGGACCCCGGCCGCTGCATCCTGTTTCGCCAGAGCGACGTGCGCGAGCACACGGAGCTGACGTGGCTGCTCTCGAGCGTCACCGAACTGGGGCGACTCGAACGGATGCACCAGTTCCGCGACAAGTCCGACGCGCAGCGCCAGATGGTTCGCGCCGGGCTGCTCTTCTACCCGGTGCTGATGGCGGCCGACGTGCTCGCCTACCGCGCCCACGAGGTGCCCGTCGGCGAGGACCAGCGCGAGCACGTCGAGCTGATGCGCGACGTGGCCGACAACTTCAACCGCCGCTTCGCGGCGGGCGAGGAGGTGCTGGTGGTGCCGGCGGTTCGCCTCCCGGAGGTCGGCGCGCGGATCATGGACCTGCAGGACCCCTCGCGGAAGATGTCCACCACGGGCGGCTCCGAGCAGGGCACCGTGTACGTGCTCGACGAGCCCGGGGCGATCGAGAAGAAGGTCAAAAGCGCGGTCACCGACTCCGGCAGCGAGATCCGCCGGGACGAGGGCAAGGAGGGGATCGCCAACCTCATCGAAATCCTCGCGGCGGTGCGCGGCGTGCGACCCGATGAGGTCGAGGAGTCGTGCGCGTCGATGCGCTACGGCGACTTCAAGGCGCATGTCGCCGAAGCGGTGATCGACTACCTGGCGCCCGTGCGCGAGCGCTACACGGAGCTGCGCGAGGACGAGCAGGGCCTGGAGGAGATCCTCGGGCGCGGCGCCGAGCAGGCGCGCGCGATCGCACGCGCCACGCTCGCCGACGTGCGCGAGCGGATGGGCGTGGGCGCGCCGAGCGCGATCGCGACCCGCGTGTGAGCGCCGGCCCGTCGGCACGGGCCGCTACGGTGGGCGCGTGAGCGGCTCTCTGCAGCCGCCCGTTTCGGGTACGCCCGTCGCGGACGGTGACTCCACCCTCGCCGAGCGCACGCCGGTCGGCATCGCGGGTCTCGAGCTGGACCTCGACCTGTTCAGCGGCCCGTTCGACCTGCTGCTCACGCTGATCCTCAGAGAAGAGGTGGACCTGCTCGAGCTGCCGCTCGCCGAGGTGGTGCTCGCGTATCTGGACCACCTCGAGGGCACCGGTCGCCTGGACCTGGAGTCGGCCACCGAGTTCATCGTGCTGATCGCCGCGCTGCTCGAGCTCAAGTCGCGGCTGCTGCTCACCGGCGAAGACGAGGAGCTGCTGGAGCTGGAGCCCGAGCAGGCCGCCGAGGAGCTGCTCGCGCGGATGCTCGACGCGCGCCGCTACCGCTCGGCCGCAGGGCACCTCGGCGAGATGCTCTCCGCCGAGGCCGGCGTGCGGTTCCGCGCCGCGCCGCTCGCGCCGGAGCTGCGGCGCACGATCGTCGCCCCCGTCGACGGCTCCGCGGATCCGCGCATCCTCGGCGCGGCGATCGGTCGCCTGCTCGTGCTCCCGCCGCAGATAGACGTGCGCCACATCGCCGTGCCGCGCGTGTCGCTGGGCGAGCGCCTCGCGCACCTTCGCGGGCTGCTTCGCCGCGGCTCGTTCTCGTTCGAGGAGGCGGTCGGCGGCGCCGACCGGATGACCGTGGCGGTGACGCTGTTCGCGCTGCTCGAGCTCTACAAACGCGGCGAGGCGGACTGGAGCCAGCCGGAGAGCTTCGGCGACATCGCGGTCAGCCCATGCGCCTCGCCGGCACGTGCCGCACTCGGTATGCCCGACCCGCCGCACGTGCGCGCGTTCGCGCTCGGCGGCGGCGCGAGGGGCGGGCGCGACGACGCAAAGGTGGCCGGGTGAACGACTTCGCGGAGGAGCAGGGCGTCGAGCCCGAGCTCGCGCGCACGGTCGAGGCGCTGCTGTTCCTCTCCAGCGACCCGCTCACGACCGCGGAGCTCGCGGCGGCGGCCGAGACGGGGGCGGGGGCGGTGCAGGCGGCGCTGGCGGTGCTCGCCGATGAATACGCACCGGGGCGCCGGGGCATCCGCCTGCGGGAGCTCGCAGGCGGCTTCACCTTCGCGAGCGATCCGGCGAGCGAGGCTGCGGCCCGGCGCCTGTTCAGCCGGCCCCGCACCGCCACGCTGACGCCCGCGCAGGCGGAGACGCTCGCGATCGTCGCCTACCTGCAGCCGGTGTCGCGCCCGGAGATCGCTCGCATCAGGGGTGTCTCCGCGGACTCCGCCACCGCCACGCTGCTGGACCGTGGCCTGATCGAGGAGTCGGGGCACTCGCAGTTCGGCGCGCTGCTGTACCGCACGAGCGACCAGTTCCTGAAGCTGTTCGGCCTGCGCTCGCTCGACGAGCTGCCCGACGTGGCCCAGTGGGACCCGTCGCCCGAGGAGCAGGCCGAGCTGCGCGAGCGCCTGCTGCGGGCGGGCGAGGCGCGCGCGCCGGACGCGGCGCAGGCCGGCGCCGCGGTCGAGTAGCCCCCCCATCGGCAGGCGCCTCGCCCGCCTGCGCCCCGAGCGCGGGTGACCGTCTACGCCTGCGCTGCGGCGGGGGCCGGCCCCCGCCGCTCGGTGCCGGCGGCGAGCTGACCGCACGCGGCGTCGATGTCGCGGCCGCGCGTGAGCCGCACCGTCACCGGCACCCCCGCGCCCGCCAGCGCCGCGCGGAACGCCTCGATCGACGCGCGCCCGGAGCCGCGGAACTCGGAGCCGGTTGGGTTGTAAGGGATCAGGTTGACCTTGAACGCGCCGCTGGCGTCGCCGGCGGGGGCGAGCAGGCGGGCGAGCGCGAGCGCCTGCTCGTAGCGGTCGTTGACGCCCGCGAGCATCACGTACTCGACGAACACGCGCCTGCGCTTGCGCGCGTGGAAGGCGCGCGCGGCCTCGATCACGTCGGCGAGCGGGTAGCGCTCGTTGACCGGCATCAGCTCGCTGCGCAGGGCGTCCTCTGGAGCGTGGAGCGAGAGCGCCAGCCGCAGCGGCATCTCGCACTCGGCGAGCGCCTCGATGCCCGGTATCCAGCCGACGGTGGAGATCGTGGTGCGCCGATTCGTGATCCCGATCGCGGGGAGTCGCTCACAGGCGCCGAGCACGGCGTCGAGGTTGAGCATCGGCTCGCCCATCCCCATGAACACGCAGTGGTCGACAGCTTCCATCCGTCTGAAGTGGAGGGCCTGGTCGAGGATCTCCGACGTGGTGAGGTTGCGCGCGAAGCGCATCTTGCCGGTGGCGCAGAACCGGCACGTCAGCGGGCACCCCGACTGCGAGGACAGGCAGATCGAGCGCCGGCCGCCGTCCGCGCCCCCTCCGGGGCCGCGGTAGCGCATCAGCACAGCCTCGAGCGGGCGGCCGTCGGCGGTCGCGAACAGCGCCTTGACCGTACCGTCGCGCGACTTCGCCTCGCGCTCCAGCCGCAGGCTCGAGAACGGGACCTCGTCGGCCAGCTGATCGCGCAGCGCGGCGGGCAGATCGGTCATCTCCGCGTAGGAGGGCGCGCCGCCCGCGGTCCAGCGCCACACCTGCTTGGCGCGGAATGCGGGCTCGCCTCGCGCGGCGAGCGTGTCCTGGAGCAGCTCGAGGTCCATCGGCGCTCCTATGGTTGCAGCCCATGAGCGGCCTGCCGGGAGCGCGATGCGACTCGTGAAGTACCTCGCCCACGCGGGGGCCGCCTCGCGCCGCGCCGCCGAGCAGATGATCGCGGCGGGCCGTGTGACGGTCGACGGCGCCCCGGCGACGGATCCCGCGCTCGACGTCGACGAGCGATCGCGCGTGGCGGTCGACGGGGAGATGCTGCGCGGGCCTGAGCCGAGGGCGGTGTACGCGGTGAACAAGCCGGTGGGCGTGGTCTCGACCGCGCGCGACACCCACGGGCGCCCGACCGTCGTCGAGCTCCTGCCCGACACCGGGCTGCGGCTCTACCCGGTCGGCCGTCTCGACACCGACAGCAGCGGGCTGATCCTCCTCACCAACGACGGCGGGATCGCCAACCGGCTGACCCACCCCCGTTACGAGGTCCCCAAGACCTACCGCGTGCGGGTGGCGCCGGCGCCGGTCTCCGACGCCGCGCTCGCGCGGCTGCGCACGGGCGTGACGCTCGACGACGGGCCCACGGCTCCCGCGCGGGCGCGGCGCCTGTCGGCCGATCGCCTGGAGATCACGATCCACGAGGGCCGCAACAGGCAGGTCCGGCGCATGTTCGAGGCGGTGGGCCACCGCGTGCTCGAGCTCGAGCGGGTCGCGTTCGGGCCGCTGCGGCTGGGCTCGCTCGCGCCCGGCGAGCACCGCCTGCTGGACGCCGGCGAGGTCGACGGGCTGCGCGGCGCGCTCTGAGAGAATCCCGCGATGCGACTGTTCGCACTGCGCGGCGCCGTGAGCGTCGATGAGAACGAGGCCCCGGAGATCCTCGCGGCGACCGCGACCCTGATGCGCGAGATCATGGAGCGCAACGCGCTCGCGCCGGAGGACGTCGTGTCGTGCATCTTCACCGCCACCGATGACCTCGACGCCGAGTTCCCCGCGGTGGCGGCGCGCGAACTCGGCTTCGGCGCGGTGCCGCTTTTGTGCGCGCGCGAGCTGCCGGTGCCCGGTTCGATGCACGGCGTGATCCGCGTGTTGATCCACTACCACGCCGCCGACGACCACTCGCCGACGCACGTCTATCTGGGCCGCGCCACCGCGCTGCGCGCCGACCTGAACGCGGCGCAGTAGCGCGGGCGCGGCAGAATAGCGCGATGGCGATCGAGTTCTCCCAGCGGATCAGCAGGATCCCCGTCTATCCGGTGGCCGGCGGATACGCCCAGGACGACCTGGTCAAGCTCGCGAGCAACGAGTCGCCGTTCGCCCCGCTGCCCGAGGTGCGCGAGGCCGTCGAGGCGGCGCTGGGCGGCCTCAACCGCTACCCCGACCCGTCCAACTCGGTCCTGCGCGCGCGTCTCGCCGGCCGCTATGGCGTCTCGCCCTCGCGGATCGCGATCGGGAACGGCTCGTGCGACATCCTGCTGGCCGCGGGCGAGGCCGTGCTCGAGCCGGGCGCGGAGCTCGTGTACGCGTGGCCGTCGTTCTCCGTCTACCCGCACCTCGGCGCCGCGTCCGGCGCGCGGGCGATCACGGTCCCGCTCGACGAGCGCGAACGCCACGACCTCCCCGCGATGCTGCGCGAGATCACCGTGGCGACGCGGCTGGCGATCGTCTGCAACCCGAACAACCCCACGAGCACCGCCGTCACGCTCGCCGAGATCGAGGCGTTCCTCGACGAGGTGCCTGCGCACGTATGCGTGATCCTCGACGAGGCCTATTGCGACTTCAACGTGCTCGACGACCCCGACGCGACGATCGAGCTGCTGCCGCGCCATCCCAACCTGGTCCTGCTGCGCACGTTCTCGAAGGTCCACGGCCTGTGCGGACTCCGCGTCGGCTTCGCGCTGTGCGGGTCGGAGGACCTCCCGCGGGCGCTCGACCAGGTGCGCCAGCCGTTCTTCTGCAACGCGCTCGCGCAGGCGGCCGCGACCGAGGCGCTCGGCCACGAGGACGCCGTGATCGATCGCGTCACGCGCACGATCGCCGAGCGCATCTCGATGGATGAGCGCCTGCAGGCGCTCGGGCTGCAGGTCGCCGAGTCGCAGGCGAACTTCTGCTGGGTGAAGCTCGGCGAGGAGCGCGACGAGCAGCAGATCCTCGACGGCCTCGCGCAGCGCGGCGTGCTCGTGCGCGGAGGCGGGGCGCTCGGCAGCGAGGTGCCCGCGATGCGCGTGACGTACGGGCTGCCCGAGGAGAACGAGCGCTTCCTGCAGGCGCTCGCCGAGCTGCTCTGAGCGAGCGCGTCCTCACAGCCCTTTACCGGCGCTGCACCGTCTGCTACAAACACCGGGAGCGACCATGAGTCGACCGGCTGTCATCTCCGAGCTTCACCTCGCGCCAGTCACCTGGTCGTATCGCTACGCCTGGCGATTTAGCTAGGCGCTCCGGTCTGCGCCCGGCGTGAGCGGGCGCACGCAGACCGCACCGGGTCCCCCGCGGGACCAAGCGCCACCCGAACGGGCGTGATCGCGCCCCCTCACGGCCCACCGCACGTGGGCACAGGACCGCAACCACCACGCCGAGGCGTCAGTGAAAGGATGAGTCGATGATGATCGTGATGAAAGAGACCGCGACCGAGCAGGAGGTGGACGCGGTCATCGCAAAGATCGAGCGAGCCGGCGCGCGCGCCCACCGGATCAAAGGCGCGCGCCTGAACGTGATCGGGGCGATCGGGGACGTCGAGCAGGACGTCAACGTCGAAAGCCTCGGACTCGAGGGGCAGCCGGGCGTCGATCGCGTGATGCCGATCCTCAAGCCCTACAAGCTCGCATCCGCCGAGATGACGCACGGGCATCGCACCGTGCTGGACATCGGCGGGCGCAAGGTCGGCGGCGACAGCTTCGCGCTGATCGCAGGGCCGTGCACGGTGGAATCTCGCGAGCAGACGCTCGACACCGCGCGCGCGGTCAAGCACGCGGGCGCGGCGCTGTTCCGGGGCGGCGCCTACAAGCCGCGCACGTCCCCCTACGCCTTCCAGGGGCTCGGCCGCGACGGCCTGCGGCTGCTGGCGGAGGCCAAGGAGGAGACCGGTCTTCCGATCGTCACCGAGCTGATGGACATGCGCGACATCGAGGCCGTGCTCGAGGTCGCCGACGTCGTGCAGATCGGCGCGCGCAACATGCAGAACTACCCGCTGCTCGCGGAGATCGGGCGTTCCGGCGTCCCCGCGCTGATCAAGCGCGGCCTGTCCTCGACGCTCGACGAGCTGCTGATGGCCGCCGAGTACATCCTCAAGGAGGGCAACCCCAACGTGATGCTGTGCGAGCGCGGCATCCGCACGTTCGAGACGGCGTACCGCTTCACGCTGGACCTGATGGCGGTGCCCGTGCTCAAGGAGCTCAGCCACCTGCCGGTGATCGTCGACCCCAGCCATGCGGCCGGGCGACGCGACCTCGTGGGCCCGCTGTCGCTGGCCGCGGCCGCGGTCGGCGCCGACGGGATCATCGTGGAGGTGCACCCCAATCCCGACGAGGCGGTCTGCGACGGTCCGCAGGCGCTCCGCGCGGGCGAGTTCGGGGCGTTCGCCGCGGCGGTCGAGCAGGCCGCGGCGCTGGCCGGCAAGGCGCTCAGCGGACGGGAGCCGGCGCTTGTCTGACGCGCCGAGCGCCGAGATACGTCCGGCGGACTTCGTTCGCGACCGGCGGATCGACCGGGTCGTTCCGCTGCTCGCGCCCGACACGCTGCTCGAGGAGCTGCCGCTCGGGGATGCCCAGGCGGACGTCGTGCTCGCCGGCCGCCGGGACGTGCACGCGGTGCTCGAGGGGGACGACGGGCGCCTGCTGGCCGTCGTGGGCCCGTGCAGCGTGCACGACCCCGACGCCACGCTCGACTACGCCGCGCGGCTCGCCGAGCTCGCCGGCAGGTTGAGCGGCGAGCTCCTGATCGCGATGCGGGTGTACTTCGAGAAGCCCCGCACGACGGTCGGCTGGAAGGGCCTGATCAACGACCCGCACCTCGATGGCTCGGGCGACGTCAACACGGGGCTGCGCCTCGCGCGGCGTGTCCTGCTCGGCGTGCTCGACGCAGGCCTGCCCGTCGGCTGCGAGTTCCTGGACCCGATCACCCCTCAGTACATCGCCGACGCGGTCTCGTGGGGGGCGATCGGGGCGCGCACCACCGAGAGCCAGATCCACCGCCAGCTCGGCTCGGGCCTGTCGATGCCGGTCGGCTTCAAGAACCGCACCGACGGCAACGTGCAGGTGGCGGTCGACGCGGTACGGGCGGCGGCCGAGCCGCACGCGTTCGCGGGGATCGACCCGAGCGGCCGGTCGGCGGTGCTCTACACGCGCGGCAACCGCGACTGCCACGTGATCCTGCGCGGGGCCAGCGCCGGCCCGAACTACGGCGCCGAGGCGGTGGCGCGCGCGGGCGGCATGCTGCGGGCGGCCGGGCTGCCGCCGCGCCTGATGGTCGACTGCAGCCACGGCAACAGCGGCAAGGATCCGGCGCGCCAGCCGGCGGTGGCGCGCGACGTGGCCGCGCAG
>Ga0187823_10000233_pt1 | contig 13763 bp, 6 predicted proteins | sample NC_wetland_sal_i_12_FD_132968 | JGI IMG/M metagenome (GOLD analysis project Ga0187823, IMG submission 132968) | Wetland sediment microbial communities from Neuse River Estuary, North Carolina, USA - SourceSoil_3 | ecosystem: Environmental > Aquatic > Freshwater > Wetlands > Sediment | place...
ATAGCCCTTGCCGCGGCGGGCCAGCACCATGTTGTGCCGAATATCGTTGCAGGCGCGAACGCAGCGATCGCACAAAATGCAGGCATCGTGGTCGACCGCGATGACCATCGAGGAATCGTCGCGCCCGCGCGGGCCAGCGCGTTTGGCGAAACGCGGCTCGGTGATCCCCGCTTGCGACGCCAGCGTTTCCAGTTCACAATCGCCGGAATTGCGCTGCCGCATGCAGGGCGACGGATGGTCCGACATCAACAGCTCCACCAGGGTGCGGCGCGCCGCCAGCACGCCTTCCGTATTCGTCTTCACCGTCATGCCGGCCTCGACCTGCCGGATACATGAGGCGGTGTACACCCGGGCGCCCACATCCACGGTGCACACCCGGCAAACCCCCACCGGCGCTTCGTTCTGCTGATGGCAAAGCGTGGGGATGGGAATCCCGTGCATGCGCGCCGCGTCGAAAATGGTCGTGCCCGGCGGGACGGAAATCTGTTTGCCGTCGATGGTGATGTGAATCCCCGGAGGCAGAGGGGCCACCGGGGAAAGCGGCGCCATAGCCGGCGCCGGTGGAGGGGGGCTCGGCGGGGGCGGAGCGGCGCTGGGCCCGGGTCCGGGCGCGGTCACCGCGGCCGGCGGCCGGCTCATCACCACCGTGGCCATCACTTCCGGCTTTTCAAACTGGAAGATAAAGACGGAGTCGCCGAGGGAAATCTGGTCTCCGTGATTGAGGACCTGTTCTTTGATGCGCGCCTGGTTTACGTACGTGCCGTTCAGGCTGTCGAGATCGCGGACCTTGAATTTTTCCCCCTCGCGAATGACCATGCAGTGCCGCCGCGAAAGAGCCGGGTCATCGAGATGCAGCTGGTTGGCCGGATCGCGGCCAATGGAGAGCGATTCCTGGTCGAGAGGGAATGTCTTCTCTTTTAACGGTCCCGACGCGCCTAGGAGTCTCGGTTTCACATTACCCCTCGGAGATTCTTTCCGTTACAGCCTCTGCCACAGAAAAGCTACGCCGCGTCGCGGCCGCGAAAACAAACCTTTGCCGGGCATTGCTTGTGAATCACGTGCTGGTCGACTGAATCGCGAAAATGCGTGAGCACCGATACAATCGGGGCCGGGACGACCTGTCCCAGACCGCAGATGGAAGTCACTTTCAGCGCATGCGAGAGCTCCGCCAGCAATTGCAGGTCGTCGTTTTCCGCTTTGCCGTGAGTCCACGCGGTGAGCATGTCCACCAGTTTCTGGGAGCCCATGCGGCAGGGAACACACTTGCCACAAGATTCGTTACGGAAAAATCGCACCGCATTCAATGCCATGTCCACCATGCAGCGGTCGTCGGCGCACACCACGATCGCTCCTGACCCGACCATGGAGCCCTTGGCTGCTACCGCGTCCCAATCGAGCGGCAGATCGACCATGGACGCCGGCAAGTATCCCGAGGACGGCCCGGAAGGCGCGAACCCCAGCAGCTTCTTGTTGCCCAGGATGCCGCCGGCATATTGGTAGATGAGTTCGGAGTACTTGATTCCCATGGGCACTTCGAAAACGCCCGGCCGCACCACATCGCCGCTGATCCCGACAAACTTGAGCCCCAGTGAACCATTCCGCCCCTGCGCCTTATACCAGTCCACGCCCTGCATCAGGATGGCGGTCGCGAAGGCAAAGGTCTCGACATTGTTGATGGCCGTCGGCTTCTGCCATAGACCGTGGGTGCCAGGGAAGGGCGGCTTGTTGCGCGGCTCCGCCCGTTTTCCTTCAATGGCCTCGAGCAACGCGCTTTCCTCGCCGCAGATGTACCCGCCCGGACTGATAAAGATCTCCAGGTCGAACGTCAAATCGCTGCCCAGGATGTTTGAACCGAGCAATTTATCGGCGTAGCAGGCGTTGATTTCTTTCTGTAGAATTTCTCGCGGCCTCTCATACTCATGCCGGATGTAGAGGATCCCTTTTTTCGCGCCGGTTACCAGACCGGCCGTGATCATGCCCTCGATCACCAGGTAGGGAATGTTCTCCATGATGAAGCGGTCTTTGATGGTGCCGGGCTCGCTTTCATCGGCGTTGCACACGATGTACTTTTCGTCGCCCGGCGCGTTGCGCACAATCTCCCACTTCGTGCCGGTGGGAAATCCCGCCCCACCCAGGCCGCGCAGCCCGGCTGCCTTCAGGGCGGCAATGACGCCATTCACATTGCGCGTTTCCACCAGGTGCTTGACCACGCCGTATGCCCGGGAGCCTTTGTAGGGATCCATGGCGAGCTGGACCGGCTCGATTTCCGAGGATTCGGCGGGCAGCGGGCCGCCAGTGAGGATTTCCTGGAGCATCGAAACCGCGCGCGCTCCGTCCATGTTGCCGTAGATGGCTTCGTTCACGCATAAAGCCGGCGCCTGGTCGCACCGCCCCAAACAGGAAACGTCCCGGATGGCCAGGGTTTGCGGGCTGGTGCCGCGAAAGGCGCGCTCCAGTTGGCGGCGCACGTCGTCGCCCCCACGCAAGTGACATGACATGTCGCTGCACACCCGGACATCGATTCTCGCCGGAGGAGTCAGATGAAAGTGGGGATAGAAACTGGCTACGGCGTGGATTTGACTTAGGGGCACGCCCAGTTCCGTGGCCAGCGATTCCAGCTGTTCCGCGGGTAAGTAGCCGAATTTTTCCTGGATGGAACGAAGTTCTGGAACCATGCTCCCCAATCGGCAAGTCAAGGAAGAAGCAAGCGCGCCCTCTTTTTTACCCCGAGCGCCCAAAGGTTATCGCACGTAAACGGCTATGTCTAGTGGGTAGTTTGCGGCGATTTCACCAAGCGCGCCGACAATTTTTCGGATGGTCCGAGGGGGCGGTGAAAGCTCGAAAAATGCCGACCCGCGCGTCCGCAGGACAACTTCAGTCTTCCTGAAACGAGGGTGTGATCAACCGGGTCACATCAAAATAGATCCACTTGCGCCGCTGATCCGGAAAGATGAGTTCAAGCCGGTCGAAAACTCTACTATTGCCATCCGGCGCTGTCCGATATTCCTCGCCCAATTCCCAATTGCGCCCGTGCGCGTAGAAACAATACCAGTACTCAGCGTGAATGGCTGTGGTCAGTTCGGGCGCCAGGATCGTGATCGCGGTAGCGGGAGAGTCGCCGGAGCCGCCAGTGTAGGTCGTGAGGACCTGTTCCGGGATGCGCTCTTCCCAGCCGGGAGCAAAAATCCGCTGCCACTCCGCCGCCAGCGCCGAGCGTCCCAGCTTTGCCGCCGCGGACAGAGCGAGCGCGTTTGCGCGGGCGAACCCGCTGAAGGCTGGTTCCAGCTGGATGGTGGTGAAGTCATCGCGGCGCTGCGCCATCAGCACATGCTGCAACATGGAAAAAATCGCGTTCACCGCTTCGTCGCTGTCGCCGCTCAAGCTCTGCGCAAAACTTAGAAACCAGGATTGCTGCTGGTCCGGAAGTAAATTGATCTCCGCGCTCCGCCCTGCCGCCACGTATGTGGCAATCAGGCAGACGTGCTCGGTATCCTCGAGCGTGAACCTGGGGAAGTGGGTGTCCAGCTCTACCGGCAAAAATCCTCCTTAGTAATAATACGGGGCCGCGAGCGGCTATCTTAACAATTAGGAGAGGGCAGCATCTCGTTTCCCTCTGCCTCCCCGTCGAGGCAAGGGTCAAAACATCATGCCAAGCGCCCGGGGATAATCGTAACCCGCTCTGCGGGAACGGGTTAATGGAGTCGGCTGCTGGATAGCCGCGGTCAGACCGGCCGGGCGAGGTAAGTAACCAGGTTAAACTCCCTGATTTCATTGACATACCGTTATAGTTCTGGGAACATGTGTTCCTGGTTCGGCTCGGAGTCCCCCGCCCGGGCAGGGACACGCTTCCATGTGCCTTAGATTCGCAGCATGCTGAATTTTGGCCGTTTCTCGTTTTCTGTCCGGTAACTCACAAATTGGCGAAACTCGGCAAATACGAACTCATCGGCGAACTGGGCCGCGGTGGCATGGGGATCGTGTATCGCGCCCGTGACCCTCTTATCAACCGCCTGGTAGCTCTCAAGACGATTACTGCCGGACTGGCAGACAATCCCAATTTGCTGCAGCGCTTCTACCGGGAAGCGCAGTCCGCGGGTGGTTTGCAGCACCCCAACATCGTGACCATCTACGACATGGGGGAAGAAGCCGGGACCCCTTACATCGCGATGGAGCTGATCGAAGGCGAGAGCCTGGAGCAGATCATCGCCGCCCGCCCCGACCTTCCCCTCTCGCTGAAGCTTAACTACGCGATCCAAGCCTGCCGCGCTTTTGACTACGCCCACAAACGGGGAATTGTGCATCGCGACATCAAGCCAGCCAACGTGATGCTGAGCAAGGATGGCACGGTCAAAGTCGTGGATTTCGGCATTGCCCGGGTGCTGGAATCTTCCAAGACCCAGACCGGCATGCTGATGGGGACCTTCGCCTACATGTCGCCGGAGCAATATCACGGCGAGCATGCGGATGAGCGTTCAGACATCTGGTCGTTCGGAGTTCTTCTCTTTGAGCTCCTGACCTATCAGCGGCCGTTCAGCGGAGATGCGCCGGCGGCCTTGATGAACAAGATCTGCCAGCAGGATCCGACGCCGCTTCATGAAGTCGCGCCGGAGTGCCCGCCAGAGTTAGAGGCGGTCATGCAAAGAATCTTCCAGAAGTCGCCGGCCGACCGGTACCAGACCATGGAGGACCTGCTGGTCGAGCTGGATCCGATTTGCAAGAGTTTTCAATCGGCGACGGTTCTGAAACTGGTGGAGCAGGGAGGCGATCTCGTCCGGCAAGGGAACTATACCCAAGCGCGCGATGTTCTCCGCCAGGCCCTGCAAATCGAATCCACCAATACGCAGGCTCGAAGCCTGTTGGAGAAGGTCAATGTCGAGCTGAAGCGGGCTATGGTCCGGCCCAAAGCTCAGCAACTCGTCGAAAAAGGACTTGAGCTCCTCGCCCAGGGGAAGATTCAGGAAGCAAGAGTGGAGGCGGAGAACGCGCTCAAACTGGACACCAGCTTTGAGCCCGCGCAACAGCTCAAGGAACGGGTGCAAAAGGAGCTGGACCGCTATCAGCTGGTTGCCGGATACCTCGAAACCGCCAAATTGCGCCTGGCTGAGGGTCTGCCGGAGATGGCCGAAGGGCTTTTGGCTGAGGTATTGGCGCTTGAGCCTGGCAATAAGTCCGCCATCGTGCTGCGGGAGCAGGTACAGAAGGACAAAGTGCAGCGCGAGCGTCGTCTGCGCCTGCAGGAGGCGCTGCAACAAGCCCGCAGCTTGTGGACGCTGCAGAACTACGAGAAGTGCATCGAGATTCTGACCCGGCTCAAAGAGGATTTTCCTCAGGAGGAGGAAGTTCTCCGGCTGCTCGAAACCGCCCGCGAAGACTATGCCGAGCAGAACAAGCGGCGGACGCTCGAGAAAGCGAAGAGCATCCTGGCGGCGGGCCGCCACGACGAATGCACCGCTCTGCTGCTGGACCTGCAAAAGTCATTCCCCGGAGACCGCGAAATCGGCGAGCTCCTGGCCGCCGTCCAGCTGGACCAAGCCAACCGGCGCCGCTTGAAGTCTCTGGCCGAGGCTCGCCGGCTGTTTGCCGGACGGCAGTACGACGAGTGTCTTGCCCTGCTGGAGACTGTGCAGCAGGAATTTCCGGGCGATCCCGAACTTACGAAACTGGCGGAGGTCACCCGCGAAGACCAGGCCAAGCAATACCGGCAAGAGGGCATTGCGAAAGCCGGAAAACTCCTGGCCGGCCGGCGTTACGAGGAATGCGGCGTTTTGCTCGCCGAGTTGCAGCAGAAGTATCCGAAAGACGATGAGATCGTCCGCTTGCTGCACTCGTTGCGTGAAGACGAAGCCGAACAGCGCAAGTCCGCAAGGCTCACCGAAGCTCGCAGCCTGCTGGCTTCCCGCCGATACGAGGAGTCGCTGGCCCTGCTGACCGAGTTGCGGAAAGAGTACCCCGGCGATTCGGAGATCCTCCATCTTATAGAAACCCTCCGCGCCGACCAGGCCGAGCAGAGGATGCTGCGCGATTTGGAGAAGGCCAAGAACCTGCTTGGGGATGAGCGCTACGACGAGTCCATCGCCCTGCTGACCGAACTGCAGCAGGAATTTGCCGACGAGGACGAAATTGCCAAGCTGCTGGCGCGGGCGCGCAAGGATCGTGCCGAGAAGGAAATGCACGAGAAACTCGCCGAGGCCCGCGCCCACCTGGCTGCGGGTCAGTTCAGCGAGGCCCTGACCGTGCTCGAAGGCCTGCTCCGGGTGCGTCCCAATGACGTCGCCGTACAGAAGCTCCTGAAGCTGGTCCAACGCGACCAGGAAAAGCAAAGCAAGCTGGATCGCCTGCAGCAGGAGTGGGAAGAGCTTAAGAAGCTGGTCAGCACGAAAAAATATCCGGAAGTGATTGCCCGGGCGGAGACGCTGCTGGCGGAATTTCCAGGCGATAGCGACCTGGTGAGGTTCGCGGAATTTGCCCGAGCCCAGCAGACCCAGCTGGAGCGGGAAAACCTGCTGCGCAAAAATCTGGAAACCATCCAGGCCGCCATTGCAGGAAACCGCTTCGAGGATGCGGTTCGCGACGCTAAAGCGGCCTTGAGGATTTTTCCGGGCAACGAGGAACTGCTGCACCTGCAGGAGCAGGCGGAGGTGCAGGAGAAGAAACAGCAGACTCGAAAAGCGATCGAGCAGAAGGTCAAGGATATCCGGGTAAAAATCAACCGGGAAAAATTCAGCGACGCCATAAAAATGGCGAAAGAAACATTGATGACGCTGGGCCCGGACACGGACATCAATCAATTGTTGAATTCCGCGCAGGTGGAACTGGTCGCCCGCGAGAAGAAAAGAAAACAGGAGCAGGAACTCGAGTCGATCCGGCTGATGGTTAAGCGGGGACAACTGGAGGAAGCAACCCAGGCTCTCAACCACTCGATCGCAGCTGAGACTCTGGCAAATTTCGATCCCCGGGTGCGGCGCGTCGCGGACGAGATTGACGCGGCCAGGACCCAGGCCAGCGCACCATCCTCGTCCAAGCCCGACTCTGGCCCTCCGCCAGGACTGTCTAAGGAGTACGCATGGGAGGGGCCGCCGCCGGCCGATCTCGGCGGTGTGGACGCCGCCGCTCAGACCAAGCTGGCTGAACCGCAAAGTTCTCCAAGCTCGTTTTCCATGTCGAGCGCACCGGTGGCGCCGGCGGCGCCAGAAGCGCCTCCGCCCCCCGTGGCAGCGGCGCCGCCGATGATTCAGCCACTGACTCCGACCATCACGCCGCCGCCCGCGCCTCCGAAATCACTGGTTTCATCGCCAGTGCAACCGCCGGTGAAGGAAGACTCCGGAGCGGTGTTTCCGCCCGCGCCGCAAGAGGTTCCTTTTTCGCCGCCCATGGCGAGCCCACCCGCGGCGCCACCACCTCGTGTGGCGGCGGCGCCCCCGGTGGCCGAACCCGTCAGACCCGCGGTCGTGCCGGAACCTGCCAAGACGGCGCCAAAAACGCCGGTCAAGGAAAAGTCCCGGCCGACGCCACCGCCGGCGCCGCCGCGAACCGTGGCTCGTCCCGCGGCCCCGGAGCCTGCACAGCGGCCCGCGCAGCCAATACCGCCTCCCCCGCCGGTTCAGCGCCGGCCGTCGGCGGCCACGGCTTCTGTTCCCAAGCCTCAACCTGTGCCCGGCGTGGCTCCCTGGAAGCGGCCCTCAGTGATCGCAGGAATCGCGGTGGTGATGGTCGCGGCCGCCTGGTTCGGCCTGCACCAGGCGTCGGAGAAAGCGAATCCCGAGAAGGCGGCCCAGCCAGTCGCGGTCAAACCGCAGCCAGAGGTGAATCCGCTCGAGGTGCGCCAGCGCGAGGCCATCGATCAGGCTGACCAGCGTCGCGCTGCCGGCGATCTCGCCGGAGCCGCGGCGCTGTTGCAATCCGCCGCGGCGCTCAACGGACCGTTGTCCGCCGACATTCAGAAAAAGCAGGCCGACATTCAGGCGGAGATCAACGACGGCCGCCTGCGCAGCCTGCGCCAGAAAGAGGAACAGGACTGGCAAAATGCCAAGAAGGACGTGGACGCGGGCCGCTTCAGCTCAGCCGAAAAATACCTGGCCAGCATCTTGGCGCTGCCTGAAGGCGGCCTGAGAAAAGACGACGCCAGAAAATATCAGGATCAGGTTATCCCGCAGCGCAAACAGGAAGAGACCTGGTGGGCCCAGGCAAAAAAGAACGCCCAGAAGAATGATTTGGGCAGCCTCAAACAGGCCGACAACACTCTGGCCCAGGTCATCCAACTCAGCGGCCCCAGAAAATCGGAGGCCGAGCAGTTGCGCCAGACGGTCGAAGGCAAGGTGGCAAGCCTGGGGCAGCAGCAACAGCATGAACAGCAGATTGCCGACCTTCGCGCCGGCGCCCGCCGGGACCTGGGGCAGGGAGACTTCTCGTCCGCCCGGCAGAAAGTCGATCAGATCAAACAGGCGGGCGGCGATCCTGGCACCCTCTCCTCGGAAATTGACCAGGCCGAGGCCCGCCGGCAATCCGACGCCGACTTCCAGCAAATTGTGCAACGGTACCAGGCCGCGAACGACAAGAACGCCTTGGAAGCGGTGCGCAACAATTTCCAGTCGGTTGCCCAGGGCGGCGGCTCTCACGCCGGCGACGCGCGTCATTACCTCGGCGAAATCAATGCCAGGCTTGCTGCCATGAAACCCGAAACTCCGCCGCCCGCGCCGCAGCCGGCCGCGAAGGTGGAGATCCCGCCGGTCAAGGTTGACGAGCGCCCGGCCATCAGCAACCTGGTGCAGCAGTATGCTCAGGCCTTCGAGCAAAGGAATGCCGATGCGCTGCGCAGAATCTGGCCCAGCATCGGAAACCGATATGACAAGTACAAGCAGGTGTTCGCCATGGCCAGCGCGTATCGCATGGACGTCCGGATCGACAGCATGGAGGTTGCCCCGGATGGTCAACAGGCGACGGTAAACGCCTCGCTCCTGCAGGAATACACGGTGAAGGGACAAAAGCCCATGAGCCACAGCGACAAGGCTGTGTTCCACTTGTTCAAGTCCAATGGAACATGGGCCATCAACGACGTTCAATGAGGGTCGCTTCGGGTCGTCGACGGGGAAATGTCACCGGCCTCGGGAGCGATTTAGAGTAGTAAATACGTGCACTTCGCGGGCCGCCAGTCGGGGATTGGACTTGAAGAAACCGGTCGGCCCGAGTACACTTTGTCACTTCGCGAATCCGTGTGACGCGGCCGACTCAGCCCGTCGCGGCGGACCTGGGCAGGAGTGGCGGTAAATTTCAGTTTTAGCTTGGGGAGAGCTAGAGATGATTAACAAGGCTGTATTCGCCGTGCTCGTCGGCCTGCTTTTGACCGGTGCAAGCGCTCTTGGCCAAGGTCCTTGTTCGAGCGCAAGCAGCAAACTGGCTTGTGTAATCCCCCAGGAATACGGAGCTGACCAGCCGTTCGCGTTTTCGCAAGCCGGATTGTTTGCTTTTCAGGGCCACGAAGGTCACTTCGACACCAGCATCCTCAATTCCTTTCGCCCGCTGACCGCCGACATCGGCCGCCAGGCCAATCTGCTGCCCCTGGCCTCGCCGTCCTCGGGATTCGTTCTCACTTACGATCCGTCGCTCAAAACCTTCGTGAGCAGCAACGACAGCCTGGGTCCCATCCTGGGTGAACGCGCGGAAACCGTGGGGCGGCATCGCCTGTTTGTGGGATTCAGTTATCAATTCTTCAACTTCAATAAGATCGATAGCGTAGACCTGCACAATATTCCCGTTGTTCTTACCCATGCCGACGATTCCGTAGACAACCCGGGTCACACCTGCTCGATCACGAGCGCCGCGAATCTCAATGGCTGCGCCTTTGTCCGCGACGTGGTCAGCACCCAGAATTCGATCGATCTGAAAGTAAATCAGTACACCACCTATGTGACCTTCGGACTCACCCGAAATATCGACGTGTCGGCGGTGATACCTTTCGAAAACGTCCGCATGAACGTGACCTCGAACGACACGATCATCCTGGGCTCGGATACTTTCCACGACCATCTATGGAACGGCTGCACCAACATCCCAAATCCCACCGCCGATCCCCAGTGCCTGCATCACACCTTTCCCGATCACGCGTTTACCGGCGACGGAAGCAATCCCTCGAACACGGCGACCGGCATCGGGGATGTGGTGGCGCGGGTGAAATGGAACGCATGGCACGGCGAGCGGGCGGGCGTGGCGGCCGGCCTGGACGTTCGTTTCCCTACCGGCGATGCGTTGAACTACCTGGGTTCGGGTAGTTACGGGGTGAAGCCGTTCGCAATCTTCTCTTATCGCGCGCGCATCTCGCCGCACGCGTTGGTGGGTTTCGAGTGGAACACCAAATCCATTGCCGCAGGCGACCTGGCCACGGGCACCAAAGCCAATGTCCCCAATGATTTCGCTTACGCGGCTGGCGCCGATGCCTGGATTACAAAATGGCTGACCGGGTCCTTCGACCTCATCGGACAGCACGTATTGTCGACCCAGGAAGTCATCGGATCTCAGACCTTTGGCACCCAGAAGTTGTCGGTTGTATCCCAGCAATTTCTTGCCAACTGCGGAGCTTGCACGGCGAACCCGAATCCTAATACGGTTGCGCGCAACAACCTGACGCTGAGCGCCAATGCCGTTTCCTACAACGTGACAAATGCCTCCATGGGCGTCAAGATTCGTCCTCTGGGCACGCTTTCGAAATTGGTGGTGACGGCCAATGTTCTGGTGCGGCTGGACGAGGGTGGTCTCAGCTATAAACCCGTGCCTCTGATTGGCGTCGGGTACACATTCTGACGCAGGAACGGCGATCACAGCGTTTGCTCGCAGCGCCGTTTCGCGGCGGAAAGTCATCACCCCGTCGGTTTGCGGGACTTCTCAGCCGACCATTGGATTTCTTTTAGACCCGCGATGCGTATCGCATGCTCCTACCGTGGCCGGCCAAGGGTCCATACGACCTCAGAAAAAGAATTCGTATTTGGCCGCGCGGAAGCCAAGTTTCCCATCGGCCTCGACCTGTCCCCTGATCCGAAAGTATCCCGGCTGCACGGCCGGATCTGGTACGAAGGCCGTTCCTGGTGGCTGGAGGACCTGGACAGCTCTCACGGCACCAAGCTGAACGATCGGGAAATTAAGGGTTTCGGCAAGCAGGAACTGAGCCTGAACGACGTCATCCATGCCGGGGAAACCACCCTGCGGGTGGAATCCCTGGACGTCGGCCAGGCCAGCGCCCCCACCAGCTATCTCGAAGCGGGAGCGGCTTTGCCCGCCCAGGAGCGGGGAGTTGGACCCGGCCTTTCGATCACCAACGACGTTGACGCAAACCAGGTCAGCCTGGGGCCATTGCCGGGCACGAAGGACGAAACTGCCCGCCGCCTGGGCCTGATCTGCGATCTGCCGCTCCAGTTCACGACTAAGGACACCCTGGATTCGTTGCTGCCTGCGGTCGTGGCCAGCCTGTGCCAGCTGTTTCCGAAAGTCGAAAGCTGGGCCCTCGTCCTGCGTGAAGCCAATACTGGAAACCTGCTGTTGAAGGCGTACAATTCTGCGCGGCAGCCTTACCTCAGCGAGACACTCGCGCGCCGGGCCATCACCGAGCAGAAAGCCTTCGTGTGGAGGAGGAACGTCGAAACCGATATAAGCAAGAGCGTGATGCAGAACGCGATCGACCTCGGAATGTATGCCCCGCTGGTCTGGCAAAACGAGGTGGTGGGCGTGATCTGCGGCGGCGCGATCAGCGGCGAAACCGGTTTTTCCGACCAGGACTTGCGTTTGCTGGTAGTCGTGGCACAATATGCCGCCATGGCGGTGGCGACCCACCGCTTGCAGGGCTTGTTGAAAAAGGAGTGGACCGCCAAGGCCAACCTGATGCGGCAGTTTTCCCCGAAGGTTGCCGAGCGGCTCCTGACCCTTCGCGGGCGTCTGCGCCTGGGCGGCGAACGCAGCGAAGTGACAATTCTGAATGCGGATATTCGGGGCTTCACCAACCTGGCGCACGAAATGGACCCCGATGAAGTCGTGCACTTGTTGAATGAATATTTCGCCGCGGTCGTGCCTGTGCTCTTTGCCCGCAACGGCACCATCGACAAGTACATGGGAGACGCGATCCTGGCCGTATTTGGAAGTCCGGAGGCCGACCCGGACCAGCATCAGAATGCGGTCCTGGCGGCGGTGGAGATGCAGGCGGCGGTGACCAGGCTCAACCAGGACCGCGAACGTCGGGGCGAGCCCTGCCGCGAGTTTGGCATTGGCGTGCATTGCGGCGAAGTGGTGCATGGTTTCGTGGGCACCGCGGACCGCATGGAATTTACCGTGATTGGCGACGTGGTGAATCGCACCGCGCGCTATTGTTCCGCCGCCGAAGGCGGCCAGGTACTGGTCAGCGCCGAAATGTACGAGCGGGTGTGGAAGGTGGCGGATACGGAAAAGGTCACGATCAAGACCAAACATGAAGGCGACTTTGTCGCCTATCGGGTCAAGTCCATCAAGGATTCATTTAAGGGAAGTAAGAGCGCCGAAAAGGTCTAAACAAAATTCGGGAACGAAAAGTTAAACGGGCGAGGCCGGCGGTGTCGAGGACAGTTCTCATGATCCCCAGCGTTTCGATTTCATGCCTGCGGCAGCCTCTCTCCGGCACGCTTCGTTCCTTTCCCCCATGTCCAACCACGAATCAAGAATGAGGAGTTCAAAATGCAATTAGGAATGATTGGTCTCGGAAGAATGGGTGCAAACATGGTGCGACGTCTTATCAAGGGCGGGCACCAGTGCGTCGTGTTCGACCGAAGTCCTGAAGTGGTTCAGGGCCTGGTCAAAGAGAAGGCCACAGGATCTTCGTCGCTGGCTGATTTCGTGTCCAAGCTCAGCCAGCCGCGAGCGCTCTGGCTGATGGTTCCGGCGGCCTTTGTCGACTCGACCCTGGCCGAGCTTACTCCCCTTCTGGCGAAAGATGACGTCGTCATCGACGGCGGAAACTCCTATTACATTGACGACATAAGGCGGGCGAAGGAGCTCGAAAAGAAAGGCATCCACTACGTGGATGTGGGGACCAGTGGAGGAGTCTGGGGATTGGAGCGCGGGTACTGTCTCATGATCGGTGGATCGAAGGCGGCCGTGGAGCGCCTGGATCCAATCTTCCGCACTCTCGCGCCGGGAAAAGGCAACGCCGACCCGACCCCGGGCCGCACCCCGGGGAAAGGCACCGCCGAAAATGGATATCTGCATTGCGGTAATGCCGGCGGCGGACACTTCGTAAAAATGGTGCACAACGGCATCGAGTACGGGCTGATGGCGGCGTACGCCGAAGGGTTGAACATCCTCTCGCATGCCAATGTCGGCAAGAAATCCCGTTCGGTGGATGCCGAGACGACCCCGCTGCGCGATCCCGAACACTATCAATATGATTTCAACCTGGCAGACGTGGCGGAAGTATGGCGCCGCGGCAGCGTCGTGGCATCTTGGCTTCTGGACCTGACGGCCAGCGCCCTGGCCAAGCAGCCCGATCTTGCCAGTTTCTCGGGCAGCGTGTCGGACTCCGGAGAAGGGCGATGGACCATTCTGGCCGCCATCGACGAAGGCGCGCCCGTACCCGTGCTCAGCGCCGCGCTTTACGATCGTTTCACTTCGCGCGGCGAGGGTGACTTCGCGCACAAGCTGCTTTCGGCCATGCGCTTTGAGTTTGGCGGGCATGCCGAGCGCAAAAAGGGATAAGAAACGATGAAGCCCAAGCGGAAGGTCCTGGTCATCGACGTGGGCGGTACCCACGTCAA
>Ga0187823_10000234_pt1 | contig 13748 bp, 11 predicted proteins | sample NC_wetland_sal_i_12_FD_132968 | JGI IMG/M metagenome (GOLD analysis project Ga0187823, IMG submission 132968) | Wetland sediment microbial communities from Neuse River Estuary, North Carolina, USA - SourceSoil_3 | ecosystem: Environmental > Aquatic > Freshwater > Wetlands > Sediment | place...
ATCGGAGTCGGATGATCGAACCCGTTCCGGTAGCGGCCCCGGAGGATGTCGCTCGCCACCATGAGCTCGTACCCGCCCATCTTCGGGTCGTCTTCCATGCTGTCGGGGTAGACGTCGATGAGCTTCACCACCCAGTCGGCGTCGCTCCCGGTCGTCGCGGCGAACAGCTCGGCCGCGACGTTCCCGGCGATCGTGACGTCCTGGGCGAGCGGCTCCGTCCGCCAGGTCAGCACGTCGGGCCGGTTGTCCACGAAGCGCTGGTCCTCGGTGAGCCAGCTGTACCAGCCGGAGCCGCGGGGGTCGTAGGTTCGCTGCACGGGCCGGCGCCGGTAGGGCACCGGGTGGCGGGGGTCCGACACGTATCCGTCGAAGGCCCGGTCGCCGGCGGCGGGCGGAGTGAAGGAGAGCCCGCCGTTCTCGCGAAAATAAAGATTGCGCGTCGTCGCCTCGCGCGGCGGCCACCGGTCGAAGGCGCGCCAGCGATCGTCCCCGCCCTCGAAGACCAGCGCTTCCGTGACCGGCAGCGAATCGCGGCCCTTGAGCCAGTGCGCAAACCAGGGCGCCTGGATGTGCTCGCGGAAGTAGCGCCCCGTAGCGCTGCCGAAGTCGACGTCCCCCAGCGTCCGCCCGTCGCCGGCGCTCCACCCGCCATGGTTCCACGGGCCGACCACCAGTGCGTTCACGTGCCCGGTGTCGAGCGGCTCCAGCGTCGCGTAGGTCTTGAGCGCGCCGTAGAAATCCTCCTGGTCCCACCAGCCGCCCACCGTAAGCGTGGGCACGGTCAGTTTCCGCAGGTAGGTCGGGAGGGCCCGGGCGCGCCAGAAGGCGTCGTACGCCGGATGGGCGACGAAGTTGGTCCAGCTCGGGGAGCGGCCGGCGAGGAGGCGGGTGAGGCTCGAGAGCGGCCCCTGCGCCAGATACCAGTCGTACGTGTCGTATCCGCCGGTCGGCGGCGGGAGGGACATGTCCCGGGACAGCTCCATCTCGGAGCCGTACTCGAAGCCGTAGGTCAGCCGGAAGGCGCCCTGGTGGAAGAAGTCGTCGCCCATCCAGGTGTCGGTCATCGGCGCCTGGGGAGAGATCGCCTTGACGGCGGGGTGCGGGTTGATGCCCGCCATCGCGGCGAGCCAGCCCGGGTAGGAGATGCCGAGCACGCCCACCGTGCCGGTGGTGTTGGGCACGTTCCGCACGAGCCACTCGACCGTATCGTAGGTGTCGGTCGTTTCGTCCACACCCGCGGAGTCCGCGGGGTCGTGCAGGGGCCGATTCATGAGGAACCGGCCCTCGGACCCGAACCGGCCGCGAATGTCCTGGAACACGAAGACATGTCCGTCACGCGCCAGCTCGGCGTAGCTCCGGCCGATTCGCTTGAGCGATCCCTCGATGCCGTACGGCGTCCGGGTGAGCAGGAGCGGCAGCGGCTCCGTCGCCCCCTCGGGGGCGAACACGACCGTGTGGAGCCGGACCCCGTCCCGCATGGGGATCATGACCTCGGTCTGTTCGAAGACCGGCACGGAATCCGGGGCCTGCGCTCGCGCGCCGGGCGCGAGCGCAGCCAGAGCGAGAGCGGCGATCGTCAGGGACGCGGCCAGGCGCATCAGTGCTCCGCTTCGCTCAGGTGGTCGGAACGACGTACCACGGGGCCTCGTGCGCCCTGGGCGCGTGCCGCCGGTCGAGCCCCTCCGCCGACGAGTGATAGCCGATCGCGGAGAGCCCGAGGCCGCCGTCCGCGGCTACCGGCAGCGTCTGGGCCCGCGCCGCCGGCGCCCCGAGGAAATGCGCGAGCATGTGGTACCCGTGCTCGGTGAGCACCGACTCGGGATGGAACTGGACGCCGGTCACCGGGTGCTCGCGATGCTGCACCGCCATGATCTCGCCGTCCTCGGACATCGCGGTGACGCGAAGCTCCGGGGGGACCGAGCCCGGCGCGATGACCAGGGAGTGGTAGCGGGTCGCAGCAAACGGGCGCGGGAGCCCCTCGAAGATGCCGCTCCCGTCGTGGTGGATCTGCGAAATCTTCCCGTGCATGGGCCGCCGGGCCCGGACGATCTCGCCACCGTAGGCGGCCCCGATGCACTGGTGCCCGAGGCAGACGCCCAGGATCGGAATCGTCGCCCCAAGGCGGCGGACGACATCGGTCGAGATGCCCGCCTCGCTCGGTGAGCACGGCCCCGGCGAGATGATGATGTGGGTCGGGCCGAGCACCTCGATCTCCTCGGTCGTTACGGCGTCGTGCCGGCGCACCACGGGGTGGGCCCCCAGCTCGCGGACATAGCGGGCCAGGTTGTAGACGAAGGAGTCGTAATTATCGATCAACAGGATCATGGCACCGCCAACGCCCGGATGATTCCCTGCGCCTTGTCCAGCGTCTCGCGGTACTCGGCCTCGGGGTCCGAGTCGGCCACGATGCCGCCGCCGGCCTGAAAATACACCTCGCCGTTCCGGACGACGGCCGTGCGGATGGCGATGCTGGTATCCATCTCTCCGGTGGCGGCGAGATAGCCGAGCGAGCCGCAGTACACGCCGCGCCGCGTGGGCTCGAGGTCGGCGATGATTTCCATGGCGCGCAGCTTGGGCGCCCCGGTGATCGAGCCGCCGGGGAACGTGGCCCGGAGCAAGTCCACGGCATCCATGCCCTGCTCGAGCTCGCCCACCACGGTGGAGACCAGATGATGCACGGTGGGGTGCTGCTCCAGGGCGAACAGCTCCGGGACTCGCACGGTGCCCGCGCGGCACACGCGCGAGAGATCGTTCCGCAGCAGATCCACGATCATCACGTTCTCCGCCCGGTCCTTGTCGCTCTCGGCCAGCACCCGGCCGAGCAGCGCGTCGTGCATCGGCCCCATGCCGCGGGGGCGGGTGCCCTTGATGGGGCGGGTCTCCACGCGCCGACTCGAGAGCCTGAGGAACCGCTCCGGCGAGACGCTCAGCACCTGGAGGTCCCCGAAGTCGAGATAGGCGCCGAAGGCGGCCGGGTTGACGCGCCGGAGCCGGTTGTAGAGCGCGAGCGGAGGCTCCGCGAGCGCGACCTCGAAGCGCTGCGAGAGATTGGCCTGAAAGATGTCGCCGGCAAGGATATACTCGCGCACCCGCGCGACGGCGCTCAGATAGCCGCGATGCGTGAACGTGGATCGCAGGCCGATCTCCTCCGCGCCCTCGACGCCCACCACGGGATAGGACGGGGCGGCCACCCGGGGCGGCGCGGCTTCCCGGGCGAGGCCGGGTCGTTCGGCGCCGGGGTTCATGTCCGGCGCGGGCGTCGCCAGGCGCGCCCGCACCATCTCCAGGCGCTTCCGAGCGGACTGTTCGCGGCGCGGGCCCTCGACCGGGGCTCCGGTCGAGATGAGCCACGCCGCCTGCTCGCAGTGGTCCCAGGCCAGCACCCAGTCGTAGAGGCCGAGCACGACGTCCGGAATACCGAGATCGTCATAGCGGGGCGACGGCAGCCGCTCGAGCGTGGCGCCCCAGTCGTACCCGATATACCCGGCGGCTCCGCCCTGGAATGGGGGGAGCCCCGGGACCGCGTCGGTCGCGATTGGGGCCAGGGCGGCCCGCAGGGCCCCCAGAGCGTCGCCGCCAAGCGGCGTCCACTCTCGGCCGCCGCGGTTGAGCCGCTCGGCCGCGGCACCCCGACTCCGGATCACGGCGTACGGATCCGCCGAGAGGAACGAGTAACGCCCGGTGCGCTCGTGGTCTGCGGTGCTGTCGAGCAGGAGCAGGAACGGCAGGCCCGTGAAGTGCCGGGCCGCCGCGAGGGGGTCGGGAACGGGCGCGATGGGCTCGACCAGGGGCGACCCGCTCATTCCGGCTCCTTCGAGGCGGCCGGCCGCCGGCGCGAGCGCTGGGTCAGCTTCGCGTGCTCCGAGCGCGGGTCATCCGGCGGGGTGAGGTAGCCCCAGGCGAGCGCGCCCTCCTGGCGGTAGGTCTTGCCCAGGGTGAGGGCCAGCTTCGCCTTCATCAGCTCGCGCCCCAGATAGAACGCATGCGTCGCCTCGTCCACCCCGAGCCGGCCGAAGATCTCCTGGATGTCGGTCCCCCGCACGAACAGCTCGTCGTTGAAGACCGTGATGGCCTCCCCATCGGCGAAGATCCGGAAGTTGGGATCGGTGACCGCCGCATGCAGCTCCCGCAGCTCGGCCTCGGAGTAGGCGAGGATTTCGGGGTCCTTCACCGTGACCAGGCGGTCGTCGATGCCCTTGGGCACGCGCTTCTGCTCCACGGCGTAGTGCATCAGCCGACGGGCGACGTCGATCTCCCGGACCGCGCCGCGGGCCCACGGAATCACCTCGGTCGTCAGGACGGCGCGCACGCCCACCTCTTCCGCGATCGCGAGCAGCAGCGCGTTGACGCCGGTCGTGTCGGCCGCGGTGAGCTCGGTGATGTTGCCGACGCCCATCATCTGCCCGGCGCCGGGATGACGCCGGTGCACGTCGGCGTAGCGCTCGAGCGAGGCCATGAACCCGAACCCGATCGGCTCGATGATCGGGTCCACCAGAAACGGTACGCCCCACGCGTCCAGCTGCTCGATGTTCCGGTCCAGCGTGTCGAGCCCGGCGTCGAAATCGGGGATCACCACCACCCGCCCGCCGGCGGCGGCGACGTCCCGCGCCACGCCGAGGTTGGAGGCGTTGACGCTCAGCACCAGCTCCGCGCCCGCCCGAACCGCGGTCCGTATCTCCTCAGGGTCGAAGGAGTCCACGCTGACGCGGAATCCGTCGCCCCGGAGCTCCCGGACCACGTCGGCCAGCGCGGGGAAGGGGACGCCGGGCGTGCACCCGAGGTCGATGACGTCGGCGCCGCTCGTGCGGTAGGCGGCCGCGGCGCGGCGGATGGCGTCGCGCGAGAGCTTGGGGGCGTTGTTGATCTCGGCGAGGATCTCGATCGCGTAGCCGCCGTAGTCCGGCGCGGCCGCGGCCTGGCCGAAGTGTCGGGGGATCTGCCGCAGGTCCTTGGGCCCTTTCTCGGTCCGCACGCCGACCGCGTGCTCGATGACGGACGGGTCGCCCTCGCACAGGCCGGGGATGAGCACCAGGTCCGTTTCGGGGGGGACCTCGAGAAAGCGCGCGATCCACGGTGTCGTCATCAGCGCGGCGACGGTGATCTTGAGCACCGCCACGTCCGCCGCGAACGCCGGCGCCATGGCGGCGAGCGTGCGGCGGAGCGCGGGCTCCGCGAGCTTGCCGGTGACGAACAGGACCCGGCGCGGGGCCGGCGCCGCGGGCGGCCCGCCTATCTCGGGTCTCCGGGGCGGACCCACTTGTTGGGCGTTCCCTCCAGGGCCCCGCCGGCCGGCCGCCAGAGCACGTGGTCCTCGATCTTCCGGGCCAGCTCGAAATCCTTGTCGGTGATCCCGCCGGCAGCGTGGTTCTGCAGCTTCACGATGACCCGGCCCCAGGTGACCGTGAGGTCCGGATGGTGATACGCTGCTTCGGCCAGGTAGCCGATGGTGTTCACCAGCATGAGCGTCGTCGGCCAGCCGTCGGTCTTGTAGACCCGGCGGATCCAGCCATCCTCGTAGTACCAGCCGGGCAGCCCCTTGAGCCGCTCCGCGATCTCCGCGTCGCTATACGTCCGTTCCTTGGTCGTCGGCATATTGGATCTCCTTGAAGCCTCGCCTACATCACTACGCCCCCGTTGACCATAATCACCTGGCCGGTGAGGAACGCCGCCTCGTCCGAAGCGAGGAAGACCGCGGCGCCCGCCACGTCTTCCGGCGTCCCCCAGCGCCCGAGGGGGGTGGCTTCGGCCACACGCTGCCTCCAGCCGGCCGGCGCCTCCTGCTCGAACGCGGTGGCGATGAAACCCGGGGCGAGCACGTTCACCCGGATCTCCGGGGCCACATCCCGGGCAAGCGAGCGGCTGAAGCTCAGGATCCCGCCCTTCGCTGCCGAGTAGAGCACGGGGTTCTCACCCGCCATGCCCTGGTCGACATGATCCCAGGACGTATTGATGATGACGCCGCCGCCCGACTGCCCGCGCATCAGGTCCACCGCCGCCCACGAGGCGAGGACGGTCCCCCGGAGGTCGACCTCCAGCACCAGGTCGAGCTTGGCGCTCCGGGACAGCGACCGGGCCTCGCCGGTGAGGATGTCGGCACCCGCGTTATTGATCCAGGCGTCCACCCGGCCGAAGGCGCGGCGCAACGCCTCCGGCAGCTCCTCTATCTCCTGCACGCTCCCGAGGTGGAGCTGGCGGATCTCCACCTTCCGCCCGTACGCCCGGATCTGTCGCGCGGTCTCCGCGGTGCCCTCGGCGTTCCTGCGGTAGGTGATGGCGAGGTCGGCGCCCGCGCGGGCGCAGGCGACCGCGATCGCGCGGCCGATCCCGCTCGACGCGCCGGTCACCAGCACCACCTTGTCCGCCAGGCGCCGATCTTCGGCGTTCCCGTTTCCCGACCGCTGCGCCACCATGCCTCCCGCGGACGACCCCGCGATAATAAGTTCTAAGCGCTAACATATCATTGCGTTAGCAACTCACAAGGGAGATGTCCGTGCGACTGCTGGTGAGCGTGCGAAGCCCGGACGAGGTGGCGGCCAGCCTGGAGGGCGGCGCCGACATCATCGATGCCAAGGAGCCGCGGCTCGGAGCGCTAGGCCCGGTCGCGCCCGAGGTTCTGACGGCGATCGACGGCCGGGTCCCCCTCGACGTACCCTTGAGCGTCGCGCTCGGAGACGCCGCGTCGGCCCGCTCCGTGGACGGGGCGATCGCCGGCCTGCCGCTGCGGCCGCGCGCGCGGCTGTACTTGAAGCTGGCGTTCACCGGTGAGGGCGGCGAGCCCGAGGTCGCAATGCTCCTGCGGGCGGCGACCGGGGCCGCCGCGCGCCACCCCGCGGCGCCGCGCATCATCGCCGTGGTCTACGCCGATGACGCGGGAGGGGAGCCGGCGGCGTACCGCATCCGCCGAGCGGCAGGGCGAGCCGGGGTCGCCGGGATCCTGGTGGACACGGTGGGGAAGGACGGTCGCACCTTGTTCGATTGGTGGTCGGTCGAGCGGCTGCGTCACTGGATCCAAGCCGTGCGTGCCGACGGACTTGAAGCAGCCCTCGCCGGCAGTCTTGGTGCGACCGACCTGGGGCGCGTTGCCGATCTGGGGCCGGACGTGGTCGGGGTCCGCGGGGCAGTCTGTGCCGGCGGCCGGACCGGCTCGGTGGAGGCGGCACGCGTGCGGGCGCTCCGGGCCGCCATCCCTCGGGGGCCGGGGGTGATCGTCGCGAACGACCAGACCGATCGGCTCCCCGGCCTGAAGGAGGTCATTTCTAAGTAGCGCTTGCACTTAGGCTTGCTCGCATGGCTCTGCTGGGCATGTCATTTGCCACCCGGAAGCATGTCCCGTCCGCCGACGCGAGCACCTTTTGCCCCTCCGGTCGAGTCTCTTCGCCAGTCGCTTTGGGCGCCGCCTTCTCGGGCTCTTCGTGGGCTGTGCGCTCGTCCCGATCGGTCTGCTGGCCTTTCTGTCGGTCCGCCACATGTCCAGCCAGTTGGAGCGCCAGACCCAGAACCGCCTGCTCCAGGCCAACCGGGCGCTTGCCCGCGCTGTGTTCGAGCGGCTCCTGCTGCTCGATGCCACTCTCAAGAGCATCCCACCCCGCGCCCTGGCCGAACTCGCCGCCGGCCTGCAGCCGGTACCGGCCCCGGCCCCGCCGGCCCCGCGGCAGAAGCCGTATCACCCGGGCAATGGGATACAGGGGGCGCGGACCGACGGGCGGATCGCCATCGGCGGCGTCGTCCTGGATCGCGCCCGCAACCGCTCGGCCGCACGCCCTGCGCCGCCGCCCAAGGATCCCGAGGCGAGCCGCACGATCATCGCCGGGCTCGACCTGCTGGCCCGCAGCCGCTTCACCGCAGTGGAGTTCTTCGGAGACGATGGCAAGCGCACCGCGGTGTTCGGGCGGCTGGAGCGGATCCCGCGGCTCACCGGGGACGACAGCGCGGCCGTGGATGCCGGTCTCACCCGTCTCCTGGCCGACCGCAACCCCCGGCTCACCCGGATCTACCTGGTCCGGGGCTTGGCGGAGCGAGTTGGTCCCAAAGGCATACTGATCGGCGAGGTCAGCCCGGACTACCTCTGGGGAACGCGGGACCAGACGATGCCGTCTCCCACGACCGAGATGGCCGTCGTGGATGACGCCGGCGAGGTGTTGCTGGGCGCGGCCCCGGTCCCGGACGCCGGAGCCAGCGAGGTCCGCGAGCTGGCGCGCCATGCGGCCTCGGGCGGGTTCACTTCCACGATCGACGGCCGTCCCTACCTGTCGACCTACTGGCCCGTCGTGCTCCAGGACGCGTTCGGCGCGCTCAACTGGACCCTGGTGCTGAGCGAGGCGCAGTGGACCGTGCTCGGACCGATGACGGACTTCACCAACACGTTCCTTGTCATCGTCGCCGGGTGCACCCTGGCGGTGCTGATGCTCAGCATGAGCCAGATCCGGCGGAGCCTGGCGCCGCTGGTCCGGCTTCAGGATGGCACCCGGCGGATCGCACTGCAGGACTTCGACTGGCGCGTGCCCGTGACCAGCCGGGACGAGCTCGCGGACGTGGCGCACTCGTTCAACGCCATGGCCTCGCAGCTCGGACGCCAGTTCAAAGCCCTCGCGGCCGCAGCCGACATCGACCGCGCGGTGCTGGCCGCGACGGATGCCTCGACGATCGTAGACGCGGTCCTGAGCCGGATTCGCGACGTTCATCCCTGCGCAGCCGCCGGCGTCACGCTGCTGCCTCCGGACCGCGGCGCCGGCGCGACGAGCTGGGTGCGGCACGAGGCTGATGGCGGCTGGCCCGAGCCGGTTCGGGTGGAGGTAGGCGTCGCGGATCTCCGGCAGCTGGCGGGGGCGGAGGTGATCGAGCTTCGCGCGGGCGACCCGCTTCCGGGCTACCTCCGGCCGATGGCGGAGCGGGGGCTCGGAACGTTCGTGGTCCTGCCGCTCTCCTCGCACCACCAGCTTTCGGGTGTGCTGGCCCTGGGCATGCGGCCCGAGGCGGCCGCCGCGCCGGACGACCTCGTGCAGCTGCGCCGGCTCGCGGACCAGGTGGCGGTCGCGCTCTCGAACGCGCGGATGCTGGAGCAGGTCCGGGTTCTCGCCTATTACGACAGCCTGACCGGCCTGCTCAACCGGCCGTCGTACAAGAGCCGCCTCGCCCACGCGCTGCAGGATGCGCGGCGGGAGCGCCGGAAGGTCGCCGCTTTCTTCATCGACCTGGACAACTTCGGGCGAATCAACGACACGCTCGGGCACGAGCTCGGAGACCAGCTGCTCCGCCAGGTCGGCGAGCGGCTGCGGGCCTGCTGCGCCGGCGCCGACGAGGAGAGCGAGCACACGCTGGGAGCCGCCTGCCCCGAAGTGGCGCGTCTCGGGGGCGACGAGTTCACGGTGCTCCTGGCGGGGATCGACGACCCGGACGACGCGACGGCGCTCGCGCGTCGCCTGTTGTCGGCGCTGGCGCCGCCGGTGCCGCTCGGCCCGCACGAGGTCTTCGTGACCGCGAGCATCGGGATCGCGATCTACCCGGACGACGGCGAGGACGTCGAGACGCTCCTCACCCACGCCGACACCGCGATGTACGAGGCCAAGGCCCAGGGCGGGAACGGGTATCAGGCGTTCGCGCGGGCGATGAACGCGACGGCGATGCAGCGGCTCACGCTGGAGAATGACCTTCGCCGGGCGCTCGAGCGCGACGAGATGGTGCTGCATTACCAGCCGATCGTCCGGGCGGACACCGGCGCCCTCACCGGGGCGGAGGCGCTGATCCGGTGGCAGCATCCGTCCCTCGGACTGCTCCTTCCAGGCGAATTCATCGCGATCGCGGAGGAGACCGGCCTCATCGTCGCCCTGGGGGAGTGGGTGCTTCGGACGGCCTGCGCCCAGAACCGGGCGTGGCAGGATGCGGGCTTCGCGCCGATCCGCGTGGCGGTGAACCTCTCCAGCCGGCAGATCCGTCAGGGCACGCTCGCCACCGCGGTGCGCGGCGCGCTCGACGCGGCCGGGCTCGAGCCCCGGTGGCTCGGCCTGGAGCTGACCGAGAGCGTGCTCATGGAGCGGCAGCACGAGGCCGTGGCGGCCCTGCACCGGCTGCGGGCCATGGGCCTCCAGCTCGCCATCGACGATTTCGGGACCGGGTACTCGTCGCTCAGCTATCTCAAGCACTTCCCGGTCGATTCGCTCAAGATCGACCGCAGCTTCGTGCGGGACCTCATTTCCGTGCCGGACGACGCGGCCATCACCGCGGCGGTCATCGCCATGGCGCATGCGCTCGAGCTCAAGGTCGTCGCCGAGGGGGTCGAGACGCACGAGCACCTGGCCTTTCTCCGGGGCCAGGGCTGCGACGAAGTGCAGGGCCACCTGGTGGGCCGTGCCGTACCCCCCGAACGTTTTGCCGAATGGCTCGCGCGGGGCCGGCCGGGCACCCGCCTCACCCGCCCCGGCTACCGCGCCAGCCGCGTGAGTCGCTAGTCGCCCTCCGCCGCTCCGGTCCGGCCGGCTACCACGCTCGCCAGCCGGCCCAGCTCGGCCGCTCCCACGACCGCCACCTCCAGGCCCACGGGACAAATCTCGCCGAAGCAGGGATCCACCAGCGCTTCGACGGGGCCGCCGACCGGCTTGAGCAGCACGAGGAGCCGCGCGTCGAGGGCGCCCGCCACGAAGGCGGCGATGCTGTCGCTGGTCACCTCCCAGCGGTGAGGCAGCGCGTCGGCGGCGAGCATCCAGCGGTAGGGCGCCAGCACGGGGATCCGGCCCTGCTCGAGCGCGGACCCCATCTCCACTCGGTCGTGAACGACCACGCCGTTCGGCACGTGCGCGGCGAGGGCCTGGGCGTACTGGTCCATTGCCAGGATCGCCATCCAGTGGGCCGTCGCTGCCGGGAGCGCCAGCTCGCGGTCGAGCGCCCGCACCGCGTCGGCGAGCGCGCCTCCACCCGGCACGATCAGCAGCGGCTGGCCGCGCGCGGCCTCCGCGACCGCCCGGCCCGCCTCGGCCAGGGCGCCGGGCACCCGGCCCAGCCCGCCGCCGAGCTTCACGACGACCAGGCCGGTCACGTCGGTCCTCCCGCCGCCGCGACCCGGCCGTGCCGGGCGTGGTATTCACGCGGCGACCCGATCGTGTAAGCTTCAGGAGAAAGGGGGACGATATGGAGATAGTACCGGTGCTGGACGTCACGCAGGGCGTGGCCGTGCATGCGCAGGGGCGCGTACGGGCCGATTTCGCTCCGGTTCAATCCGTGCTGGCCCCCGACGCGCCCGGGGACCCGCTGGCGCTCGCCCGAGCCTATCGTGACGTCCTCGGCGTGCAAGCCTGCTACGTCGCCGATCTCGACGCGATTCTGGGCGGGCCGGTCCAGCGGGGTCTGATCCGGGACCTCGCGGAGTTCCAGACCGGCTTCACCGGGGAGCTCCTCGTGGACGCCGCCGCGGCCGATCCTGATGGCGCGCTCGAGGTGGTTTCGGCGGGTGCGTCGGACGTCGTCGTGGGCCTGGAGACCCTTCGCTCTTTCGCGGCGCTGGCGAACGTCGTGGACAGCGTGGGCACCAACCGCGTGGTGTTCAGCCTCGACCTCCAGCTTGGCACCCCGATCCTTCACCCGCTGATGCAGGACGCGGCCGGGCCCGCTCCGGACCCGCTGACGCTCGCGGCGCAGGCTGCGGACGCCGGCGTGGGGGCACTCCTGGTGCTGGATCTGGGGCGGGTGGGCACGGGCGTGGGCGCGGATCTCGGCCTGCTCGAAAATCTGCGCCGCCGGCATCCGGCCGCGCGGCTCCTCGCCGGCGGCGGGGTGCTCACGCGCAAGGACCTCGAGCGGATGGAGGACGCGGGCTGCGATGCCGCGTTGGTGGCGAGCGCGATCCATGCCGGCCGGATCACCGCGGAGGATGTCGCCGCGCTCCGCCATGTGGCGGCGGGGGCGGGTCAGTCGGGGACCAGCGACTCGCGATAGGTCGCGGACTGGCCGTAGTTCTCCTCGACTTCGAGCTCGAGGAGCGTGAGGTGGGTGTATCCTTCCTGCACGAGCTGGGCCCCGGCCGAGCGGCCCAGGTATTCCGCCAGCATTTCCGCCGTCGTGTTCGGGATCGGCAGCAGCGCGCAGTCCCGCTTCGGAAACACGTAGGTTGGCTCGCCGAAGTAATCCACCGCGAGAGAGCCCTCCGTTTCGCGAAACGCCAGCTTCGGGTTGCCGGTCGGCAGCAGAACCTTGTGGTCGATCTCGTCCACGAGCTTCCGTACGATCCGCTTGAGCACGCTGAAGTCCAGGACGAAGAGGCACTCCCCGTCCACCGCCCCCTCCACGGCCACGCCGACGCGGTAGTTGTGGCCGTGCAGCGACTCGCACTGATGGCCCCGGAACGTGATGAAATGCGCCGAGGCGAAGACCAGATAGTCCTTGCTGACCTCGACGCGGAACTTACTCTGCACGGGCATGCTCTCCGGATGGGTGCCAGCCATCCTCCAAGATAACCACGCAGATCGCCGCCGCCGTGAGATCGGCGCTGGTCCCGGGGTTCTGCGTGTTCCGCTCGTCGCGAAGCTCCGCGTCGAACGCGGCCAGCGCGTCCCGCCCTGGGCCGGTCCGGACCCCGCCCAACGCCCCTACCTCGCCCGCACGTCCGGAGATCACCTCGGCCGCCGGCAGGCCCAGCTTGCGGGCCACGTGACTGTCCGGGACGGCGGCCAGGATGCCAAGGTACGCCTCGACTACCGCGTCCGTCCAGGCGAGCCCGTCGGCCAGGGCCGCCCGGAGGGCGGGTGCACCGAGCTCGAAGGTGATCGCGAAGTCGGTGACGTACTCGCGGGCGACGCTGTCCCGGTCCGCGGCGAGCGCCATGGCCTCCCGGAGCGTGACAGTCGGGGACGCCGCGACGTCCTGGGCCCGGGCAGCGCCGAGCCCGCTCGGTGCCGCGAGACGGATCGCCTCGTACACCGAGGCGGCGTCGGCGACGGTCGTTTCGGCGAGCACCCGTCGCACCCGGTCGCGCAGCGGACTCCCGTCGTCCCGCCGCGCGGCCCGGCACAGCGGGCCGAGCAGCAGCATGATGCCGAGATTGGTGTTGCGGGGGGTGAGCCGGTGGGTGGCGGCGACCGCCGCCCGTACCGCGCCGCCGAGGGGCGTCTCTCCCGCGGCCGCCATGGCCGGCCCGATCGCCACGGCGCTCACCAGAAAGTCCTCGTACCGGGTATCGTGGAAGTGGCGGCCGGGCGAGACATTGCCCGGTTTCGGGGCGCTCACCTCCAGCAGGCACGCCAGCTGGGCCGCTGCACCGACCTCAGCTGGCGTCACGCCGGTCGCTCCGACCGCGCTGTTACTTCTGCTCGCCGATGAGCCCGAAGAGCCCGCCGGTCGCGAAGTTCTTGAGGTCGTCGCCCACCTTCTTGAACGCCGGGGTTGCCGTCCCCTTCTTGAGCGCCGCCATGGAGGGGAAGCACAGCTCCGCCTGGCGGTACTCGGCCGGCGGGCTGCCGTCGAGGTTGGACTCGAACTTCGTCAGGTCCGCCCGCACGAACCCGATCTCGGCCTGGCCGCTGCCCACGAGCGGCAGGTGCGTCGCCGAGTAGTAGCTCTCGAACGCGGCTGGGTCCTTGGGCTGATTGTAGATCACGGTCACGAGCGCGGGGCAGGCGGTCTCGCTCTTGTCGCCGGTTTCCACCGCCACCATCCCGAGAAACCCGCCGGTCGCGAAGTTCTTGAGGTCGTCGCCCACCTTCTTGAATCCGGGCGTCGCCATGCCCTTCTTGGCGTCGTCCAGCGAGTTGAAGTAGAGCTCC
>Ga0187823_10000235_pt1 | contig 13724 bp, 10 predicted proteins | sample NC_wetland_sal_i_12_FD_132968 | JGI IMG/M metagenome (GOLD analysis project Ga0187823, IMG submission 132968) | Wetland sediment microbial communities from Neuse River Estuary, North Carolina, USA - SourceSoil_3 | ecosystem: Environmental > Aquatic > Freshwater > Wetlands > Sediment | place...
CTGTACAGGTCCGTGACGCCGCCGTACACGCCGTCGCAGTACACGCTCGCGCGGCCTGCGTTGGCGAACTTCGCCGCGACCATCGCGATGTCGGTCCCCGTGAATTCCTTCTGGACGTAGGCACCCGCGTTCTGGGCTGCCATGTACTCGCCTTCGAACGCTTCGGGAAGCGTGTACCGACCCCAGTTGGCGGGCAGGGCGCCGAACGACTGATCGTCGCTCGCCGCCGGCGCGAGCACCCGTCCGTACGCCCAGGCGCTCACGTTTCCGGCCGCGTCGTAGGCACGAACCGCGTACATGTACGAGCTGCCGAACGACAGGAGCCGAGCGATCGAGGTCGCCCCCGCGGGGTCCCGTTCGTCCTTGCTCCACGTGCTGCCACGGTCGTATGAACGGAAGACTTCGTAGCCGACGACGCCGCGGTCATCGCTGGCCGACCATTCGATGACGACCGGCGCGCCCGTCGTGGTGATCTGCCCGTCCTGCTGCACGTGCTGGGTCACACTGCCCATCGTCGGTGCCGTCGTGTCGGATGCCGTGCCGGCGAAGCCCGTGACGGTGCTCGCATCCAAAACGTCGTGTTCGACCTCTTCCCACGACAGGTAGACGTAGCCTTTCAGCCCGAAGCCTTCGCCCCACGAGTTCTCCACCCAGAGGCCGGAGGGGCTGTAGCCAAGCGCCAACATCTCGTGGCTGCCCGTGACCTTGCTGGTCGGGTTGTAGCCATACACGTAGTGCGACGCGTTCAGGTAGTAGGAGCTGAACACTTCCCTTGTGTACATGCCGAAGGCCACCGGTTTGCCCTGGGCGAGCCTTTCCTTGATCGCGGCGACGCCCAGTGCGCCGACGCCCGAGTTGTTGGAGACGAACGTCTTCGAGCCCACGACCTTGTAGTTCGAGGCGTTCGCGCGCTCGGACGCCGTCGGGATGTGACGCCAGTTTTCGGTTTCACCGCTCCCGCCGAGATAGTGCGCCATCGTGTCATTGCCTTCGCGTTCGGCTACTGCGAACGCGTCGGCCGGGGTGCTGCCATAGGGGTTGCCGTAACGGTCGACGGATGCGTGCGGGATCTGCGCGTAGGTGAACATCGGGTTGAACGGTGCCCCCGCGCGGCCGTCGTGTCGCGAATACCACCCGAGCATCCCGTAGTCGATCGCCCACGTCACGCAGGAGCCGAGCGCGCCCTGGTTGCCGACGGGTACCGCATACGGCGTGAGGTTGACCGATTCGGGCAAACTTCCGGCCCCGACCGGGATTTCCGGTTCGATCGTCCGTTCGGGCAACGTCACGGCGAAGCCTTCGTGTTCGGCCGGCGTCGTCGACGACGTAGGTGAGGGCGAGGTCGCGACGGTGCTTGGCCCTGGAAGTGCGGGGCCAATCGACGCGGCGCGGGGAGCGGAGCCACCCGCCGCCGGGCGCACCGGCCGGCAGGTGACGCGCGCGCTCTTCTTCGAAACGCGGGCCGCGCCATAGCCGTGTGCGCAGACCGGCGACATCGCGCGACGATGTTTCGCGACGCAGATAAAGCCGGTCCGCTGGTCACCCGACAGCTTGTATCCGTGGGCCGCGCAGCGCGGCTTCGCGGAAGGGGTCTTCGTGGTCCCGGCTGCGAATACGGCCTGCGAGCCGAAGCCGCTCGCGAGAAGCAGTACTGCGAGAACTCCTGCCACGCCCGCCATCAGACGACCTGAGGAGCCTTTCCGTGAGATGAGCTGCTGCTTTGTAGCGTGCATTTGTTGCCTCCATGAGTGCGGTTTGGTTTGCATGCCGATACTCATCCGCGGCCGGTCTTCCGGGGAGGCACCCCAGGGGTGGTCGACGCCCACCCGACGAAAGCGGGGACACGCCGGAGCGCGGCCCGTTGCAGGTCCCGGTAGTTGCGCCCAGACCCGGGCTGGCTTTGCCCGATATCTGCCGTGTGCGTGCCGCCAGGCCAGTCGTGACGGTCAGCGGAGGGCGCCCACTGCACCCGCCGAGACCGGGCTCGCGTGCTCGCGCGCAACGCGGCCGGGGGCACTCAGAGCGGCGGTCCTATCCCGCGCTTGCCGCCGAGTAGGGAGACGAGGGGTTGGTACGACCACACCTTGGATGACTGGCGGTCGGGCGGACTGCGACCGGATGATCGCTGCGAAGCATCAACCACAAAACCAACGGGGGAAGACATGAGCAACGTACTGATCACATCGACGCGGGCTCTCACCGGCGCGCTGCGCCTGCTGGGGTCCCGCCGTCCGTCCGGCCCGAGCCGTCGTGTCGGCGTCGCAAAGTTGACAGCGGCTGCCGGCGTCGCAGCCATCGCGCTTGCGATGGCGGCGCCGTTGTCGGCGGATGCGACAACCTTCACCGAAAATCCGTTCTACTACTGCTTCGCAAGGAGCGCGGCCGTGCAGGTAGAACCGCTCAGGGTTCCTCCGGATGGGTATTTCACAACCTGGGGTGCGGCTCTCTACAGGTGGAACGGGGCTAGCTGGGGTGTGTACCAGGAAAGGCTCGGCGGGAGCTTCTTCGACGGGGGGAACACCACGAGCCTCAACTACAACGGCTCCAACACGGTCACCATCGGGGGATCGAATCTCAACTACTCCCTCCCGACTAGCATCCCCTTCGGGGGCCTACCGCACGGCTATTACGCAGTCGTGGTGAAGGCGCAGTCCACCGACGGCCGTCCCCTGCGGGAAGTATGGGCGAACCCGCTCGAGAAGTACTTCGAACCGTACCCGACGTCGTTGGGCGCGTCCTACTGCAGGATCTAAGGACCCCAACATCCCTGAAGCCGGAGAGGGTCTCTGCGCATGCAGAGACCCTCCTTCGTTCGAATAATCCGAGTGACCGCGCCTACTAGCTCGCGGCCGGCGTCTCGCCGCCCGGCGCATCGCGCCACGTCACCTCGTAATGCTCGATGGGCTCGCTGAAGCCCTTCATCTCGACCACGCGGCGATCGGCGAAGCGGATCTCCTTGCCGCGGCAGAGGTCGTAGACGCCTGAGGACACCACGATGCAGTCCGGCTCGGCACACTGGCACAGGCGAGCCGCCTGCTGCACCGCGGCGCCAAAGAGGTCGTCGTTCTCGGTGACGGGTTCGCCCGCGGCAACGCCGATGCGCACGCGCACGCGCCTCTCGCGGGAACCCTCGCCCTCGTGGAGGGAGCGCTGGATCTGTGTCGCCGCGCCGATCGAGCGTGAGGCCGAGTCGAACGCCGCCATGATCCCATCGCCGGTGTGCTTGACCTCCCGGCCGCCGAACCGCTGCAGCGCATACCGCACCGCGGAGTCGTGTTCGCGGAGCAGGTTCATCGCCACGAGATCCCCGAGTTCCTGCGTGAGCCGGGTCGAGTCGACGATGTCGGTGAAGAGGATCGCGCGGAAGGCGCTCTCGACATACGGCTCGCCGGGCGGATGCGTGTTCAGCCGGCCGAAGAACCCGCGAACGGCCGTCTCATCCACCTCGATGACCTGCGAGGGCATGAGTCCGTGAGCCTCGCGATGGGCCGCTTCGACGCTCTCCCGATCCGGCCCCTCGACGAGGCAGAAGCCGAGGCCGTCGTGGTCCTCGAACCAGTACGTGATGAAGCGCACCCCGAACTCGTCCTGCACGCCCAGGTCCTGCACGTGCGCGGCGGCGATCTCGGCGGCTGTCGCGCCGGGGATGTCATGGCGATCTAGGAACAGCCCCATCGCCGCGAACCATACCTCCCGAGTTCGTCCGCGTCAGGCGTCTCGGAGCAGCCGCTCACCCCAGCCGGCCGCGAACAGCGACGGTCCGCCGCCGGTGTGCCAGAAGACGACCGGACCCTCGATGCGGCCGGCGCGAGCGTCCGCGATCAGTCCCGCCATGCCCTTGGCGCTGTAGACGGGGTCGAGGACGACGCCCTCGGTCTCCGCGAGCAGACGGATCGCCTCGATCCCCGCGTCCGTGAACGTCCCGTAACCGTCGCCGAGCTGGGACAGGTCGAGGTGGGCCTCGTCGTCGGTCAGGGCCACATCGGCGCCGAGCAGTGCGCCGGCCTCGTTCGCGAGCCACGCGACCAGGCCGGAGGCGTCCGGGACTATCTGCCCGACGTCGAAGCCCACGGGCGGTGGGCCGTGGGGGGCCAGCGCATGGCCGAGCATGAGCCCCGCGTGCGTGCCTCCGGATGTGGACGCGTGGTAGATCGCCCGGGCCTGGAGGCCCGCGGACTCCAGCTGGCCGAGCAGCTCGGCATACGCTGCCGCGAATCCGAGGGCCCCAACCGGCGAGGAGCCACCGGCGGGGAGCGCGTACGCGTTCTCGCGCTCCTGCGCCGCGGCCTCCACGGCGGCGGCGAGCTGCGCCCAGTCCTCCGTGTCCGCGTAGATCACCTCCGCGCCGAACAGCGCATCGAGGAGCAGGTTCCCGGTCGGCGGTCCGGTGGAGGCCGCGCCGCCCATCACGAGCACGGCGTGCAGTCCCAGCCGTGCGGCCGCCGACGCGGTCGCGCGGGCGTGATTGGACTGCGGCGCTCCGAGCGTGACCACCGTGTCGGCGCCGCCGGCGACAGCCTCGCCGAGCGTGAACTCCAGCTTGCGGACCTTGTTTCCGACGAGGCCCAGCGAGCCGACGTCGTCGCGCTTGAGCCAGACGTCGACGCCCAGCTCTCGGCTCAGTCGAGGCGCGCGTTCCAGCGGGGTCGGCAGCGTGGTCAGCCTGGCGCGCGGGCGGGCGCCGAGCGCAGCGAACGGATCGGGCATCGCGCGATCATCGCAGCGGCTTGGCGGAACGGCGTCGCCGCGCGCTCGCGACGACGTGAGGGTCAGGCCGCTGGGGCGAGCCCCTCTGGGGGGATGGCTTTGGCGATCCGGTTCAGCTGGCGGCCGGCCCAGAGGTAGATCACACCGCGGATCACGAAGACGATCCCGAGGATGATGCAGATGGTCTTCACGCTCGGCCCCGGCCAGGCGAGGATCACGATCCCGGCGATCAGGTCGATCGCTGCTACGACCAGCGAGCCTGCGCGCTCCGCCCGCCCGGCGCCGAAGGCGATCACCAGGCGCGCGATGCCGGCCACGACGAGCCAGATGCCGACGATCAGCACGAACAGTTCGATCGTCTCGTTCGGTTTCTTGATCAGGATCAGGCCGGCGATCGCGGCGAGCACGCCGACGACCCCGAACAGGCCGCGGCTCTCGACGCGGCCCACGATCGCGGCGACGAGCGCGATCAGACCGTCCACGAGCAGGAAGATGCCGATGACCTTCGTGATCACCTTGAGCGTTTCGTCAGGGTCGATCACCAGGAAGATCCCCAGCGCGAGGGTCAGGAGTCCCAGGAACAGCAGCGCGTAGGAGATCCAACGAATCTGGTCGGCTTCGGTCACGACGAGGGGTTAAGTTCGCGCTCGGGTCGCCGACTCCTTGCGGGCGGCTCGCAAGTCCCCGCCCGAGGGCTCCACCCGGCGCACACAATCCCGAGGGCATTCCCGACGAGCCGGGCCGCGTCGTCGCCTGGAGGACGAACCCGCGCTCAGCGAACGACGACGAACCCGAGCGTCACCGGAGCCGAGCGACCAGCGGCGTCGGTCGCGGTGAGGATCGCCCTGTACGAACCTGCGGCCAGCGCGCGATGACCGATCCGTCCGCTGAATGCAACGCTGTCGGTCCCCTGAGGCTCGGAGGAGCGGGTGAGCGTTCCGAGACGCAGCGTGCGAGTGCAGCGCCTGGCGTGGGTCCGCCTGAGCCCGGGCGTCGGGGCGATGCAGGTGTGACGGTGGCGCAGCCCCGGCGCCGTCGTGGTGATCGTGATCTGCAGCCTGGCTGCCGCCGAGAGCGAGAAGCGAATGGTCGTGCCCGATGGGACCTTCTTGGCCGAGATCGCCGTCGTCCGGCTGGCCACGCGGAAACGCCGGTTCGTGAGCTTTGCGTGCGAGATCGCCGGTGGCGGAGCGGGGGTTGCGGCGGCGGGGGTGACCCCTCCCGCCCCCGCGGGCGCGATCGTGATCGTCGCGGACGTGCTTGTCGGATTGCCGAGCACATCGGCCGCGCTGAGTGAGACCTGGTACTGGCCCGGCGCGGCGTAGGCGTGCGAGACGCTGACACCACTCGCAGAGGTGCCGTCGCCGAAGCCCCAGCCGGTGGATCCGATCGCCGACCACACGTCGAACGGGGATGCGGAGAACGACAGCGCCTGTCCGGCGACGCCGGATGTCGGGATCGAGATGCCGCGCAGCAGCGGCCCGGCGGCGTCGTAGCCCGCGCCCCGAACCATCCGCTTGGGAGTGTCGAAGCGGTCCCAGACCGCGACGGCGTTCCCCTGCTAGTCAATGGCGGTTCTGGTTTCCAAACCTTCCTCGCCTTCTTCTGAGAGCTTCACCGGTTCCCCCCAGGCCGCGCTCGTCGCAGGCCGCACGGCTCCCTGGACGATCGATTCGTGCTCCCACACCGCCACGATGTCCCCCTGGGGGTCGATCGACGCCGGCGACCTGGCAGCGCTCTGTCCTTTGGCGGAGATGCTGACCGGTTCCTGCCACGCTCCGCTCCCCGCCGGTCGCACGGCCGCCTGGATGATCGATTCGACTCCCCCGCCGATGACGTGCGCCCATGTCGCCACCGCTACGCCTTCCTGGTTCATCGCGAGCTGCGGTTCGAACGTTTCGGCTCCGGCGGCCGACACACGCACCGGTTCCTGCCAGATCCCACTCCCGGCCGGACGGACAGCGCTCTGCACGACTTTGGTCGTGCCGTTGTAGTGGTCCCAGATCGCCACGGCATTGCCGTGGACGTCCATCGCCACACGAGGCGCGCTTGATTCCTGGCCTTTCGCCGCGAGGGAGAGCTCGGTCGGTTCGCCCCACACGCCGGTCGCGGCGGGCCGATATGAGCCCATCACGACAGGGATTTCTCCCACGAATTCGACCCAGACCGCGAGCGCATCGCCCTCCGGGTCGATCGCGACCGCCTGTTCGTTGCCTTCCCCCAATTTGACCGGTTTCTGCCACGCGCCGGCCGCGGTTGGTCGCACGGAGACGAGGACGGCGGATTCTGCGCCTTTGAAGCGTTCCCAGATCGCCGCGGCGGAACCCGCTTCGTCCACCGCCAGACTCGGCGTGCGCGACGAACCTCCGGCGATCAACGGTGTGGGTTTCCCCCACGCGCCTGCCCCGGCGGGACGCACCGAGCTCTGGATCACTTCTTCTTCTTCTTCGCCGCCCCCTGCCCAGATCGCGGTCGCGTCGCCGGCGGCGTCGAAAGCTATCTGCGGGAGGAAGGAGTTGACACCTTCTGCGGAGAGGTTCACTGGTTCCTCCCACGCGCTGCTCCCGGCCGGGCGAAGCGAGCTCTGCACGATCAGGTGTTTCCCGTTGGAGCGATACCACGCCGCGATCGCGTCCCCTTGTGGATCCATTGCAACCGTCGGGGCTTCCGCGTTGCGGCCGGCGACGGACAGATCGTTGGCGGGGAGCCAGCTGGGCGTGGCCTTCGCCGGCGCCGGCGCGAGCGTCATCGCAGTGACGGCGAGCGCTGCCGCGAGGAGTACGAATGGACGCCTCCCGGCAGAGTGCAACCGCGCGGTCATCGGCTCGCAATCATCGACGATCTCGTCCCACTTTGGCACGCCCCTGGACGAATGAAAGCGGCCCTGGCAGCAGGCGGCTCATGCCCCGCCCGGCGCCGACGCCGCGCGCGTAGCCTTCCTGGCACATGAGGAGCGAGATCACTTGAGCCGCTTGCCGCGCGAAGGTCCGGGCGACCCGCCGGCTGAGCAGCGAGGGCTGAACTCGATGCCCGCCTCCCGTCGGCGCGAGGCCGTCGCCCGGCTCCGGTCGTTCGTGCGTTTCGTCGAACAAGAAGAAGAACAGATGGTTCGGCAGGTCGTCGAGCTGAGCCGCTCGCGTCGGCTCTTCGCGCCGCTCGCATATACGGTCGGTGCGTTTGCGATGCTCCTGGGAGGCCTGCGCAGGCTGCTCGGCGACCGGTGGTTGATCGCGATCGAGCTGCTGCCGGCGATCCTGCTGTGGTTGACGATGTACGACCTGCGCCAGCAGGCGTTCCACGGCAGGTCCTTCCACGGCGCCCACGAGGCGCGGCTGGTGCCGGTCGCCGCGCTGATCACGATGGTGACGATGGCGGCGGTGTTCCTGAACGTGGTGTTCGCGTTCGCTGTCGCCGAGCGGGTGCAGCCCACGGTCGGCGAAGCCCTGCATGCAGCGCGGGTCCACATCCGTGCGATCGCGCTCCTCGGCGGCCTCGCCGGGGCGCTGCTGGCAGCGGCCGTCACGGTGGGAGCCGGACTTGCGCACCCCCAGTTCGTGCTCCTGCTGGGCATCGCCGTCGGGCTGCTCATGATCGTCAACCTCTCGCTCCCTGCACGGCTCCTGCGACTGCAGCAGCACCGCTCGCGCCGGGACCGCGCCGCCGCAAGTGCGATCGGCGCCCTGCTGTCGACGGTGGTGACCGCGCCGTTCTACGTGCTCAGCCGCTTGGGCCTGCTGATGGTCGGCTCGACCGTGCTCGCGGTGCCCGGTTACGCGCTGCTCACGGCGGGGGTCCTGCTCCAGGCGGGCGGGGTCGGCGCGGTGCGCGCGATCCGCATGAGCGGAGCGCTCCTGGGAATGCCGGAGCACGCCTGACAGGCGCGGGCACGCCGACCGTCGAGGGCGTCGGCTGCATGAGCTCAACCAGGTGCGAAGCGGTCATCAGGGCGGGAGCCCGCAGATAGGGGGCGTGGCCGCCCGGGGGGTGCGGCCACGCCCGTCCAGCGCGCCACCGGTATTCCGGGGTGTGCTCCGCGCTGTCCCCGGACGGCGGCAGAGGGGATCGCCCACCGTCCAAGATCGAAGGGCTGTGCCATCTGCGCTGTCGAGCTGATGGAACCCTTGGAAACATTTGGTGCTTCAACCGAGATACAGCGCCGGAGCCGGCTCGGCTGGGTCGAGGTCGAAAATCGACAGGCAGGTGGACGCTCCGGTCAGTGCAAACACCCGGTCGACGTGGGCCGGGCCACGCGCGAGCATCAACGCCTGTCCGTCACGCCGAGCCTCACGGGCTGCCGCGAGGATCACATGAACGCCGGGGCTGGCGATGAACGTCAGCTCGCGCAGGTCGAGTACGACCAGACGCGCGCCCTGGCGGGCCTCGCGTAGAGTCGCCTCGAATTGCGGCAGCGCCACGGTGCCCAGCTCGCCGTCGACGTGGATCCACGCCGCGCCGCCGTGTCCCGCCCTCCAGGAGCAGGCGAACGGAGGCGACTGCGCATTGGAGCCTGCTCCGGTTACGGGACCTGCGGCTTCGGGCACCTGGCCTCCTCAGGGGTCGCGTTGGCAGACGCCGGAAGTCAGGTTCTGATGCCCGTCCCGTCGGGGGGACCGACCGCAGTAGTGCCCTCGTTCCGAGAGCCTAGCGCCGATCGCGCCTACGTGCTCGCGGCGCCTTGAGCAGGCCGCTTCTGCCCATGCCCGCTGGAGTCGAACCTGGATCTACCGCTTAGGAGGCGGTCGTCTTATCCATTGGACGACGAGGCGCGCGCGGGGCGCCCGGCCAGGCTAGCTGCCGCCTAAGCGAGACGCTCGGCGTGCGGCCCCGTCGCCGCTAGATGATCCGGAAGCTCGCGCTCATGGCCGCCGAGCTCTGTCCGGCGACGTTGCGCGCGACCAGGCGCAGCACGTAGCTCCCGCGGTGGAGCTTCGCCCCATGGATGCGACCGGTGAAGCGAAGGCGGTTGGCACCTGCCATGTCGGTATGCGTGAACGTACCTACGGGGGCGAGCAGCCGACAGCGCTTGGATCCCCGTTTGAGGTGCTTCGGTGCGGCCCCGCACCGGCCGCCGCGGCGGACGCCGGACACAGGGCGCAGAACAGTGAACGTCGCCGTGGCGACCTGCGAGTCGCGGTAGGAGACGACGGCGCCGGCCTTCGCCCGTCTGGCCGCGATCGCGCTGGCGCCGTGGGCTGCTGCATGGAACGCGGCCGGGCTCACGACAAGACCCGACACCGTGGGCGGAGTCGGAGCGGCGGGGCCGAGGATCGGGAGCGGCGATCCGCCGGCGCCTCCCGGTCCCGACCCCGAGCCGGGCACCGCGCCCACGAATCCCTGGCCTACGGAGTCGACGGCGACGCACAGCGTGGTCGTCGGGCAAGCGATTGCGTCCGGGAAGTCAGCGTTGGGGAGCGACGTGAGCGCGAACGACGCCGGCCCGATCGGATCGAACGTGACGATGCGTCCGAGGGAGTCCGAGGCGGTGCACTGCGTGGACGAGGGGCACGCGACCGCCCACAGTGGGGCGGTATCGACCGCCACGGGCGCCGAAGAGGTGGCGGTCGTCGGATCGAACGTCACCTGGCGCCCTGCGTTGTCCACCGCCGTGCACTGCCGTTCGGCCGGACAGGCCACGGCGCGCAGCAAGTGCCCTGCGTCGATTGCGAACGCCGGGACGATGCCCGGCGTCGTCGGGTCGAACGTCACGCGTTCCCCGCCGCCGTCCACCGCGGTGCAGAGGTGCAGGGCGGGGCAGGCCACGCCGTCGAGCTGGGAGCTGTCGACTTCGATCGGAGTAGGTGCTCCGGGAGCGGCAGGGTCGAAGGTCCTCTCGTGGCCGGTGTCGTCGACGGCGACGCACACGCTGACCGAGGCACACGCGACCGCGGGCAAGATGTGTCCCGAATCGACCACAGATGTGCTCGCGGCGCCCGGTGTCGCGGGCGCGAAGGTGATCACACCCCCCACCCCCGTGACGGCGGCGCAGAGGTTCACCGAGGGGCAGGCGAGCCCGGTGAGCACCCCGGTCCCGACCGTTTCCGGGCTGGGTGTGCCCGGAGCGCCGGGGTTGAACGTGATCTCCGCCCCCGAGCTGCCGCCCACGGCGCACGACGTGGTGGAAGGACAGGCGACCGACGCGAGAGCGTTCGTCGTGGCGATCGGAACGACCGGCGGGGCGCCCGGCGATTTCGGTTCGAACGTGATCTCGTGTCCGAGCTGGTCCGCGGTCGTGCACTGGCCTTTGGCCGGACACGCGATCGCCCTGAGGCCGAAGGTGTCAATTTTCACCGGGGCTGAGGCTTCGAACGCCAGCGAGTTGAACGTGACCTCCCTCCCCGATTCGTCCACGGCCGTGCACTGGGTCGCTTCCGGGCAGGCGAGGCTTCTCAACGATGCCGTCCCGTCGATCGTGGAGCTGGCAGACCCCGGGAGATCGAACGGGTCGAAGAACACCTGTTTGCCGGCGCTGTCGACGGCTGTGCAATCGACGATCGTCGTGCACGCGACCGCATTCAGCGCCACGCCTTTGTCGATCGTGCCGGATGTAGGGCTGCCGGGGGAGGTCGGATTGAACGTGACCTCGCGGCCTTCGCCATCGACCGTCGTGCACTGACTGGCCGAGGGGCAGGCCACGCTGCGGAGCGTGGCCGAACCGTCGATCGAGACTGGGGTCGGGCTGCCCGGAGCGACAGGATCGAACGTCACCTCCTTGCCGGTCGAGTCGACGGCCGTGCACTGGCTGACGCTCGGGCATGCGATCGCGCTCGCCCCCGTCCCATCGATCGTCAGCGGGGTCGGGCTACCGGGTGCTGTCGGATCGAACGTGACCTCCTGACCGGAGCCGTCGGTGGCCACGCACTCGTGCGCACCCGGGCAGGCGAGTGCGTCGAGACCGGCGCCGCTGTCGATCGTGCTGGGGCTGGGCGCGCCCGGGGCGGGCGGGGAGAACGTCACCTGCTGCCCGAGCCCGTCGACCGCCGTGCACTGCGTCGCGGTGGGACACGCGACGGCCTCGATCCCCCCGCCGGTTCCACCGGTGCGGTCGAGCGCGATCGGACCCGACCAGGTCAGCGATTCGACGGCCTGGGCGGGCGCCGTCGGCAACGTGGCGACCGCGACCAGCGTCAAGAGCCATCGACACCTTTTCGCGATGGCAGCCGTCCGCGGTGGCCTCCCGGTCACGCCCGCCGATGTGCCGCCTCGTTCCACACCCGCCTCCCCGCAGCTGAGTTGCCGGTGATGCTATCCGGCACGACGGCGATTTGGAAACCGTCGCGACGGTCGCGCAACGAGCCACCCCGGCCGGGTGACGGGCGAGCCGCCGACCGCTCGCCGGCGCGTGTGCAACCGGCCCTGCAGTCGCTCAAGGCCACTGACAGGACGCCGATTACGGAGCGCGATGCGTCGCATCCGCCTCCTGCTGCTGCCCATCGCCCTTGCGGCGCCGCTGCTGGTGGCGGCGCGGGCCGAAGCCAAGCGCCATTCCCACCCCTGCGCGCATCACGCCCGCGCCTGCCGCCCGTCCTCCACGCGAACGCCGAGACGCCATGCTGCGGGCAGTGCGGCGCCGGGCGTCGCGAGCCCGCCGCAGGCCGCCATACCCGTCGCCACGCGCTCATCCCGGCCGGCGCCGGCGCCACCTGGGACGCCTCCCGCCCCTGGCGAAGAAGGACCCACCCAGCTAACGCCTGCCGATTGCGAAGAACCGGCGCTGCTCGCCCGACTCGGTCCTGAGGCGAGCGCCGCATGCGAACAGGTCCGGGAAGACGGCGAACCGGTCTACCTGGGCGATTGGGAAGAAACGACCGACGCCTCGGGCTGACACCGGTGTGTACGCCGGGGATGGCAGAGCACGTGGCACAAGCCGCGGGCGGAGCTCAGCGCACGGCCTTGTAGATCAGCAGCAGGTTCACCGGCGTGCCCGCGGGGCCCGCTGTCGAACCCGCCGCGGCCGACTGGCCGGCCACCACGAGGGTCCAGCGCCTGTGCGCCCCCGCCGGCCTGCGGGGAGCGTGCTTGGGCTTCTTGAGCCTGCCGGTGGCACAGAGAGCACCCGCGAGCAGTTTGCGGGCGCTTGCGAGCGTCTTGCCTTTGAGGCTCGGCACGATGCACCTGGCCGATGCCGCGGCGCCGCCCGGGCCCGCCCCGCCCGCGGCGCCGCCGGTGCTTCCGCCGGCGGCACCGCTTCCGCCGGCCGCGGGGCCGCCACCGGTCACGGCTTCCGCTTCCCGTTCGCGCGCTTCCCGTTCGCGCGCTTCCCGTTCCCGCTGTTCGCGTTCTTCCCGTTCCCGCTGTTCGCGGTTCGGCACTTCGACCTTCTGCGCCGCTCCCTTGCTGGTTCCGTCACTTGCCATCACAGTGAGCGCCACCTGGTAGGTGCCCGGGTGCGAGTACGTGTGGCTGATGGTGGGGCTGGCGGTCTCCACGGTGTAGGGCGGTTCGCTGGAGGAGCCGACGGTGTTGCCGCCTTCGAACTGCCACACATACTCGCTCGCGCCGCTCGAGGCGCTGGCGTCGAACTGCGCGGTGGTGCCGGCGGCGGAGGTGAGGCGGAAGCTCGCGTTGACCGGCGTGCCGGACGAGCTCAGCCCGTAGCGGCACCTATGACCGATATTGCTCCACTCCGGCTGCAGGAAGTAGTGCGAGCCCGCGACGGTCGTCGTCCAGCCCTCGTATTCGAGGATTCCCACTTCTTCGAGCGCGATTGAGCCTTCTTCTTCGTACTGCTTGTAGGCGCACTTGTCGCCGATCTCGCCGACTTCGTTGACCGTCCAATCCGTCCACGATTCGTTGGGGATCGGATCGGTGATGCTCTCGTTGTGCTCGTGCGAGATGACCGACAGGAGATCCGCGGCAGGGTTGCCCGACGGCCCCGCCTTGCAGAAGAGTTCGAACAGCGTGCAGTATTCGGTGAGGGTGCCGCAGCCTTCTTCGGCATCCGGTATGTCGGCGTAGAGGAAGTGCGGCAGCGCGGCGCTGGCGCTGTGGTAACCGCAGAAGGCCTGATTGCCCGACGC
>Ga0187823_10000236_pt1 | contig 13636 bp, 11 predicted proteins | sample NC_wetland_sal_i_12_FD_132968 | JGI IMG/M metagenome (GOLD analysis project Ga0187823, IMG submission 132968) | Wetland sediment microbial communities from Neuse River Estuary, North Carolina, USA - SourceSoil_3 | ecosystem: Environmental > Aquatic > Freshwater > Wetlands > Sediment | place...
CTGCGGCACGGTGGACTTCGTCACCCCATACGCGCATTCGCCGGCATCCGTAGTACTCGCTCAACAGCCGAAGCCTCTTCAACCGCGGTATCTGTGGCCGTGGATTGTGCTGGCACCGGAAAACCAAAGAGCGTGTCTACAGAGGAGTTGACAGGCGAAGTGCGCAGGCCGCTCGTCGCTTCGCGCATCAAACTCACGCGATCGCGGACGTTAAACTTCGCCAGAAGGGCCGAAACGTGATACTTGACCGTGCGCTCGGAAACATTCAGCCGGGCGCCGATCTCTTTATTGGAAAGATTTCGAAGTACGCACTCGAGCACTTCGCGCTCGCGCGGGCTCAAGCGGACTTCCGAGCCAATGGCTCGTCCAGCATCCAACAACTCTTGTGCACGCCGCCCCACAGAATCGAGCAGGCTTGCACGAGGCACAACGAGGACCGTGTAATCAGACGGGGTTTGGCCGCGAACCAAACAGTGCATGGCGAGAAGGCTGGCCGCTCTTTCGAGCGGCATAGTACCTTCAGGGGCTGCCTCTATTTCGAATCGCGCGGCTCCGGATGCTCGATCGCAAAAAACGTAAGCGCCGGGCTGCAGCGAATGTACTTTTGCGGGAATAGGACTTAGTACCGGATTGGTCCGTGTCTTATTCAGAACGACCTCACGTTGTCCAAATCCTTAAAGCTGCGGATTCCTGGACCCTTGGGATTTACTGTGACTGGGCTTATTTCTTAACGAGGACCGCGCCGGGGCAAAGTCGAATCTGCTGGTCTCACCTGAGGAAGCCCTAGCGCTTGCCGCAACCTCGTACTGTCTTCATAGCAAGGAGCATTCCACTTCTACGGCTTTTCCTGTACTGAGTAATCAATAGTTTGCCGGAAACCCGAAGGCTCATGAGCAGCTCTGGAGTGAATTGTTTTCACCCAGAGTGCAGAATTTGCCGGTCCATTAGCGATAAAACAGTACTAAAACGAGTCTAAAGCGGGTTTAACGGGCAATAATCCGGGTCCGAATAGGCGAGACCAGCTCGTAACGAATACCCCGCCAGGTGATTTTCCGGGTGAAAATCGCCGCCAGCGAATTATAGAGGTAAACAAACGGTACGATGGGGGCGAGCAATACCCACACCCACCCTTCATTAAGCAATTGTTCTCGCAAGTCTGGAAGCAAGTCCAACACTGCCACGAGCCGCAGAACACCCCGTACCGAGGCGAAAATGGGAGGAATCAGCGCCAGCACAAGAAATTGCATGCTGGGCATTCCGATCATGGAGCCTACGATCCAGGAGCCGATCCCCAGCAGAATGGTTGCGCAGTAGAATAAATGGCCGGCCAGAGCTGTAAACCACAGCTTTGGCGCGTAGATGCGTGTAATGACGAGCTGCCGGTTTGTAAACTCAAGAAAACTCTTGAGGGTGAAGTTACAGGGCGAAGGAACGAGACATTCAGGAGCGAAAGCGATCGGCAGACCCTTATTTTGAAGCGCTCGCGTAAGCACGTAGTCATCGCTCGCGGCCCCGCGCCATGAATCCAGAATGCGAAGCTCATCGAAACGCTGGCGATTGATAGCTGTGCCCCCGCCCCAGCAAAAGTTACGCTTGCCTTCCCCTAGATAGGTGGCGGCAGAGCCATTCCACGCAGCTGCTAAGGCACTCCAAAAACCATGGCGCTTAGGAAAGAGCCATCTGAAGGTAGTCACCGCCCCGATGTTACTGTCTGCGAGTGAGGCCACCAGCCGGCCTAGCCAGCGGCGTGACGGACGGCCATCGGAATCCGCAAACACGAGCACATCGAACTGATCCCCCATCTGGCCAATGGCCGCGGTGAGATTGTGGACCTTATCGCTGCAGTCCAATGCACGCCCGGCACGAATTAGGTGTGCGGGCCGCTTGCTTGCGGCGACAACACGCTCGAGCACGCGAAAAGCAGGGTCTTCTGCCGTGGCAATGGCGAAGAAAACTTCATATTGCGGATAGTCAAACTGAGTTAGTGCGAGGAGGTTTGCTTCCAGATCTTCTTCCATCCCCTTTACGGGACAGATCAGGGCTACGCGAGGTGCATAGAGGCCAGGTCCTGCGATCGCCCGGCGCCGCGCCATTTTTAGCCAGTCGAGCCCCTGCCAGAGGCTGTAGAAGCCCTGCAGGATTTGCTCCAGCACTAGGAAATAGAAAATTGTGAACACTGAGCCGAGGATAACAAAAGGCGCCGCGCTCAGTGCGCGCTACTTTGGCTTGTGTCGCGCGATGAGAAACCCGATAACGTGCGCATCGGCTTTGGTGGTCTTAGCTCCAAAGCTCTGCACGCGAATTCGAGAGATTCTAGAAGATCGCGTGGTCGCTCGTTCCAAGTTCCTCAACGGCCGCGGCGAGGGCTACGGGTGCTCTTTGCAGACTTTCGAGGCGGCCGAAGTTCGTTATTTCTGTCGCCGACTGCGCGTCCCTGGCCGCGAGTGGAAGCGCTTCGACTCTTGGAGCCCACAGAAAGCCTCCGCCGAGGAGGCATGCGCCCAAGCTGTCCGAAAATACGCGTCCCTAGACGCAGAAGATCAGACTGGAATTGCTTTGCGGCGCGCCGAGCCTGCTCCATCATCGCGGAATCGAGCAGAATCGCGCAGCGATCGGGGAAGGGGCTCTCATCTGCGGCCGCTCTGCGCGGCTTTAACGGTATTGGATTCCGTTCGCGCCATTTAATGTAGGTTTCGAGGTCTCGGCGGAAGGCCTCGGCCTCCGTTTCGGCTTCGGCCAGAGGCCATTCCAAAGAGCGGCCCAGCGCTTCGAGAAACTCCCTGTAGAAAAGGTCGCATAGCGCCAGCTCTTCAGAACGTGGGTTGCGCGAAAATCCGAAAGCTTGCGGCAAAAGCCTGCGTACCTCCGCCGCAATGAGCAGCAGTGCTTCCCGGCTGATGGTGGATTCCATCTCCCGAAGCCGCTGCACATTCGCCACAACTTTGCGCCGGTCGTGCCGCTCGGCATAGCGGCGGACAAATTCCAGAGCCATGGCGTCACGAGCGATGACGCTTACGAGACGATGTGCAAGCTCGCCTGCATGCGTAAGGAAGAGTTTTCGGCCCGCCGGCATGGCGCGCTCAACGTGAGGCATAAGAGGCGCTCAGCGCAAGTAAAATCTGCAAAGAAAAAGGGCCTGGCCGACTATCGGCCAAGCCCTTGTTTAGTTTGCGGATTACCGCGCTGCTTAGTGTACGGCTGGAGAAGTTGGCGAAGGCCCCTGAGGCGGCCTGGCTACGTCCAGCGAGAAGCCCGCGATGGCCGGGCCAAGCGCCAGATCAAGCGCTTGTTCGGCCGTGCGGACGTAGTGGATCTGGATGCCCTCGAGTCCTTCCGGGAAGTCCTCGGCAACATTCAGCTCGTTTTCCGCCGGCAAGATCACCTCGCGGATGCCGGCGCGCTTTGCGCCCAGCACCTTCTCCTTGATCCCGCCTACGGGCAGCACGAATCCGGAGAGCGATATCTCGCCCGTCATCGCGACCCGTGGCCGCACCGGACGTCCGCTCAGCAAGCTCACCAGGGCCGTAACCATGGCGATTCCCGCTGAAGGGCCATCCTTCGGCACGGCGCCTGACGGTACGTGGATGTGGATGTCCTGCTTCCGGAAGAAGTCCGAATCGATGCCGTAACGCTCCGAGTTGGCACGAACCCAAGAGAGCGCCGCAGTCATGGACTCCTGCATAACCTCGCCCAGATGCCCGGTCATGGTGAACTGCTTGCCGCCGCGCATGCGAGTCGCCTCGATGAACACGATGTCGCCGCCGGCAGGCGTCCACACCAGGCCCACGGAGACGCCCGGCTGCTTTACGCGATCCTCAACTTCGCGTTCGGCGCGGAAGCGCGGAACGCCGAGAGTTTCGCGAACCACCGCAGGCGTCACCACCATCATGTCGGTCTTACCCTCCGCAAGACGGCGGGCCTGCTTTCTGGTGATCGTGGCAATTTCTCGTTCCAGATTGCGGACGCCGGCCTCACGCGTGTAGCTGTGTATCACCTCGCGCAAGCCGTCGTCGGTGAACTCGATCTGCTCCCCAACCTTCAAGCCGTGTTCCGTCGCCTGCTTGGGGATCAGGTATTTGTTCGCAATGTGGACCTTTTCGACCTCGGTGTAGCCCGCGAGTTCGATGATCTCCATGCGGTCTCGCAACGGCTCTGGAATCGGATCGATCCAGTTCGCCGTAGCGATGAACAGGACCTTTGAGAGATCAAAGGGCACGTCGAGATAGTGGTCGCGGAACGCCGAATTCTGTTCGGGATCCAGGACCTCCATCAGCGCTGAGGACGGGTCGCCTCGGAAGTCGCGGCCCAGCTTATCGACCTCGTCGAGCATGAAAACCGGGTCATTGACTTCCGCACGGCGCAGTCCCTGGATGATCTGCCCAGGCAAAGCGCCGATATAGGTGCGCCGATGACCGCGGATTTCCGCTTCGTCGTGCATGCCGCCGAGCGAGATGCGCACGAACTTGCGTCCGAGCGCTCGCGCGATGGACTTGCCCAGCGAAGTTTTACCCACGCCTGGTGGCCCAAGGAAGCACAGGATCGGGCCTTTCATGCCCGGCTGGAGCTTCTTGACGGCCAGGTAGTCGAGGATGCGCTGTTTCACCTTCTCGAGGTCATAGTGATCCTCGTCGAGGATCTTCTGCCCATTGGCGATATCGATTTCAGGCGCTCCCGAAGATTTTGTCCACGGAAGAGCCGTCATCCATTCGAGATAGGTGCGCGCAACCATGTACTCGGCTGAAGCCGGAGTCATCTTCTGCAAGCGCTTCAGTTCACGCTCACACTCTTTGCGCGCCTCTGCAGGCATGCCAGACTCATCCAGCTTGGCACGGAGTTCGTCGATTTCCGCCTGGGAATCATCGGACTCGCCCAGCTCCTTCTGAATTGCCTTCATTTGCTCACGGAGCAGATACTCGCGCTGGCTCTGGCTTACTTGCTCCTGCACCTGCTCCTGGATCTTGTTGCGCAGATCCAGGACTTCGATCTCCTTGGATAGTTCGCGGACGAGCGTTTCGAGCCTTCTGCGGACGTCTGCTGTTTCCAGGAGTTCCTGGCGCAGGAGTGTAGTCAGCGAAGGCAGATTCGCCGCAATAAAATCGGCCAGCCGAACGGGATCTTCGATATTCAAAGCAACCGTCTGCAGGTCATCCGAGAGTTGCGGAGATCGCGCCACAACATCGCGGAAAAGTTCCCGCGCATTCCTCTCCAGCGCAGAGAGTTCCGTATCGCGTGGACCAATCAGATTGGCCACAGGCTCTACGTTAGCTCGCAGGAATGGCTTGATCGCGACCACGGATGTGATCCGAATTCTTTCCAAACCCTCCACAAACACCACCAGATTGCCATTGGGCATCTTGACGGTCTTGTGGAGCTTGGCCATCGTGCCGACTCGGTGAAGGTCAACCTCCGTCGGGTCTTCCACCCGAGGATCAAGTTGAGCCACCACAGCCAAAAGACGTTCCTCGCCCTGCAAAGAATTGAGCAAGGCCAGGGAGCTCTCGCGCCCTACCGTCAATGGCAAGACTCCGCCCGGAAAAAGCACGGTGTCCCGGACAGGCAACACCGGTAATTCGGGTGGAACCGTAATCTTTTCAGTTTTTTCGGCCATAATACCCCCTGGCGGCCCACATACAAAAGCATGTGAGACGCCGTGACCTCTTTAGATGAGGCAGTAATAGAAAAAGGTGCAAATAGTCGATACCCTCATGCTAAACGAATTTGAGCATTGCACACTAAATGTCCCGACCACGCCGGAAAGGGCACCGTTTGGCATCATTTTAACACATTGAAAAATAAAATCTTGCAAATATCTACGCCTCAGGTGCTCCTCAGGTATTTTGATACCCCCGCCGCACAAAATCCAAGGCATCCTCTCGCCTAGTGAGTCTGCCATCCAGCTGGCCCTCCTCTACCGCCTGCAAGATCTCCTTAAATAGCGGCCCGGGTCTGAAACCCATAGCTTTTAGGTCTTCCCCGGTGAGAAGCCGAGCCGGGCGGACCTCGTCCGGCGGCGTTTCCTGCAAAAACCGGCGTACAAACTCATAGGCATCGAGGCTGCCATGGCTGGCCAGGCAATCCAACCGGTGAAGAGGCAGATGTTCCTCCTCGAAACCCGGCAATCGCACAAAGCGCTTGAGAGTCGCCGGCCTCATTTGAAAGACGTCCTTGAAGCGCAGATGGTTAGCCACCAATGCTTCTATTTGTTCGATGTCACTAACTGAGAAGCGTAACCGCCGGCAGATAGCCACGGCCATCCGGGCACCTAGCTCCGCGTGCCCGTCGAATCGAATCCTGTCGCCGGTCTCTTCTGCAGACTTGAATGTGGGCGGCTTGCCAACGTCGTGCAGCAAGACAGCCCAGGCAAGCGTAGCTCGGGAGCGTGGAGGAAGATTCTCGAGCATCATCAGGGTGTGTATCCACACATCGCCCTCCGGATGAAACTCGGGCGGCTGGGCGACTCCTTTCATGGCTGCGATCTCCGGCAAACTGGCCTTAAGTAGGCCGGTTTGGTCAAGGAGCTCAAAAGCGCGTCGGGCTTTCCCTTCCGTCAGAAGCTTTGTGATCTCGTCCCGCAGCCTTTCGGCTGAGACGGCAGTGATGTGGTGGGCGGCTGCGGCGATGGATTGGAAGGTCGCCCGGTCGATTGAGTAGCCGAATCGGGCGGCAAAACGCACCGCGCGCACCATGCGCAATCGATCTTCACGAAAACGCAGATCCGGCGGGCCAATCGCCCGTATGATGTGCTCCTGCAGGTCATCACGGCCGCCTACAAAATCCAGGACTTGCTGAGTGTCCAAGTCCAGCATCAGGCCGTTTATGGTGAAATCCCGGCGGAGAACGTCTTCTTCAGGGGAGCTCGAGTACTCCACGCGATCGGGATGGCGCCCGTCCGAATAGCCCACATCGGAGCGAAAAGTAGCCACCTCAACCTGAGCGCCGTTTTCCACTACAAGTATGACGCCGAACCGCGCGCCTACGTCTACACTCGAAGGAAAAAGCTCCTGAACTCGCATCGGATGCGCATCCGTGGCCACGTCGTAATCTTCCGGCTCCCGGCCGAGCAGCAGGTCGCGCACACATCCGCCCACCAGATACGCTTTGAATCCGGAAGCCTGAAGCTTACGGCAGATGTCCGCCGCTAGTTCGCGCGGAGTCATATTGCGATTATGCGCCCGCCGAATGGAGAGGCCAAGAAAATCGGAAGGAGTGGGTAACGGTGTGAGATTAGCGCCGAAGGCTCAATGGTCCTTGGCGCTGCCCAATGATCCACCAAACTGTATCGATGTAAAGCCGAAGCGATCGCGAAGCTGATCGGTTGCGCGGGCCAGGCGCTCGAGCTTCTCACGCGACTGTGGATCGAAAAGCGCGATCTGGTTTGCGCCATGAGATAGTGCTCCGAATTCGATCCCGATCAGACGCACCGGCCGCCGCTCGCAATGCCGTTCGAAAAGCCGCCGTAGGGCGGCCAGCAGGATAGAGTCAAGATGAGTCGACTCCGGTAACGTGTGGGAGCGCGTGACGGTCTGGAATCCCGAGTAGCGGATCCGCAGCGTGACGGTGCTAGTATCCAGGCCTGCATCGCGCAGGCGTTTCGCCCCCTTCTGGCATAGGCGGCTCAGCATCGATTCGAGCGCCGCACGATCCTTCGTATCGGAACCAAAAGTGTGGCTGTGCGAAATCGATTTGGGCTCAGCATCGATTACAAATTCGTAGGAATCTTCCCCATGCGCTTTGCGGCAAAGTGCCGTACCCCATCGCCCGAATACCTCTTGCAGCCGGTCCTCTGGGATGCCGGCCAGTTGGCCGACGGTTTCGATCCCCATAGTTTGCAGTGCCGCCTCGGTGACGCGCCCAATGCCGGGAATACGCCGAACCGAGAGCGGGCCAAGGAATTTAGATTCGGCACCCGCCGGAACCCACACAAGGCCGCGCGGTTTGGCTTGATCTGACGCGACTTTGGCAACCAATCGTGTGCGCGCCAGCCCTGCCGAGCAGGGCAATCCTGTTTTCGCGCCGATGTCGGTCAAGAGCGCGTGAGCGGCCGCAAGAGGCGGTCCGTGAAGCCGGCTTGTTCCCGAAAGATCGAGATAAGCTTCGTCGATGGAAGCCATCTCCACGACAGGCGAAAATCTGGAGAGAATCGTGGCGATCCGGTCGCTCCATTCCGCATAGAGGTCGTGCCGCCCTTCCAGGAACACGGCGTGCGGGCAGAGCTTTCCCGCTGTGCGCAAAGGCATTGCCGAATGAATGCCGTAGCGGCGTGCTTCATAACTCGCTGCCGACACAACGCCGCGGCGATTTGGCTGTCCCCCTACAACCACGGGCTTGCCGCGCAACTCTGGCCGCTCGAGCAACTCTACGGAAACGAAGAATGCATCCATGTCGACGTGGAGAATCGGAGTTGTGTCTAGCCCGGGTGGCGAGCCGCCGCGCTTGGCACGGAAATGGGCGAGCCGTGGCATCGACGTTGTCCTTCATTGTCTCACCAGGTGGGGTCGGAAGGAACCGGACCCGGCAATTTGCGAGGAGAGATCAGGCCGAGAGAATGGCTGAAATTACGCGCTCGATACCGGCCAAGTCGCGCGTGACGCGAACGTCAGACCACCGGGATGCGCATAGCAGCGAACTAACATACTGCGCTCCGTTGTAGCCAATCTCGACCACGAGAATGCCGTTCGCGCGGAGCGGTCTCGCCGATTGCTCAATCAGCGCCGGGTAAATGTCCAAGCCCTCATCGCCCGCGAAAAGCGCTTCGCCCGGCTCATGCTCGCGCACCTCAGGCGGCAGCTTCGCCGCATCATTGCGGCCCACGTAAGGCGGGTTGCTGACGATCAGATCGAGATTTTGCACGTGCTCAGGAGCTTCGATGCTCGCTTCCAACAGATTTGCTTTGTAGAAATGCACGCGGTTGGAAACGCCGTGACGGGCGGCGTTCCTCTGCGCGTAATCGAGTGCCACTGACGATATATCAGTGGCGATGATCTCGGCCTGCGGCAATTCGCGCGCCAGCGCGATAGCGATGCAACCGGACCCCGTTCCCACATCTGCGATTCGCAAAGGTTCGGTCCGCCGCGCACCGAGACGCTCGACCGCCACCTCGATGACGTGCTCGGTTTCGGGTCTGGGGACCAGCACACCCGGCCCTACCTCGAATTCGAGTCCCCAAAATTCTTGCCGTCCCGTGAGGTACTGAGTGGGAACGCCCTCGCCGCGCCGCTCGATAAGCTGAGCATACGCAAGTGCCTGATCAGGCTTCAGTTCGTATTCAGGATGCGCATAAAGCCAGGTGCGATCGCGTTGCAGAACATGCATCAGCAGCAACTCCGCTGCGAGGGGCGCGGACGGCACATTGCGCTCCTCCAGACGTGCAATGGCTGTCTTCAGTGCTGCGCGAACTTCTGCCGCAGCTCGATCGCTCGTAGGACTTGTCGCCAGCGTCACGCCTCCACCAACTCCTGTTTCAGCCGCTCGGCTTCGTAGTGAGTAACTAGCGCATCCACCATGGGAGCGAGTTTTCCTTCCATCACTTCGCTCAATTGGTGCAGCGTGAGTCCTATCCGGTGATCAGTAACGCGATTCTGCGGAAAATTGTAGGTGCGGATCTTTTCGGAGCGATCGCCGGTCTTGATCTGCCCGCGGCGTTCCGCAGCGATCTGCTCATGCTGTTTCTGCTGCTCCAATTCGTAGAGCCGTGCGCGTAGCACGCGCATGGCCTTGGCGCGGTTCTTGATCTGCGATTTCTCGTCCTGTTGCGACACCACCAATCCGGTAGGCAAGTGCGTGATTCGCACGGCGGAATAAGTCGTATTCACGGATTGTCCGCCGGGGCCGGAGGAGCAAAACGTATCCACGCGCAAATCCTTCGCCTCGATTTTGATATCGATTTCGTCGGCTTCGGGTAGCACGGCCACCGTGGCGGCGGAAGTATGGATCCTCCCCTGCTGCTCCGTGGCGGGCACGCGCTGAACGCGGTGGACGCCGCTTTCATACTTCAGCTTCGAATACACTTTGTCGCCCTGAATCGCTGCGACAATATCTTTCACGCCGCCCAGCGAGGAAGGCGAGCTCTCCAGCACCTCAACGCGCCAACGCTGCGATTCGGCGTAGCGGGAATACATGCGAAAAAGCTCTGCCGCGAAAAGAGCGGCTTCATCGCCGCCCGTGCCGGCTCGAATTTCGAGAATGACGTTTTTCTCGTCGTTCGGATCCCTGGGCAGAAGCAGCCGCTTCAATTCGTGCTCCACAATCTCCTTGCGCTCGAGCAGGTGGCGCTCCTCTTCGTGCGCCAGTTGTTTCATTTCCGCATCTTCGCTTTCCACCAGCATCTGCTTTGTTTCGCGCAGCCCTTTTTCCAATTCCTTCCATTGGCGATATTTTTCCACCATCGCGGCGAGATCGGCGTGCGTGCGGGCAAGTTTCTGGTAACGCGACGAATCGCCCAGCACTTCGGGCGACGACAGTTGCGCCGTGAGCTCCTGATAGCGCGATTCGATCTGGTCTAGCTTTTCAAATAACGTGAGTGTCGCCATAGCGCACCTGCACAAAAGGAATTATGGGCCAAAGGGAGTTCCTACAAAATGCATTGGGCTAGAGCGCCCTGGCGGCGCCGCCCGAAACGCAGAGCTAATAACGCGGAGCTAATAAAAAGAAGTAAACATCTCCGTGAACCTGCTCTCAGGATAGACGCAGCTCGCCGCGAAAGCAATCTTTCCGTGCACGTTCGCTGAACGGGCTTGCAAAATCATGCTGGTGAATGCTTCGGCTCAGTCGTCGCCTCGTTCGTTCGGCTAAACGCCCGGTCCACAAGACAGAGGACCCAGCCGGTGATGGCTCCGTCGACCGGCGCCTGCCAGAAGTTCCGGCCGGAGAGGGAATCAGCCGCCTTCAGAACTGCTGCAAACAGAAGCTCCCCAAATTCCCCCGAACGAATCGACAAGAGAGCACTCTGCGCGCGGATTAGGATGAAGATCAGCACCAAACCTACCCCAGCCCCCGATACGAGCCAAGCCCACTGCGCGTGGGTACCAAGCGATCGCATCCATCGCCGAAGCAGAAACGCAAACAGCAGCATGGCCACGGCGCCGAAAACGAGAGAGAAAAAGTACGTCGTAAGCAGAATCGACGCCGCCTGAATTTCGCCGGCCAGGGCTTCTCCCACCCATTGCAAAACCGAGACTACGAAACAGCCGATGACCCAAGCGGCCAAATAGTAGGCCAGGGTTCCCCGGCGCGTCATATACGGCGCTCAATTTTCGGGAACTCCTGCCACACTTTCACGCCGCAGAAGTGAGAGCCCTCCGTACAAATAGGACTGGCGACGCCAGCCCGCACATAGCACGGCGGACCGATATAACGGGCCAAGCCCGGCATGGCCGAGCGCACTTGATCCACTTCTTCCATGGAGGCTTGGTAGATCTCCTCTTGAGCATTGAAGCAGGTGCGCATGGTCCATTTGTGAAGCAGGTGCAAAAGCGAACCGCTTTCGACGAGGCGTATGGCTTTTGCGTTCGGCAAAAGATACAAAGCGAATTCGCGCGGCACGCCGCGATCGAGCAACTCGTTTTTTGCAGCCCACGCAGCCTGCATGGCGCGTTCGTAAACTTCCCCGGCACGCGAATTCTCGCGGATGAGCATGGGCGTAATGAAATCAGGTTTGGCGGTATCGGTGAGGACCAGCAGCGGCCGCGATCCGGGGACCATGCGGTGGCGTTGATCCTGACTATCGGCGCTATGGCTCAACTTTTTCGCAAAGGTGAAATTGGCGTGCTGCAGAGGCCGCATCAAAGGCGCGTGCACCCCGACGTTTAGCGTCTCAAGCCGATAAGGATTCCTCGCGGGATTGAGCATGCGGTCCAGTGCTTCGTCGTCGGGGCATTCCGCCTCGCTAAGGCCAACGACGGCGCGGTAGGACTGAGCCAGAACGCGAGGAGCAGTCGGCGAATAATCGATCAGCAAAGAGGTGTGCCCGTCGAGCCGCGCATCGAATTCGCGCGCTTGCAGCTCGCCGCTTCCGGCACGTAAATCTTGCCATTCAGGAAGGTCTTCAAGCGGCCCGTTATCGAAGCGATCGAAAAACTGCGCATCCACTTCCCGCACGCGCTGAACCATTTCACCAATGACCGCTCGCGCTTCCGTGGGCGTATCGGAGGCCGCCTGCATGCGCCAGAGGCGGTGCAAGACCACTCCGGAAAGCGTGTGCACCATAGTCGTCGCCGCCGCTACCGGCAAAACGTATCGGGCCACTTCGATGGCCCGCTTCTCAGCTTGCCGCTCGACTTTTTCCACCCGCCGCGGATGCGACATGGCGCCGATATTCCAAATATCCGCCAGGATTCGCCGCGCGTCGTCTTTGAGCAGCGTCGTCAACTCACGATATGCACTCCAGGCGCGGGCGATGGCGCGCTCAAAGATCTCTCTTTCGGCCGCGCCGAAACGTTCGTCCGACGGAGGAATATATGCCAGCGCTCGGTCCAGCCGAACGTAGCGCTGGCTCTGCTGCTCCGAGTTGTAGAAGGGATGCGCGTGCAGAAACGACCAGACGAATTGCCGGCTGATGTTTTCCAGGCCAAACTCAAAATGAGCGTGCTGGTAAACCGTGTGATGGCCGGCGTAAAACGTCGCAGCACCAATCGTTGTGCGCTGTTTTTCGGTGATCTCTTCCGGTGCAATCAGCCGCGGGGCATAGCAGGTACGAGCGGCGGCCACGGCAGAGTCGTAAGGATGCACAAACGAATTGCGCAGCGTGACGCGCGCCACCGCCTGCTCGACCGGCGTCGTCGCCTGAATTTCACTCTGGCTGTGCGGAGAACTGGAGGCCATGCTGGGCAAATTCTACACCGCGCCTGCCTGACCGAACAGCAAGGCTATTTCTTGCCTTTAGCTGCCTGGGCTGCTTGTGCGGCTTTCTCGTACTTACGCTGGAAGCGCTCCACGCGGCCCGCTGTGTCCACGAGCTTCTGTTTGCCCGTGAAAAATGGATGGCAGCTCGAGCAGATCTCAACGCGCATGAGATTCGCTTTATAAGTCGAGCGCGTCTTGAACGCACTCCCGCAGGCGCAATGGATCGTAACTTCGTGATAATCGGGGTGGATACCGGGTTTCATGTTCGCTCCGTTCCGCGTGCCGTTCTGCACGGCTCCCAAAAAGCGGGAATCCAGCCGCGTCGCTTGGCTCGCGATAACTTCATCCTACGCGATGTTGAGGTAGATGTCCAAGCAGCCGCATCGGATTCATGTTCACAACTGATTGAGTAATTTCGCTTGTGCCATCAGGCAAGCAACGATAAGGATAAGGACAATTCGCAAACGATGCGTGTGATCGTTACAAAAATCGCCGCAAGAGATGATGGGCAGAGTTGCAGCGTCGTTGGCCCAGACACGCTCGACCTTCGTGAAGAGCCAGCGGCAATTGAGCGCATCGATGCTGCCCGCCAGCAGCCAGGTCTTCGCGGCCTTCTGTTGAACCTGAACGCCGAGGAGTCTCCGTTCTCTACATTCGGTTGCAAGGTGTGGGCGACCACCGAAACGGCCGAGGCTGAGCCAAGCGTGTTCGCGTCGCGCATTGATCTCGTTCTCGCGCATCGCCCGGAAGTGCGGGATAGCGCCCAGTATGAGGAATTGGCAAATGAACTGGCCAA
>Ga0187823_10000237_pt1 | contig 13626 bp, 14 predicted proteins | sample NC_wetland_sal_i_12_FD_132968 | JGI IMG/M metagenome (GOLD analysis project Ga0187823, IMG submission 132968) | Wetland sediment microbial communities from Neuse River Estuary, North Carolina, USA - SourceSoil_3 | ecosystem: Environmental > Aquatic > Freshwater > Wetlands > Sediment | place...
ATCCTAAAGGTGGTGTGACATGCCTGCGAAATTGCTGTTACTAACGTGCGTAGTGAGTGTCGCGGCGTTGGCCGACCCGCAGATCAAGAACGAATCCCCGAAGGCGCCGCCTGAGGTAAAAAAAACGGTGAACGCCTTGGCGGGACGATGGCACTTTGAGGGAACGGACAGCGAGCCAAGGGCTGCCGTGCCGCAAAGGGTAGTCATGGAGATCGACTGTAGGCAAGCCGCGTTGGGTACAGCAGTTGCTTGCACTTTGACCGGCAGCATGGCAGGTTTCGGTCCACTAGAAGCAGCAGCCATCGTGGGATACAACCAAGACGAGCACCTCGTGCACTGGATGGAGATTTCGTCGACGGGGGAATACCACGATCACAGAGGAAAATGGCAAGGCGATAGGATCGAGTTCGAACCGTTAATATATAAAGCCCTCGGCAAGAAAAGCACAGAGAGGTTTGCGCTCACGTTCCCATCGTCGGGCAGACTTGTGCTGAAGTCTGTAACCGAAACGGCTGAAGGCATCTCGACGATTACGGGGACCGCGACAAGGCTTTGAAGCATTTTGGGTCGTGTCCGGATCAGGGAATAAGCCGTTGGCAACCTGTTAGAACCAGATATGAGATGCAGGCGCTGCGCAAGGTTCCAGAAGAAAAACCACAGACTCCAGACTGTTCCAATCATGACGATTGTGTAATCCGACCTTACTGTTGAAACATCGCGGTTACACTCACAACCTCTGAATGAGCGCTATCGCCTGATTACAACAGCTACATTACTCCTTGCGGTAATCTTATAAAGTGCTGAATCGGGGACAAATTGATGGTTTCGAGGAAAACGGCTTTACACTTTTTCCTCAATGTCTCAACCTGCAGACGGTGGAAAGTCTCTGCCTGAACCTTGGCGACAACAGTCATGCTCAAAAGAATCTACTAGACGTTACAAGAGTCGTCTTGACCCGCGCTCAGTTTCCGCCTAGAAAGAAATCTTTGGCAGGAGCCGCTATGGAGGCGGGAGCCAAAAGAACCGACCCATGGTTTCCACCGTCCAGCGATCGGTACTGTGCGTAAGGACAAAGGCTCACGAATGCTTTAGCCCCTCCGTGGAAAAATGCTTCGCTTCGACTTCCGACCATAACCAGTGTCGGAACGGTCATAGAAGCCCATGGGCCGGGAACCAAGGGTTTGCCGGTTTGTGTTCCCGCCAGAATCGCAAGATCGTAGGGCAGGGTATGAGCCATGCCTACCATCTTTGACCAGCCCGGCATCAGCCGCATCAGTGTGACAGCAAAATTCGGGATGCCCATACCCTTGGTAAAAAAGAGCTTGACCGCCTCTCCGGAGCGCCCTGCTGATACGAGTTTGGTGGTTTGCTTCCCCAAATCGTCCGGCATCGGAGGACGGCTATTGTCGACGATGAATGGTGGCTCATACATGAACAGTTTCTTAACTTTGCCGTCGAGTTTGCTGGCGGCTTCGAGCGCGAGGACCGCACCGGAAGAGCTGCCAAACAGGAAAGCTGATCCGCCGGTGGCATCAATCAGAGCTTCGATATCTTCAACCTCACGTTCAACCGCGTAGGGCTGAGTATCCGTGCTTTTGCCGCGACCTCGGCGGTCATAGTTGACGACTGTGAAGTCTTTAGCCAGGCGGTCGGCCAGCCGTCTGGTGCCGCCACGGTCTGCCAATGCGGCGGATACCAGAACGACCACAGGCCCCGTACCTGTCTGCTCATAGACGATGGTCGTGCCATCCCTGGAGATCGTCATTTTCGACACGCTGCCGACTGCGTCTCCTTCTATGTGCAACGCCAAGTAACAGACGGTGAAGATAATAACCGCGAGCAAGCCTGCGAGCACGATGCCAACCCGTCGAAGAATGTGGCGCTGACCGTCCTTTTGGTTCTTGGCTGCCTCGTTGTTTTCTCCCTCAGGGGAGTTCCGAGGTGAATTTTCGCGGTCGGTGGGTGGAACCACTTTCGGATCCCCTGATGCCCTCATTGGTATTTTCTTCCTCCAATCATACGTCGAACGGCGGTCCCCCGAATCGACAAGTAGCAGTGTAGTTAAAACGCTGGTCACTTTCCGATGACGGTCGATAAATCGCGATTTCACTCATTGACCCGGGGACCCCGGCGAACAAACGGCGCAAACTGGTGAGAACGCCTGTTTACGACAGTTGAGAGCTCAATTCTCAATGCAATGTGGAACCGCAAGATAGTGCGGTGGATAATGGGATGAACTCCAGTAGCGGTTTACTCCGAAGCGAGTGTCAGCCGCGCAGATAGCACAAAAGGGCCATTCCCAGCCATATGGTCCAGCACTACGCTCTCTGCATCTAGTTGCGCAGCGCTTCTCCCCCCTTGCGCAGGGTTTCCGATCCCCCCGCACGGTTCCTAGATAGCCAGTCGCTCGGCTCCGGTCCCAACGAAAACTCTGGGGTTTAAGCATGGGCTCCGCTCGTAGCCTAATCGTCGTGCCCTACGTTCTGCTGATTCTTGTTTCAGCCGTGCAGACGGCAACGACGGTTTCGCGAGGGCAATGGAAACAAAATTGAGATGAGGCGACAAATGAAGAAAACGATGCGCAGCATAGCAGCAGTTACCCTCTTGCTTTCGTCTTCGGCGATAGCTCAGACGGCGCCGACCGTTCAAACAGCAAGTCTCAAATTGGAGGACACGACATTTCAGTTGGGACAATATACGGAACTTTCGGCGGCCTGTGATTCGTGTACGGACGCCGGGGCTTTTACCCCTCTCGTCCCCCCGCTAGAAGTCACTTGCCCTGCCAGGACAGGAGAATCGTGCACGTTCGCAGTCCATGTTGACGCCGCTGTGCGGGCCACAGGTGGGTCAGTGGGGGCCTTCCAGTACGTCGGGGATGCCCAAACTACTGTTCTCCCGCTGCCGGTCGTGGCCAGCCAAACAGGTGGCTTTTACATGTGGGCACTTAACGGGACCGGTGATCAGGTTGTTTCGGTGTCGACAACATTCGTCGCGCTGGTAAAGAACACCAAGGACAATCAAAAGCACCACGTAGAAATCGATCTAGGTTGCTTTAGCAGAGGAGGACCGGGGCCTTGCAACGTGCAGGCGTTAGGTCTATTTGAACAAGGGTCGCTTTTTGGATCGCCGGTGACGGTAACAACACAGGTGTTCCGCGAACGCAAGCGGGAAGGCAAGGACACGGACTAGGTAGAAGACGTATCGTGCCGTCCCAAGCCCATATCTAACGGGCCCCCGATACTTCATCTGGAGCCTGACAACAGTTCCAGCGGCATCTTATCGCGTTGTGCTCACTTCGGCTCAACGCGATTACTGTCGTAACATCGCCATTACACTCAGAACCCTGCGGAAACACACGATGGAACAAGTTCCGGGTCGTAGTTGGTGTAAACGCCTGTTATCGACAGTTGGGAGAACGATGGCATGAAGTATTACATGATTGTTGCAATTCTGCTGTTGTCCTCGCTGGCGTTTGCGGCCGATAAACAAGCCTCCTGCGTTATCGACGACAGAAGCATCCTCAGTCGTTCTCCTTTCGGCGTCCCCCAGGCGAGCAACCTGGGCTTGATACAGATTACTTGCCGAGCACCCGGACGCCCGTGGCCATCAGACCCCAAACCCGGTTTTGGGCGCTTCGCTTTGCGTCTCAAAACGGTCGCTTATCAGATTGGCGACGACGGGACCAAAACCGTTGTTCCGTCCTTCAGCAACGTCACGGGCGGAAGCGATTGTGGGCCTTTCCAGATCTCCGGCGCATGCAATGAGGCGTCGCTCCTCTGGTATCTCAACATCCCGATCGACCCCACCGAAGCCATCGCTGAAATCCGGGAACTCGATAGGAAACTCGACGTCGAGCGGACTCTTTCGCCAGAGCAGCGTCAGCCGGCCGAAAACCACATTCGCGATTTGGAAAAGCATCCCGACGAACTTGCTGAAATCGTGAGGCAGTACCGGCCCGGACACTTTCTGATCGAGTGCCGCATCATGGACGGCGACCGGCTGTGGGCGGTCGGTCACGTTGAACTCGAAATAGTGTTCAAGGGCCGCGCCTTCGATGCGCTCATTGGCAAACCACCGCAGAGCAGATAACTATTGATAAATCGCCATTTCACTCATCGACCCGGTTTCCGGCGAACAAACAGCGCAAGCTTGTGCTAACGCCTGTTCTCGACAGTTAGGAATTTCTCCGCACTGAGGGAGGATTGAGTTTCGCAGGATATGGAGATAGGGCTGTCCTGGAGAGCGTTGGGAAGACTCTACGGTAACTTCCAATCCAGCGCGTAGATCTCCTGGGTGCTGATGTCGCGGACGAGTAGGGGCGAGCCGTCTGGCGCCATCCCGCTCCATTCCCCCCATTGCGGGAAGAACCTACGGATGTTATTCAGACTTACAACTCGCGCTACTTGTCCGTCGGCGGGAGACACGCGAAGAAATGCTGGATCGACCGTGAACGATGTGTCGAAACCCACGTATTTGCTGTCTCGCGACCAGGTCATGTAGCCGATGGTTCCTATCTTGTCCGCCAGCTGGCGCCACTTTTGTGTGGACATATCTAAGAGCAATAATTTCTGGTTGTCGGCGCTGATCGCGATTACCCACCGGCCATCCGGAGACCAGCGCGGGCAACAAATTCCATCTGAGCCCGCGACCTGGGTCACGGCGCGCGTTTTCAGATCGAGCAACATGATCTTGGCGGGCTCGGGGGCACCCGGGAGTGGGAGTACGCCGTACATCAACGCGCTTCCATCTTTGGACCAAGTAGGATCGAGGTCGCTCTTCCCCGACGAAATCTGTTCCGGGCTACCGCCTTCAGCGGGAATAACATAGATCCTGTTGGGGTCGCCCGGTTTCGCACCGCTGAAGGCGATTTGCTTGCCATCCGGCGACCAATGAGGCACGGTCACCTGCAGCGGAGGATAGGTCAGTTGAATCCTGTCGCTTCCGTCGACTTTGCTTCGCCACAAGGTCGCATCGCTGAGCCGGACATAAGCCGCAAACTCGCCGTCGCGCGACAAGTCGACCTGGATTGCGTCGCTGTTGGGTAAGAAGGGCAGGAACGCACCGGACTTGGCGTCGTAACGCACCATTTCCCCGCGCGGTTGCCAGCCCTGTGCGAACAGCTTCTTGCCATCTCGACTCGGGAGTGGGCTACCGAAGTTTATTGGACCAGTTGTCAGCTGCATGGGGTCGCGGCTGACCCTACGCCAGAACGGATTCTGATCGGGCAGCACCCAAAGGCTGGAGAGTCCGTTGCGGGTACTCTGGAATACGAAGTACCGTCCGTCAGATGTCCAATTGCCGCAACACTCCTGCGGAGGCGTGTTCCAGTCAGGGGACAACATCAGATGCGGACCAGTCCCGTCGGCGCGGGCTTCCCACAAAGAAGACACACCTGCGGCCACTAGCGAAACCGTATAGCGCAGGCGCGAACCGTCCGGGGAAAGCTTTATGGCGCCGACAATACCTGCAGCGGTGAGAATCTTGCGGGCATTTCCGCCATCATGATCTGCACGAAACACATCTGAACCTTTGGCAAACAGCAGTTCGCCAGTGGGTAGCCATGTGCCATCATGCCCTGTGGTCTCCATTTTTCGCGGCGAGCCCGCCGGCAGCGGTTGCAGCCAAAGAGGACTGTCCAATTGAGCGAAATGAGACTCCCCCAAAAGAAGTTGCGAGGAGTCGGACGCGACGTCCTGGACTATAGGGCTTGGCACTGGAGTTGGAATGGCTGCATTCTCGCCACCCGCTATCGATACTTGCGAAACGATGAAGTGATCACCGGAAAACTCGGTAAAGTAGAGCCTGCTGCCATCGGTAATCAAGCTAAATTTGGGGTTTCCGTCGGACGTGAGCTGTGCCGTGCCAACTATTGGGGGCGGTGGAAGCGGACCCCGAAGGAAGAAAGCCGCCAGGACCACGAGCGCCAAGGCCACAACGATGCCGGCGACGGGGAGACGTCGCAGCCGCTTGGCAGCAACAGGCGCCTGCGCTGGGACTTGGATGCCGCTTCCGGTAAGCACTTTCCCGGACTCCGTGTCCCGCTTCAGACGCTTCAAGTCCGCGCGCAGTTCGCTCGCACTCTGGTAGCGCAGGTCGCGATCTTTCTCCAGGCACTTGTTGATGATGCGCTCCAGTTCGCCGGGCACATCGGGATTCAATCGCACCGGAGCGACCGGAGCACGTTCCAAAATGGCGTTGAAGATCAACGCGGAAGTTTCACCGCGAAAGGGGGGCAAACCGGCGCACATTTCGTAGAGCACCACACCGAACGAGAACAAATCCGTGCGTGCGTCGAGTTCCTTCCCCTGTACCTGCTCCGGTGACATATAGGCGACCGTGCCCAGCGCGCCGCCGGGACTCGTCAAATGTTCTGCGGACTCGATAGTCAGTGCGCTCAGGACAGCGCTCTCCGGCTTAGAAGTAACCTTGGCCAGGCCGAAATCGAGAATCTTCGCCTGACCTCGCTGCGTAACAAAGAGGTTCGCTGGTTTGATGTCACGGTGAATGATCCCCTTCGAGTGTGCAGCATCGAGGGCATCTCCAATCTGGATGGAAAGATCGAGCACGGTTTCAATTTCCACCGGCTTGCCGGCGATCCGGTGCCGCAAGGTTTGACCTTCCAGCAGTTCCATGGCGATGAAGGTCCGCCCATCAGCCTCGTCAATTTCGTGGATCGTACAAATGTTCGGATGGTTCAACGAGGAAGCGGCCTTTGCCTCGCGTTGGAAACGAGACAAAGACTGAGGGTCTTTGGCTACATCATCCGGCAGAAATTTGAGGGCAACAAACCGGCCGAGCTTCATATCCTCGGCCTTGTATACAACGCCCATTCCTCCACCACCGAGCTTCTCGATGATGCGATAGTGCGAGATGGTCTGGCCGATCATGGATAGAAGCAACTGTGGCAGCCAATCTTAGGCGGGTGGTGCAGGCAAGTCAATGAAAGCCGGGGAGTTGGTCATGTCTTAACGGCAAACGAATGCTTACCAGGTGCGCTACACTGTGGTTCTCGAACAACCCGCGCCAACGGGTTCTCCCGAAGGAGGTCCTCCATGCGTTCTGTGGCAGTCATTTTAGTGACTTTGCTTTGCTCAATGCTTCTTATGGCGCAAGGAGCAAACGCCGACCTTCCGTCCGAACTCGAAGCCTTGCACGCCAAATGGATGAAAGCTTTCGACAACGGTGATGGCGTAACCATGGACCAGATGGAGATGGATAAATTAATGCTGGTAATGCTCACTGGTTTCATATGGACGAAGACGAAACCTAGAGGTAACGAGCAGGAGAAGTTCGACCCGCAAGCTGAGCGCACGTTGAAAGAGGTGTCTGTCCAGCGATTCGGTGATACGGCGATCCTCACAGGCGTCTTGACCACTAAATCGCCCAAGGAGAACTCGAAGGAGGCGACAACTGTGGTGTTCGTACGAAGCTCAGATATGTGGAAGATCGCATCAGCACAGTGGACGCCGGTTGCAACTCGCAACTAGAAGTTGCGATCAGTTTGGAAATCGGCGAACCGGAACTTGGGATGTCGGCAACTCGGAAACTCAATGAGTGTAAACGCCTGTTCTCGACAGTTGACGAATCCGCACGTCTACAATGGACACAGCCGCGAATATTTGCATCGCTATCTATGGCAGTTCGATTTCCTCTGGAACAATCGGCAGTTGAACGACGGCGAACGTACTATTCTTGCCGTGAAAGCAGCCGAGGGAAAGCGTTTGATGTACAGAGACCCAGTTGCAGAGCGAGAGTATATTAAGACTCGTGAGCAGAAAGAAGGCGGTGAGCAACTCGAACCATTCTAAGAAAAAGGCGACTCCCGACCCCAAGGCGGATAGATTAAAGCTCAAGGGCGACTGGAAAGCCCTTGTGAAGAAGTCTCTGTCTAAGAAGAAACCAGCCGAGGGTTGGCCGAAATAGGCGAACTATGCAGGAAAACACAGCACGCTGGATGCAACTTTGCGCTCAGGCAGCCGTGGAGCAAGACCCCAAAAAACTCCTCGAACTGGTTACAGAGATCAATGACCTTTTAGAGAAGAAAGAGCGTCGTCTAGGTATTCCAGTCCCGGAGAAGACAAAAAGCGGCGAATAGCGCAGAGCGATTCAGTGGCCCATCAACCGACTTTCTTCAGTGGATTGCGTAAAGTGCATACTTCCGTCGCCTGATTACAACAGCCACCCCGACGGCATCTAAATGGGGAGTACCCGGAGATGTCGTGATGCGGACAATTATGCCAGTGCAACACAAGAACTTGACTAGCACTCGCGGCTCACTAGCGTTACTGCTCGCCTCAATTTTGTCTTCAGTGCTGGCTTTCGCTCAAAAGCCCGAGTACGAGTTCTACTATCAATTTCGGGCAGATTTTTCACCAACATTGCAAGAGGCGAACCATTGGTCGCTCACACAGGAGCAAATATTTGCAAAATACGCAGCCAAGCTCAAGGGCGATGGAATCGCCGACTCCGAGATCGCCCGCAGAATCAAATTACTTCGCACGCAGCATAACGATCTTGAGGCCGATTACTGGAGCCGTTATTATCAGGACCCCAATTCTAATTTCAACCACGAACCAAATGCATTCCTAATGGAGATGGTCAAAGGACGACGACCCGGCGTGGCATTGGACTATGGAATGGGCCAAGGCCGGAATTCCATCTATTTGGCAAGCGTTGGCTGGGAAGTCTGGGGGTTCGATCCCTCCGAAGGGGGTATTGCCATCGCTCAAAAGCGAGCCAAGGAGCTTGGCTTGACTCTCCATACCTCCGCAGTGAGAGATAGTGCGTACGATTTCGTCAAGCAACGGTTCGACCTGATTCTGTTTAGCTGGACGATGCCCGTCGTACCGATTGAAAAAGTGATCGACTCCCTTAAACCCGGAGGCATCGTGGTAATGGAGTGCGGTCCCGAATTCAACAATAGCCGCAACGCTATGCTCCATCTCTTTGACCCGCTTGAGATCGTGCGCTACGAGATCGTTCGCGACAAGGGGGATTTCTATGGAAGCCGAGAGACAGATGTCATGCGGCTAGTAGCACAAAAGCCTTAGGCATCTGCACGCTCTGATTGTTGTCGAAATATCGCGATTACACTTAAAACCCCTCGCGGGCCAGGTCAATGAGTGTAAACGCCTGTTGACGACAGTCTGAGGATTGCTTTCCGACATAGCGATAAAGGTTTTCACCATCAGAGCATTCGACGGCTGTGCTTGACAACGGCCGCGATACACGAGATGAGCAACATGGGTGACAGCAGCCAGGCAAAGGACATGACGACGTAATTGAAGTCGTGGGGTCCAGTCGAGATGCCCTTAACGAGCGGGACAACGTTTGCAACGCAAAAGGGAAGAACCAGCACACTCAGCAGCAGAGCTGGCCCAAGAATGAACCATTTCCCGGCGCGCGGAAAGCCACGCGACACGACACCGCCAATAATCAGGGAAATCGCCAAAAGAGCTAACACCCAGCTAAAGCAAAAAAGAGCAATTCCAGTCGCACAGCCTGCTGCGACTGCTAACCATTGAGTTCTGATCGGAAGCGTTCGCGAGAATTCACTCTGCCGCTGCAGTTGTTTTTCCTTGCTGCTCATCTCGGATCGCCTTCGATACTTGGCTCAGAGTGTAGCAGTAGAGCGGTCCTCGGCCGGATTACCGGCGTAACATCGCGATTCCACTCAAAACCACGCGAGAGAGCTCCGTTGCCGGTTACCGCGGGTTGCTGCCCTTCAAAATTCGAAGGATGGCAGCGATCGTGTTCCAGTTCCGTGTCGTGGCGGGCGCGCCGTAGAGTTTGTCGATCTGGCCGAGGTAGCCGATGGTCTTCATGTGGCGCCGGTACATGCCAAACACGAACTGCCCTTCGGACGCCATCACCCGCACCAACCACTGGCCATCGGAGGGAAACGAAACTGGTAGCGATGCGCGGACGGCGCCCGCCTTCGAGAGGATGCTCACGAAACGAACAACATACGGCGGGGAGGGCTGAGTCCCAAACGGGTTCGCCGTTTCTAGGCGCAGAAGGTCGCGCCCCTCACACAGCATCACGTCCGCTTCGAATGGCAGCTTGGGAAGCAAAGCCGCCCGGAATTTTGCTCGCGACTGTGGCTTGCGGACGATAAAGGTTCCCGCCGCGCCTACGTTCACGACATCGTATTCGCTCAGCTCCCGTGCTAGGACGCTGGGGCGAAAGGTTCGGTGTCCGCCAACATTAACGCCGCGAAGGAAAACGACGAGAGCCATACCCCGGATTATCAAGAAAAAAGCCAAGACGCGCTATGGCCGCTTACGTTTGCCACTGTGCATGGTCTAGCGCCGTCCCGGTTGGCGAAAAATCGCGGTTACACTCACTGCCCCCCAACCGGGGGTTTTGAGTGACATCGCCTGGTTGCAACAGTAATTAAACAAGCGCGCTGATCTGACGTAGGATTCGGTTCATGGGTAAACCCCTCATGTCACGATTCGGCGCCTTGATCAGAAAGCCAATAGTCATCCTCGCGGTCATGCTTCCACTTGCTCTCATCGCAGAATTGTTGAACCTTGAGGGCGTCGTAGGGATAAGCCTTCCCTGAGATCGCGGTTCTGCCGTCTCCAGTTACGAGATTCGGGACAAGGGGGCGGAACTGCACTTCATCACACGCAACAAGCGATTCACTCTGGTCGATTTGTGGCTTCCGCACGCTTCAACGGCGGAAACGCTGGCACTTCGGGAGTCGTTGGTCATGGATCGACAAGCGGGCATCGAAGGAGCGAATTCAACACTCAAGGTTCACCTCCGGCCCAGCCACGCAACATGGTCGCACTTTCGTAATGTGGCGTGCTCATCTGCACGCGCCAAAACCAGACCTGATACTCGATAGTAGTAGCTAGCGCTTGCTGTAAGACGGATGAGCCGATCCTCGCCTCCATTTCTTGCGCGGCGCGTGCTTGCGGAGAGATCTGTTTCGGTTTTTCATGATCAAAATAGTCCGGATTACGCCTAGCGTCCTCAAGCTGCGATGTGAGAGCCTCGTGGCACGCCCGAAATTGGCCCTCGTTTTTGGTGTTCTAGCGACGGCCATCGCCGTCCTGGTAGCTCTCTCCTGGTTTCAAAGGATTCAGATCGACGAAGTCCGCTCTGCCGAAGCAGTTCTCAATCAAATTGCAGCTCTTACGCGAGAGATCAACAATCTTACATGGACCACCTTGCAAGAGCAGAACCTGAGCCCCGAAGCGGACACCGAGATGCGGCTGGCAAGACAGGCGCTGCCTAAAGCAGTGCTGGCGGCACACCTTCATGCTTATCACACCTCTGCCCCGGAAAAAGTCTGGCCGGCGTTGGATAACTACATCCTGTCGGCCGACCGGCAATGGATCCTGATGCAAGTCGGGAACTTTGACAATGCAAAGCAGGTCGATTTCCAGGAGGTCAGCCCCCAGTTCGACTTGATGCAACACCAAGTACAGATTGCCGTTGACGCCGAGGAGAAATGGGCCGAAGGTGTTGCGCTGAGAGCCAGAAACGAATTGCTGGGGGCTGCAATATTGGCAGCGGCCGCCATCTCGATACTTTTTCTCCGGCTCAAGAGACAGGAACACATCGCCCAACTTGAAGTCGCCGAACGGACTGCGCTCCGCGAGAGCGAAGATCGCTTCCGCGCTCTCACCGAGCAGTCCACCGACATTATTCTCATCGCCGATCCTTATGGCCAAATTAAGTACGCTAGCCCTTCTGTTCATACCGTTCTGGCGGTGCTTGCGGACAATCTCGTGGGAACGAACATGATCGATCTCGTACATCCAGGGGATTTCGCGAAGATCATGAGCCCGGGGACGCGATCGGCAGCACATGGACAGAATCCGATAGTTGAGTGCCGGCTACGACATACAGACGGAACGTGGCTCTATTTCGAGTGTGTCGTTCGAAACTTGGTTCAGCACAAGAATATCGGCGGCATTGTCTACAACGCCCGAGATATTACAGAACGGAAACATGCCCAGGAACAATTGCTTTTTAACGCCACCCATGATGCGCTCACTGGGCTGCCAAACCGGTCTTTGTTTCTGGGACGTTTGCAAAGCGTCGTGGACCGCATGAAAAGGCACTCACACGAGGCCGCTGCCGTTCTTTTCATTGATATCGACGACTTCAAGGTCGTCAATGACTGCTATGGCCACGCAACCGGGGACCTTCTAATCCAAGAAGTGAGCAACCGACTAGTGGCATGCATGCGCAGCGATGGCACAATTGCCAGGATGGGTGGTGATGAGTTTACGATTCTAGTGGAGGACGTGAGTGACCCAAGCGACGCCATCCGTGTAGCCGAGAGAATCCAGTCTTCATTTGCACGGCCGTTCCTACTGGCGGGACTTGAGATCTTCAAGACCACATCGATCGGCATCGCGCTGACATCACCAAAGACATCTGCTGAGGCGGTGCTGCAGAATGCCGACATCGCTATGTATCGTGCGAAAGACCAAGGCAAAGCTTGCATTGAGCTCTTTGACCGCACCATGCACGAGCAAGTCATGAGTCGACTTCTTCTAGAAGCCAAGCTGAGATATGCTCTCGAGAACGAGGAGCTGACACTCCACTACCAACCCATCGTCTCGCTGGATACGGGAGTAGTACAGGGCTTCGAGGCACTCCTGCGGTGGCAGCCCTCAGGATCGAATTCGATCCCCCCAGGCACTTTTGTCCCGGTAGCAGAACAGTGCGGCCTGATTGTTCCGATCAGTGCTTGGGTTTTGAAGAAGGCATGCTTGGAGGCCGCGAGTTGGCGACAGCGCGATCCTGTTGACTCACCCCTATACGTCAGTATCAACATCAGTTCAAAGCATTTCTCGCACGCCGGTTTTATTGGGCACGTCAAAGCGGCCCTTGAAGAGAGTGCGGTCGATCCCCAGTGCATAATCATTGAGCTCACTGAGAGCTTGGCCATGAACGACGTTGCCGCGACCGGCCAAACGATGTCGCAGCTACGGACGTTAGGCGTGAAACTGAGTATCGACGATTTTGGCACTGGATATTCTTCTCTGAGCTATCTCCGTCGTTTTCCGGTCGACACCCTGAAAATCGATCAGTCATTCGTTAAGACGATGGATGCGGAGAACTATGCCATCGTTAAGACAATCGTCGGGCTGGCGCATAGTCTGGATCTCAAGGTGGTCGCTGAAGGGGTGGAAACACATGACCAACAGGAACTTTTGGCGTTGGCCGGTTGTGGGTCAGCTCAGGGATACTTGTTTGCGGAACCCATGCCGGCGGACAGGGTAGGGGCTTTTATCGAATCCAACCGTCGAACATCGGGACGGACCAGACAGACAGGCTTGGCGCGCTCGACAGCGGGACATTGATATCACGAAGGAACCTTGGCGAGGTCTGAGGGAGGTGCTTCGACCCTCAGCCCGATTTCGCAGCGTCGTATCTCACGAATGACGACGGCATCTTTTTCCGTTTGAGTTCTCAATAGTTGAGTCTCACGGCTCCACTCGGTAATTGCCCTCAATTCGGCTCTCAGTTTTTCGGACATTACTTTGCTTCGTCCTTTGCGACTATGCGCCTGTCCCGATGCGGGTTCGTCCGCGGTTGGCCCGTAGAAAGCTCACACTTCTCCCCGGGCTTTGCGCTACAGGTAGGGCAGCGAACCGA
>Ga0187823_10000238_pt1 | contig 13622 bp, 11 predicted proteins | sample NC_wetland_sal_i_12_FD_132968 | JGI IMG/M metagenome (GOLD analysis project Ga0187823, IMG submission 132968) | Wetland sediment microbial communities from Neuse River Estuary, North Carolina, USA - SourceSoil_3 | ecosystem: Environmental > Aquatic > Freshwater > Wetlands > Sediment | place...
AATGGGCACGAGCGCGAGCCACCTCCTCCCTCCCACCAGCTCCTGAGCCCTCGCGACCGTGTCCGCACCGATCCAGCGGCGCAGGAGCGGCATCCCCGCGCGGGTTCCGATGGCGAACGCCGCGCCGGAGCCGAGCATCGTTCCGACGGTGGCGATCAGCGCGCCCAGGAGCGGACCATAGAGCATCCCCGCCACGATGGGCACGAAGAGGCCGGGGATGGGCGCGATGACGATCTGCCCGATCTGGAGCCCGAGGAGGATGAGCGGGCCCCACACGCCCGCTCCGTGGACGTAGCTCGTGAGGCGCGCCCGGGTGAACGCGGGCGCTGCCGCGATCCCGATCCACGCGAGCGCCGCCAGCACGGCGGCGATCCCGGCGACGTGGATCCATGTGAATCGACGCTCCCGTGGCGCGCGCGGCATGGCGGCAGACTGTACCCTCGCGCGCGAGGGGCCGGAAGGGTATTCTCTTTCCGTTTCTACATCGGGTCATTCCCACTCTGGATGGAGCCAATTCCATGAACGACGTGTTCGGCGCTCGCTCGCTTCTCCACGTGAAGGACCGGCGCTTCGAGATCTTCCGGCTCGAAGCGCTCTCCCGGGCGGGCATCCCGGTCGAAAAGCTCCCCTTCTCCATGCGCATTCTTCTCGAGAACCTGCTCCGCACGATGGACGGTCGCGTGGTGACGGCCGCGGACGTCGAGGCCGTGGGCCGGTGGGATCCCATGGAAACGCCCAGCCGCGAGATCGCGTTCTCGCCGAGCCGCGTTCTGCTTCAAGATTTCACCGGCGTGCCCGCCGTGGTCGACCTGGCGGCCATGCGCGACGCGATGGAGAAGCTGGGCGGGAGCGCCACGAAGATCAACCCCCTCCAGCCGGCCGAGCTGGTCATCGATCACTCGGTCCAGGTGGACGAATACGGCTCCCGTGGCGCCCTCCTCGCCAACGCGAAGAAGGAGTTCGAGCGGAACCGCGAGCGGTACCTCTTCCTCCGCTGGGGTCAGCGGGCGTTCCAGAACTTCCGCGTCGTGCCTCCCGCGACCGGCATCGTCCACCAGGTGAATCTCGAGTATCTCGCCCGGGTCGTGTTCGCGGGAGCAGGCGATCCCCCGCAGGCGTACCCGGACACCCTCATCGGCACCGACTCCCATACCACGATGATCAACGGCCTGGGGGTTCTAGGATGGGGCGTCGGAGGGATCGAGGCGGAGGCGGCCATGCTCGGCCAGCCGGTCTCGATGCTGCTGCCCCAGGTGGTCGGGTTCCGCATGACGGGCGCCCTCCCCGAGGGATCCACGGCCACCGATCTCGTGCTCACCGTGACCGAGATGTTGCGGAAGCGGGGTGTGGTGGGTCGCTTCGTCGAATTCTACGGACCCGGGCTCGCAGCACTCCCCGTCGCCGACCGCGCCACGATCGCGAACATGTCGCCCGAGTACGGCGCGACGTGCGGCATGTTCCCGATCGACGCGGAAACCCTTCGCTACCTCGAGTTCACCGGGCGCCCCGCGGAGCAGGTGGAGCTCATCGAGGTCTATGCGAAGGAGCAGGGGCTCTTCCACACTCCCGAAACGCCGGAGGCGGTCTACTCCGACATGCTCTCGCTCGACCTGGGCACCGTGGAGCCGAGCCTGGCGGGGCCGCGCCGGCCCCAGGACCGCGTCCGTCTCCGCGACACCAAAAAGAACTTCGCCGACGCGCTCCCCTCGATGCGGGCCGCGAGGCCCGCGCCCGCCGGGGCCGCCCGCCCTCTCGAGCGCTGGGAGGGTGAAGGGGGCGACGGAGCCGCGGGCCATGCGGCCGCGACCCTTCCGCGCGTCACCTTGGGGGGCGAGTCCTTCCCGCTCTCCGACGGAGCGGTCGTGATCGCCGCCATCACGAGCTGCACCAACACGTCGAACCCCTCGGTCATGGTCGGGGCCGGCCTCGTCGCGAAGCGGGCCGTGGAGCGCGGCCTCAAGACGAAGCCCTGGGTGAAGACGAGCCTGGCGCCGGGATCCAAGGCGGTGACCGAGTACCTGGCGCGGGCCGGTCTCACGCCGCATCTCGAAGCGCTCGGGTTCTTCACGGTCGGATACGGGTGCACCACCTGCATCGGCAACAGCGGACCGCTTCCGCCTCCGATCTCGAAGGCCATCGAGGACGAGGACCTGGTGGTGGCGGCGGTCCTGAGCGGCAACCGGAATTTCGAGGGCCGCATCCATCCGGAGGTGCGCGCGAACTACCTCGCTTCCCCGCCGCTCGTCGTCGCCTACGCGCTGGCGGGCCGCATGGACGTGGACATGACCACGGAGCCCCTGGGCACCGGCTCGGACGGGAAACCCGTCTTCCTCCGCGATCTCTGGCCGACCCGGCTGGAGATCGACCGGACCATCCACGCGGCGCTCCGGTCCGAGACGTTCCGGGAGACCTATCGCGACGTCTACACCGGCGACGAGACGTGGCGCAGTCTTCCCGTGCCCGAGGGGGACCGCTACGCGTGGGATCCGTCCTCCACCTACGTCAAGCGGCCACCCTACTTCGACGAAATGCCGGCGACGCCGCCTCCCGTGCCGGATGTCCGCGGCGCGCGCGTGCTGGCGCTCCTCGGGGACAGCGTGACCACGGACCACATCTCTCCGGCGGGCTCCATCAAGAAGGACAGCCCGGCCGGCCGCTACCTCATCGAGCACGGCGTGCCGCCCCTGGATTTCAATTCCTACGGCTCGCGGCGCGGCAACCACGAGGTGATGGTGCGCGGGACGTTCGCGAACACACGCATCCGGAACAAGATGGTGCCCGGCGTGGAAGGAGGGTTCACGGTGCATCTGCCCGATGGCGCGCAGCTGCCGATCTACGACGCGGCGATGCGCTACGAGCAGGAGGGTGTGCCGACGATCGTGATCGCCGGGAAGGAATACGGCTCGGGCTCCTCGCGCGATTGGGCCGCGAAGGGCCCCAAGCTCCTGGGCGTCCGCGCGGTCCTGGCCGAGAGCTTCGAGCGCATCCATCGCAGCAACCTCATCGGAATGGGCATCCTGCCGCTCCAGTTCCGAGCGGGTCAGACGGCCGAGAGCCTCGGCCTCACGGGCCGGGAGATCTTCGCCATCGAGGGAATCGCCGCTGCGGCCCGGCCGGACGAGAGCCGCGCGCGGGAGGTCACCGTCCGCGCCGACGGAACGACCTTCCCCGCCGTGGTCCGCCTCGACACGCCCCAGGAGGTCCGTTACTACGAAAACGGCGGCATCCTCACCTTCGTGCTCCGCCGCCTGCTCCGCGGCGGTGGTGGTTGAACCGCGTTCGATTCAGCTGGATCGAGTTCGTCCGCTCCGCCGACTTGCTGATGGGGCTCACCGCCGCCTGCGCCCTGTTCGGCCTGGCGGGCGCCTCGGCGCGCCTTCTCCATCTGGGGCCCGCCGGCCTGGAGCGGATCTTCTTCATCCTGGCCTACCTCGCCGGCGGGTTCGGGCCCGCCCGGGATCTTCTCCGGAACCTTCGCCTGGGGCAGCTCGACATCAACCTCCTCATGGTCGCGGCGGCCCTGGGTTCGGCGTTCATCGGACACTGGGGCGAGGGCGCGGCCCTCCTCTTTCTCTTCTCGCTGAGCGGCGCGCTCGAGCGCTACACCATGGAGCGCACCGCCCGCTCCATCGAGTCCCTGATCGAGCTCCGCCCGGATTCCGCGATGGTGCTCCGCGACGGGGTCGAGGTGCGCGTGCGCGTGGAGGAGATCCGCGTCGGGGAGCGGGTGCGCTCGATCCCCGGCGAGCGTTTCGCCGTGGACGGCGTCATCGTCGAGGGGGAAACCTCCGCGGACGAGTCCACCATCACCGGCGAGTCGGAGCCCGTGGACAAGGCCTCAGGCGACGGTGTCTTCGCAGGGACCGTGAACCTCACGGGCGCGCCCGTCGTGCGTGTCACCAAGATGCCCGAGGAGACCACCCTCTCGCGCATCGTCCGCGCCGTTCAGGAGGCGCGCCGGGACAAGTCGTCCACCGAACGCGTCGTGGACCGCTGGCAGAAGAGCTACGTCATCTCCGTGTTCGCGGGCTCGGCGCTGGCGACCGCCTTCATGATGGTGTTCGTCCACCACTCCTTCCTCGAGGCCTTCTACCACGGGATGGTGCTGCTCGTGGCCGCGTCGCCCTGCGCCGTGGTGATCGCGACTCCCGCCGCCATGCTCTCCGCCATCACACACGCGGCGCACCACGGGGTGCTCTTCAAGGGGAGCGCGCACCTGGAGCGCCTCGGAGACGTGACGGCCATCGCGTTCGACAAGACAGGAACCATCACGGAGGGCCACCCCCGGGTCGTGGCGGTGAGGCCGGAGGACCCGCCCGCGGCGGCCGACGAGCTGATCCGGCTCGGCGCCGCGGTCGAGGCGAGGAGCGAGCATCACACCGCGAAGGCGGTGGTCGCGGAGGCAGCGCGCCGGGGTCTCGCCGTCCCGCACGCGTCCGAGTTCGAGAGCCACAGCGGGCTCGGAACCCACGGCCGGGTGGAGGGGCTCTGGGTCGGCGTGGGGCGCGAAGCCCTGTTCCAGGGTCATGAGGTCGCGATTCCGAGCGGCACGCTGGGCGAGGCGGAACGGCTGCGCTCGGGGGGCCAGAGCGCGGTGCTCGTGGTCGCGCGGCGGCCCGCGGCGAACGGCGTTCCGACGGACGGCGTCGTCGCCTCCGGAGCGGTCGGCGTCGCAGATACCCTGCGTCCCGAGGCGAAGGCCGCCATCCGCGCCTGCCGCGCGATGGGCATCCGGCACATCGCCATCTTCACGGGGGACCATGCCCGGGTCGCGATTCCCGTGGCCGAGGACGTGGGGGCGGACGAGCTGCGCGCGGACCTCCTGCCGGAGCAAAAGGTGAGCGCGGTCCGGGAGCTCCTGCAGCGCTGGCCGAATCTCGCCATGGTCGGAGACGGCGTGAACGACGCGCCGGCCCTCGCGACGGCGACGGTGGGAATCGCGATGGGGGGCGCGGGCACCGACGTCGCGCTGGATACCGCGGACGTGGTGCTGATGCGGGACGATCTGCGCGGGATCGCCTTCTCGCTCTGGCTCGCGCGGAGGGCCCGCCTTGTGGTGAGTCAGAGTCTCTCGATCGCCTTCTCCGTGATCGGCGTTCTCGTCCTGAGCACCGTGGCTGGGATCCTGCCCCTCTGGCTCGCGGTCGTGTGCCACGAGGGCAGCACCCTGGTCGTCATCGCGAACGGGGTCCGCCTCCTCGGGATGCGGCACCCGGAGTTCGAGATCCGCTAGCGCTCCGCCGAGCGCCCCTCCTCCGACACCTCCACCAGGCGATCGCGGGAGGGGATCAGGAACCGGCTCTCCCCCGTCACCAGCACCTTCTCGCGTCCCCAGCGCGACAGCACCCGGATCGTGGATTCCACCGTGGTCCCGACCATGTCGGCGATCTCCTGGCGCGACAGCCGGAGCGGGATCTCGATTCCGCCCTTCGTCTCGCGCCCCATGCGCGAGGCGAGCGTGAGGAAGAGCTGCGCGATCCGGGTCTCCACCTTCTGGCCGCGCATCTCCTCCAGCTTCCGGGTCAGCCCGACGACGAGCTTCGTCAGCTCGCGGATGATCGCCCGCGCGAACTCCGGGTTCCGGTCCAGGAGCTCGAAGTAGTCGCGGCGGGGCAGGAGGAGGAGCGATACGGGCTCCAGACACACCGCGCTCGCCGGATACGGCATGTAGTTGTACACGGCGATCGCGCCCACCGGCTCTCCTTCGCCGAAGATCTCGAGGATCACGTCCCCGGCTTCCGCGTGCCGCACGATCTTGATCCGACCGCGGATGATGACGGTCAGGAAGTCGGCCGAGTCCCCCTCCCTCCAGACGCTGTCCCCGCGCTCGAAGTCCCGGATCGTCGCGATCGTCGCGAGCCGCCTTTGATCCTCGGCGGAGACCCCACGGAAGACCGGCAGCGATCGGATCGCCGTCGAGATTCGGTCGGGTTGTGGAGGGGCGGTCATCCGGGCCTCTTTCGGACATGACGGTCGTCATACGCGCCGGGGCCGATCGCTCGCAACGCGCTGAAGTACTAACAGTTCGGGGCGGCGAGGGGGAGTGAAAAATCGCGCCCGCCGCTGACGGGCGTCATAGGTCGGCCGTCTCCTGTCGCCGATGATCGCTGTGTCGAAGGAGGGCCATGGTGGCCCTCTCCGGAGAGAACGGCGATGACCCCAACCACCATGTTCGAACGGATGCGCCACGATCACCGAAGTGTTCTGGACCAGGTCTCGAAGCTGGAGCTCGGCGTGCTGGCCACCGACCGTGGGGTTCGCGCGCTGATGCAGGAGCGCGACCGCGAGCTCCTGGAGCTCGTCGCGATGCTCGAGCGCCAGTTCGCGACCCACATGGCCGCCGAGGACCAGGTGCTCTTCCCCGAGCTCGAGAGGGTGCTGCCGCAGGGTCACGCCGCGGTCGAGCCGCTCCGCGCCGAGCACGAAGAGCTGCGCGCCATGCTCCAACGGCTCGGCAAGACCCTGCGCGAGCCTGCGCGCGCGGTCCGCGATGAGCAGATCTCCGTTCAGGCCCGCGATCTCATCGATCTCCTCCGGATCCACATCCGAAAGGAGGAGTCGATCGTTCTGAACGTCGCGGAGAAAGTGCTCACCCCTCGCGAGATCGACGCTCTCGAGGCGCGAATCCGACCGATCGCACTCCCAGGAGGCCGCACATGAAGCGACTCACACTCCAGATCGCATGGATGGCCGGCCTCCTTCTGCTGGCCGGATGTGGAGGCTCGGGTGGAGAGGACCAGAACAAGGCACCCGACGCCGTGCCCGCGCTCGCTTCCCCGCTCGATGCCGGGCCGCGCGCGGGCGAAGCCCCCGTCACCGAGGCGCTGGTGGAACGAGGCCAGGGCCTCTTCAAGACCAAGGGCTGCTCGGCCTGCCACGCCTTCGGACAGAAGCTGGCGTGCCCCGACCTCAAGGGCGTCACGATGAGACGCACGGCGGAGTGGATGGAGAACCAGATCCTTCACCCGGAGGTCATGACGAAGGATGACCCCATCTCTCACCAACTGCTCGGTGTGTACATGAAGCAAATGCCCAATCAGGGCCTCACGCAAGACGAAGCGCGCGCCGTGATCGAGTTCTTCAAGCACAAGGACCACGAGCTCGGCGTCATTCCGTAGTCAGGCCAGAGGGAGGACCGTTCCATGAAACGCTGGATCGCAGGGACACTCGCGGGCATCGCGGCGCTCGTGCTGCTGTCGCACATTCAGGGCTGTGGCGGCGCGTCGGGCTCCTCGGCGGCGCAGAAGGTCTACGTCAAGCCCGGCGAATATGACAAGTACTACGCCTTCCTCTCCGGAGGACATTCGGGCCAGGTCTTCGTGTACGGGCTCCCCTCCTGCCGCCACATCACGAACATCCCCGTCTTCACGCCCGAGCCCGCCAAGGGCTACGGATTCGACGAGGACTCGAAGAAGATGCTCGGAGGCTTCGTGTGGGGCGACGCCCACCACCCGGGCCTGTCCGAGACGAACGGCGACTACGACGGCCGCTGGCTCTTCATCAACGACATGCCGCACGCCCGGATCGCCCGGATCGACCTCAAGGACTTCACCACGCGCGAGATCTTCGGACCCATCCCGAACATCTCCGCGGCGCACGCCTGCCCGTACCCGACGCCGAACACCGAGTACGTGTTCGCGGCGTCGCGCTTCTCCGTCCCGGTCCCGATCGGCACCCTGAGCAAGGTGTCCGACTACGCCAAGAACTTCAAAGGAATCATCGCCGGGGTGAAGGTGTCGCCGGAGGGGCACATGTCGCTGGGGTTCGAGATCCTGATGCCTCCGTTCGACTGGGACCTCTGCGACGCGGGCAAGGGCCCGAGCATGGGATGGCAGTTCTTCACCTGCTACAACAGCGAGGAGGCCTATGACTCCCTGGAGATCAAGGCTTCCCAGAACGAGATGGACTACGTGGCGGCCGTCAACTGGCGCGCGGCGCAAAAGGCGATCGACGACGGCAAGGGAACGATGATCGGCGGCACGAAGGTGCTCGACCCGAAGCAGGTGCCCGGGATCGTCTATCTCGTGCCCACGCCGAAGAGCCCGCACGGCGTGGACGTGGACCCCAGCGGACAGTACATCTGCGCGTCCGGAAAGCTGCAGGCCGAGGTCACGGTCCACAGCTTCAAGAAGCTGATGGCCGCGATCGACGCCAAGAAGTTCGAGAAGGAGATCGACGGGATCCCGGTGCTCCGGTATGAAGACGTGCTCGAGGCCAAGGTCCCGGTGGGACTCGGACCGCTCCACACCGAGTTCGACGGCAAGGGAAACGCGTACACCTCCCTCTTCCTCGATTCCCAGATCGCCAAGTGGAGTCTGACCACGTGGAAGGTGCTGGACAAGATCGACGTCTACTACTCCATCGGGCACCTCTGCGCCTCCGAGGGCAACACGATGCATCCGACGGGCGAGTATCTCCTCGCTCTGGACAAGCTCTCCAAGGACCGCTACCTGAACGTCGGGCCGTCGCACCCGGAGGGAGCCCAGCTGATCGATCTTCGCGGACCGAAGATGGAGCTTCTGTATGACTTCCCGACCTACCCCGAGCCGCACTACGCCGAGATCATCCTGGCCAGCAAGCTCCACCCGGAGAAGATCTATCCGCTGGCCGAGAACCACGATCCCTATGCCGTGAAGACGGCCGAGGAGGCGAGGGTGGTTCGGAAGGGCAACCGGGTCGACGTTTACATGATCTCCATCCGGACGCACTTCACGCCGGACGTCATCCACGTCGTGCAGGGAGACGAGGTCTTCTTCCACGACACGAACCTCGAGCAGGACGCGGACATCACCCACGGATTCGGAATCCTGGAATCCAATTGCGACATGCAGGTGGAGCCCGGCGAGACCAAGACGATGCGCTGGGTCGCGAACCGCGCCGGGATCGTGCCCTTCTACTGCTCCAACTTCTGCAGCGCGCTGCACCAGGAGATGCAGGGCTACATCGAGGTGGCCCCCCCCGGCACGCATGTGGCGGCGGTCCAGCGGCCGGCCCCGAGCCGGGTGGCGGAGGACGCGGCCCTCGTTCGGCGGTAAGGCAATCGCGGCGGACCGGACCGTGTGCCGGTCCGCCGCACACTCGAAGGAGGCGCGCGGTGGTCTCGTATCTGGCAGGCACGTTCCGGGGCTCGGAGCGGAGGTGGATCGTGGTCGCAGCGCTCGTCCTGCTTCCGGTGTTCTTCCTCCCCGTGCTGCCGGTCTGGACGATGAGTCTGCACGCGCCCCAGTATCCGGAAGGGTTGCATCTCAAGATCTACGCCAACACCATCCGCGGCGACCTGGACAAGATCAACCTCCTGAACCATTACGTCGGGATGCACCGGATCACGCCCAGGGACTTCCAGGAGTTCACGTACATGCCCCAGCTCCTGACGCTCTTCGGCGTGATGGCGCTCCTGGCCGCCCTGGTGAACCGCCGGTGGCTCGCGATCCTGGGATGGCTCGCGTTCACCGGCTTCGCCGTTCTGATGTTCTCCGACTACGCGCGGTGGCTGTGGCACTACGGTCACGATCTGGACCCGCGCGCCGCGATCAAGCTCCAGGCGTTCACGCCGCCGCTCATCGGGTACGCGAAGATGGCGAACTTCAGGGTTCTGAGCCTTCCGGGTCCGGGCACCCTGCTGCTGGGGTTCGCCTGGCTCCTGGGACCGGTCGTCTGGTGGATCGAGCACCGTGAAGGGATCGATGCGCGCTAGAGACGTTCTCTCTTCCTTTCTCTTCGTCCTCCTCGCGGCCGGACTCGCGCGGCCCGCCGCCGCCCCGGGCGCGACGCTCCGCGTGGCTCCCGGTCCGGGCGCCCTCGCCGAGGCGATCGCGCGCGCCGCGCCCGGCGACACCCTGGTCCTTCTCGCGGGCATCCATCGCGGCCCCGTCGCGCTGGACCGGAGACTCACGGTCCGGGGCGAGCCCGGAGCGGTGCTCGACGGCGCGGGGAGCGGAACCGTGCTGGACATCCGAGCGGACGGGTGCCGGATCGAGAGCCTCGAGATTCGCCGGACCGGCGCTCGCGTCCTCACCGCGGACAGCGGCGTCCGGATCCGGGAATCGGGCGGCGTCCGGCTCGCCGGCCTGATCCTGCGCGACGTGCTCTACGGCATCTACGCGGAGCGCTGCGGGGGCCTATCGATCGAGTCCTGCGTCCTCACCGGAAGGGCGGAGCCGGGGGCGGAGACCGCCGACGGCAACGGGATTCATCTCTGGTATTGCGAGAACCCCACGGTGAGGAATTGCTCGGTGCGGCGCTTCGCCGACGCCGTCTACCTCTCGTTCGTGAACGGCGCCACCGTCGAGGGGAGCCGTTTCGAGTGGAACGCCCGGTATGGGTTTCACACGATGTACTGTCAGAAGAACCGCCTCGCCGGGAACCGGTTCGCCCACAACCTGGCGGGCTGCGCCATCATGTTCTCGAACCATCTCGACGTGACCGGGAACGATTTCATCCACAACCAGGGTCCGCGCACCTACGGGCTCCTGCTGCGCGACTGCTCGGACGGCGTCTTCACCGGAAACCGGCTCGTGGACAACACCATCGCGGCCTTCCTCGACGGCTCGAACCGGAACCATATCGAGCGGAACCTGATCCAGGACAACGGCTGGGGCATCCTTCTCTTCTCCTCCAGCGAGGGGAACGAGTTCGCGGGAAACGCCTTCCTCAACAACGACTATCCCGTCGCGCTCGACATGCGGTACACGGAGAACCGCTTCGACGACGGCCGCTCCGGAAATTACTGGAGCGAGAACGCCGCCTACGATTTGGACGGGAACGGGATCGCGGACGTCCCCTACTCGCCGGTCAGCGCGTTCGCCTTCCTGTCCAAGCAGTATCCCGACCTGGCGGTGTTGGCGAAGAGCCCCGCGGTCGCCGCGCTCTCGGTAGCCGAGCGCGTCATCCCGGCGCTCCGCCCCAGCGAGGCCGTGGACCGCTATCCCCTCCTCCATGCCGCCATTCATGCCCCCGCCGGGCCGATCCGCGAAGCGTCCGAGGCCAAGGGCTCGCCCGCCTGGGCCGCGCTCTTCTCGGGCCTGGCGCTCGTGGGCGCGCTGGGCCTGGCCGCGGGACGGAGGATGGGATGATCCTCGTCGAGAGCCTGACCAAGCGGTACGGAACCCTGACCGCGGTGAACGATCTCTCCTTCGACGTCGCGCCGGGCGAGACGTTCGCGCTCATCGGCCCGAACGGCGCGGGCAAGACCACGACCCTCAAGGTGCTCCTGGGGCTCGCGCGTCCCACGGCGGGCAGGATCACGCTGGGCCCCGAGGGGCGCTCGCCCGAGGACCCGCGTGCCCGGCACGCGATGGGATATGTTCCGCAGCGCGTCGAATTCCCGTCGGGCCGGACCGTGGCGCAGGTCCTCGAGTTCTTCGCGGACCTGCGGGGGCTTCCGCGCCGCGCGGTCGCGCGCTCGCTCGACCGGGTCGGTCTCGCCTCCCTCTCCGCGAGGCCGGCGAGCCAGCTCTCCGGCGGGTACACGCAGCGGCTCTCGCTCGCGCAGGCACTGCTCGGCGATCCCGCCCTCCTGATCCTGGACGAGCCGACCGCGAGCCTGGATCCGGAGGCCACATGGGAGTTCCGGTCCCTTCTCGAGCAGCTGCGGCGCGAGGGGAAGACCATTCTTCTCTCCTCCCACCTGCTGAGCGAGGTGGAGCGGGTCTCGGACCGCGTCCTCATCCTCGTGGATGGCCGGCGCGCTGGACTCGAGCGGCTCTCCGAGCTCCGGTCCCGTCAGATGGAGGCCTCGCGCCTCTCGGTCGAGCTGGGCGAGCCGCTCGCGCGGGCCAGGACCGCGCTCGACGGACGCGGCATCTCGTTTCAGGCCGAGGGCGATCGCCGCGTCTTCCTCGACGGGTCGAACGGCTGCGGCATCCGGGGGCTCGAGGCCCTGCGCGAGGCGGGCGTGGTCGTGCGGTCCTTCGAAGTCCAGAGGCCGACCCTGGAGGAGATCTTCCTCTCGGTCGTGCGGGGAGAACGGCGTGAGACGTGACCGGGTCGCGGCCCTCTTCCTTTCGTGCGCGCTCCTGGCCGGAGCGGCGGGCTGCTCGCGGAGCGCGGGCCCGAGCCCGATCCGCCTCGGCACCGCGTGTTCCTTCTGCGGCATGGAGGTCCACGACCTTCGGTTCGCCTGCGAGCGGCTCCGCGGCGGAGCGTCGCGCGTGTACGACTCGATCGAGTGCCTCCTGCAAGACCGGCCCTCGGGGCGCGACCGCGTGTATCTGCCCGACTACGACTCGCGCGCGCTCTTCACGGCCGAGTCCCTCTGGGTCGTGCGAGGGCGATTCCCGACGCCCATGGGCGGCGGATTCGCCGCCTTCGCGAGCCGGGCCGCCGCCGAGGACGTGGCCTCGCGCACGGCGGGCCGCGTCGCACGCTGGAGCGAGACCCCCGACCTACTGAGGAGCGCGCCGTGAAGCGCTACGCGCTCCTCTTCGTGGGAGCCCTTCTCCTCGGGGTCGCGCTCGTCGGACTCGGGCGCATCCGCCACGCGGAGCCGAAGCAGGCGCCGGCGGCGGCCGTCCCCGTGACGCGGGATGTGGCCATCGAGATCGGCCCCGGAGGGATCGAGCCTTCCCCGGTCGCGGTCCCCAAAGGGGCCCGGGTTCTCCTGCGCGTCGCCAACCGGACCGCGCGCCCCGTTCGGTTCGGGCTGGCCGGCTATCAGGAGCGGCTCGACGTCATGACGCTCGAGCCCGGGCAGGAAGGCCGGGGCGAGTTCGTCGCCGACCGGCCCGGCGAGGACTTCGCCTGGCTCGTGGACGGAAGTCCGCGGGGGAGGCTCCAGGTGACCGGGTCGCACCTCATGGAGGGGCACGAATGAGCGAGCGGCTCGAAACGCGTCCCCTCTCCCGCATCCTGGTCGTGGCGCGGGAGGAATACCGGCGGACCCTCGAGTCGCGCTGGGTATTCGGCTTCACCGCGCTCTTCGCCCTTCTCGTGATCGGCCTCTCCTACTTCGGGCTGGCGCAGAATCGCGAGGTCGGCTTCCAGGGTTTTGCGCGGGTGACCTTGAGCCTCATGAATCTGGTTCTCTTCATCGTTCCCCTGACCAGCCTCCTGCTCGGTGTCTCGAGCATCGCAGGCGCGGGCGAGAGCCTCACGCTTCTCCTGGCGCAGCCCCTCGGGCGAGGAGAAGTGCTTGCCGGAAAATTCCTCGGCCTCTCGTCGGCGCTGATCGTCTCCCAGGCCCTCGGGTTTGGTGTGGGCGGCATCGTGATCACGCTCCAGGCGGGCGCCGACCAGCTTCCCGGCTTCCTCGCGCTCACAGCGCTCTCCATGACGCTCGCGTGCCTCATGGTCGCGGCCTCCCTCTGCATCTCCGCCCTATGGCCGGATCGCCTCCGCGCGGTCACCGCGGCGCTCCTTCTCTGGCTTCTCCTGGTCGTGGCGTACGACCTGGCGCCCCTGGGGGCGACGACCCTCTTCCGCGGCCTGCCGCTCCAGGCCGTCCTCTTCCCGGCCCTGCTCCTCAATCCGGTCGATCTGGCCCGCGTCCTGACGACGCTCGCCGTCGGCTCCGGCGCCCTGTTCGGGCCCACCTCGGCCGTGCTCGTGCGGCTCTTCGGGGCCACGTGGGGCCTCGTTCTGGGAATCGCGGTGCTGACCCTCGAGCCGGCGGTCCCCCTGTTCGT
>Ga0187823_10000239_pt1 | contig 13609 bp, 11 predicted proteins | sample NC_wetland_sal_i_12_FD_132968 | JGI IMG/M metagenome (GOLD analysis project Ga0187823, IMG submission 132968) | Wetland sediment microbial communities from Neuse River Estuary, North Carolina, USA - SourceSoil_3 | ecosystem: Environmental > Aquatic > Freshwater > Wetlands > Sediment | place...
CTCGACGACTTCGGGACGGGCTACGCGGGCCTCTCCTACCTCAAGCGGCTCCCACTGGACTACCTGAAGCTCGACATCGAGTTCGTCCGCGACCTGGCGACGAACTCGGCGAGCAACCATGTTGTGCAGGCCGTGCTCAAGCTGGCGGGCGACTTCCGGCTGAAGACCGTCGCGGAGGGCGTCGAGGATGCCGCCACGCTCGAGCTGCTCCAGAACCTCGGCGTGGACTTCGCGCAGGGCTACCACCTGGGCCACCCGGCCGCGTTCGCCGGGCGGCCCGGCGACGGCGGAAAGCCCGCGCACGTGCGCAGCCGCCACGTCCACCAGGAAACGCGCCGCCCGGGGCGCCGCGCGCTCACCGCCGGCGCACGCCGGCGGTCCTAGCCGAGACCTACCGCGGCGAGCGCCTCGTCGCGGGAGCCGTAGCCCATCGCGCGCGTGGCGTAGCCGTCGCGGAACCACATCACGCCCGGCCAGCGCAGCTCCAGCGGATCACCCGAGCCGACGGCACGCCCGACGACCACGAACATCGCCACGACGAAGCCGGCGCCCGCCGCGATCACCTCCTCGACCCGGTACTCCGCGTCGGAGCCGAACGCTTCGAACAGGTCGCTCGTCCATTCGCGCAGGCCCGGTGCGCCGTGGTAGCGGTAGTCGGTGGCGGGCGTCGCCCGCACCTCCATCGAGAAGTCCGGAGCGAGCAGGTGCGCGGGCACGTCGCGCGCCCGGATCGCCGACACGATCGCGTCGTGCAGCTGCATGCTCGTCTGCGAGGACGGCCCCGCGGCGCGCAGGCCCGCGGCACGCCCCTCGTTAACGTCCGGGTAGAGCGTCACCGCCGCGATTCGCCCACCCACCCATACGAACACCGGCGCCGAGCGCACGCGCAGCACGCCGCGCCCGCCCGCCTGGCGGGCGACCTGCGTGACGACCGCCTGCACGACGCCGCCGCCGAGCGCCTGCATCTCCTCGATCTGGACCTCGTAGTCGTCGAGGCTCCCGAACCAGTCTTCGAGGAACCGGCGGATCGCTACGAAGCCGGCGTGCGTGCCGAGGCCCCAGCGCGACACGTCCCAGGTCGAAGTCTCGCCGAAGGCGTCGACGACCGCGTCGAAATCCCGGCGGTTCAACGCTTCGTAGACGGCACGCGTCTTGGCGAGCAGTTCCCCTCGCTCCCCCATCGCCGTGCAGTGTGTCGGATCTCGCGCCCCAGGTCCACCCCTGCGCCGGCCGCGCAGCTCCGGTGCATACGTGGGGCTTATGCCGGACCGGCAAAAGAGGTATTGGACTTCTTGGCCGTCAGGCACAAGACTGCCCTGCGACGAGTCCGTTCCCTGTCGGGCCGTTGACCTCCCTCAGCAAACGCTCGGATGCTCAGCCGGTGGGTGGCAGCGCACGGCGCGGAGGCAAACAGTCCCTCAGGCCTCCGTGCCGTGCCCCCTGCCGGCCCCGAGGGGCGCGACGCCGGGCGGCGCCGACAGAGCACACGGTCGTGCGCGCCGGTCCATCCCGACCTCGGTGATCCCTCCGGAGGTGATCTTGATGCGCGTGGGGACGTGCCCGTCCTGCAGCAGCGCGCGCAAGACCGACTCGCCCTTCGTCGCGATCCCCGACCGCAGCGGCTCATCGACGCTCTCCGGCCGCAGCGCGTCGGCGATCTGCACGTACACGTGCTGTTCGGCCGTCCCGTTCTGCACCTTCCAGCGATAGATCTGGCCGGGCAGCCGGAGCACGGGGATCGGCGTCGGCCCTCCGATGATCTCGATGTTCGTGTCCATGCCCGAAGCGTGCCGGGGAGCGGCCGCCGCCGACAGGGCCCGCTGGCCAAGCGTGCGACGAGCGCCTTGGACACCTGTGAGGAGCCCGGGCCGCATCGCGCCTATCCTGCTCGCGCGATGACCGACTACGGACAGCCGCTGCGCGAGGCCGACGCGGACCCGGACCCGCTGCGCCAGTTCGACCGCTGGTACGCGGAAGCGGACGCGGCGGGGGTGCGCGAACCGAACGCCATGGCGCTCGCAACCGCGACCGGCGCGGGCGTACCCTCGGCGCGGATGGTGCTGCTCAAGGGCCACGACGAGCGCGGATTCGTGTTCTTCACCAACCACCTCAGCCGCAAGGGCCGCGAGCTGGACGAGAACCCGCACGCGGCGCTGCTGTTCCACTGGGACCCGCTCGGCCGACAGGTGCGGATCGAGGGCGCCGTGCAGCGGGTGTCCGAGCAGGAGACCGCGGCGTACGTCCACTCGCGGCCCCGCGCCAGCCAGGTGAGCGCGCTCGCCTCGCCCCAGAGCGAGGTGGTGGAGGGCCGGGAGTGGCTGGAGCGCGCCGTGCGCGACCTCGACGAGCGCCTCGCGGGCCGGGAGCCGCCGCTGCCGACGGACTGGGGTGGCTATCGGGTGCGGCCGCAGAGCTACGAGTTCTGGCAGCAACGCAGCGACCGGCTGCACGACCGCCTTCGCTACCGCCGCGACGGAGCGGCCTGGTCGATCGAGCGCCTCGCGCCCTGACGGCGCCCGGCTAGTAGGACTTGGGGAGCCCGAGCGAGTGCTCGGCGACGTAGTTGAGGACCATCTCGCGCGAGACCGGTGCGGTGCGCGCGACCCGCGCCGCCCACCACAGGTCGCTCAGCCCGTACTCGAGCGCGAAGCCGTTGCCGCCGTGGGCCTGGATCGCGCTGTCGACGCAATGGATCGCGGCCTCGGCGGCGGCGTACTTGGCCATGTTCGCCGACTCGCCGGCGCCGGGGGCGCCGCCGTCGTAGAGCGCGGAGGCCTTCTGGGTCATCAGCCGCGCGAGCTCGAGCTGGACCTTCGCCTCGGCGAGCGGGTGCGCGACGCCTTGATGGGCGCCGATCGGCCGTCCCCACACCTCCCGTTCGCGCGCATAGGCGGCGCCGAGCGACAGCGCCAGCCGGCCGACGCCCGTCGAGATCGATGCGCCCATGATGCGCTCGGGGTTGAGCCCGTCGAACACCACGCCGAGGCCGCCGTTCTCACCCCCGATCAGGCGCTCCTCCTCGAGCTCGACGTCGTCGAAGAACAGCGTCCACTGGCGGTCCGCGCCGCGCACCGCCATCGGGATCTGCTGGCGGGTGAAGCCGGGCGCGTCCACGTCGACGATCGCCAGCGAGGGCAGCCCCAGCTCGCCGTCCGCCAAGCGAGTGCGGGCGACCACGAGCACCGCGTCGGCGTCCTCGACCCCGGAGATGAAGGTCTTCTGGCCTTTGAGGATGAAGCGGTGGCCGTCCCGCCGCAGCGACGTCGAGAGGTTGTGCGAATTCGATCCCGCGTCCGACTCGGTGATCGCGAACGCGATCTTGGTGGTGCCGGCGCCGATCCCTCGCAGCCAGCGCTCCTTCTGCTCGAGCGTGCCGTGCTTGTCGAGGATGTTGCCCACGATCGCGGGCGAGACGACGATCAGCAGGAGTGAGCAGCCCGCGGCGGCGATCTCCTCCCCCACCCACGACAGCGCGGTCATCCCGAGGCCGCCTCCGTCGTACTCCTCGGGGATGTTGACCCCCATGTAGCCGCGCGCTGCGAGGGCGTCCCACAGCTCGCGTGGAGGCTCGCCGGCGTCCCGCTTCTCCTGCATGTAGGTGCGCCCGAAGCTGTTGCAGATGCCCGCGACCGCCTCGCGCAGCAGCGTCTCCTCCTGCGTTGGGACGATCCCCAGGGTCACGTCTGTGTGCGTGCCGGCCACGCGCGGATCGTACGCGAGCAGCGAGCTGTGCAGATTCTCATCGCGTGCGTGATGTTTCGGCGCTAGACGTGTCCCAGTTGTCAGACGCTGCCGGGCGCGCGCGTGCATGCCGGCCGGGAGCCTCATCACGGTGGACCGCGATCAGAGGGGAGGCCCCCGCATGGGCCGCAGAGCCGTTGGGTGGAGTTGCGCTGCGATGTTGAGTTCGACGGTCGTCTGGCTTGGCGTGCTGGGCGGCGCCGCGGCGCCCGCGGTAGCGAGCCCGATCTCGCTGCTGCTGGGACAGGGAGAAGCGTTCTCGCTGCTCGGGCATTCGTGCGGCGGGATCCAGGAGAAGACGTACGCGACCGGCTTCGGCGTGGACGGCTATCCCACGGGTGACGTGTACATGCAGACCCGCTGCGGCGGGAGCGGCCGCGGTGGCGGCTACAAAACGACCACCTACTCGGCATGGGCGTCGGTGCGCTGGAACTGGTTCGGCCAGGTGCTCTCGTTTGCGCGGCTCGAAGGCCCGGCACAGGAAAACACGTCGTTCTCCGCCGAAGACCCGTATGGCGATCGCGAGTACAACTCGGGCACCTCGGCGTTCCTTGAAACGGGAACCCCGCCGCTGCAGCCGCCCGCGGCCCCGACGGAAGTCACGGAGTACCTGGTCGTTGCGGTTGACCCCGAACAGCCGACGCCCGACCAGTTCCAGGTGAGCTGGACGCCCGCGCCGGCGACCTCGCGGCTGCTCACCGCCTCGACCGTCACCGCAACCCCTGTGGGCTCGAGCGCACCGACGCTCACGACGAACGTGAGCGGCGGCGCAACGAGCGCGCTGATCGGCCCGCTGGTGCGCAACACGACGTACTCGATCACCGTGACCAACACCGATGACGAAGGCACCAGCCAGCCGAGCGCGCCGATCGAAGCCGCGGACACCCACGCCGCAGAAGAAGGCGGTGGCGGTGCGACACCGCCCGACTTCGGGCGCTGCGTGAAAGTGCCGGCGGGAACAGGGGCGTTCACGACCTCGACGTGCACGCAGGAAACGGAAGCGGGCGGCGCGTATGAATGGTCCCCGGGCGTGGCCGCCGGAGGCTTCAGCGGCTCGCTGAAGTCGGGCACCACCGCCACCCTGGAATCCACCGGGGGGGCACGGGTGACGTGCACCGGCGGCAGCGTCGAAGGTTCGGTCGTCGGCGCGAAGGCATTGGGCGGCGTGCTCTACAGGCTCACCGGCTGCACGTCGAACGGGTCGGCGTGCACGACCCCGGACGGCGCCGAAGGCGAACTGCGGAGCAGCCCGCTCCAGGCGACGCTCGGCATCGAACGCGTGACCGAAAAAGAAGGAGTGGAAGTCCAGCACATCGCGCTGGCATTCGAAGCCGAAGACGGCGAACCGTTCCTCGAATATGCCTGCGGCGGAGGGCCGGCGGTGGCGCTCGAAGGCTCGGTGCTCGCCCCGGTCGTCTCCAACCGGATGCTGCGGGTGCGCACGCTCAAGCTCACGCAGAAACTGGGCCGCCAGAAACCCGAAGCGCTCGAAGGCGGTCTCCCGCAGGTGCTGCTGAGCTCGCTCGGCGAACAGGTCGGCGTCGGCCTGAGCGCGACGCTCACGAGCGAAGAACCGGTCGAGATCAACACGACCGTGTGAGAGGCGACGCGCGGGCCCGGCCCCTCGGCGGGCCCGCGCAGCCTCAACCGTAGGCGCGATCTGCGCTCACCCAGTTGAGCGCGATCGCCCGCTGCGCCCGGGCGAGCGTCATCGAGCCCGCGCACACCCGCCGTTTGAGCGCGTACTCGAGATGGTCCTTCGGGTTCAGGTAGAAGCCCGACGGTGCCGCGTAGTCCGGCTCGGGCCACAGGTTGCGCGGGTCGTTGACCGCGCCGCCGAGCTCGAGCGGGACGAGGTGGTCGTACTCGAAGCGCGACGTGCCCGTCAGTCCATACGCGCGCATCGACCCGAGCTTCTCGGGCTCGGTGATCGACTCGGACGGGCGCACCGTCGACGTCCACCCCGATTTGCAGATCGTGCTCCCGATCGTCGCCTGCGTGACTTGCGGGTTCACCGCGCCGGGCGTGCAGTGCGGGTCGGGACGAGCGGTCAGCCCCGAGCCGACCATGTGGCAGGTGCCGGCGGGGGGCTGGCGCTGGACGGCGTGCGCGCTCGCGTTCGAGTAGACGAGCCCGGACGGCGCGAGCGACGCAGCGGACGCGGCCGGCGCTGCACCGCTCGGCGCCGCGGGCGCACCGGTGGCGCCGAGCGCGAGCAGCACTGCCGCGCAGGCGGCGAGGGCCGCAGCGGCGATCGAATTGGCATCGCGTCGCATCCGCCGATTGTCGCGAACGCCTGCGACGGGTGAGCCGCTAGCGAACGATCGTGAACGCGAGCGTGCTCGTGGCGGAGCGTTCGCCGGCTGGGTTCTTGGCGCTGATCGCGACGGTGTAGCGCCCCGGTTCAAGGCGTTTGGACGTCGACACGCGGCCCGCGAACACGATGCTGTTCAGTCCGCGCAGGCCCGGCAACGCGATCGTCCCCGCCGCGCGCGAGAGCGCGCACGCAGGCGCCCTCCGGTTCTTCGCGGTGAGCGGCACGCACCTGCCCCCCACCCTGCGCCCGGTGGCGCTCCGCGTGAACGCGAGCGTGAGCTTCGCCTGCTGGTCGACCGTGAGGCTGAACGTGGTGCCGACGGGCGCGCGGCGGCGGCGGGAGGAGATCGTGGCGAGCGCACTGCCGGCGCGCCATTCGCGGTGCGACTGGCTGACACCGGTGAGCCTGGGCGCGTTGTTCGGCACGGGCGCTGCGGGCGGCGGGGCGGGCGACGGTGGGGCCGCCACAGATACCGGCGCGGCTGCCGGCGCGACCGCCACGCTGCCGCTCGACACCGAGGAGTTGCCGAGGACGTCGGAAGCGCGGACGGTGACGGTGTAGCGCCCGGCGGCGGCGTAGGTGTGCGCGACGTTGGTGCCGAGCGCCGTGGTGCCGTCCCCGAAGTCCCACTGGGTGGCGCCGAGACCCGACCAGACGTCGAAGGGCGACACCGAGAACGAGAGCGCCTGGCCTGCGGTCCCGGTGGAGGGGATCGCGAGCCCTCCCAGGGCCGGCCCGGCGGCGTCGTAACCGGCGACCTCGGGGGTGCGCCCGGCCGCTTCGGTCGTCCACAGCGCAGCCGCATCGCCGAGGCCGTCGGACACCACCTGCGAGAGCTCGAGCGCGCTCGTGCCGTGGATGACCTGCAGGGGCGCCGAAAACGGCGATGCGCCGGATCGCGTGGATGCGTCGATCACGGCCGGTTCTCCCGGCTGCCGCCAGGCGACGATTGCGCCCCCGCCGGCGAGCTGCGCGGCTGCGACCGCGTCGGCGGCGGCGCCCGCTTCCGAGAGCTGCCCGGGCACGCCGAACCCGCCTGTGATCGGACGCGAGGAGGCGAACACGGCGTTCTTGCCTTCGACCGGTGCGGCATAGGCGACGGTGGCCACGCGGGCGTCGTCGAACGCGGCCGCGGGCCCGCCCTCGATCGAGCCCGGCCCCGACACGTCCGCGGGTTCGCTCGCGAACGGCGCGCCGGCAGCCTGGACGCTCGCGTCGACCCGCGATTCTCCTTTGGCGGCGGCCGCCCATGCCACGACCGCGTCGCCGCGAGCATCCGCCGCGAGGGCCGGCGCGGACACGCTTTCGGTCACCGCGCCTTCCCCTTTGTCGACGGCGAGCGGCGGTTCGATCGAGAACGGCCCTTTGGGTGGGCGCTTTGCGACCTTTACGGCCGAGGAGAAGCGTTCTTCTCCGGGTCCGCCGCGCTGTTCGTAGCTCTCGGCCCACGCCAGGTACAGGTCACCGGTCCCGTCCGCGGTGATCCTGAGCGGCGCGAACCGGATGCTCTCCGACGCTGTCTGCTCGAGGGAGTCGAGTTCGTGCGGCACGCCGAAGCCGCTGCCCACGGGCCGCACGTTGGCCTCGACGGTGTGGAAGACGGGGAGCCCGCGGTTGCTCGCCGCTTCCCAGGCGACGACCGCGTCGCCGGCGGAGTCGAACGCGGCGACCGGGCTGGACCCTTCTTCGCTTTCGACCGACAGGTCTTCGGGCGCCGCGAAGGCACCGCCCGCCGGACGCAGCGCCGCTTCGATCGCGCCCCCGCGGCTCCACGACACCAGCGCGTCGCCGTGGGCGTCGAGCGCGACGGCGGGCTCGCCCACGCCGGCCCCCGGCCCCGCCACGACTGTCGGGGCGCCGAACGTGCCGCCCGCGACCCTCTCGGCCGCCAGCACCACCATCTGTCCGACCCCTTCCGGCTCCGCCCACACGGCGACCACGTCGCCCGCGGCATCCGCGGCGATCGCGGGTTCACTCGCGGCGAGCAGCGGCGGCTCCAGCTGGTGCGGTGCGAGCCATGCCGCCGCACCCGACGCCGAGGCGGGTGCACCGACGACGACACCCAGCACGACCGCGCACAGCGCCGCCGCCACGCCCCCTCGAGCGCGTCCGAGCGCGATCCGTGCCCTCGTGTTGCTGCGCTCCTGCACCCGCAGCCCAGCGTACCGCGGGGCGCTCCCACCGGGCGCCACCGGCGCCGAGGCGATCAGATCACGGCGAGCAGCTCCCAGCGCCCCGGGATCCCCTTGAGCGTGTGCTGCCCGCGACTCGCGAACCCGTATCCGGCGCCGGCGACGAGGTCGCGGACGGTGCGCGAGGCGAGCAGCTCGCCGGAGACGGCGAGCGCGGCCACGCGCGCGGCGATGTTGACGCCGATCCCCGCGACGTCGTCGTCGCGCAGCTCGACTTCGCCGGTGTGGACTCCCGCACGGATCGAGATCCCCGCGTGCGCGAGCGCCGCGCGCAGCGCTTTGGCGCAGTCGAGTCCGTGCGCGGGGCTGTCGAACGTGGCGAGGATCCCGTCGCCGGTCCGCTTCACGAGCTGCCCGCCGCACGCGGTGACGGCGCTCCTGGCGATCCCGTCGTGGTGGTCGAGCACGCGGCGCCAGCCGTGGTCACCGAGCGCGATCGCGTGCGCGGTGGAGCCGACGATGTCGGTGAACAGAACCGTCGCGAGCGCGCGGCCGTCGGGTGCGGCGGGTGCGGTGTGATGCACCACCTCGAACTCCTCCAGCAGCGACAGCATCTTGTCGATGTCGGCGCATTCGGCGGCGTAGTCGATGCCCGCCGCGGGCGTCTCGCACGATCCCCCGCGGCCGATGCGGCGCAGGTGCAACGACCTGCGCGCGGTCCGGATCGCGGCGCTCCCCCCAGAGACCGAATCGAGAACAGGGCCCGCATCCCTCCCCCTCATAGCCGGACAAGGTCCGCCTCTACGCAACTCTTGTCAACCCTCGCAATCTCGCTCGCAGGGGCAGGGGGACTGCGGGCGAGCGCGACGCGCCCGCCGGGCCCGGGCCATGCCGGGCTCGACGGACGCGGTGCGCGACCGCTCAGGCGGTGATGCTCACCACCAGCTGTGCGTCCATGACGCGGGCAGGCCGACGCGAGCGACCGAGCCGCTCAGGCCGCCGGGCCCGCCGGTGGCGGACAGCACGCCGAAGTTGGACACGTACACCGTGCCCCACTGGTTGATCGCCATCCCCGTGGGGAACTCGAGGCCCGCCGAGGCGAGCAGCTGCTTGCTGCCGTTGCGGTGGACCCCGATGATCGCCCCCGGAGTGGGCAGGCCTTCTTCGGCGGCAGGGTCGTCGATGCCGGCCTGGTCGATCTCCAGCACGAGCAGCCGGCCCGAGCGATCGAACGCGATGTCGCCGATCGACGTGAAGCCGGTCGCGTACACCGTGGGCGCGTGGCCGGGCACGACCCGGAACACGCTCTGCTTGCCGACTTCGAACGGGAACCCGCCCAGCTGCCCCACGTACAGCGCTCCGTCGGGCCCGACGGCCACCGAGGTCGGGACGGGCTGCGCCTGCACGGGAACCGGTTCGGGACCGAACACGCCCGGAGGCACCGTCTCGCCGATCGTCGGGAACACGGCCAGCACCGAGATCGAGCCGGTCGGCGAGACGAACAGCAGGTCATCGGCGGCGGCGTCGGCGACCACCCATCCGCCGTGGTAGGGGATGAACGAGTACGGGTCGCTGTCGATGGGGTTCTCGAGACCGAGTTCCGGCCCCGTGCCCTCGCCGCCGTCGGGGTTGTTGGCCGCCTCGAACGGGCCGAAGCGCGCGAGGATGGACGGGCTCCCGAAGAACGGGAAGCGCACCAGGTCGCCGAGGTACGCGCCGCCGGGCCCGAACGGCGTCTCGCCGGTCGTCGGCGAGATGTCCGCGTTCTGGAACAGCACGTGCAGCGAGCCGTAGGCGAGCATCGCCTCGGCCGGGCCGGTGGCCTCGCCGCCGTTGCCGATCGACGCAAGGCCGCTGAGCACCGTCGAGACGCCGCCCGACGGCGTCACCCGCGCGATCGCACCGGTGCTGTTCTGGCATTCGGGACCTTCTTCGCCGGATATGCAGGTGCCTTCGGCGGCACCGGTGCCGGACTCCGCCACGAGCAGGCTCCCGTCCGGGAGCACGGTGAGCTTCTTGGGCTGGTTGAGCCCGGTGGCAATCGTTTCCACGCCTTCGCCGTGCGGCATCCCGTGGCCGCCGTGGCCATGGAAGCGATGGTGACCGAACAGCCAGTGGCCGAGCCCACTGCCCCGACCGTCTCGGTGCTGGGGCGCGGCTCCGGCGGCCGGGGCGAGCGCCAGCGCTCCCAGCGCCAGCGCGAGCATCGCGGCGAGCGCCAGGCGCAGGCCCTCAGGGTTGCGCGTCCGTGAGCGGGCGCGCCCGTCGTCTGCAACTCCCGGCGCGCGGCCGGCAGCCTCCTTGACGTTCATCTCCGTCCTCCAAGTCGTGTTCTGGGTCGAATACGGCTTCCCGCAGATGACCCTATACCCATGCGCCGCGCCCACGCAGGGGAGAAACGACGTAGATGCGGCGGGGAGCGGGCGGGCGCGCGTGCGCTAGGCGCGGCTCGCGACGAGCACCGGCACGAGCTGCTCGCGGCCGCTGGCCTCGACGGAGCGCTGCTCTGCGCCGGGCAGCCGGCCGCCGAGATCCTCCAGCAGGTCGGCGGCGACGACTACCTCCCCGCCGGCGGCCTGGCCCTGCAGGCGCGCCGCCACGTTGACGGCGTCGCCGAGCGCGGTGAAGTCGACGACCGTGGAGCCGACGTTTCCGACGAACGCACTGCCCGCGTTGAGGCCGATGCCGACGGGCAGCCACGGGCCCTCGGGAGCGCCGTAGCCGACCGCTTCGAGAAGCTCGAGCGCGGCGGCGAGCGAGCGCTCGCGGTAGTCGGGCCCGGCGACGCCGGGGATGAACAGCGCCATCGCCTCGTCGCCGATCAGCTTGTCGATCAACGCATCGTGCCGGAGCAGCACCTCCGTGGCGGTGGAGTAGAACCGACCCAGCAGCGCCGCGTAGTCGCTCGCGGAACGCTGCTCGCCGAGCGACGTCGATCCGCGCACGTCCGCGAACAGCACCGCGACATCCACTTCGGCGCCGCCGGGCGGGAGCTGGTCGCAGCAGCGCGAGCACACGTTGGGGTTCTTGCGCGACGGCGCCCAGCCGACGGTCTTCAGGACCCGTCCACCGACACCCCCGAACGGGTTCGCACAGACCTTGCAGCGCGGCGAGGACGGGACGTGACGCCAGAAGTGGCGCGCGACGCGCATCGAGGTGTGTCCCTCCGTGAGGATCTTCTGCCACTCGACTGAGTCATCGGGCATGCGCGGATTGTCCCACGGCGTGTCCGCGGCTCCCGTGCGCGGCGTCATCGACCGTGCGCGCGAGGCGACTTGATCGAGATCGCATAGCGATGGTCCACGGCGAGGCTCGCGGGGTTGGCGCTCAGCAGCACCCGCGCACGCAGCGAGCCCCGGCTGCGCACGGCATGCACGATCGGGCGCTTCAGGCGCAGGCGCAGGACGGCGGTCGTCCCCGCCGGGATGCTCGCACGCCCGCTCGCGAGCAGCGCGGCGCGCTTGGCAAGCGACGCCGGGAGCCCCCCGGACGCGGCGAACAGCGCGACCCGCTCGCCGCACGTGCCCCCTCCACCGGGGCAGGAGAGCCGCAACGCGAGGTCGCCGTGGCGGTCGAGCGTGAACGTGCGCCCGACCAACGTCGCCACTCCCGCGCCCTTGGCCGCGCCGGGGCCGCCGCCGGGGGCGGGACCGCCGCCGCCGGGGCTCGACGGTGCGGCTGCGACGCCGGCGAGGCTGACGCTGTCGTTGGACGGTTCGGCGTCCGCCTGTTCGGCGCTCACCGACGCGCTCTCGACCAGCGCACCAGCCTGTTCGGGGCGCACCGCGATCGTGGTGGCGTGTGCCTGGCCCGGCGCGAGCGTGCCCACGGGACAGGCGACGGTGGAGTTGGCGCCGACGGTCACGACGCAGCCGGCGGGTGCCGAGACGAACGCTGTGTGCGATGGGAGCATGAACGTGAGCGACACCCCGGTGATCGGTTCGATGCCGGGGTCGCTCGCTGTGGCGGTGAGCGACAGCGAGCTGCCGACGGTGACGGGTTCGGGCGAGGCGGCGAGAGCCACCGCCGCGTCGCTGCCGACCTCGAAGGCGCCGAGATCGCAGCCCGCTCCCTGTGGCCGCGCGATGCGACGCTCATCGAGCGCGCCTTCCGCGGGCGCGGGGCCCGCGCAGGTCTTCCCGCCGGCGTTCACGGCGGGGCTGCCGCGCTTCAGCGCGAGGGTGGGTGCAGGGCCCCCGTTGTCGGCGAGAGCGCCGAGCAGCGGATCGAGACCCAGCGGCGCGGGCCCCGAGAAGGCGCACGAGGACGGGCCGAAGACGATGTTGGCGCCGGTGGCGGTCGCGGCCGTCACCCCGCCGCACTGGCCGTTGGTGTTGCCCGACAAGATCGAGCCGGTGATTGCGAGTTCTTCGCCGCCGTGGATGCCGCCGTCGACGGGGGCTTCGTTCCCGGCGATCGTCGAGTACTCGACGTCGAGGCTGGTGCCGGGACCCTGAGCCTGGATCGCGCCACCCGGAAAGCCCGTTTCGATCACCTTGTTGCCCGTCACCGTCGAGTCGATCAGCTGAGCTGAGCCTGCGGTGCCGATCTCGATCGCGCCTCCGCCGACGACTGCGCGGTTCTTGGCGAATGTCGAACGCACGGACACGAACGTTCCGTGGTTGACGGCGACCGCGCCGCCCTCCGCGGCGAAGTTTTCGCTGAACACGCTGTCGATCGCGGACACCGCGTCCCTGTCGACGCCGATCCCACCTTCATCGTTCTTCGTCAGCATCGATTCCCGCAGTTCGAGCCCGGCGTTTTCCCGAGCGACGACCGCCGGACCACCCGAGACCCCGCCCGAGCTGCCCGTGAGCGTCATGCGTTCGAGCACGACACCGGCGGCTTTTTCGCGCGTGCGGATCACGGTCAAGCCGAGTCCGTCGATGACCGTCTTGCCTGCGCCGGCGCCCTGCAGGGTGATCGGGCAGACACTCCCCGAGCACGCGTGGGCGGCTGTGTTGCCGACTTCGAGCGTCGCTTTCGTGAGGTTGTATTCCCCTTCGGGGATCAGCACCTCTATGCCTTCGGCGCCCACCGACGCGACCGCCGCGGCCTCTTCGACGGCGGCTCGCAGCGGGCATTCTTCACCGCCGGTGCCTTCGCCGGTGCAGTAGTTCAGGTTTTCTGAGAGTGAGTGATCTGCGGTCTCGGTGACCGGGATCGTGTCGAGGAATGCTGCGTGCGCGGGCGCTGCAGCCACACCGAGCACCAGCAGCGCACACGCCGCGAGCAATCCGAGCGCTCGACCCCCCAACCGCATCTCAGCGCGGAGTCTAGACCCGCCGCGGGCGCCGGACGGCTAGCGCCGGCCGAGGGCCCCGGAGCTCATCACCGCGTCGAGCTCCTCGGGGCCGAGCGCCGGGACCGGCAGCGGCGCGGCCACGGTGGGATCCGCGCTGAGGCCGCGCAGCAGCAC
>Ga0187823_10000241_pt1 | contig 13589 bp, 11 predicted proteins | sample NC_wetland_sal_i_12_FD_132968 | JGI IMG/M metagenome (GOLD analysis project Ga0187823, IMG submission 132968) | Wetland sediment microbial communities from Neuse River Estuary, North Carolina, USA - SourceSoil_3 | ecosystem: Environmental > Aquatic > Freshwater > Wetlands > Sediment | place...
CGAAATCCCAAAGTGCTGTTCGAGGTGCTTCGCGATCTGTTGGATGAGAATATGGTCAGTCCCAAAGATACGCGGGTTCGATTTTACGGCGAGGTCGAGCCCTGGCTCAGCGCGCTGGTGCAGCAGTATCGACTGGAAGAAGTGGTTGAGCTGTGCGGCCTGGTTACGCGCCACGAATCTTTACAGCGCCAGGCGGAGTCCCAGGTTCTGCTTCTGTTGGGTTGGGCTGATCCTCGCGAAACTGGCCAGCATAGCGGCAAGCTCTTCGAATACTTCGGCGCCGCCAGGCCGATCCTGGCGATCGGCGGCGGGCGTGGTGTCCTGACCGAGGCCCTGGAGGAAACGCATGCTGGGGTGCATGCCCTGGCCAAAGAACAGGTACGAGACTTCCTGATCACGGCATATGGCGAATTCAAGGCCCAAGGCTGCGTTTCCTACAAAGGCAAGGAATCCGCGATTGACCGCTATACGCATCTTCGGATGGCGCGGGAGTTCGCCGACGTACTGAACGCGGTGGCCCACAGGCCCCAGCCTTCCGAGATGGCCGCGAAAGCGTCGCTGTAACCGGGTGCGACAAGATAACCCATGCTGTCGACTGAGTCCGAAGTGAAGAGCGAGCGCGGCGGTCAGGAGAAAGCCAGCTCCAGCTGTCCCCTGGTCAGCGTGCTGGTGGTGGTGCGGAACGGCGCCGGGGATATTCCGGGAGTTCTCGATTCCATCCGTGAGCAAGACTATCGGCCGCTCGAAGTCCTGATCGTGGACGGCATGTCGGACGACGGCACCCGGGCCCTGGTCGAACAACAGGCCACCGGCGATCCGGAGTTTTCCATTCGCCTGCTGGACAATCCCGGCCGGATTCAGGCTACCGGCTGGAATGTGGGCATTCGCGCCGCGCGCGGCAAGTACGTGCTTCGGATCGACGCCGTGCACTGCCGTTTGCAGCCCAGCTACATCCACTGCTGCCTGGAGAAGCTTCTCGCCCTGCAGCAGGGCGATCCCAGCGTGGCCGCCACCGGAGGCCGCCGGCTGTCGGTCGATCGCGCCCAGACCGCGTGGTCGACGGCCATTGCCGCGGCTCAATGCAGCCGCTTCGGGGTGGGAGGCGCGGCTTATCGGATGGATACGGAGGCGGGCTTCAAGGATACGCTGGGCGTTCCGCTGTACGACCGCAACATACTGTTTCAGGTGGGACTCTTCGACGAGTCCCTGGGCCGGAGTGAAGACAACTACCTTCATGCCCAGATGCGATGGCAAGGATACAAGCTGTATTTCATTCCGGATGTAGTCGCCGTCTATCATCCCCGCACCACGTTGTCGGGGCTGGCCTCGCAGATGTTTCACAATGGCTGGTGGGTGTCAGCGACCATTCTGCGCAAGCGCAGCTTTCCCTTCGGGACCCGGCACCTGGTTCCGTTTGCGTTCTATCTGACGCTGGCGCTGCTCGCGGGTTTCAGCCTGGCCGGCTTTTTCCCCGCCAGGATTCTGATGGGCGCGCTGCTGACCTTATATTTCTGCGCCTCGCTGGTGGCGGCTTTTCAGGCTTCGCCGTCCGGGGGCTTCTGGCGGGTGGCGGTCATATTCTGGTTGATGCATTTCTGCTACGCGGCGGGAACCGCGGCGGGAATGTTTGCTGGCCGGGGCGAGGGTGCTGCGACCGGGACGATCACCGCGCCCGGCGCGCATTCGGGATCATGAAAGCTTCTGGATCATGAAAGAACGGCTCCGGTTCGAACTCGGATTTTTGGAAATCGGGCGGAAGCGCGAGCCTGGGGAATCGGCCATGCGGGTAATTCTGGATCATAAATCGGACGACCCTGCCTCTATGGTCATGTCGGAAGCCGGCGTTCCTCAGAGCCTGAGCCCCTGGAACCATTCCCGGGGCAAGCGCATGTTCGACTTTGTCGCGGCCGGTGTCGTCCTGCTGCCGTGCCTGCCCCTGATGGCGCTGATTGCGGCGGCGGTGGCGGTGACTTCGCGCGGTCCGGTGCTGTTTCGCCAAAGGCGCGTGGGCGAGAACGAGCGGGCCATCGAATTGTTGAAGTTCAGGACGATGCTGCACAACCTGGGCAGTGCCGGACCAGGTGTGACGCGCAGTGGCGATCCCCGGATTACGCCCATCGGACGCTTCCTCCGCCGTTGCAAACTGGATGAACTGCCGCAGTTGCTGAACGTCCTGCGGGGAGATATGAGCCTGGTGGGGCCGCGTCCGGAGCTTGAGGAATTTTGCCAGGCGCTCGGTCCCGAACATCGGTTGGTGCTTACGCTGCGGCCGGGCCTCACGGGCTGGGCGACACTGCACTTTCGCAACGAGGAACAGTTGCTGGCTGCGGTCCCGAAAGAGCAACTCGTATCTTACTATCGCGAAACCATTCTGCCGCAGAAGGCGCAGCTGGATATGGCCTATGCGGAACGTGCCACATTTCTGGGTGATCTTGCCATTCTGGGAGGGACTTTTCTCACCCTGTTTCGATAACTTAGGTAACGTTCCTAGTCCGGGTCGCTCCGCGATAAAATGACTGCGCTCCTTGCCACTTCACGACGGTCCGTAATTCGGTCTATATAAACCACATGCACGACGATGTCCTAGTTCGTAAAGGTCCGGCGTTCGGACACTGGGCAGCCCCTCTGGCCATCGGAGGGGTTGCGGTCTTGATTGGGGTTGTGGTGGGGCGGGGAGGATGGTTCTTTTTACCAGCGGTAGCCGTGTTGCCATTGCTCTGGTTTTGGCCGGTTGAAGTCGCCATGGGGGCAGCGGTCCTGCTATTGCCCTTTGAATACGTTACGTTGCTGGGAACCAGCAGCAGCGGCGGCGGCGACCGAACCCTGATGTCGCTGGCAATTGTGCTTGCGTTCTGCGTTCTCGTGGGTGCCGGAGTGGTGGGACGCCGCCTGCAGCAGCCTTCTGCGACGGTGGTGTGGTGGCTGTTGTTCATAGCCTGGGCAGCGGCATCAACCGGATGGGCAGTCGAGCCCCAGATGTCCCTGAACTATCTGCCTTCGGCTATTGCTCTCTTTCTTTTCTATCTTGCGGCAAGCTCATTCCGGATTACCGAAAAAGAATTTGACCGGATTGTTTGGCTGACCATTCTGGGAGGAGCGATGGCTGCGCTCCTGAGCGTGTACGGTTTCTACTTCGGCGCGGGTTTCGCCCAACATGCCACCCGGGCCACGTTGGCAGCAGGCGGCGGATACGTAAATCCGAATCGATTCGGCAGTTGCCTGTTAATCCCGATGGCGTTCGCCATGGCTCGTTTCCTGACTGCTCGCGCCCGGTGGACACGAATTTTCGCTCTTCTTCTTTTGGGGATCACCGGACTGGGGTTGCTGCTTACCATGTCCCGCGGTGTCACGCTTGCTGCCATTGTTATGGGCCTGGTCTTTTTCTATCGACTAAATTCCCTGAGATTGGGGTCACTAAGACCAAAGGTCCGCCGCCTTCTTGTACTGAGTGTTGTGCTGGTCATCTGTCTGGCTGCAGTCATGCCAGCCAGCCTTTTCGAGCGTTTTCAAAAGTCCGCCTCTGACCGAGGTTCGGGCAGACTCGACATCTGGACAGCCGGCTTGGTCATGTTTACGCACTATCCGATTGCCGGGGCCGGACTTAATAATTTTCCGGTCGTTTATACAAAATACGCTGGGTATGCTTCAAAGCTGTATTCCAGCGAAGGTGCTGATGCTCACAATGTCTATCTCGCTATTTCGGTGGAAGAAGGTCTTGTGGGGCTGCTCTTGTTTCTGATGGCAATCAAGGCACAATTTAAAGTGGTCTCCAAGTGTAGAGCACAAATCGTGGGTAGTCCGGTCATGCTGGTCTGCTGTGAGGCCGCATTTTGCGGCATGTTGGTGGTTTGCGTCTTCGGAAATTTCCTCTGGGACAAAGCATTCTGGTTCGCCTGGGTGTTGTTGGCGTTCGCGATCACCGTTCAGACCACCAGGACATCGCGAGAAATTGCCCTCCCCCGAAGGGCAGAACCGATTTTGTGATGACCGCCGTCGTTAAAGAACAGTTCATTGGTGCGTTCACCCGCTTGTCCACGGTTCGAATCCGCCGTTTCAAGCCCGGTATCGAGATCCCGGTAACTCGCGACGGACCGGAAGAAGAAGCGAAGTTGCGCGGCGCGGAAGGCGGCAGGCGATGAAGCCGGTTGCCACGGATTCCCAGAATATGAGGGTCGCAGACATCAAAATAGAGCTCGCAGCGGGAGAAGCTGGGCGCGAAATGCACCAGCTGATCGCCGAACTCTATCCGATATGCCGCAGCATTACCGGCGACGGGCTGCGCGACACTTTGCGGCGGATCGGCCAGCAGATTCCCCTGAAGGTCTATGAAGTGGCCAGCGGCACCCCGGTGTTCGACTGGACGGTTCCGCAGGAATGGAACATCCGCGACGCTTACATCAAAGATGCCAGCGGCAAGAGGGTGGTGGATTTCAAGCGCTCCAACCTCCACGTCGTCAATTACAGCGTTCCGGTGCAGCGCACGATGTCGCTGGAAGAACTCAAGCCTCATTTATTCACGCTGCCGGACCATCCCGACTGGATTCCGTATCGGACGTCTTACTACAAAGAAAGTTGGGGATTCTGCTTGAGCCAGCGGCAGTTGGCGGACCTTGCCGCGGGAGAATATGAAGTCTCTATCGATTCCTCGCTGCAGGACGGTCACCTCACCTACGGAGAGTGCTACCTGCCGGGGGAAACCAGCGACGAAGTGCTCTTTTCCAGTCACGTCTGCCATCCGTCGCTGTGCAATGACAATCTGTCGGGTGTCTCTCTGGCGGTCTTTCTGGCAAAATATTTGCAATCGCGCCCCCACCGCTATTCTTACCGGTTTCTTTTTGCCCCCGCGACGATTGGAGCCATTACCTGGCTGGCGAAGAACGAACGCCAGACTGCACGGATCAAGCATGGCCTGATCCTGACCTGCGTCGGCGATGCGGGAAGAATGACGTACAAGAAAAGCCGTCGAGGCTCCGCGGAAGTGGATCGCGCCGTGGCGCACGTGCTCAAACACGGCGGGGACCACGAGATTCTCGAGTTCTCTCCCTGGGGATACGACGAACGGCAATTCTGTTCTCCCGGCTTCAATCTTCCGGTCGGTTGCCTGATGAGGACCCCCAACGGACGTTTTCCGGAATACCACACCTCCGCCGACAACCTGGAGTTTGTTCGCCCCGAGCATCTGGAGGACTCGTATCGCAAATGCCTGGGCGTCGTGGACATTCTCGAAAACAACCGCGTCTACCTGAACCAGAATCCAAAATGTGAACCGAGGTTGGGCAAGCGGGGACTGTACGGCGGCCTGGGCAGCAAGGCCCAGGTGGAACGCCACGAACTGGCCTTGCTTTGGGTGCTGAATTTCTCGGATGGCGAGCACGATCTGCTCGAAATTGCGGAAAAGTCAGGTTTGGAGTTCTCGACCATCCGCCAGGCGGCCGACGCGTTGTGCCAACACCAATTGCTGGAGTTGAGATCGAACTAGCAGTTCCGGCTGCCAGCGAATTTTTCTGACGTAATTATCGAGTTCCTGAATTCTATGCCGCGCCCGAAACGCATTGCCCAGAACATATTGTCGAATTGGCTGGCACTGGCCGTGACCACGGTGGCCGGTTTCTTCCTGTCGCCTTATGTGGTCCACCATCTGGGAAACCTGACTTACGGCGTCTGGGTGATTATCGGCTCGCTGGTCTCGTACATGGGCCTGCTCGACCTGGGGCTTCGGGGCGCGGTCACCCGCTTCGTATCCAAGGGCGTGGCGCAGAATGACCACGAAGAATCCGGCAACGCCGTCTCCGGCGCGCTCTGGATACGCCTCTGGATCAGCCTGGCCATTGTCGGAGCCGGCCTGGTGCTGTCCGTCGTGCTGCACCATATCTTCGTCATCCCGCCGGAACTTCAACAGGCGGCCCGGATCGCGGTGCTGGTAACGGCGATCACGGTGGGCATCAATCTCTGGTGCGGTGTTTTCGGCGGGGTGCTGGTTGCTTTACATCGCTACGATTTAACCAGCCTGGTTTCCATTCTGCAGACCGGCGCGCGCGCCGCCGGTATCGTGTATCTGCTGCGGACTGGACACGGCATCCTGGCCCTGGCCCTGTGGGATTTGTGCAACTCGGTGCTGGCCAACGCGGCGCTCATTTTCTTCTGCTTCCATGTATACCCGGCCCTCAAGATCGTGTTCGGCTCGCCCGGCCGGGCCACTCTGGCCAAGCTCTGGAACTACAGTTTCTGGGCGTTCCTGATCAACGTGGCCATCCAGGTGACGTACTACACCGACAACCTGGTGGTGGGCGTATTCCTGTCCCCGGGCGCGGTCACGCTGTACGCCATCGGCGGACTGCTCATCGCGTACGCGCGCCAGATCGTCAACTCGATGACCACGACGTTTACGCCGCTGGCCAGTTCGTTCGAAGCCGAGGGCAGCTATGAGAATCTGCGCCGGTTGTTGACCCATGGCACCCGGGCTGCCCTGATCGTCTCGCTGCCCATCGAAGTGGCGTTGTACTTCCGCGGGCACACCTTCATCCGCTTGTGGATGGGCGAGCAGTACGCCGGGCCTTCGGGAACGGTGATGAAGATCCTCCTGCTTTCGGTGGTCATCGCTTCGGCGAACACCACCGGTGGAGGCATCGTTTACGGAATGGAGAAGCACAAGCGCCTGGCCTGGTGGGCGATTCTCGAAGCGGTATCCAACTTCGCGCTCAGCATATTTCTGGTGCGGCGTATCGGGATCTACGGCGTGGCCTGGGGCACCACCATCCCGAGCGTGCTGATTGAACTGATCCTGTGGCCGCGCTTCATCTGTAAGCTGGTGATGATTCCGGTGCGGACCTATCTGTGGCAGACCTGGCTGCGCACCTCGCTGGCCATAATCCCCTTCGGAGTGGCCTGCGCCCTGGCCGAGCGTTACTGGCCCACCCATAATCTGTTCTTTTTCTTCGTGCAGATTGCCGTCATACTGCCCCTGGTGCCGCTCACCCTGGCGCTGGTGTTCCGGCAAGAGGCGGCGGTACAAATCCGCGAGTGGAAAAAGCGTCGCGCCAAGAGCAGAGCTTTGAACACCCATGCCTATGAGTCCTCAACCACCACGGTGGGCTAACGTCGGCGTGATTGCCCTGGTCCCTGACACCTGGAGTTCGGTGTGGATGGACCGGCATCATGTGCTGACCCGGCTGACCAACTATTTTCACGTGGTCTGGATGCATCAGCCCGGATGGCGGCAGTGTGCCGCCAAGCTGCGCCCCGGCGCGGCCGCCCCAGCGGCGCCTTCCGGAGCCCTCGAAATCTACGAGCCCGGCTTCTGGCTGCCCCGGCTGGGAAGGCCGGGCTGGCTGGCCCGCTTCACGGCGCAGCGCCGCTTCGAACAGGTTTACCGGCGCTTGCGCGCCCAGGGCTGCACCAAGATCGTGCTCTATCTCTGGGGGCTGGAATTCGCGGAAGCTTTGGACCAGATGCCGCACGACTTCAGCATCTACAACGTGAGCGATGAGTACTCATTCTCGTCGAAAGAAGTTGAGGTGTCGGCCCGGGAGCGCCGGCTGCTGGAATCGGTCGGGCAGGTCTACATCATCTCGCCCGCGCTCATGAAGAAGAAGGGACGCTTCAATCCCCACACCGACTCGCTGCCCGCCGGCGTCGATTACTGGCGCTACGCTACGCCCCGGCCGGAGCCGGAAGATATGCGGACCATCCCGCATCCCAGGATCGGTTATCTGGGACACTTAAAGAGCCGGCTCGACTGGCCTTTGCTGCTCGAATTGAGCGCCCGCCATCCCCAGTGGTCGTTCGTGTTTGTCGGACCCAAGAGTCCGCATCCCACCATTGACGCGGCGCTGGCAGAAATGTCCAGCCGCCCCAATGTTTACTTTCTGGGAGGACGGCCGGCGGAAAAGCTGGGGGAATACATCCAGCATTTTGACGTCTGTACCATGCCCTACGTGGTCGATGACTACACCAAATACATTTACCCCGGCAAGATGCACGAATATCTGGCCAGCGGCCGGCCGGTGGTGTCGACCCCCATCCACTCGGTGGAAGAGTTCAGGAATGTGATCAATATCGCATCCGGTTCCCAGGAGTGGTCGAACGCGCTGGAGTTTTCGCTTTCCGAAGAAGAGAATGCGCCTGCCCGACGCGCGGAACGGCAACGCGCCGCCCGCGAATACGACTGGGATCCGCTGGTCGAAAAGATTGCCCGCAACATCGCCGGACGCTTGGAGCTTGAGGATCTACCCGCCAGCGGGGTGGGCGCCGACCGGGTCTTGACGCAGTCGTCCTAGAGCTGAATTGTGACTTTCATAATCTCCCCTAAACTGAAGCTAAGTAAGGCATTATGCTGTCCTGACAATCCCCGCATGACGGCGCGGAAAATGCCACTTACCAAGGTAATGGCGGACAATCGAGGCGGTCTCGGGAGACCGTTCTGCGTATCGTAGAATGCAATCCATAGGCTAACTGGAACGCTCATCCATTGGTCTGCCACCGATCCTGGGACCTGGGACTTCACACTGACGTATGGGACAGAGGACACTCATCACCGGAGCTAACGGCTTCATCGGCTCGCACTTATGCCAGCGCCTGGGCGCGGACGGGGCGGAGGTGCATGCCGTCTATCGCAGCAATCGCCCACGCCAGGAAGGCCAGGCCCGCTGGTGGCAGGCCGACTTGTCGGATGAGGCCTCGGTACGCCGGCTGTTCCGCGAGGTCCGGCCCGAGGTGATCTTTCATCTCGCCAGCCACGTCAAGGGCGCGCCCGACCTGCAACACGTGTTGCCGACTTTTCAGAGCAACCTGCAGAGCACGGTCAATCTGCTGGCGGTCGCGGCGGAAACCGGATGCCGCCGCATGGTCTTGACCGGCTCTCTGGCCGAGCCCGACGCGCACAATGGCGAGCTTTTTCCCACCGCGCCTTACGCGGCTGCCAAGTGGGCGAGCAGCGGTTATGCCCGCATGTTTCATGCCCTGTACCAGTTTCCGGTGGTGATTGCCCGGGTCTTCATGGTGTACGGACCGGCGCAGGTCGACCTTACCAAGCTCATTCCGTACGCCACACTTTCGCTGCTGCGCGGCGAAACTCCCAAGATCACCAGCGGGGACCGGCTGGTGGACTGGATCTATGTGTCCGATGTGGTGGACGGTTTCATCGCGCTGGCAAAAGCGCCCGGCGTGGATGGCGCCACCATCGAGCTAGGCTCGGGAACGCTGGTTTCGATTCGTGAGATTGTGCAGCAGCTGGCTTCTGTGGTTGACCCCAGGGCCAGGGTCGAGTTTGGGGCTTTGCCCGACCGTCCGCTCGAACCTACGCGGATCGCGAAGACCGCGGAAACATTTGCCCGCATGGGATGGAAGCCCCAGGTGCCTTTGCTCGAGGGTCTGAAGCGCACCGTGGAATGGTATCGCGCGGAGCTGGAACGTTCTCCGGAGATGCATAAAGCCCTGCTGGTCTGACCGTGGGGCAACGACGCTAGACGCCAAAAAACAGGGAGAGATAAAACAGAGTATGGAAAGAATCGCGATTCTCGGTTCCGGCATGGCAGGTTTTGGAGCGGCCTATCGGCTGCATGGGGAAGGGCTGCGCTCCGTCATGTATGACAAGAATTCCTACCATGGCGGACACACCGCGTCCTTCAAGTACGACAGCGGTTTTGTGTTCGACGAGGGACCCCACGTCTCTTTCACCAAGGACGAACGCATCCAGAAACTGTTCGCGGAAAGCGTCGAGCAGAAATTCGAAGTCCGGCATTCCCAGGCCAACAACTACTGGAACGGATATTGGATTGAACACCCGGCGCAGTGCCATCTCCACGGCTTGCCGACGGATTTAGTGACCAAGATCCTGTGCGACTTCATTGAGGGCAAGAATGACCAGGGAGGCCCGATCCGCAATTATGCCGATTGGCTCGTCGCGGGTTTTGGCCGGACCTTCGCCGAGACCTTTCCCATGGCGTATGGGCTGAAATACCACACCACGCCCGCGTCCAACATGAGCACCGACTGGCTGGGGCCGAGAATGTACCGTCCCAAGCTCGAGGAGATGCTGCGCGGCGCGCTGTCTCCGGTCGCGGTGGACTACAACTACGTGACCTATTTCCGCTATCCCACGCACAACGGTTTTGCATCTTATCTCAGCATGTTTCTGGACAAGACCAAGATCGAGCTGGGCCATGAGCTGGTGAAGCTCGATCCCAAGGCGCGGCAGTTGCATTTCGCCAACGGAACGGTGGCTTCCTACGACTCGCTGGTTTCTTCGATGCCGCTGCCCGAACTGATCCGCATGATCGTGGGGGCGCCCGACCGGGTAGTGGAAGCCGCCAAAAAACTGGCGTGCACTACCTGTGTGCTGGTGAACCTGGGCGTCAACCGCAACGACATGTCGCAGACCCACTGGACGTATTTCTACGACCGCGATCTTTCCTTCACCCGGGTCAGCTATCCGCACCTGCTTTCGCCGAACAACGTTCCCCCGGGATGCGGCAGCATTCAGGCGGAAGTGTATTACTCGAACAAGTACCGTCCGCTGGACCGGGCCCCGAATGATTTGATCCCGGTGGTCATCGCCGATCTCAAGCGCTGCGGCGTGCTGCGGGAAGAGGACAAAATTCTGTTCAGCAACACCAATGTGACCAAATACGCGCAGGTCATTTTCGACCTGGAGCGGGCTGACGCCGTGGCTACCGTGCACGGCTATCTGGATGACCTGGGCATCGCCTACTGTGGCCGGTACGGCGATTGGCTTTACACCTGGACCGACGAGGCCTTCATCAGCGGCGAAAAGGCCGCGCAGAAAATTCTGGACCGCATGGGCGCGGGCCAGCGGGTGTAGGAGGATTGGGCACAATGACTTCGAAGAACGGCAATTCCCGCGGCGGCAGTGTATGCCGCTTTTGCGGCCACGGGCTGAAGCACACCTTCGTCGATTTGGGGATGTCGCCCCTGTGCGAAAGTTTTCTGACCGCGGCCCAGTTGAACCAGATGGAGCCGTTTTATCCGCTGCATGTGCTGGTGTGTGACAACTGTTTTCTGGTGCAGCTGGGCGAATACGTCAGCCCGGAAAAAATCTTTACCGAGTACGCCTACTTTTCCTCTTACGCCAATACCTGGCTGGATCACTGCCGCGATTACACCGACGAGATGATCAAGCGCTTCGGCTTGAACAGCAAGAGCTTCGTGGTGGAACTGGCCAGCAACGACGGTTACCTGCTGCAGTATTTTGTGCAGAAGAACATTCCGGTGCTGGGCATCGAGCCGGCGGTCAACGTGGCCAAGGTGGCGGTCGAAAAAGGTGTTCCGACGCTGGTAAAGTTTTTTACCAAGGAGCTGGCCACGGAGCTGGCCGCCGAAGGCAAGCGGGCCGACCTGCTGGCCGGCGCCAACGTGCTGGCCCAGATTCCCGACCTGCGCGATTTTGTGGCCGGCATGAAAATCCTGCTGAAGCCCGGCGGGGTGATTACGGTGGAATTCCCGCATCTTCTGCGCTTGATGGAAGGCAACCAGTTCGACACCATCTACCACGAGCACTTCTCCTACTTCTCGTTTCTGGCCGCGGAAAAGATATTTGCCGCCTTCGGCCTGGTGCTTTTCGATGTGGAGGAGTTGTCCACGCACGGGGGATCGTTGCGCATCTTCGGCCGCCACGCCGAGGACAGCTCTAAACCGGTCAGCGCCCGCGTGGTCGAGATGAAAGCGCGGGAAGAGGCTGCCGGCTTGTCGTCGGTCGACAGTTACCGCTCCTTTGCCGAGAAGGTGAAGGACACCAAACGGCAGCTTCTGGAGTGCCTGATCCAGGTCAAGCAGGAAGGGAAGTCGATTGTCGGCTACGGCGCCCCGGGCAAGGGCAATACGCTGTTGAACTATTGCGGCGTGGGCACGGATTTCCTCGATTACACGGTGGACCGCAATCCTTACAAGCACGGGCAATTTACGCCGGGCCGGCACATTCCCATCTATTCGCCCGAGAAGATCCGCGAGACCAGGCCGGATTACCTGCTGATCCTGCCCTGGAACCTGAAGAGCGAAATCATGCAGCAGATGGCGCACATCCGCGAGTGGGGCGGCAAGTTCATTGTTCCGATTCCCCAGGCGACGGTGTGTCCGTGAGACAGCGCCGAGCCGGGATGTTTCAAGGTCAAGCCTAGGGGGCTTTGCGATGAAGGTTGTGCTTTTTTGCGGCGGACTGGGGACAAGAATCAGGGAAGCCAGCGAAAGTGTGCCCAAGCCCATGGTGCAGGTGGGCGATCGTCCCATTCTGTGGCACGTGATGAAGTACTACGCCCACTTCGGACACAAGGATTTCATCCTGTGCCTGGGCTACAAGGCGGACGTGATCAAGAATTATTTCGTGAACTACGACGAGTTCATGTCGAATGACTTCGTACTGTCCAACGGGGGCAAAGACCTGAAAGTCTTCAACTCCGATATTCATGACTGGACGATCACGTTTGCCGATACCGGCACCAACTCGAACATCGGCCAGCGATTGAAGGCGGCGGAAAAGTATCTGGAAGGGGAAGAAGTTTTTCTCGCCAATTACAGCGACAACCTTACTGATTTTCACCTGCCGCATCTCATCGACCGGTTCTATGAACAGAACAAGACGGCGGCGTTTCTTTGCGTAAAGCCCAGCCTGAGCTGCCACCACGTTTCGATGGGCAAAGGCGGCCTGGTCCAGGAGATCAGGACCATGGACCGATCCGACATCATGATCAATGGCGGATACTTCGTTTTCAAGCGCTCGATCTTTGATTACATCAAGGACGGCGAGGAACTGGTGCAGGAGCCATTCCACCGCTTGATCGAGAAAAACAATCTGGTGGGTTACGCCTACGACGGTTTCTGGAAGAGCATGGACACCTTCAAAGAGAAGCAGGAACTGGACGAACTGTACAGCAAGGGCGCCGCCCCCTGGCAGTTGTGGAAGCGGCAGGGCAAGGAGCAGGCCGGAGTGGCGGCGGGCAGCAAGGCCGCCAAGCGCTGACGCGGCGGATTCCGCCCAGACTTTTTACGGTCTGAAGTCCCAACGATTTTGGATGTTCCGCCGGCGAAGTCGGCAATTTTACTGGCATGCCATCGATGATGTTGTCGGATGGACAGGGAAGCGAGGAGAAAATGAGCAGCGACACGCCACGAGTAACGGTTGCGATTCCGGTGTATAACGGCGACAACTACGTCCATGAGGCGCTGGATGCGATATTGGCGCAGACGTTCCAGGATTTCGAAATTGTCATATCCGACAATGGTTCCACCGATCGCACCGAGGCAATTTGCCGCGAATACGCAGCCCGCGATTCGCGGATCAAATTCTTCCGCACCGACGTGAATCGCGGCGCGTCCTGGAATTTCCGGCGCGCGGTCGAGCTTGCGACCGGCGACTATTTCATGTACCTGGCGCACGATGACAAGATCGATCCTGTATTTCTCGAGAAGTGTGTGGCCGTGCTGGACCGCCAGCCCGAGGTCATGCTGGTATATCCCAAGGCGATCGAAATCGACAACCAGGGACAGCATTTGTACAAGAAGGAGCAGGACCTGGCGGCGGATTCCCCGAAACCCCAGGTGCGCTTTCGCGAGCTCATTCGCATGGAGCACAACTGCGA
>Ga0187823_10000243_pt1 | contig 13555 bp, 15 predicted proteins | sample NC_wetland_sal_i_12_FD_132968 | JGI IMG/M metagenome (GOLD analysis project Ga0187823, IMG submission 132968) | Wetland sediment microbial communities from Neuse River Estuary, North Carolina, USA - SourceSoil_3 | ecosystem: Environmental > Aquatic > Freshwater > Wetlands > Sediment | place...
CCGATCACGACCACGAAGCTCCCCGCCTCGACCGTCAGGTCCACGCCCTGGAGGGCCACCTGCTCGCTCGGGGTCCCGGGGAAGAAGGTGTGGTAGAGGCCGGTCAGCTCCAGGACGGGCCCGCTCATGCCGCCCTCGCCGGGCGAGCGGGCCGCCGGAAGACCCGCCGGATCGCGGCGGGAACCACGAGAGCCAGGAGCACGAACACCGCCGTCACCAGCTTGAGGGCGTTGGCGTCGAGGCCGGCGCGGAGCGCGCCGGCCACGAGCAGGCGGAAGACGACGGTGCCGACCAGCACGCCCGCTATCTGGCGGGCCGGGCCCCGCCGGCCGGTGAGGCCCTCGCCCACGATGAGGCAGGCGAGCCCGACGACCACGATGCCCAGGCCCATCTGCACGTTGGCGAAGCCCTGGTACTGCGCGAACAGCGCACCGGAGAGCGCCACGAGCCCGTTGGCCATCACCAGGCCCAGCGTCACCATCAGGCCGACGTCGATCCCCAGCGCCTTGGCCATCTGGGGGTTGTCGCCCGTGGCGCGAACCGCCATTCCCAGGTCGGTGCGGAGGAAGCGCTCCATCAGGACCATGCTGCCGAGGATGAAGACGACGAACAGCCCCAGCGGCGCGATGTTGGCCGCGCTCACCGACGTTCCGAAGAGCGTGACCGAGTGCGGCCCCCCGAGCGCGGTCCACGCGTGCTGCGCGAGATCGGGGAGTGTGTTGACCGCCGCGAGCGAGATGTCGCCGCCGCCCATGATGTAGAGCTGGACCGAGTAGAGCGCCGTGCTCACCAGGATGCCGCCGAGCAGCGTGTCCACCCCGAAGGCGGTGTGGACCACGCCGGTCGCCGCGCCCGCGAGCCACCCGGCGGCCGTGGCGATCAGCGTGGCGGGCACCGGGTGCATCCCCTTGGCCAGCAGCGCCGCCGCGACGGCGGCGCCCAGGCCGAACGAGCCGTCGGTGGTGAGGTCGAGCCGGTCGAGGACCCGGTAGGTGAGGAAGACGCCGAGGGTGAGGAGCGACAGCAGAAGCCCGACCGACAGCGCGCCGATCAGGAGGTTCATGCGGCGGTGACCACCCGGGTGACCGGCGCCGCCCAGCAGAGCCCGCGGCGGAAGTTGCTCTCCCCGGCGCCGGCCCCGCCCCGGTCGTCGCTCAGGAGATGGAGCAGGCCCCGCACGCGCTGCTGGGTGAAGAGCTTGGTCACGAGCACGCGGAGCGCCACGGTCCGCTGGGGCACGGGCCGGTAGGTGAAGGCCACGGCGTGAAAGTGCCCCACCAGGCCGGGCGCGTCGCCCAGGGGACGGAGCGCCGGCGCGAGGGCCGGGTCGGGCGCGCGGGAGGCGACGCCGACCACGAGCGCAGTGGTGCCCTCGTGGGCCGGCTCGGGCGTGGTGCCGAGCCACTCGCGAATCCCCTCGACGTCGAACACGATGCCGGCACCTTCGGCCCCGGGCGAGCGCCTGAGCCACGCGCCCACGAGCCCGGCCGTCTCGGCCAGCATCACGATCCCCACGGTGTCGCCGCCGACCGCATCGAGGCAGACCCGGGCGAGCTCGCCGAGCGGCACCGCCTCGGCATCCGGCTGGGTGGAAAAGCGCGCGAGCTGGGAGAACTCGCCGTCACAGACGAGGCCGGAGGCGAGCACCGCCGTTGGCGGCCGGCCGCCCAGGCCCAGATCGAAGTCCGGGACCTGGCCGCCCTCGGTGGGCAGGTAGACCACGGCCCCGGCGGCGGCCACCAGCTCGCCGAAGCGGGCGGCGCAGTCGCCCGTGGCCGCGCCGAGCGCGCCGACGCCCAGCCCGAACGCGGTCTCGGGAAACGGGACCACGCGGGCGGGCTTCTCGTAGACCCGGCACGCGAGCGCGCCGCCCGGGTCGCGGCACGTGACCTCGTAGGAGCCGCGGAACGGGAGCGAGATCGGCGAGCGCCAGGCATCGCGGGTGAGATCCATGGCGCGAAGGGCAGTGGACGCGCGCATGCGGTGGATGGTTTCCGAGTCTCCGCCCGCGACCACGAGCTTGCTCTTGAGCTCGGCGAGCGAGAGGGCGTCGAGGACGACCGGGGAGGGCGCACCCACCCGAAGCTCGCCCCGGAGCGAGGCGAACTCCTGCTGCATCCGGTTGAGCACCTGCGTGCCGGGCGAGCTCAGGTAGGTGACATCGCCCATGTCCAGGAGCACGCTCCGCTGGCCTTCCCGCAGCAACCGGTCCAGCGTCTCGGAGAGCTGCTCCGCCGACTCGCCGTCGAGGCGGCCGGCGAGGCGCACGACGGCGCAACCGCCGTCGTGCGCAACCGCCATCTTCATTCTTTGTCGGAGGCCAGCTTGGTCTTGGTGGTCTCGAGGCGGTAGAACGGAATCTTGGCCGGGCTCTCGCCCTTGAGGATCCGCGCGATCATCTTGCCGGCCACCGCGCCGCCCTCCTGGAAGTCGGGATAGAGCGCGGCCGTGGCGCCCTTCATGATCTCGAAGGGCGAGGGCGAGAAGACCGGGATCTTCTTGTCCTTGGCGATCTTGATGATGCTCTCGAAGCCGCCGTGCGCGGCGTTGCCGTAGATCTCGATCGCGTCCACCTTCTTGCCCATCAGCAGGTTGGTCGCCTCGGCGGCGTCACTCGGGGTGTTCAGCGGCACGGCGACCACCTCGAGCCCGGCCTTCTTGGCGGCGGTGGTGAGCCGGTCCTTGAGGTCCACCGAGAGCTGCTCGGCCGGGCTGAACAGCACGCCGACCCGCTTGGCGTGGGGGACGATGCGCTTGATCAGCGCGACGCGCCGCTCCTGCTCGGGATCGCCGAATCCCGGAGAGTACACCCCGGTGACGTTGGGAAGGTGGACCGAGTCGCTGGTGCCCGCGCCGGCCGCGAACGGATCGGCGAGGATGTCGAACACGATGGGGACGTCCTTCACCCGCTTGACCGCGACCTGCAGCGTGGCGTCCTGGAGGGTGACGATGACCTTGGCCTTCTCGTCCAGGGCGGCATCCACCAGGTTGGGCAGCGTGGCGAGGTCGCCCTGGGCGCTTGAGGACTTGAAGACGTAGTCCTTGCCCGCGTCCATGCCCTCCTCGGAAAGCCCGACCTTGAGCGCGTCCTCGCTCCACTCGCTGCCGATCCAGTCGGCGGCGCGAATGAGCGCGATCGTGGGCGGCGCGGCCGGCGCCGCGGCTGCCGCCGCCTCCGGCTGTGACGTGGCCGCTCCCGCCGCGGCACCCTTGTCGGCGGCCTCCTTGGCGCAGCCTGCGGCCAGGCCGACCACGGCGGCCAGGGCCACCCCAGGAACCAGCGAATGCCAACGCAACCCCTGCTGCCACATCATGCGACCGCCTCCCGAATTGACCGTTACCAGCTGACTCCGAGAAGAGACTCAAGAGAACGCATATTCTACATATCCGCGGCAATTCCGCAAAGCGAGGCGCGCGGGGTCAACCCTCCCGGTCCAGCATCCAGCGCTCCAGATCGGCGAGCACCTGATCGCGGGCGAGATCGGCAAACAGGGCGTGGTAGGCTCCGGGGTACTCGATATACCGCTTGTCGGGGTGGCCTACCCGCTCGAAGAACTCCCGGGTGCCGTCCGGCATGACCATGCGGTCGGCGCCGCCGTGGAGCAGGAGGACGGGCAGCGGGAACCGGCCGGCGTCCCGGCGGAGCGCCGCGGCCGTGGCCAGCATCTCCGCCGCGAGCCGGGCCGACGCCCGCCGGTGGAAGAGCGGGTCGGACAGAACGGCATCACGAGCGGCCGGGTCGCGGGAGAGGCCGGACAGATCCAGCCGGGTCTCCAAAGTGAAGGTGGGCCAGAACTTCGCGAGTACCTGCCCCAGCCGGAGGAGCCACGCGGGAGTGCCTATCCGGCCCAGGGGCGGAGCCGCGGCGATCACCCCGCTGAGCCCCGCAGGATGGCGGAGCCCGAAATCGAGCACGACCAGGCCGCCCAGGCTGTTCCCCAGCAGGAACACCGGCCGCCCGGGTTCCTCCGCGCGAACGACGGCGAGAAAGGCGGCGAGGTCCGCCCCGTAGTCGCTCCAGCGGCGGACATGGCCGCGCCGACCGGGCGACCGGCCGTTGCCGCGCAGGTCGAACGCGTGCAGCGCCCAGCCGCGGGCCGGGAAATACTCCGCGAGGGCGGGGTAGAGCCCGCTGTGGTCGCCGATCCCGTGCACGTTCACGAGCACGCCGCGCGCGGCGCCGGCGGGACGCCAGACCCGGCGGAACAGTTCGGCCCCGTCCGGGGCGCAGAAGGTCGCTTCGCGCTGCGTCATGTCATGCAGGAGCGTGCATCCGGCCCGTGCGCTTGACACCGGCCCGGCACGGGTCCAAACATAGCGAGTAGTTCCCACACGCCGTTCTCATCGGGAGACCAGCATTATGAAGCGCAGACCGGGAACGCTCGCGGCTCTGGTCCTGGCCGCGGCGACGCTGGCGCTCGGCGCCACGCGGGCCGAGGCGCAGTTCACCAGGCACCTCACCCAGGCGATCCAGAGCGACGCGGAGAACCGCGCGATCCAGAAGGTCGTCGAGCACGAGAACCGGGCGATCGACGCCGCCCTCTCCACCAAGCTCTCCTCGGCGGACAATTCGGCCGGCGAGGCGCTCTACAAGAGCCTCAAGGCGGACGGGCGCGTCACCATGCAGGGGGTCGGCTTCAAGGAAGGCACCGCCGACATCACCGACGAATCGGCGCCGTCCCTCAAAGCGCTGGGGGCGATGCTCAAGGCGCACGGAGACGTCAAGTTGCGGATCGAGGCCTACGCGGAGAGCAAGGACGTGGCCGTGGCCCGCGGCCAGGCGATCCGGGATGCGCTGGTGAAGGCCTACGGAGTGGACGCAGGGCGGCTCCAGCAGGAAGGCTACAAGGCCAAGAGCGCGGAGCAGCGGATCGACCTGGTCCAGCTCTAGATCTGAAGGCCGACCAGGGCCGGCCGGTCCTCCACGAGCCAGTCCGCGCTCGCGGCAAGATCGTCCGGCCGGAGGCGGACGGGCGGCCCCGGAGGCGGGCGACGATCGAGCGGGTCGCGCCCGAAGCGGAGGAGGTAGAGCGTAGGGCCGGCGTTCCGGGCGTGCTCCGCCACGAATGCGGCGAGCGCGGCCTGCGCGGCCGCGGGCGAGTCGAACGGCCCGCCCCCCCGGCGGTGGCTCTCGAGCGCGGCGATCACGTCCGTCCGGGAGAGGCCGGCCCCGAAATACCGGCGCCGGAGCTCGCGCTCCTCCTCGCGCGAGCCGGACCGGGCGAGCACGAGATCGCAGGAGCAGGCGCCGAGCAGGAGGCGCACGCCGGTCCGCGCCGCGGGATGGAGCGCGCGCAGCGCCGCCTGCTCCGCGGGGCCGGCCAGGTCCGCGGAGAACCCGGCGGGGAGCATGGAGCGGATCTCGGACAGCGTGAGGGGGCTGGCGGCGTAGAGGCAGAAGCACATGACGGCGGGAACGGCTCAGCTCAGATAGGCAGCTCGTCCCGGACGAGGACCAGTATCGCCGCCTGGGGAACCACGAGGTACTTCTTCTCCTCGAAGGTGATCTCGACCGCGGCCTTGCGAAAGAAGATCGCGTGATCGCCGACCCGGGCCTGCATCGCGCGCGACCGGCGGTCGCTGGCGCCGATCTTCCAGGGCTCGTCGTCGAGGCTGCCCAGATCGGCGACCGGGTCGCCGGGGCCGGTGGCGACGATGAGCCCGCTCTGCACCTGCTGGGTGTCGAGCGCGGTCGGCGGCAGGTAGAGGCCCACCCGCGTCCGGTCGTCCCCCTCTTCGGGAGTGATGAGCACGCGGTCGCCGACGACCAGGAGCTGCTTGTTGGGGAAGCTCACTGTTCGCTGTTCACGCTTTCTATCTGGTGCACGGTCAGCAGCTCCAGGATCCGCACCCTTCGCGTCATCACCGGCAGCCGGAGGCTGATCTCGTCGCCCACCCGCCCGTCCTTGAGCGCGCGCCCCAGGGGCGAGGCGAGCGAGATGTGCCCCGCGTCGATGTCCATCATCTCCGCCAGCACCACCGTGTAGATGTCCGTCTCGTTGGTTTCCAGGTCCAGCACCGTGACCCGGGAGCCGAGCCCGACCCGGTCGGTCGGCGCCTCGGCGTTGGCGAGCTGGTTCAGCTGGTTCAGCCGGTGATGCAACTGCCCCAGCCGGGCCTGGACGAACTGCTGCCGTTCGAGCGCCGCCTTGTACTCGGAGTTTTCGCGCAGGTCGCCCAGAGCCACGGCTTGCGCGATGGCCTGGGGGAGGAGGACGTTCAGTTCGCGGCTGAGCTCATCGATTTCCGCGCTCAGCTTGTCCCGCATTTCACGTATCATGAGGTCTGACCAGACAGGCAAGAAAACAAGGCCCCGGAAAGCGGCCTTTCCGGGTCCAGCCCTGCTTTGATGAAGAGAAGATACCACCGTCTCGTGAGGGTCCGATAGATGGCGAAGGCAAGCGCTTATCTTACAACGACTTGCACACTTCTCACCGGCGCGTTCATCGCCGCCGGCTGGCTGGGTGCCTGCGCCCGGCCCGCCCCTGCGCCAGCCGCCGCGGCGGTCCCGGCTCCGGGCCCCGAGTCGGTCGAGGCGGACTCGCTCGCGCCTGCGCCAGACGCCGCGGCGGAGTCGCTGCTGGTGGACGTGCGGGCGCTCGATCCCACGATCCTCGTTGATCTCCGGTACGCCACCGCGAACAACTTTACCGGCGCGGTGCTCCCCGGCTACGGCGCGCAGAAGGCGCTGCTCCGGCGCGAGGCGGCGCGCGCGCTGGCCCGGGTGGAGGCGCGGCTTCGGACCGGCGGCCTGGGGCTCAGGATCTGGGACGCCTACCGCCCGGTGCGGGCCACCCGCGCGATGGTGGTGTGGGCGGAGCGGACCGGCCGGACCGATCTCCTGGACCAGGAGTACATCGCTCGGCGCAGCCGCCACAACCTGGGCGTGGCCGTGGACCTGACGCTCGTGGACTTGGTGACCGGGACCGAGCTCGATATGGGGACGCCGTTCGATACCTTCTCGGAGGCGGCGCACACCGCGAACGCGGGGGGACGGGTCCTGCGCTACCGGCAGATCCTGGTGCAGGCGATGGAGGAGGAGGGGTTCCGGAACTACGAGAACGAGTGGTGGCACTTCAGCTACCCGGTCGCCGGCGCGCGGCCGTTCGATCTGCCGATCCGGTAACTTTCCATCTCAGTCGCCCGTCGTGAGTCACAACCCGCCGCCATGGAGAACGTCGTGACCCAGCGACTGCTCGCCGCCCTGCTGCTCCTTTCCGCGCCGTCGTTCGCGGCGGCCCAGGCCGGCTCGCCCGCCGGCGCGGTCCCGGTCGAGCGGCTCGAGGCTCGCCGGGCCGCGCTGGCCAAGCGGCTCGGCAACGGCGTAGCGGTCCTCCGTTCCTCCACCGAGCGCAGCATCGAGGGCGACTATCCCCAGGACAGCGACTACCGGGAGGACAACGACTTTTTCTATCTGACCGGCGCCGAGGCGCCGGAATCCTGGCTGGTGCTGGTGGCCCGGGACTCGGCGCTCGCGCAGGCGATCCTTTATCTCCCGGTCCGCGACACGGTCACGCCCTACCGGAGCGAGCAGTGGGTCGGACCCAGGCTCAACCCCGGCCCGGCGGCGGTAGCGCTGACGGGAATCCAGGACGTGCGGGCGGCCGATCTGGCCCGCAAGCAGATCCCGGCGCTCGTGTTCGGTCCCGATTCACCGGCCCGGGCCGGCATGGTGTACGTCAAGCCGGGCCCGGGCCAGGGGGACTCGCCGTTTCTCCGGGACTCGATCCTCGGCCTGGCGCAGGCGGGTGCCGGGATCAGGATGGGGAACCTCACGCTGGAGACGGCGCCGCTCCGGCTGGTGAAGGACGCCGACGAGATCGCCCGCCTGCGCCGGGCGATCGCGCTCACCACGTCGGCCGAGCAGGCGGCGATGGGTGCGGTCCGGCCGGGGATGTACGAGTACGAGATCGAGGCGCTCATCGAGTACATCTTCCGCCGGGGCGGAGCGGAACGGCTGGGCTTTCCCAGCATCGTGGGCTCGGGGCCCAACTCGGTGGCCCTCCACTACGACACGAACCGCCGCCGGATGGAAGCCGGGGACGTCGTGGTGATGGACATCGGGGCGGAGTTCGGCTACCTGAGCGCGGACGTGACCCGCACGGCACCGGTCTCGGGCACGTTCACGCCGCGGCAGCGAGCGATCTACCAGCTGGTGCTGGCCACGCAGCAGACCGCCATCGACTCCGTGCGCCCGGGAATGACCATACCCCGGCTCAACCAGATCGCCCGCGGCTACCTGCAGGCCCACTCCGACACGTTGTGCGGTAACGTTACGTGCGACAAGTACTTCGTGCACGGGCTGAGCCACTGGCTCGGGATGGACGTCCACGACGTGGGCAACATCCAGACGCCGCTCGCGCCCGGGATGGTGCTCACGGTCGAGCCCGGCATCTACCTACCGCACGAGGCGCTGGGGATTCGGATCGAGGACGATGTCCTGGTGACCGCCGATGGGCACGAGGTGCTGTCGGCGGCGGCGCCGAGGCGGCCGGAGGAGGTGGAAGCGGTGATGCGCCGGAGCCGGCGACCGTAAATCCGAACCGGTCTCTCCCGGATCGAGTCCGACAACGTTGCTTGACGCGCCTGCTTCGAGTTGGTAAAGTCTTGGATTCCAAAAACCCCCGTTACCAATTGGGGCGCGATCCCTGGCTGACCGACAGGACTTCCACGACATGTCCCTAGCAGCCCGAGCCGTCCGGCGTTTGAGCCGGCTGGCCCCCTTGTTCGTCGTCTTGCTCGTCCTGGTCGCCGCCGCCTGCGCCCGGGACTATCCGCAGACCACGCTGGCTCCGAAGGGAGACCTGGCGCGGATCGAGGACGACATCTTCTTCACGACGGTCAAGTGGGCCGTGCTCGTGTTCGTTCTGGTCGAGGGTGCGCTCGTCTACGCCATTTTCCGCTTCCGGGGGAAGCCGGGCGATGCGGAGCCGGAGCAGATCCACGGGAACACGATGGTCGAGATCATCTGGACGGTGATCCCGGCGCTCATTCTCGCGATGATCGCGGTGCCCACGGTCAAGGCGATCTTCAAGGAGAACGAGACGCCCAAGGGTCCCAACGTGCTCACGGTCGAGGTGATCGGGCACCAATGGTGGTGGGAGTTCCGCTATCCCGAGTACAACCTTACCACGGCCAACGAGTTGCACGTTCCGGTCGGGCGCACCGTGTCGCTCAAGATGGGCGCCTACGACGTGATCCACAGCTTCTGGCTGCCGGAGTTCGCCGGCAAGCGGGACGTCTTCCCCAACCGGGAGACGCGGCTCTGGTTCACCGCCGAAGAGCCGGGTGAGTACTCGGGCCAGTGCGCCGAGTTCTGCGGGATCCAGCACGGGCGGATGGCGTTCCGGGTCGAGGCGCAGGAGCCGGCGGCGTTCCAGACCTGGGTAGACCACATGAAGACGCTGGCCGCGCAGCCGGCGGCTGCGGCCGTAGCGGCGCCGTCCACGGACTCGGTCCACACGTCGACGGCGGGCGCCACCGTGCAGCAGCCGGCCGGGGATCTCGCGGCCCAGGGCCAGAAGCTGTTCCTCACCAAGGGGTGCGTGGGCTGCCACTCGCTGGTGGCGTATAACGCGCCGCAGGGCCTGCTCGGTCCCAACCTCGCGAACGTGGGGGCGCGGACCTACATCGCGGCGGGCACCCTCAAGAACACGGACGAGAACCTCGCCCACTGGATCCGCAATCCGCAGGAGGTCAAGCACGGTGTCCTGATGCCGGTCCTCGGCGTGACCGAGGACGAGGCGAAGGCCCTGGTCGCGTTCCTGCGCACCCATCAGTAAACCACTTTAGGACGGCTAATGGCTACCACGGTTCTGGGACAGGACGCGCACGTCGCGGCGGGACACGGCGAGAAGACCGGCCTCTGGAGCTGGATCACCACCGTCGATCACAAGCGGATCGGGATCCTCTACGGGGCTACCGCGTTCCTGTTCTTCCTCCTCGGCGGGCTCGAGGCGGAAGTGATCCGGCTGCAGCTGGCGAAGCCCGACAACAAGCTGGTGACGCCGGAGTTCTACAACCAGCTGTTCACCATGCACGGCACGACGATGATCTTCCTCGGCGTCATGCCGCTGTCGGCGATGTTCTTCAACTATCTGATCCCGCTCATGATCGGCGCGCGGGACGTGGCCTTCCCGCGGCTCAACGCCTTCAGCTACTGGGTCTTCCTGCTGGGCGGCCTGTTCCTGAACTCGAGCTTCCTGTTCGGCGCGGCGCCCAACGCCGGCTGGTTCGGCTACGCCAACCTGACGTCGAAGCAGTTCTCGCCCGGGCTCAACGTGGACTTCTGGCTGATGGGCCTGCAGATCCTGGGCGTGGCCTCGCTGGCGGCGGCGGTGAACTTCTTCGTCACGATCATCAACCTGCGGGCGCCCGGCATGAAGCTCATGCGGATGCCGATGTTCGTGTGGATGAGCTTCATCACCCAGGTCCTGCTGCTGCTGGCCTTCCCGGTGATCACGGTCGCGCTGATCATGCTGATGTTCGACCGGCTGTTCGGCACCCACTTCTTCGTGCCGGCCGGCGGCGGCGACCCGATCCTGTGGCAGCACCTCTTCTGGATCTTCGGGCACCCCGAGGTCTACATCCTCATCCTGCCGGCCTTCGGCATCATCTCCGAGGTCCTCCCGGTGTTCTCGCGGAAGCCCCTGTTCGGCTACGCGGCGATGGTGTTTTCGGGCGCGTTCATCGCGTTCCTCGGGTTCGGCGTGTGGAGCCACCACATGTTCTCGACCGGCATGGGACCGATCGCGGACACGTTCTTCTCGCTCGCCACGATGCTGATCGCGATCCCGACGGGGGTGAAGATCTTCAACTGGATCGGCACGATCTGGGGCGGCTCGCTCCAGTTCAAGACGCCGATGCTCTTCGCGCTCGGGTTCATCGCGATGTTCATCATCGGCGGCCTGTCGGGCGTCATGCACGCGTCGCCCCCGGCCGACCTCCAGCAGACCGACACCTACTTCGTGGTGGCGCACTTCCACTACGTGCTCTTCGGCGGCAGCATCTTCGGCCTCACCAGCGGCGCCTACTACTGGTGGCCGAAGATGTCGGGCAAGATGCTGGACGAGAAGCTGGGCAAGCTCCACTTCTGGCTCATGCTCATCGGGTTCAACCTGACCTTCTTCCCGATGCACTTCGTCGGCCTCCACGGGATGCCGCGGCGGGTGTACACCTACCCCAAGGGCCTGGGCTTCGAGCTGCTGAACCAGATGGAGACGGTCGGCGCGCTGATCCTGGCGGTGTCGTTCCTGGTGTTCCTGGTCAACATCTACAGGACCATGAAGAGCGGCGCGAAGGCGCCGGCCGACCCGTGGAACGGCGCCACGCTGGAGTGGTCCATCCCGTCACCGCCGCAGGAATGGAACTTCGCGGAGCAGCCGGTCGTGCACGGCCGCGACCCCCTGTGGGAGGCGAAGCGCGAGCGGGGCGGCCCGCTGCCGGAGCCGCCGCTGGTGAGCGGGAAGGGGATCCACCTCCCCGCCCCGTCGTTCTGGCCGCTGGTGGCCGCGGTCGGGGTGACCCTGATCTTCGTCGGGTTCATGCTGCTGCCGAAGGTGGGCCCGTGGGGCCTGGTGATCGGCATCAGCACGTTGTTCTTCGGGGTCTACAACTGGCTGTTCGAGCCGAGCTATACGTCGATCCCCGGAGTCAAGGGGAAGAGCAGCAGTCACTAGCCGTCAGCCATCAGGAGCCCTGTCTTGTCCGACGCCCAAGCAGCTCACCTCGACACCGCCACCGGTCTCGACAGCCGGAAGCTCGCCATTTGGACCTTCATCGGGTCCGAATGCATGTTCTTCGCGTCGCTGATCTCGACCTACGTCGTCTACCGTCACCGGAGCCTGGTGGGCCCGTTCCCGCACCAGGCGTGGACCGATCCGGCCACCGGCAAGGTCTACGAGGCGATCATCGAGATCCCGCTCGTGACCGTCGGCACGGCGCTGCTCCTCTTCAGCTCGCTGTTCATCGTGCTCGCGCTCTACGGCGCCCAGCGGGGCAACCGCAAGATGCTGCTGGGCTGGCTGGGCGCCACGATCATGTGCGGGATCTTCTTCGTCTCGATGCAGGTGTACGAGTTCACCCACTTCGTGCACAAGGGGCTGACCCTTCAGCGGAACATGTTCGGGGCCAGCTTCTTCACCCTGACCGGCTTCCACGGGACGCACGTCACGATCGGGGTGATCTGGCTCATCACGATGTTCGTGCTGGCGCTCAGGAAGCAGCTCCCGCCGGAAAACGCCGTCAATCTCGAGATGGCCGCGCTGTACTGGCACTTCGTGGACGTGGTGTGGATCATCATCTTCCCCGTCGTTTACCTGATGCAGTGAGGCCCAAGGCATGACCGCACACGTCACCACCGCCGACGAGCACGCGCACACCCACCCGACCCCGGGCACCTACACCAAGGTCGGGCTGGTGCTGTTCATCCTCACCGCGCTCGAGGTGGCGCTCTACGAGATCACGTTCGGGGAGCACGCCGGAGCGCTGGGCGACCTGCACCTCGTGTTCGTGCCCATGCTCCTCGCGCTCTCGTTCGCCAAGTTCGCGCTGGTGGCCATGTTCTACATGCACCTGAAGCAGGACCACCGGCTCTTCTCCGGGGTCTTCGTCTTCCCGCTGATCATCGCGGGGGTGGTGATCATGGCGCTGGCGACCCTCATGGCCTACCACATGGCCTTCGCCAAGTCGGGCGGGTGACACTCGGCGGGCTCGCGCCGCTCCTGCTCGATACGCGGCCGAGACCCACCGTTCCCTTCGAGCCGAGCTGGTCGCTCCATCCGAGCGTACTGATAGGCACCGGGCTTCTCGGTGCCTTGTACGTTTGGGGCATCGGCCCGCTCCGCCGGAAAAAAGGGTGGGAACCGGCGGTCCCGGCGTGGCGGGTGGCGTGCTTCATGGCGGGCCTGGCCGTCCTGCTCGTGTCGCTCGACGGTCCGATCCACGACCTGAGCGACTACTACCTGTTCTGGGTCCACATGGCGCAGCACCTGCTGCTCACGCTGGTGCTCCCGCCGCTGCTCATCGCGGGGATCCCCGGCTGGCTCCTGAGCCCGCTGCTCCGCCGGGCCTCCGTCCGCGCCGCCGCCCGCTTCTTCACGCATCCCGTCGTCGCCGGGCTCCTGTTCACCATCACGATCGCCGTCTGGCACGTCCCGCAGGCCTACGACCTGATGATGCGGGACCACGACGTGCACGTGTTCACCCACCTCCTGTTCATGGTCACGGCCGTGATCATGTGGTGGCCGGTGATGAGCCCCTCGTCCGAGGTGCCGCCGCTCGGCCTGGGCCTCCGGATGCTCTACCTGTTCCTGGTGAGCATCCCGATGCAGATCGTGGCCGCGATCATCACGCTGGCGGATTCGGTGCTGTACGTCTGGTACGCGGCGGCGCCGCGCACCTGGGGACTGTCGGCGCTGGACGACCAGAAGATCGGCGGGCTGCTGATGTGGATCCCCGGCAACCTCTACATGTTCTGCGCGATCGGCGTGGTGTTCTTTATCTGGGCGAAGCAGGAGAGCTAGCGCGCGCCGGCGGCCGGCGTGCGCTCAGGTGA
>Ga0187823_10000244_pt1 | contig 13512 bp, 8 predicted proteins | sample NC_wetland_sal_i_12_FD_132968 | JGI IMG/M metagenome (GOLD analysis project Ga0187823, IMG submission 132968) | Wetland sediment microbial communities from Neuse River Estuary, North Carolina, USA - SourceSoil_3 | ecosystem: Environmental > Aquatic > Freshwater > Wetlands > Sediment | place...
ACATGGGGCACATGTTTGGCCAGACGCAAATGGACATCCTCGTGCGCTGGCATCGCATGCGCGGATTCCTGACTTTGTGGCTGCCCGGCACCGACCACGCCGGCATCGCGACCCAGATGATGGTGGAGCGTCAGCTCGCTGCCGAAGGCAAGAAGCGCCGAGACCTGGGGCGCGAGGCTTTCATCGAGCGGGTCTGGGAATGGAAGCGGCATTATGGCGGCGCGATTCTCGGCCAGATGAAGCGGCTGGGAGCGTCGGTTGACTGGGACCGCGAGTACTTCACCATGGATGAAGATCTGTCGCGCGATGTGCGCGAGGTTTTCGTTCGCCTGTATGAAGAAGGATTGATTTATCGCGGCAAGTACATTGTCAACTGGTGTCCGCGATGCGAGACCGCGATTTCCGATCTCGAGGTCAAGCACGAGGAAGTTCCGGGCAAGCTATACGAGATTCGCTATCCGGTGGTGGGATCGGACGAGTTCATCACCGTGGCTACGACCCGGCCGGAAACCATGCTGGGCGATACCGCGGTCGCGGTGAACGAGAAGGACAAGCGTTACACCCACCTGCATGGGAAGAATGTTCTGCTGCCGCTGATGAATCGGGAGATTCCGATCATCACCGACGAACTGGCGAACCCTGAGTTCGGCACGGGCGCGGTCAAGGTGACGCCGGCGCACGATCCCAATGACTTTCAGGCTGGGCTGCGCCACAACCTGCCGCAGATCGACATCATGGATGAGCACGCTCACCTGAACCAAAACGCCGGCCGTTACGCCGGCTTGAGCCGCTACGCCGCGCGGGAGCGGGTGCTCGAGGATTTGCGCCAGCGGAATTTCCTGGTGGGCGAAAAGGACTACACGATCGCGATCGGCAAATGCGATCGCTGCGGGACGGTGGTTGAGCCGCGGCTCTCGACGCAGTGGTTTATCAAGATCAAGCCGCTGGCCGATAAGGCGACGGAAGTGGTGGAGAACGGCGAGATTACGATTGTCCCGGAAAACTACAAGCAGATTTATCTGAACTGGATGCACAACATCCACGACTGGTGCATTTCACGGCAGTTGTGGTGGGGGCATCGAATTCCGGCGTGGCACTGCACGTGTGGAGAAATTATTGTCGCGCGCGAGGCACCGGCAAAATGTTCGAAGTGCGGCGGATCGGAACTGAAGCAGGACACCGATGTGCTCGACACCTGGTTTTCGTCCGGGCTGCTGCCGTTCACCACGCTGGGCTGGCCGGAGAAGACGCGCGACCAGGAGGTTTTCTATCCCACGACGCTTTTGATCACGGCTTACGAGATCCTGTTTTTCTGGGTGGCGCGCATGATCATGTTTGGCTGCCATTTCATGCAAGGCCATCAGCAGGACGCGGCGCTGAAGCAGGCCAGCGGATGGGCGGACAAGAAAGATGACAGCGTGCCTTTCCGCCAGGTCTACATCCACGCGCTGGTGCGCGATGCCGACCGGCAGAAAATGTCGAAGACCAAGGGAAACGTGATCGATCCGCTGGATATTATTCAGCGCTTCGGAACGGATGCGACCCGTTTCACACTGGCGGCGATGGCGGCCCCGGGCACGGACATTGCCTTCAGCGAGAGCCGCACCGACGGCTACCGGGCATTTGCCAACAAAATCTGGAATGCTGCCCGCTTCATGTTCATGAATGTAGACCGGGCGGAGCAGGCTGGGGTCTGGAAGCAGCAGGAATTCATGAAGGGACTGGAGGGTCTTTCCGGGTTTCGAGCGACTACGCTCGAAGATCACTGGATACTTTCGCGCTTCAATCGGGTGACGAAAGACGTTAACGAGGCCTGGCAGACTTATCGTTTTCACGAAGCCGCGAACCGGATTTATGATTTCTTCTGGGGCGATTTCTGCGACTGGTACATCGAACTGGTGAAGCCGCGCCTGGCGCCTGAGGGCGGGATCGAGCAGGCCTCCGCGGGTATCGCATGCGGCAATCTGGTCAGTGTATTTGAAGCGTCCCTGCGGCTGTTGCATCCCGTCATGCCGTTTATCACCGAGGAGATCTGGCACGCCATTTACGACGGCAAGCCGCCGCTGAAATCGATCGCGCTGGCCGCCTACCCGCAGGCGGATGAGCAGCAGTTCGATCTGGCGGCCGAGACCAGCATGGCGATCGTGCAAGACCTGATCGTCAGCGTGCGCAATTTGCGGGCAGAGTTGAAAGTCGAGCAAAAGCAGAAGGTTCCGATTCAGGTTTACACACAGGATGCCCAGATCAAGGCGCTTTTAGAACAAAATCAAGGCGCCGTCGAGCGTCTGGCCGGCGTGCAGAGTGTAACCTTCGTGGATAGCTCGCTGTCCAAACTGGCGGGGGCCCGCTCGACGGCTAGATTCGATGTACATGTAATCTACGAGAAGAAGATTGACCTCGCCGCCGAACGGCAACGCCTCGCCAAGGAACTGGAGCAGATCGAAAAAGAGATTGCCAATAGCCGGCGTCAGCTGAGCAATCAACAGTTTCTGGCCAAGGCCCCGGCCAAAGTTGTCGAGGGCATGCGAAAGCGCGTTGCGGACATTGAGGCTTTGCGGGAGAAGATGCGGAACAGCCTGGACGAGTTGGGGTGAACTGGAACTGACATCTCGTAAACCGGGGACTGATTTCTAGAGGAACAGTTGCCGGTTGTCAGTTCGCGGTTCTCAGAATTGGCCTGCTATGGATTGGAACGGACGGCGGATTACCGCGATTGTCGAGAACGCGTTGCTGGAGGACCGCGCCACCAGCGATGCCACCAGCTATGCCTGTATCGACCCTAACCAGCGGGCCGCCGGTACCATCATCGCCAAACAGGATTGCATTCTCGCCGGCGTGGGTTGCGTTTCGCGCATTCTGGATGTTTATGCCGTCCTGGACGGAGCGGTGACGTCGCACTATGAGGTCACCAGCCATCCTGAAGTTTTCGACGGGGTGCGCCTGCACGACCGCCAGACCATCGCGGTGGTGAGGCACAATGCGCGGGTGGTGCTGTCCTGCGAGCGGGTGATTCTGAACTTTCTGCAACGGCTGAGCGGCATCGCTACCCTGACCCGCAAATTTGTGGACTCGGTTTCGGGCACGAAAGCGCGCATCCTCGACACGCGCAAGACCGCGCCCGGCCTGCGTATGCTCGATAAGTACGCGGTGCGCTGCGGCGGCGGCCAGAACCATCGCCTCGATCTTTCCGATGGAGTGCTGATCAAGAACAACCACATCGCGCTGGCGGGAGGAATCGCACCCGCGCTGGAACGCGCGCACCGCAACCGGCGCGGGTCGCAGCCGATCGAAGTGGAAGTGCGGACACTGGCGGAACTGGAAGACGCTCTCCTTCACGGAGCGGAGGCTGTCCTGCTGGACAATATGCCGGTCGCGCAGGTGAAGGAAGCAGTCGCACGCTGCGCCAAAGCGGAGCGGCGCATTCCGGTGGAGTGTTCCGGAGGCGTAACCCTGGAAAATGTGCGAGCCTATGCCGAGGCTGGAGTGGATTTTATTTCTGTGGGCGCGCTGACCCATTCGGCGGTGGCGGTAGATATGAGTCTGCGCGTGACGCCGGCGTAGGGCGCTTTCAGCAGTCAGCTCAACCTGGGGATCGATTTGTTCTTTCGATCACTCTCCCGCATAATTCCCTGCATCAGAAAAGAAGCTATCAGCGGAAGATCCAGCCAGACTGCGCGGGCGAGTCGCCCGCGGCCACACGAGCCTACGGATATGCGCCTGGGGCGGATTGTGCGCTTGCTGATGGAAAACGCCACTGTGGTCGTGAGCGGCACCAAGATTGCCGACGAGATCGGCACCAGCCGCTCCGAGGTGTGGCGGCTGGTGCAGCAGTTGCGCACCCTGGGCGTCGAGATTGCCGGGCATCCGGCGACGGGATACCAGCTGAAGACGGTGCCCGATCTGCTGCTGCCCGACATGCTGGCGCCGGCCTTGAAAGGCACAATTTTCGGCGCCGACGTGCATCGCAACTTTCATCACTATTTCAAGACTGGCTCAACCAACATCGAAGCCATGGCAAGCGCCGCCGCGGGCGCGGCCGAAGGAAGCGTCTTCGTGGCGGAAGAGCAAACTGCCGGGCGCGGGCGGGGGGCGCATTCATGGGAGTCGGCCGCCTCGGCGGGGATCTACTGCTCGGTGGTGCTGCGTCCGGGGTTGCCGCCGGCGGAGGCGCTGGTGCTTTCGCTGGCTGCGGGCCTGGCGGTGCACTCTGCGGTGCGGCAGACTGATCCTGGAACCTTGCCCGATCTGAAATGGCCTAACGATCTTCTGCTCGAGGGCAAGAAGTTCTGCGGCATTCTGACCGAGATGAACGCCGAACCGACACGCGTCCGCTACCTGGTGGTGGGAATCGGGATCAACGTGAACCAGGCGAAGTTTCCGGTTGAGCTGCAGCCGAGCGCAACGTCTCTGCGGCTGGTCAGCGGCACGGAATGGTCGCGGGTGGAACTGTGCGCGTCTTTGCTAAAATCTCTCGACCGCGAATATCGCGACTTGCTGCAGAAGCCGGGAGCGCATGAGTCGATCTTGCGCCGCTTTCAGGAACTGTCGCCGATGGCGCGGGGACAGCGGGTGCGGGTGGAAGAAAGCGGCGATTTTGAGGGACTGACCGAAGGGCTTGACCCGCAAGGATTCCTGCAGGTACGAACGGCGGCGGGCTTGCGCACGGTATTGAGCGGAACGGTGAGGTTGATCTAGAAAAGTTTGCGCGGACGCTATGCTTCTTGTTCTGGATGTCGGCAACACCAACACGGTGCTGGGAGTGTTCGCCCGGGCCGCCCTTGCCGATGGCGGTGAATCGCAACATCACGAGCGGCTGGTCGCCAACTGGCGGGTCGCGACCATCGCGACCCAGACGGTGGACGAATACGGCGTGCTCTTCCGCAACCTGTTCGCCATGGACAAGATCGAGGTGAAAAGTGTCCACGGGATCATCATCTCTTCCGTGGTGCCGCCGGTCGATTCCACTTTGCGCCAGGTCTGCGAGCGTTACTTCAATACCAGGCCGCTGTTTATCGAACCTGGAGTCAAGACGGGGATGCCGGTGCTGTACGACAATCCTGCCGAGGTGGGCGCGGACCGCATTGTGAATTCGGTGGCGGCTTTCGAAAAGTTCGGTGGCCCTTGCATCGTGGTGGATTTTGGCACGGCGACTACGTTCGACTGCGTCTCGGCCAAGGGCGAGTATCAAGGCGGCGTGATCTGTCCGGGCATTGGAATTTCCGCAGACGCCCTGTTCGAGAAAACGGCGCGACTGCCGCGGGTAGCCATCCGCAAGCCGGCGCGGGTAATTGGCAGCACGACCGTGGGCAGCCTGCAGTCGGGACTTTATTACGGCTACCTCGGGCTGGTGGATGGGATCCTGGACCGGTTGCTGGAAGAGATGGGGCTGCAGACGACGGTTGTCGCCACCGGCGGACTCGCCGCGCTGATCGGGAAGGGATCGAGACACATCAAGCACGTTGACGATTTGCTGACTCTGGACGGCCTGCGCCTCATCTGGGAACGGAACACCGAGGCCGCGCCGGGCCGCGACCGCGCGTCCACGAAACCGTCCCCTTTCCCTGCCGCGCCCGGCCGCAAGCCGCGCTCCCGCTGAGTTGTCCGTGGAAAATTACTTCAATTACTTCACCGAAATCGAAGAGCAGTTTCAGCGGCGGCGTGGCGGCATTCTGCTGCTTTCCACCCTGGACTGGGCGCTGATCGAAACCTGGAAGGACGCGGGCATACCACTCGAAGCGGTCCTGCGCGGCATCGATGGGGCCTTCGAACGTTACGAGAAACGTCCCACAGCCCGCAAGGTCAACAGCCTGGCTTATTGCGCGCAGGAAGTGCTGGCAGCCGCCGAGGAGATGAAGGAAGCGGCGGTGGGCGCATCCAGCAGCGATAAGTCAAGCGCAAAGCCGGCAGGTTTTCAGACTGGAGATATCGTAACGTTTCTGCGGCGCAATGCCGACCTGCTGCTCACCGCAAAGCTTCCAGAGCGGCCCGGGATTTCAGGCGGGGCGGCGGCGCGGGCCACAGCCGGCACACTGCGGGAACTGGCTTCCGAAGTGGAAAAGGGTTCGCCGCATCTCGAGGACCTTGAACGCCGGCTCACGGTGCTGGAAGAGAAGTTGTTCGCGGTGCTGCTGGCGGCCACACCCGACGACGAGATTGTCGCGGTGCGGGCTGAAGCTGACCGCGAGCTGAGTCCCTACCGGCGAAAGATGCCCGCGGCGCAGATTGATCAACTGCAGAAACAGTATTTGCATAAGCGATTGCTTGAAAAATACGGGCTGCCGAGGCTGAGTTTGTTTTATATGTGATTGTATGGGGCGGGCGCCCTCGCCCGCTGCTTTTGATTTTGGCTCTGTTTGGGGATCGGTTGCTCAATACGTTAAGAGTCAAGAGCGGCGGGCGAGGGCGCCCGCCCCACACCGTCCCTGTAGAATCTAGGCTTGCGACTTGACATCGAAAAGCTCATCTACGGTGGCGAAGGGCTGGCCCGGCTTCCTGCCGACGAGCGCGGCCCCGGCAAGGCGGTCTTCGTTCCTTTCGTTCTGTCCGGCGAAAGCGTAGAAGCGGGCCTGCGTGAAGAGAAACCAGGATTTGCGCGCGCCCGCCTGGAAAGCGTTCTCACCGCCTCCGCTCGCCGCATCGCTCCCCGATGTCCCTACTTTCAGCGCTGTGGCGGGTGCCACTATCAACACACGGATTACGAACATCAGCTCGAAATCAAGGCCGCCATCCTGAAAGAAAACCTGCGGCGGATTGCCAAGCTTGAACTAGGCACGGAGTTGACCATCCATTCTTCGCCGCCCTGGAACTACCGCAACCGCGCACGATTCAAAGTCCAGACCGCGCCGGAATTCGCCCTGGGATATTACAAGTTCAACTCCCACGAACTTCTGGCGGTCGAGGAGTGTCCGATCAGCTCGCCCTTGATCAATCGCGCCCTGGCTGCGGCATGGCAGTTAGGGCGCGAGGGCAAAATGCAATCCACGATTCAGGAAATTGAATTCTTCGCCAATGGCGATGACACGCAATTGCTGGCGGAAGTCTATTGCTCGCCTGAGACGGGGAAAGAACAATTCGGGGCGGATTTGAAAACAGCGCTGGCCGAAATCTCCTCTGTCGGGTTCTTCGCGGCCCGGGGTGTGAAAGCGGAAGGACAGGGCGACGCGAAGGCACTCGGCGGCGGGGGCCACCTCATATATACAACCAGGCTGGCTTCTTACCGAGTCAGCGCGGGAGCGTTTTTCCAGGTCAATCGTCATTTGACGGATGAGCTGGTAGACATTGTTGTTCATGGGCGGGGCGCCCACCGGACAGCCGGCGGGGACGCCGGCGCTACGGGAACTGCTCTCGATCTCTATGCTGGGGTGGGGCTTTTCTCTTCTGTCCTGAATCGGGAATTTGAACGTGTGATTGCGGTTGAGTCGTCACCGACTTCTCATGCCGATCTGCTATACAATTCGCCCGCGAACGTGCAGGCGGTCCGCGCCACCACGGAACAGTATCTGGAGAATGCAGCCGGCAAATTGCGCCCCGCGCTGATCGTGGTGGATCCACCACGCAGCGGATTGGGCGAACGGGTGATCCGAGGACTGGTGAACCTGAAAGCTCCTCGCATCGCTTACGTTTCATGCGATCCGGCAACTCTGTCCCGCGACCTGGTGCGGCTGCTTCAATCCGGATACCGGGTGGACGAAGCGCATCTCGTGGATCTATTTCCCCAGACCTACCACCTGGAAAGCGTCTTCCACCTCGTCCGCTAGTACAGCCCAGGTGGGGGCAGCCCTTCGCCATCGCTCAGGGCAGGTCCTCGGCAGTCCGGCTGAGCGACGTTCTCTGTCATTTGCACAAAAACCTGTCGAGCTGCGCTCGACCGAACAGCCGAGGGCGGCTGTTCCCACGTGGTCTGTGACGATTTCGCAAGCCAACCCGGGGCCGGCTCTCGCTTCCGCGGGTGGCGGAAGGCAACCCTTGCTTTGGGCTGCGCTGGCCTTTGCCGCTGGAATTGCCATCGGAGTTCATGCCTGGAGGCCGCCGCTCTGGTGGGTGGTGGCATGGATCGTATTCGCCGTATCGGGTGCGTACTTCGTCCGGCGAAGGGCCTGGGTAGGGTCCATCGTGGGATTGAGCGCTCTCTTCTTCCTGGGCGCGCTCATGGTTCAAGTGCGCAGCCCAGATGACCCAGCCAATTCTCTCTGGCCGCGCTTCGCCGACGGGACAGAAGTCACGGTCACCGCCCACGTCACTAAAGAAGGCAGCCTGCAGGAGGACGGCACGGGCAGCCTCCGCCAGAGGATCGCGGTTGAGACCGAACAGATCACCCGGGGCGAAGAGAATCTCGCCGTCAACTCCGGCTTGCGGATTAATGTTTATCAGCCGCAATTGAAAAGCGAAGGTGAGTCAGCGGCCGGCGTTCCACCCATGCGCCGGTTTGAGTATGGCGAGCGCCTGCGTTTTCCCGCCAGGATTTCGCCGCCGCGCAACTACCGCAATCCAGGCGCATTTGATTACCAGGGCTATCTCTCAGACCACGGAATCGTGGCTTTGGCGACGACCAAAGCTGGCAGCATCGAGGTGCTTCCCGGTTTCGCCGGTAGCCGGATCGAACTCTGGCGTTCTCGAATCCACCGCAGCATCCTGGAAAAGGTCCACGCTCTTTGGCCGCCAGGCGAAGCCGCCTTGATGGAAGCCATGGTGATTGGGGAAGATGCCTTTATCAATCGCCCCACCCGCGCGGACTTTCAGAGATCCGGTACCTACCACGTGCTGGTGGTCTCGGGGATGAATGTCAGCATCCTTGCGCTGGTCGTGTTCTGGTTTCTGCGGCGCCTGCGGGTCAGCGATCTGCCGGCGGGCGCGATCACGGTTTCGCTCATGGTGGCGTATGCCGTACTCACCGGTCTGGGCTCCCCCGTCTGGCGCGCCACGCTGATGCTGGCAATTTATTTAGGGGCGCGACTGCTCTATCGCGAGAAGTCGATGTTGAACACCATCGGAGCAGCAGCCCTGGGTCTGCTGGTCGTGAATCCACGAGTCCTCTTTGGAGCCAGTTTCCAGCTGACCTTCTTGTGCGTGTGGCTGGTGGCGGCGGTGGGCATACCCATCCTGGAGCGGACGTCGCAGCCCTTCCTCCGGGGCTCGCGGCATATCGCTTCCCAGTCCTACGATTTTGTTCTGCCCGCGAAGGTGGTCCAGTTTCGCCTGGACCTGCGCATGATCGCAGGCCGGCTGGAAGGTTTCGCGGGCCGGCGCGTCTCATTGCCGGCGCTGGCGACCGCTTCACGCCTGCTGCTGGGCGCCGGCGAATTGCTGCTGATTTCAGTCATCATGCAGATCGGGCTGGCGCTTCCCATGGCGTACTATTTCCATCGCGCTACGGTCGTCGGATTGCCGGCGAACCTGCTGGTGGTGCCGCTGATGGAACTGCTGATGCCTGCGGCCGTCGCGGCCATGGCGCTGGGATACGTTTCGCAGGCCCTGGCAAGGATTCCGTCGCTGATCGCGGGCATTGCGCTCGAAGGTATTGCCGGCACCGTGCGCTGGCTGGGCGGACTGCGGATCGCCGATCTGCGGGTGCCCACTCCGGGGACCACTTTGATTTTAATGAGCGCCCTGGCGATCGCGCTGGCCATGACGCTGGTCCGACGCCGTCCCGGGCTGGCGGCAGGCGGCGTGGCGGCATTGGCTGCCAGCGCACTCTGGATTTCAGCCCTCCCGCCGCATCCGCAGATTCGGTCCGCAGTGCTCGAGATGACAACCATTGATGTAGGCCAGGGAGACGCGATTCTGCTGGTCTCCCCCAGCGGGCGTACCCTGCTGGTGGATGCGGGAGGCCTGCCGCGCTGGGCGCATTCGGATTTGGATATCGGCGAAGACGTTGTGTCTCCATACTTGTGGTCGCGCTCCATCAGCCGCCTCGACGCCCTCGCCATCACGCACGCGCATGCCGACCATATGGGCGGAGCGGCGGCTGTACTGGCCAACTTCCGGCCGCGGGAGTTGTGGCTGGCCGATCCCTCCGATCCCAAGCTAAGCGGGTTGGTTCAGCAGGCGCGGGAATTGGGGGTACGCGTGATCCACCGCCGGGCGGGCGATGAATTTGACTTTGGCGGGACCGACGTCCGCGTTCTGGCTCCAGCCGCCGAGGATCCTGCGGCGCGGCGCAACGACGAATCTCTGGTGATGAAACTGGCCTACGGAAAAACCTCAGCCCTGCTCGAGGGAGATGCGGAGAACCGGTCAGAACGCCAGATCGCGGACGAGCATCCGGAAGCGGATCTGCTCAAGGTGGCGCATCATGGCAGCGCCACTTCCACGATTCCGCTGCTGCTCGAAAGGGTGCATCCCCGATTCGCCGTGATTTCGGTGGGAGCGCGCAACACCTACGGACATCCGCGAGAAGAAGTTCTGGCCCGGCTGGAAAAAGCCCACGTGCTGACTTACCGTACCGATCTGGAAGGGGCGATCACGTTTTATCTGGACGGCAGAACGGTTATCCCGGCTCTTTCTCCGGCGGAAGTCCACTGATATCGATTTCCGCGGTTTCATCGCTGCCTGGTGCCTGGCGATATTCCTCGATGACGCGTCGCGCCCGGTCCGCATCCTCTTCCCGCACCAGGATGACAGTCCCGCCGACTCCGGGAAGAATGTCTTGCTGCGCCGCCAGCGAAGTAACATCGGAATCGATCCCGGTGGACTCGAGCAGGCCGTGCACGACCAGCGCCTCGGATTCCTGTTCGGTGTCGAAGATTCGCACCAGCTTTCCATTCGGACTGGGGCGCGCGGCGGGACGTTCGTTCATAGATCCTCCGATCGGGGGAAGCAGACGGGAACCGGTACACCAAGACTGCATTGGCGCCCCATGATTGTACCTCGGGTGGCACGGGTTACCGAAGTCCTGCGCTTCTTTGCTGTTGCATGTGCCTCCGAATGCCCGGAGAATAGGGCAGTAGGACGAGCGCAACGTTCGATTGTCGCCGGGCATCAGACTAAGGGTCCGATGCCGGGGTCTTGCGTGATCTGCAAATTGTTGGGGGCCGAATGAGCAGCGGGAAGCGGGCTGAGCCGGGTGCGTGTCTGACCGACAAAGAACAGGAAGCCAGAAATATCCGGCGGCTGCAGCTCATGATGAGCATGGTCACGTCGGTCATCAGTCAGGACCGCGACCTCACCCTGGAAGAAGCGTCGGAACTGGCCGCCGGCGCAAAACGCGCGGCCCTGGCCATGTTTCCCGACAAGGAATTCGCCTTCGACATCCTTTACAAGCCTCGACTGCAGCGGCTGATGAACGAGCGGTTCCGTCTGCAGTAATAAATCTTTCATCACGGGCCACGTAGGGGCTGATGTCCTCATCTGCCCAGCGGAGCGAAGCTCCGCAAGGTTTGGTCCTCCCAAAAACCGAGTCGAGCTTCGCTCGACTGGACAGATGAGGACATCTGTCCCTACGTGGTTCGTGAGCCCTGGTTGATTCGAGAAGCCAGAACTGGCATAGAATGGTGCCGCTATGAGGACATGGCAAGTTCTTGCTCTGATGGTTCTGTGTCTTTTACTCGCGCTCACCATTGCGGTTCGCTCTTCCGCGGACAACCAAACCAAAGCCGGCAACGTGAGTGAAGCGAGAGCCATGTCGGAGGCCTCCGACGGAGACAACTGGTTGCTCAACGGACGCACCTTTGACGAGCAGCATTTCAGCCCGCTCAAGGAGATTACCGATAAGAACGTCGGCGGCCTTGGCCTGGCCTGGTATCTCGACATCGACAGCGGAATGGGAGTCGTCTCGGAGCCGATTGTGGTCGATGGCGTCGCTTACGTGAGCGCGCCGCTGTCGGTGGTCTATGCCGTGGATGCGGCTTCTGGAAAATTGCTCTGGAAATTCGATCCCAAAATCCGGCTGGACCTGGCCATCAATGGCTCCTACTCCGCGCGCACTAACGGCGGGGTGGCGGTTTGGAATGGAAAGGTATACGTGGGTACGGGGGATTGCCGCCTGATCGCGATTGACGCGGCCTCGGGAAAACAGCTTTGGGATGCCGCGGTGTGCGATGCCACTCAGACCGGAATCACCGGCGCGCCGCACGTCGCCAAAGGAAAAATATTGATGGGATACAACGGCTCCGACGACGGCGTGCGGGGATCGCTGGCCGCTTACGACGCCGAAACCGGCAAAGAGGCGTGGCGCTTCTGGACGGTCCCCGGAGATCCGGCCAAGGGGTTCGAAACCAAAGCGCTCGAAATGGCCGCGAAAACCTGGTCGGGGAAGGATTCGTGGAAGATCGGTGGCGGCGATGTCTGGACCGCGATTACTTACGATCCGGTCACCGGCCTGGTGATTTTCGGCACTGCCGGAGCAGGCGTGGACTACGGCGAGTTGTCGTCCATCAAAGTCGCCGGCGATAAGCTTTTTGCCGGATGCATTATCGCGGTGGATGCTGAAACCGGAGAATATGCCTGGCATTTTCAGACCAGCGCGCCGGGACTGCAAACCGAGAACAATCACATCCTGATCGCCGACCTGGTCATCGACGGCAAGAAGCGGCACGTCGCCATGACCGCGCCCAAGAACGGCTTCTTCTATGTGCTGGACGCCAAGACCGGAAAACTTCTCTCGGCGAAACCGCTGGTCAAACTGGCCTGGGCCAACTCGGTTGACTTCAAGACCGGGCGCCCTGAGGAAGTCCCTGTCTCCGCGGGCGGCGGGAAACAATGGACCGTCCACAACTGGTGGCCCATGAGCTATAGCGCTCTCACCGGGCTGGTGTATGTACCGGCAACCGACCGGAAGCCGGCGTCGAACACCGCGGTTGAATCCGGCGAGTGGATGCATGGCACTGAAGGCAGGCTGATCGCGTGGGACCCGGTCGCCGAGTCTGCACGCTGGTCGGTGCAGGAACCCATCGCCACCAACGGCGGCGTCCTCTCAACCGCCGGCAACCTGGTTTTCCAGGGACAGGGCTCGGGAGAATTTGCCGCCTACGCTGCCGACAGCGGGAAAAAAGTCTGGTCGATTCAAACCGGCTCGGCCATCGAATCGATTCCGGTGACGTTCAGAATCAAAGGCGAGCAGTACATCCTGTGCCCGGTGGGATGGGGATCGGGATCGCGACTGTTTGCGCCCTCATGGACCATGGCGACTCCGCAATCAAAACGTGGGCCAGTCCGTCTGCTGGCTTTCAAACTTGGCGCCACGGTGCCTTTCCCGGTGCCGCCGGATGTCGTGCCGCCAGTCCCAAAACCCCCGCAGCAGACCGCCAGCTCGGAAATCATTCACAAGGGTTCCCTCCTCTATGGCAAATTCGTCTGCGATGGTTGTCATTCGCCGGATACGGATGGCAGCGGCGCCTGGGTGCTCAACGGCGCGATTCCCGATTTACGGTACGCGCCGCCGGACGTGCATCGCGACTGGTACGGCATCGTGCTGGGCGGCACGCACTGGGACAAGGGCATGCCCGGCTTCGCCGATCCTCCAAAATTCGCCTTCCCCAATCTGAAGATGACGAAAGACGATGCGGATGCAATTCA
>Ga0187823_10000245_pt1 | contig 13442 bp, 9 predicted proteins | sample NC_wetland_sal_i_12_FD_132968 | JGI IMG/M metagenome (GOLD analysis project Ga0187823, IMG submission 132968) | Wetland sediment microbial communities from Neuse River Estuary, North Carolina, USA - SourceSoil_3 | ecosystem: Environmental > Aquatic > Freshwater > Wetlands > Sediment | place...
AAGCGGGCGGCTTTCTCCGCCGACTCGGTGTAGATCACGCCGCCGAATTCAAGTCGCTTGTGGCCTTCGTGGTCGGTCTGCTGAGCGTGCAGTTTCTGGTTGGCCACGATCCCGACAGCAAAACCGCCGATGCGCGCGTAACCGCAGATGATGGTCTTGCCATACTCAGCCTTGTACTCGTCGAAGCGGCTGCCGTCCACAATCCGGGCGAGAATCTCTTTCGTGTCGTAGGGACGCGCCGGCGAGGAATCGTAGATGCCGTAGATTTCCTCCGAGGCGAGCGCGGGAGGCTGCGGCTTCCGCCGGTCCCACGGAGACTGCCTGCGGTATCCCCATTTCTCGATGATGGCGCGGATACGCGCCAGGCAGGCTTCGTCGTTGGGCTCGCGAAAATCCACCGTGCCGCTGATGGCAGAATGCATGGCGGCGCCGCCCAGTTCGTCGGCGGAAATCTTCTGCCCGATGGCGGCCTGCACCAGCGCCGGCCCCGCCAGGAAAAGTCCGCTGCCGTCGGTCATGAGCACGTGATCGCACATCACCGGCAGGTAGCCGCCGCCCGCCACGCACATGCCCATGATGGCGGCGACCTGCGATATCCCCATGGCCGACATGACGGCGTTGTTGCGGAACACCCGGCCGAAATCGTCGGTGTCGGGGAAGACATCTTCCTGCAGCGGCAGAAAAACTCCGGCGGAGTCGACCAGGTAGACCGTGGGCACGCGATTTTCTATTGCGATGTTCTGAGCGCGAATCACCTTCTTCGCGGTCATGGGAAAGAACGCGCCCGCCTTGACCGTGGCGTCGTTGGCAATAATCATCACCAGCCGCGTTTGAATCCGCGCCAGTCCCGTGATGACGCCGGCGGCCGCCGCGCCGCCCCACTCCTCGTACATGCCGTGGGCCGCGTAAGCCCCCAACTCGAAAAAAGACCCCGGATCGACGAGCAGGTTGATTCGCTCCCGGGCCGTCAGCCGTCCCTTGCTGTGCTGGCTTTCGATTGCCTTGGGCCCGCCGCCTTCGCGGATTCTCTCTTCTTCGTTGCGCACCTGCGAAACCAAGTCCGCGAGGAAACGCATGTTCGCTTCAAAGCGCGCCGAAGTGGGGTCGATATGCGACTCGAGAACGGTGGAGCTCGATGGTGTTCCGGGATCGACGCGTTCGTTCATGGGGGGATTCTGAAAGAAGTTACGGTATAACAGCGGAGCAGGACGGCGCAAACGTCTGTCGCGAAAGCTCGCCTTTTGCAGACGTCATCCTGAGTGGCCGCAAGGCCGCGAAGGATCTGGCGTGAAGCAGCTCCGCTCTTGCCACGGCGATTCTGATAAGTGCGCGCAAGATCCTTCGGGACTTTAAGTCCCTCAGGATGACGCCCGTCGTGAGTGTTATCCCCCCAGGGCCTATCCGGTTTTCTCCAACCACCGTTCCAGCCTGCACCCGTCTTCCTGCAGCAGGAAGCTGCCCGTCCCGAAACACTCGCCAAAAATGCGCTGCGACTCGGGATCGCGGGCCGCTCGTGGAATCCATTGTTTCCCCACCTGGTACTGGCTGGCGGTGAACCATTTCTGCGGCAGGACCTCGACCAGTCCGGCGTGAGGATAGACGATATAAAGCGCGAACGCCGGGTCGTCAGGGCTTTTGGCCGGATAACTAGTGGGAATGATCAGTTCGTCCACAGTCTGCAACTCGGGCGGCACGTCAATCTTGTGCGTGCCAGCGGCGAGGCCTAATGCAACCTCGAACTCGGCCAGCGGCGCTGCCGCCGAATAGATGCGCTCGCTCGACGGTTTGAACCAGCCGGCAATTTCGGCGAGGTCGAAGGCCTTCAATTGGTCCGGATCGAAGCAGGTAACGCGAATGCTGCGGCCTTCCGGGCACCAGATTCCGAGGTGGGACGGCGGCACGAAAAACGGCCGGCAATATGTATTGAGCGCGAGACGCGGCTTGTCAGGTTCCTGCTGAAGGGCAAGCGACACTACATAACCCAGTGGGCCCTCGCTACCGTGGTGGGTCCAGACCAAGCGCTGGCCGGAAACCGAATTCAACGCGGGAAAAGTCTTCCAGTACCAGGGCGTGGGCCCGATCGTGCGCTGGAGAATGTCTTTCAAACGGGAAGTGCTGATCTCGGCCATCACGATCACGTGGCCGTGGGCACGCCGCGCGGTTTGACGTTGGCGCGAATGAACTGAACGATGTCGTCCATCGACGTGCCCGGCTGGAAAATGGCGGCCACACCGGCCTGCTTGAGATTTTCCATGTCCTGGTTGGGGATGATGCCGCCGACCACGACCAGCACGTCGTCCATCTTGTTCTGCTTGAGCAGGTCCATGACCCGGGGAACGATGGCGTTGTGCGCTCCGGAGAGGATTGAAAGTCCGATGACGTGTACGTCTTCCTGGAGCGCCGCATTCACGATCATCTCGGGCGTCTGCCGCAGGCCGGTATAGATGACCTCCATGCCGGCATCGCGCAAGGCGCGGGCGATCACTTTGGCCCCGCGATCGTGCCCGTCGAGGCCGGGCTTGGCTACCAGCACGCGGATCTTCAGGTCAGCCATCGACCTCCATTTAACCACAGCGGGCGAGCAGGCGCACGGTTACTGGGGATTGCGGATGTGGGAATCTCAGATTGCAGATCGCAGATTTTTAGATTGCAGAGTCGGCGGCCAATCTGAGAACTGAGAACTAAAATCTGAGATCCGAGATCTGATATCTACAATCTAAAATCTGCAGTCTGCAATCCCTACATGGTCTTGATATCCAGACTGCGCCACAGATACCAGCAGGCCACCGAGCGATACGGCTCCCACGACTTTGCGATCTTCGCCATCACTTCGGGTTTGGGCATCTTGCGCTTTTTGTAATGTTTCCGGATCGCCATTTGGATCCCGTAATCTCCGGTGGGCAGCACATTGGGACGCCGCAGGGTAAACATCAGAAACATGTGTGCAGTCCACACCCCTACACCTTTGACCTGGGTCAAGTGCTTGATGACGTCGTCGTCGGACATTGCAGGCAGTCGCGTGAAGTCAAGCTCGCCGCGGGCCGCGCGGCTGGCCATGTCTTTCAAGTAGGACGATTTCTGCTTGGACAGTCCCACCGAGCGCAACTGGGCGTCCGTCAGTTTGAGGATACCTTCCGGCGTGACCGGTTCCCCGGCCAGAGCCGCGAAACGCTTGAAAATAGTCACTGCCGCCTTGCCATTCAACTGCTGATACACGATGGCCTCGGCCAGGCTGTGGAATTCCGGCGGCCCAAACTCCATCCGGCACGGCCCCACCCGCTCGATAATCGCGGCCAGCACGGGATCGGACTTCTTCAGATGATGAATCGCTTTGCGCATGCCAGTGTTTTGACGCGGACCAGGTCAAAGAGGATAGCAGAGACCATTTCGTAAAACTCAGGAGAGATATTGCACCGTCTGCCGGATCAGTTCCGCAGTCCCCTTATAGGGGTCGCCGGCAGCTTCCCACTCCATGGAGCAGTAGCCTTTGTAGCCGCTCTTGCGCATGATTCCGAATGTCTTTGCCATATCGACTTGCACGGTGATGCCCTGGCGGTTGATTTCAGAAGATTTCACATGCGAGATGCAGCAGGCATGGCGAAACATCTCGTCAATGCCGCGATAAGCGTAGTCGGGATCTCTGGCGGCGAGAGTGTTGCCGAAATCGGGCAGAGTATGCAACCACGGGCTGTTCACCTTCTCGACCAGCGTCGCCAGAAAGAACGGGTCTTCACTGACCGGATTATCGTTCTCGAGCGAGATGACCACATTCTTCTCCGCGGCATACTCAATCACCCGCATCAGGCTTTCGGCGGTGCGATCGAGGTCCGGCTTCGAATCTTTTGCGGGAGGAAGACTGGTGCGAATGCTGCGCGACCCGATGGCTACGGCATTCTCCACCCACTTCTTGCTGAAGGCGACGGCCCGCTCGCGTTCCGCGCGATCCAGCGCGTAGGGGCTGTGCTCGCCATCCACCGCGATGTTGACGACTGTAGCTCGCGCCGTTTCTACAGCCGCGCGAAACTGCTCCAGATATTTGGGGTCGGTCGAAGGGAAATGCCCGGTCCAGGGTTCGATCTTGTAAATCTGAAACTTCTCGACCACATGGGCGGCGAAGTCTTTCAGCTCCATGGGCTGGGCGGACTTGCAGTCCACTCCCGCGATGAATTCCCTGAAGGGATAGGAGGCGATGGCAATGCGTTCCCGCGGCTGCGTCGGAAACTTCAGATCCGGAGCGGAGCGGGCTTGCGCCCAGGCCGGCCCCAGCCACGCCCCGGCTGCAGCGGCTGTGCACCGCTGCAGAAATCGTCTTCGGGTCGCCGTCAGCAAGCCGGTTAGTCTAGCACGGTTGCGCGCTGAGTTTTCCCTGGTTTCCAGCACGCGGGCGGGTCGCCCGCGCCCACACATTCGTTTGCAGCGTTTACTATTGAACTCATGATCACAATTGTTTCCGGCTTACCGCGTTCCGGCACTTCGCTCATGATGCAGATGCTCGCGGCGGGCGGCATGCCTATCCTCTCCGACGGCGAACGCCGGGCCGACGTCGACAACCCGCGCGGTTATCTGGAGTGGGAGCGCATCAAGCAACTGCCCAGGGACCCGGCCTGCATCGCCGAAGCCGAAGGTAAAGCGGTGAAAGTCATCTCCCAGTTGCTGCTCTCGCTGCCGGCGCAGCATGAGTACCGGGTCATTTTCATGCAGCGCCCCTTGCCGGAAGTGATGGCTTCACAAGACGAAATGCTGCGGCGGCGGGGGAATTTCGACCCGGGCGAAGACAATTCCGTGGTGGCGCGGGCGTTTCAGGACCATCTCTCCGACGTCTACGGCTGGCTCAACGGCAAGCCGCACGTGAAGGTAAGCCGGGTGCAATATCACGCCGTCTTGCGCGCCCCCCGGGAAACAGCGGAGAGTGTCACGAAATTCCTGGAAGTCCCGCTGGATGTCGACGCCATGGCAAAGCAGGTAGACGGAACTTTGTACCGGCAGCGCCGAAAGTAGTCGGGCGGTGTCTGTGGCCGCAGGCGACTCGCCCCCGAGAGCCCTAGGTCTTGCCCGGTGGAAGCTGAAACCCGATTTTGCGCTTCGACGGCCCCTCCGGAACCATGAGTTCCTTGATGGCCTCGATGATGTCCTGAATTGACGCATCATGGGTTTCCAGGCGGCGATCCAGTTCGTTTATCTTGGCGGCGAGTTGGCGGTTCTTAGCCAGCATTTCGCGCATGCGCACGAAAGCCCGGACAACGAAAACGCTCATCTCGATGGCCCGCTCGGAGTTAAGGACAGTCGCAGCCATGATCGCGCCATGCTCGGTGAAGGCATAGGGTGGATAACGGCGACCGCCATGCCTCGTACTTGAGGTCGCAATTTGCGACCTCAAGTTTTGATCCTCTTTGGCGGTTAGCCGGAACATGAAATCGGCGGGAAATCGCTCCCTGTTGCGCCGTACCTGTTCGTTCAACCGTTTAACAGAAACTCCGTAGAGTTCACCCAGGTCGCTATCGAGAATTACTCTCTGGTGGCGAAGGGAAAGGATCCGCGATTCCACCGGTAGGGCGAACTGGGACGGGCGTTTGGGCATCAGACTGGGAGAAGTATAGCGCCTAGTTGAGGTCGCAATTTGCGACCTCAAGGCTTATATCGTTCCTCGTTTGAGGTTGCAATTTGTGACCTCAAGATTCGTGGTGCCGCGTTTGAGGTCGCAATTTGTGACCTCAAAGAGAAGATTTTCCGGGACCATTGTCACTGCTGCACGAGCGGGGCGCTCGCGCCCACATCAGGTGATGCTGACTTCGGTGTAGGTGCCGAACACTTGGCGGAGCGCTTCGCAGATTTCGCCTACCGTGGCATAGGCCCGCACCGCGTCCACGATATAAGGCATGGTGTTAGCCGGAGAGATATCCCCGTTTGCGGACGACCGCGGTTCCTGGGCCGCGGCCTTTTTCAGGGCGTCCAGGCACCGCTGGACTTCTTCATTCGAACGCCGCTGGCGCAAGACTTTCAACTTGGCCGATTGCCCCCGGGCCACGCTTTCATCAATGTACAGGGTGTGCGGCGGTTCCTCCTCGATGACAAACTCGTTCGCTCCCACAATGACTTTTTCTCTGGCTTCAACCGCGCGCTGGTATTGGTAAGAGGCCTCAGCGACTTCTTTCTGAGGATAGCCGCGCTCGATGGCCTTCACCATGCCGCCCATGGCGTCCAGTTTGCCGAAATAATCGAACGTGCCCTTTTCCATTTCCAGCGTCAAGGCTTCAAGAAAGTACGACCCGCCCAGGGGGTCGACCGTCTGCGTAACCCCCGATTCGAAGGCGATGATCTGCTGGGTGCGCAACGCTATGCGCGCCGCCTCTTCGGTGGGCAGCGCGAGAGCTTCATCGTATGAATCCGTGTGCAGCGATTGGGTCCCGCCCAGCACCGCCGCCATGGCCTGCATAGCCACCCGGGCAATGTTGTTCATGGGTTGCTGCGCCGTCAGTGAAACGCCGGCGGTCTGGGTATGGAAGCGCAGCAGCCAGCTGCGCTGGTTCTTCGCCTTGAATCGGTCTTTCATCACCTGGTACCAGATCTTGCGCGCTGCGCGGTACTTGGCGATTTCTTCGAAGAAGTCATTGTGGGCGTTGAAGAAAAAGCTGAGGCGCGGGCCGAAGTCATCCACGTCGAGTCCGCGCCGCTGGGCCCACTCCACGTACTCGACGCCGTCGTACAGCGTGAATGCCAGTTCCTGCAGGGCGGTCGAGCCGGCCTCGCGGATGTGGTATCCACTGATCGAAATGGTGTTGAATTTGGGGGTGAACCTGGAGCCGAACTCGAAAGTGTCCACCACCAGGCGCATGGAAGGAGCGGGCGGATAAATGTATTCCTTCTGTGCGATGTACTCCTTCAGGATGTCGTTCTGTAATGTTCCGGAAATCTTCTTCCAGTCCGCGCCCTGCTTTTCAGCGACCACCAGGTACATCGCCCACAGCACCGATGCGGGAGAGTTGATGGTCATCGAGACCGTTGTGCTTTCGAGAGGGATGCCGCCGAAGAGGATTTCCATGTCCTCGAGCGAATCGATGGCGACGCCGCACTTTCCCACTTCGCCTTCACTCGCCGGATGGTCGGAGTCATAGCCCATGAGCGTCGGCAGATCGAAGGCGACCGACAGTCCGCTGCCGCCGCTTTGCAGCAGATATTTGTAGCGCTGGTTGGTTTCTTCCGGTGAGGCAAAGCCGGAGAATTGGCGCATGGTGAAAAGCTTGCCGCGGTATCCGCTGGCATGCACGCCGCGGGTGAACGGCGGCTGCCCGGGATAGCCCAGATACTTTTCCGCGCTCCAGTCCTGGGGCAGGTCGGCGGCGGTGTAGAGGCGGCGAACCGGAGTGCCCGAAATGGTGGTGAAGCGGGCGTGGCCGTGCTCGTCGCGATTGATTCCGGTATTTGCCCCGATCGGCTTTTCGGGCGCCTTCTCCAGAGTCGGCAGCAGGGTTTTTTCAGCCCATTCCTTTTCGCCCGCAGATGGGTGCCGCCCCTCGAACACGTCGGCGATCGGGCTTTCCGCGACTTGCGGCTTGGCAGGCTTCTTATCGGGCATGCGAACCACTTCTGCTTCCGATCATAGAAGAGCTCCGTGACGTGGGCAAGGTACCAACGTGCATGAGAGCCGGAACCACGTGGGGACAGCCGGCCCCGGCTGTCCGACGGAGCGAAGGTCCGCTACGGGTTTCCCCGCAAGGCTAGTCGAATTCTGCTCAAGCGGACGTCTGGGGCGGGTGTGGCATGGCGGGTCTTGGGTGCTGCCGCACGAGCGGGGCCGCGCGCCTACATTGGTTATGGTCCTACCACCGGGGGGCTGGGCGGACCGTCGTCGGTTTTTTCCGCCTCTGGCTCTTGCGGAGCGGGGGGAAGGACGTTGGCCTTGGTCAGCCCGCCGTCGTCGCCCAGGGCGCGAGTCGTTACCGTCACTCCTGATTGTTTGCGCAGCTCTCGCAGGATGTCCTGCCGCTCGTGCCCGGAATATTCGCGGGCAAAACGGGTCAGGGCTTCGGTGAGAATGTCATGGTGATGCAGCCTCTCCAGGCCCGGCTCGCGCGTGATGTTCAGCCACAGCCGGTGCACCAGGTGGACGTCTTCAGTTTTCAGCGAAGGCGTGTGCGGACCAATGTGGAAGGTGTCTACCTTGAGATCAGGGTAAACCACCTGGAAAATGAATTGCCGCTTGGGCTCGGGCATCGCCTCCCAGGCATGGCCGAGGTGAAAGGCTTGCTCCTGGGCGCTCATCTTGCTCGATATGCCGGACACTACGGCGGACGCTTCCAGATTGTTAGCGGTCTGAACAATCGCCGACCAGGGATCGCGGGCAGGCACAACCAGCAAGGAAACATGCTTGCCGAAGCCTTCCGCGACCGACACCGCTCGCGTGAACAGCTGCTGCTCGTAGTCGCTGAAGATCTGTTCCGTAGAAAGATCGTAGGCCGCTGAACCGAACTGGCTCACCCGCGCCGACATCACCACGATGTCCTGCTCCTTGGTGTCGATGCGCTCCAAGGCCCACTTCAGGTGGTTCAGCGTGTTGTAATCGCGGACCGTCACCATTACGTTCCCGGCGCGGATCCCCACTCCAGCGCGCTCCACCGTGTCGCTTTGCAGCAACTGGAAGTGTTCTTTCATGTGCTGCTCGGCCAGAAGGTGTTTACTCCGGTTCAGCCGCTCAGAAACCGTGAAGATCAGAAAAAAAGCTCCGGCAAAAGACACGCCGGCCACGGTGGCAATCGACTTCGTAAACAGATTCAAGATCGCGGTACACAGCAGCACCAGGAAAACCGAGAACAGCCCAATCGGCACCTCGTGGCCGGCGATGGTGAGGTTGGGCGGGACTTTCCAGCCACGCTCGCCTTTGTACTTGATGCGCAGCACCAGCATGGCCAGGCTGTTGAAGGTGAAACTCCAGATGACGCCGAACGCATACGCTTCACCCAGCAGGTAGACGTTGCCGTGGCTGACCAGGATGGTGAATACCTGGAGGATTACCACCAGATTCACAATGCGGTAGGTGGTGCCGAACCGGGGATGCGGCTGCCGGAACCAGTCGGTCAGAACGCCATCTTCGGAAATTCGATTGAGCACCCCGTTCGAGCCGATGATCGCGGTATTTACCGCGCCCGACAGGATCAGGAATCCCACCACCACCACGAAGGCCCGGAAAGCCAGCCGCAGCAGCAGGGGCCCGTACTCGTACATGGCCAGCCCGGCAATCAGGTTGTCCTTGTAAACCGGGACCCGGACCGAGTCCGGAATAATCATCACGAACAGCAGCGCGGTGAGCCCGGTAAAAACAAAACTGTAAACCGCGATGATGATGGCTGCCCGCTTCAGGTTCTTCAGCTTGGGATGGGCCAGCTCGCGATTCACCTGGGCCAGCGATTCCTCTCCGCTCATGGCCAGCACGGAATGTCCGAAAGCGATCAGGATGCCGAGAATGGCGAACTTGGAGGCGAGTCCGTGGGCCAGGTCGGTGTGCTTCAGAAAGCCCAAAGCTTCGGCGCTGAACTTCAGGCTGTCGGCGGTGGGCAGCGGCACCGTCTGGTAGCCCTGCTTCATCAGGGTCAGCGCCGACCAGCCCAGCAGCATCACCACCATCACCGTGGTGATCTGCATCACCCGTAGTGCCTTCTCGCTCGATTCCTGAATCCCCTTGGTGTTCTGCCACCAGAAGTAGAGGGTGACGGCGAGCGCAAACACCACGGAAGTCCAGTTGACGTCCAGGTGGGGAGTCCCGTGAAACATATTGTGCAGGGCCCGCGGGACCCAGCCGTGGGCATCGGCGGTGGCAAAGGTGTCGTTGATCAGTCCGGCGATGTACTGCCCCGCCGAAACTCCGGAAATCGGGCCGGTCAGGATGTAATCGAACATCAGGGCCGACACGCTGATCTTGGCCAGGGTACCGCCCAGCGCCTCCTTGACCACGCGGTAGACGCCGCCGCGGACGAACATGGAGCAACTTTCCACGTAAACCGCCCGCACCGCGAACGAAAACAGCATCACCGCCACGATGAACCAGGGAGCTGATTTCCCGATGGCCTGCTCCGCGATGCCGGCGGCATAGAAAGCCGAGGACCCCAGGTCGTTCAGCACGATGGCGGCCGCCCGCCAGTAGGAGATGAACGTCAGCATCACCGAGGTCGCGACCACAATGCGAACCCGGCTGCTGGTTGAGCCTGCGGGTTGTAAAGGAGATCCCATTGCGGAGGCGGGCTAGCTGGCACGCGGACCGGAAACTGCCGGGCCGAGTGCTCCCATCGCGCTTAAGAACTGTAGCAGAAGAATTCTATCCTTGAGGAGAGGCCCCATGAGCGGCCCACATGTTAGCCCAATCGGCAGGCGGGTCGCAGATCGAAAAATCGAATGTGCCCAATCTGGGGAGCGGACCTCGGACTTCAGACCTCGGACCCCGGACCTCGGACTTCGGACCTCGGACCCCGGACTTCGGACCTCGGACTTTGGACCTTGGACTTCGGACTTCAGGCGCGCTGAACCTCAACCTTCAGGTAGTGGCTGAATTTGTGACCTTATTCCATCTGCGAGGGCGTCATGCTGAGCTTGCGAAGCATCCGGCATGGAGCTCATAAGAACCCGGCCCTTGTGCAGCTGCGCGCCAGATCCTTCGGGACTAAAGTCCCTCAGGATGACGCCACTTCGAGATTGCATTTCAAATTCAGCCACTCCTAATACGGACGTTGGCCCCGGGGTGCCGGTGTCCGGCGCTGAAGTCCAAGGTCCGAAGTCCGAGGTCCGAGGTCTGAAGTCCGGGGTCCGAGGTCCAAGGTCCGAGTCCGAAGTCCGGCGTTTGTTATGCTGGCAATGTGTTGCGTATCCATAAGAGCGCGTGGCTGCTGGCGCTGATTTCGGCCGGCCTGCAGATCGCGGTCTTCCCGCTGCCCAATCTGTATATGTTGGGCTGGGTGGCGGTCGCGCCGCTGCTGATCGCCTTGCTGCGGGCCCGAGAGCCGGACACCCTGCAGCTGCTGGCAGGAGTCAGGCTGCTGCCGGCGAAGCCGGCCCAGGCCTTTCTGCTCGGTTACGTTTGCGGCATTCTCTGGTACGCCGGCACCTGCTACTGGATCTATAACACCATGCGGCAGTACGGAGGCGTGGGCACGTTCGCCGCTCTCGGCCTGCTTGCTCTCTTCTGCCTCTATCTCGCCCTCTATCACGGCGCCTTTGGCCTGTTAATCAGCCTGCTGGCAAGTGAACCGGATGGCAACGCAACCAATCCCTTCAGCCGCCGGGCGCTGGTTCTCGCCCCCTTCGTATGGGTAGCGGTGGAACTGGCCCGCACCTGCATCACCGGATTTCCCTGGGACCTGCTGGGCATCAGCCAGGTGGACAACATACCGCTCTCTCACATTGCCACGGTGACGGGGGTCTACGGCCTGTCCTTCGAGATCATGGTGGTCAATACCGCCCTGGCCGCCGCATTCGTGATTCGCGCCGAGAGAGGCCGGCCCATCCCGCGAAAACCGCTCCTGCTGGCGACCGCCGCCGCCATCATCGTGCTCCAGGCAGGACGATTGATCAGCCCTCCAGTCTTGTCCACCGACCACACCGCCCGCCTGGTGCAGCAGAACATTCCGGTCCTGCAGGGAGCCGACTGGACCAAGGAATATTTCGAGAGCACGCTGCGGGATCTCAGCCGGATCAGCCTGACGACGCCCGTTTTGAACCCCGCCGGCGGAGCTCAAGCCAGTTCGGGTTCGAATCCGGGACCGAATCCGCCGGCGCGCCCCGATCTGATCGTCTGGCCGGAGTCGCCCGCGCCGTTCTACACCACCGATCCCGTGTTCCGAGAAACCGTCAGCAACATCGCTCGCGAGGCCCAAACCTGGATGCTGGTTGGGAGCCTGGGCATCCGCAACGCCGCCGAGTCGCCGGGCCGCGCCACCCGGCTCTACAACTCCGCAAGCCTGGTCAACCCCGGCGGGGAGTGGGTGGGACGCTACGACAAGATGCACCTGGTCCCGTTCGGCGAGTACGTGCCCTTCAAGCGCGTGTTCGGCTTTGCCGGCGGCCTGACCCAGGAGGTCGGCGATTTCTCGCCGGGAAGTTCGCGGGCGCCGCTCCAGGCCGGCAGCAGACTTGGCATCTTCATCTGCTATGAATCCATCTTCCCCGATGAGATCCGCCAGCTGGCCGCCAACGGCGCCGAGGTTTTCGTGAATATTTCAAACGATGGCTGGTATGGCGACAGCGGGGCCTACGCCCAGCACCTGAAACAGGCCCGGATGCGCGCCGTCGAAAACGACCGCTGGCTGCTGCGCGACACCAACACCGGCGTGACTGCGTCGATCGATCCGTTCGGCAGAGTCGTGTCCACCATCCCCCGCAAGGTCCGCGCCGCCCTCGATGCCCCCTACTCCCTCACCAACGTAACCACGTTCTACACCCGTCACGGCGACTGGTTCGCTTACCTGTGTGCGATAATTTCTGCAGCGGGACTGCTGCTCAATTTCCGGTTCCGCGCCAGGACAGAAGCTAAACCATGAATGAAGAGCTCGAACACGAATACGCAGGTCTGAAAGATCAGGTCCGTGATCTCCGGGAGTACCTTTGACGCCGGCAAGCTGCGTGAAGAGCTAGCCGAAATCGAGAAGCAGGCGGCTGACCCAGGTCTTTGGTCGAACCCACAAAAGTCTCAGCAGGTCATGCGCCAGAAGAAACGCCTGGAAAATGTGCTGGCCACCGAGGTTGACCTGGTGCGCCGCGGCGACGACATATCCGCCTACTTCGATCTGGGACGCGAAGGGGAAAATGTCGAAGCCGACCTGCGCCGCGAGATTGACAGCCTGCGAAGTCTGGTCGACCGGCTCGAAACCGAGAGCCTGCTGTCGGGCGAAAATGACGGCCGCAACGCCATCGTGACCATCCACCCCGGAGCGGGCGGAACCGAATCGCAGGACTGGGCCGATATGCTGCTGCGCATGTATCTGCGCTGGGCGGAACGGCGTGGATTCCAGACCGTTCTTTACGACTATCAGCCGGGCGAAGAAGCGGGGCTTAAATCCGCGACTTTCGCGGTGAACGGCGAGTACGCCTTCGGCTTGCTGACCAGCGAAATCGGCGTCCACCGCCTGGTGCGTATTTCACCCTTCGATCAGGCCAAGCGCCGGCATACTTCGTTTGCCAGCGTGTACGTTTCTCCCGAAATCGATGACAGCATCGAAATCGTGATCAAGCCGGAAGAGCTGCGCATCGACACCTACCGCTCCAGTGGCAAGGGCGGACAGCATGTCAACACCACCGACTCCGCCGTGCGCATCACCCATATTCCCACCGGCCTGGTCGCCAGCTGCCAGAACGAGCGTTCGCAGCACAAGAACCGGGAACGGGCCATGAGCATGCTGAAATCCAAGCTCTACGAATTCGAGCTGGAAAAGCAGCGCGAAGTCACCCGCAAGATTGAAGAC
>Ga0187823_10000246_pt1 | contig 13414 bp, 13 predicted proteins | sample NC_wetland_sal_i_12_FD_132968 | JGI IMG/M metagenome (GOLD analysis project Ga0187823, IMG submission 132968) | Wetland sediment microbial communities from Neuse River Estuary, North Carolina, USA - SourceSoil_3 | ecosystem: Environmental > Aquatic > Freshwater > Wetlands > Sediment | place...
CCGGCCGCGAGCAGCGTGAGCCGGATCGCGGCGAGCGCCTCGGGGGCGACGAGCGCACGCCCGTAGGCCGCGACTCCCTTCGCGAGCGCCTCGGCGAAGACCGAGATGAGCGGCAGCACGAGGAAGGCGCCCAGAAAAGCGAGCGCCGCCGCGGTCAGGGACCACCGGACCAGGCGGGACTCGCCGACGGCCGCCGCGCTCGTGCCCATGTCAGCCCGCGGCCCGACGCCGGCCCGCCCACTGGAGCAGGTTGATCGCCAGGAGCAGCGCGAAAGACGACACCAGCATCACCACGGCGATCGCCGCACCACCGGCATAATCGAACTGCTCCAGCTTGGTCATGATGAGGAGCGGCGCGACCTCGGTCCGGAACGGCATGTTGCCGGAGATGAACACTACGGACCCGTACTCGCCGATGGCCCGCGCGAACGAGAGGGCGAAGCCGGTGAGGAGCGCGGGCGCGAGCGCGGGCAGCAACACCCGTCGCACCGTCTGCCACCGGCTTGCGCCGAGGCTGGCCGCGGCCTCTTCGAGCTCCAGCTCGAGATCCTGGAGCACCGGCTGCACCGTGCGGACCACGAAGGGCAGCCCGATGAACGTGAGCGCGAGCACCACGCCGACCGGGGCGTACGCCACCTCGATGCCAAGCGGCGCGAGCCGGGAGCCCACCCAGCCGCCGGGCGCGTAAAGCGTGGTGAGCGCGATTCCGGCCACGGCGGTGGGCAGCGCGAACGGCAGGTCCACCAGTGCGTCCATGAGGCGCCGGCCCGGGAAGCGGTACCGGGTCAGCACCCAGGCCGCGAGCACGCCAAAGACCGAGTTGATCAGTGCGGCAGCGAGCGCGGCCCCGAAGCTCAGCCGGTAGGATGCCACGACTCTCGGGGCGGTCACCGTATGCCAGAACGCGTGCCAGCCGAGGTCGGAGCTCCGGACGAAGAGCGTGGCGACCGGGATCAGCACGATCAGGCCGAGATAGGTCAGCGTGAATCCCAGGGCGGGCCCGAAGCCCGGTAGCACGCTGCGGCGGGCGACTCTCATGCCGCGGTCTTAAGCCCGGCCCGGCTGGTAGATCTGATCGAAGACCCCGCCGTCGGCGAAGTGAACCGCCTGCGCCTTGCGCCAGCCGCCGAACATCTCGTCGATGGTGAAGAGCTCGAGCCCGGGGAACTGGGCGGCGTACCTGGCCGCCGCGGCCGGAGACCGCGGCCGGTAGAAGTTCCGGCCCGCGATGTCCTGCCCCTGCTCGGAGTAGAGGAAGTCGACATACGCCTGCGCCACGGCCCGCGTGCCGCGGTGGTCCACGACCTTGTCCACCACGGCGACGGGCGGCTCGGCCAGGATACTGCGCGACGGGTAGACGATCTCGAACTTCCCCCGGCCCAGCTGCTTCACGGCGAGCAGCGCTTCGCTCTCCCAGGCCACCAGCGCGTCGCCGATGCCGCGCTCGGCGAACGTCGTCATGGCGCCGCGCGCGCCGCTGTCCAGCACCGGCACGTTCCGGTACAGCCGGGCGACGAACTCGCGCGCCCGCGTCTCGTCGCCGTTCCACCGGCCCAGCGCGTAGCCCCACGCGGCCAGGTAGTTCCAGCGGGCGCCCCCGCTGGTCTTGGGGTTCGGCGTGATCACGGCGACGCCGGGGCGGACGAGATCGTCCCAGTCCCGGATCCGCTTGGGGTTCCCCTTGCGCACGAGCAGCACGACGGCGGACGTGTAGGGCGCGCTGTTGCCGGGAAGCCGGCCCTGCCACCCCCGGGCGACGAAACCCCGGTCCTCCAGCGCGTCGACGTCGTACGCCAGCGCGAGCGTCACCACGTCGGCCCTGAGGCCGTCGATCACCGAGCGCGCCTGCTTGCCCGAGCCGCCGTGCGACTGAAGGATGGTGACGTCCTGGCCGGTCCTGCCCTTCCAATAGGCCGCGAACGCCGCGTTCACGTCCTGGTACAGCGCGCGCGTCGGATCGTAGGAGACGTTGAGCAGCGTGACCGGCGCCAGCCCCGGTCGGTGCCCCCGCCCCGCCGTGCGTGCCGCGAGTCCGCCCGCCACCATCAGGGCGAGCGGGACGAGCCGCCTCACAGCACCCACTCCGGGTCCGGCGCGGCCGCGGGCCGCTCGGGCGGGACGAAGACGCGGAGGCGGCGCGGCTTCACGAACACCCGGTCGCCCCGGCGGAGCTTGAGCTCCTCGAAGCGCTCGCGCGTGAGCTCCGCTTCAATGGGGGCACCGTGGCCCGGGCTGGTAAGCTCCACCCGCACCGACGGCCCGAGCGCCCGCGCGTGGCTCACCACCGCCTCGAACGTGCTCCCGTTCGGCGCCACGGCGATCTCCACCTCGTGAGTGCGCACGAAGGCCAGCGCCGGCCCGTCCGCCGCCTCCGCCATCCCGGGCGCCTCGTGTTCAGTCGCGCCGAGCCGCATGCGGCCGTCGGCCAGCCGGCCGTGGAACAGGTTGACACTGCCGAGGAAGCCGTAGACGAAAGGCGTCGCGGGCTGGTCGTAGACTTCCTCCGGCGTGCCTATCTGTTCGACCCGGCCGTGATGCATCACGACTACCCGGTCCGCCACCTCGAGCGCCTCGTCCTGGTCGTGGGTCACGAACACGCTGGTGATGCGGATCTCGTCGTGCAGGCGGCGGAGCCACCGGCGGAGGTCCTTGCGGACCTGGGCGTCGAGCGCGCCGAACGGCTCGTCCAGCAGGAGCACCCGGGGCCGGACGGCCAGCGCGCGGGCGAGGCCCACCCGCTGCCGTTGCCCGCCCGAGAGCTGGGCGGGATACCGGTCCGCCAGAGGAGCGAGCTGCACCAGCTCCAGCAGCTCCGTCACTCGCGAGCGGATCTCCGCCGCCGGAGGACGGATGCGGCGGGGCCGCACCCGCAGGCCGAAGGCCACGTTCTCGAACACGGTCATGTGGCGGAACAGGGCGTAGTGCTGGAAGACGAAGCCCACCTGCCGGTCGCGGACGTGGCGCGGGGTGGCGTCCTCGCCGCCGAAGAGGATCCGCCCGCCGTCCGGCGCCTCGAGGCCGGCGATGACCCGGAGCAGCGTCGTTTTCCCCGAGCCGGAGGGGCCGAGCAGCGCGACCAGCTCGCCGCCGGGCACGTCGAGCGTCACGTCGTCGAGCGCGGTGAAGCGGCCGAAGCGCTTGGTGACGGACTCGATCCGGATGGCGGGAGCGTCCTGCCGCTCAGGCGACATGGCGGGTCTCCCAGGCGGCGGCCGCGGTCTCGGCCAGCACGGCCCGCAGCCGCACGACTTCGCCCACGACGATCACGGCCGGCGGCTGCACCCGGGCCCGGGCGGCGCGCTCGACGATGTCCGCCAGCGTGCCGGTGACCACCCGCTCGTCCGGCAGCGTGCCGTTCTCCACCAGCGCGATCGGCGTCTCGGGGGCGCGGCCGTGGACGCGCAACCGCTCCACCACCTCGCCCAGCCGCTCGACTCCCATCAGCACCACCAGCGTGTCCATGCCGGCGAGCGCGTCCCAGTCGAGCGGGTCGGTGCCGTCCTCGGCCCGGTGCGCGGTCGCCACGGCGAAGCTGCCGCCGTAGCCGCGCGTGGTCAGGGGGATGCCGGCCCGCGCGGTGACGCCCACGACGCTCGAGACACCCGGCACCACCTCCCACGGCACGCCCGCTTCGGCGCACGCGAGCGCCTCTTCGGCGCCGCGGCCGAACACGAACGGATCACCGCCCTTGAGCCGGACGACGGCCTTCCCGAGCCGCGCCTCGTGGACGAGCAGCGCGTTGATCCCCTCCTGCGGCATGCAGTGCCCGCCCGGCGCCTTGCCCGCGTAGACCAGCTCGGCATCGGCCGGCGCTTCCTCGAGGAGTGCCGGGCTCACGAGCCGGTCGTACACCACGACATCCGCCCGCCGCAGCACCTCGAGCCCGCGGGCCGTGATCAGCTTCGGATCGCCCGGCCCCGCGCCGACCAGGTACACCCGGCCTACCGCCGTTACCCGTGAATCCGGGGCTGGCCGGGGACCTGCAACTGCACACCACAGAGGCACGGAGGCACCGAGTTCGTTGTTGTTGTTGTTACTATCGCTCTTCCTCTGTGCCTCAGTGCCTCTGTGGTGTGCAGTTTCCGATCCAGCCCGATCCGTGATCTCTTCCGACGCAGCGACCCCCATGATCTCGGCAATGCGCTGCCGCGCCCGTGGCTCGTCGCCGGCGCGGAGCAGCGCCAGCACGTCCGAATCCACCAGCCGGTACCACAGGCGCCTGCGCACCTGGAAGTCGGGATACTTCTCCGCCAGCGGCTTCCGGAGCGCGCCGGCCAGCGTGAGGAACCGGGCATACTCGTCGCCCAGCTCGCGCTCGATCCGCTCCCGGATTCGCACCGCCAGCGCCGGTGCGTTGCCGGAGGTGGACACGGCGACCACCAGCTCGCCCCGCCTCAGGATGGACGGCAGGATGAACCCGCAGTAGGGGGGGTCGTCCACCACGTTGACGAGGACGCCGCGCGACTCCGCCTCGGCGTGCACCACGTGATTCACGTCGGGATCGTCCGTGGCCGCGATGACGATCCACGCCCCGTCGAGATCTCCGGAGGCGTACCCGCGCGCCACGTGCGCCAGCCCACCCTCCCGAGCCTGGAGCGCGAGCCCCGGCGTGAGCGCCGGCGCCACGACCGTCACCGCCGCCCCGGCGTCCACCAGCGGCCCGACCTTGGCCTCGGCCACCGCGCCGCCGCCCACGACCACCGCCCGGCGGCCGCGCAGGTCGAGCAGGACCGGGTAGTATCCGCTCACGCGGCCGCCCCCGCCCCCGCCCCGTCCGCGGCGTCGGCATCCGCGTCCACCCGCACGAACCCCTTCGCCATGAGCCAGCCGAGGATGCGCCGCGCGTTCTCCTCCGGGAGCCGGTCGGTGGTGGACAGCGTCACCTCCGGCGCCACCGGCGGCTCGTAGGGATCGCTGATGCCGGTGAAGTTCTGGATCTCTCCCCGCCGGGCCTGGGCGTAGATCCCCTTCACGTCGCGCCGCTCGCACTCTTCGAGCGGGGTGTCCACGAACACCTCGATGAACCGGTCCCCACCCACCAACCCCCGGGCCTCCTCGCGTGTGCTGCGATAAGGGCTTACCGCCGCGACGATCACGAGCCCGCCGTGCTTCACGATCTCGGACGCCACGAACGCGATCCGGCGGATGTTGAGGTCGCGGTCCTCCCGGCTGAAGCCGAGCCCCTTGGAGAGCAGGGTGCGGACGACGTCGCCGTCGAGCACCGTCACCGGCCGCCCGCGCTCCAGTAGCAGCGCGGTGAGCACATCGGCGGTGGTGGACTTCCCGGCGCCGCTCAAGCCCGTAAACCACACGCACGCCCCCTGCTGGACCCTGGGCGGGTAGGCCTCGCCCAGGATGCGGGCGACTTCGGGCCGGGTGAACCAGCCGGGCAGCTCGCGGCCGGCGTTGAGGTAGTCGTCCCGCACCTGCGTGCCGGAGATCGTGGCAGTGCGGACGCCCGGCGCCACCTTCGAGATCTCCTCGTAGCGGCCCTCGTCGGGCAGGTAGGTCAGCTCGTGGAACGGGATCACCCCCACCTCGAGCTCCTCGGCGTGCCGCTCGACGAGCTGCTGGGCGTCGTAAGGCCCGTAGAACGGCTTCCCGGCCGAGTCGTTCCCCGGGCCGGCGTGGTCCCGCCCCACGATGAAGTGGCTGGCCCCGTAGTTCCGCCGGATGAGCGCGTGCCAGAGCGCCTCGCGCGGGCCCGCCATCCGCATGGCGAGCGGCAGCAGCGACAGCAGGATCCGGTCCGGCTCGTAATGGTGCCGCGCCAGCGCCTGGTAGGTGCGGACCCGGGTGTAGTGGTCCACGTCGCCGGGCTTGGTCATGCCGACGCTCGGGTGCAGCAGCAGCACGCCGTCGAGCCGGCCGATGGCGCGCTTCGTCAGCTCTTCGTGCACCCGGTGGAGCGGGTTCCGCGTCTGGAACGCTACCACCTCGGAGCGGCCGAACCCGGCCAGCTGCTCGCGGGCTTCCGCCGGGGTGAGCCGGAGGCCCTGGAAGTCGTGATGCGGCGGGAGCCGGAGCACGGTGAGGCGACCGCTCAGGTTGACCGGTCCCCAGCGCCGGCTCTCCGACACCAGCGGGTGCCTCGCGTCGGTCGTGCCCAGCGCCGCCCGGGCGAAGGCCTCCCGGTCCCACGGGTAGACTTCCTCGATCACCAGCGTGGCCAGCAGGTTGTTCTTGCGGTCGCGCAGCGCCACCTCGCGGTCGAGCGCCACCGCCGGCCCCGGCTCGACCGGCAGCGTCACCGGGATGGGGAACAGGGCCCCGCTCGCGAGCCGGAGCTCGTCGAGAATCCGGTCGTAGTCCTCCCGGCCCACGAACCGGTCGAGCGGAGAGAACGCCCCGACCGCCAGCAGTTCGAGGTCGCACACCGCGCGGTCGGAGAGCTGGATGGAGGGAAGCGTGCTCGCGCGCGCCCTGAGCTCGGGCAGCGCGTCCTCCGGGGCCCGCAGGTCCACCAGCGTGCCGCCGTACGGCGGAATGAGAAGCTCGGATCGGATTCCGGTCACCGCGTCATCTCCTGGTTGGCATGATCGTGCATGGGTTTCGTCAATCGCCGACGCCGAGCTCCCGCACGGACACGCCGTCGGGCCCGATCTCGAGCGTGAGCGTCGCGCCGGGGGTGCTCAGGGCCAGCAGGTACGTGCCCGGCGCCTTGGTGCTGAAGGCGAGGCGCTCCAGCGTCCGGCCTCCGAGCGCCCCGAGCGCGGCGTTCACCTCCGCCAGCGCCGCGCCGACGGCCCGTCCGGCCGGCGTCGCCTGGTAGAGCCGAACCGCCGCCGCTTCGGCGTGGGGGCCGTGCAGCCGGCGGACCCGCCCGGTCCGGAGCGTGAGCTCGAGCAGCCGCTCGAGCGGCGGCTCGAGGCGCTCGGCCACGGCTCCCTCGGCCAGCGCGCGGGCCAGCTCGTCGTAGCCGGCGCGGGCGGCCGGGTCGGCGACCGCGTCGCGCAGCGCCGCCGCCTCGAGGGCCAGCGCCTCCCGCACCGACTCCTCCTCAACGCGGACGGTCAACCAGCACCTCCAGCTCGTGTTCGAAGCCACCGGTCTCGATGGTGCAGTGCATCCCGCACTCCTTGGGCGCGTTGGTCTCCCACCACCAGCGCCCGGCCCGAGGGTCCTCGCCGGGCGCCGTCCGCCGCGTGCACGGCGCACAGCCGATGCTGGTGTAGCCCTGGTCGTAGAGCGTGTGGCGCGGCACGTCGTGCGCGCGGAGGTAGTCCCACACCTCCTCGTGGGTCCAGTCGGCCAGCGGGCTCAGCTTGGCGATGCCGCCATGGTCGTGGTCCAGCTCGATCTTCCGGATGTCGGCCCGGCTGGCCCACGTCTCCCGCCGGAGGCCGGTGATCCAGGCGTCGAGGCCGTTCAGCACCCGCTGGAGGGGCCGCACCTTGCGCACCTGGCAGCACAGGAGCCGCAGCGGCACGCCCCGGTAGAACAGGTTGACGCCGTGCGCCCGGGTCATCGCCTCGGTCTCGTCCGCTTCCGGCGTGTACGCCTCGATCGCGATCCCGTACCTGGCGCGCACGGCGTCGATGAGGTCGTAGGTCTCCTGGTGCAGGCGGCCGGTGTCGATGGTGAACACGCGTACCTTCGGCTCGATCCGCCACGCCATGTCGAGCAGCACCATCCCTTCCGCCTGGAAGCTGGTGCAGACGGCGATCCGATCTCCGAAGCGATCGAGAGCCCAGCCGAGCAGGGCCTCCGGCGGCTGGTCGTCGAACTCGACCGCCAGCTCGCCCGCTTCCGCGTCGTCCAGCAGGTCATCCGACATCGGCGACCTCCGCCCGGCTCGAGTCCCGGCGTCGGAGCCGCGCCCGGGCGTCCTCCGGCGACACATCCGCCGCCACCGCGACCAGCCGCTCGTCCGGCTGGCGGTCGGCGAACGCCTTGAACGGCTCGCCGGCGCTCCGCTCCGCCAGCCACAGGGCCACGAGCCGCTCGATGTGCACCGCGATCTCCTCCGCCGGCACCCGGCGCACGAGTGGCGCGCCGATCGCGGCGTGCGGCCCTTGCCCGCCGCGGAGGTACAGGTCGTACGCCTCGCGCTTCTCGCCCTCGCCAGTGCGCTCCCGGAGCGTGGTGCCCTGCAGCCCGATGTCGCCGATCCAGTGCTGGGCGCACGCATGGGGGCAGCCGTCGAGGTTGATGCGGAGGCCCTCGACCGCGCGACCGAACCTGGCTTCGAGATGATCCATGATCCCGACGAGCCGCGGCTTGGTGAGCGCCACGGCGAAGTTGCAGAGCGGCGACCCGGTGCAGGCGATGCTCGCGGCGCGGAGCCGGTTGAGGCCGAGCGGGAACCCGACGGCCTCGATCTCGCGCACCGTGCGATCCACCTCCGCCGCGGGCACGTGGGTGATGATGAAGTTCTGCTCCCGCGTAAGCCGGATCTCGCCGCCCAGCCGCTCGGCGAGATCGGCGATGCGCAGGAGCTGCCCGCCGCTTGCGAGGCCCGCGGTGACGGGAACGGCGATGTAGCGGAGCCCCGACTGTCGTTGCGGGTGCACCCCGGGCTCGTGCCCGCCGGGAAGCGGCTCCACCGCTGGCCCGTCCTCCAGGCGCCGCCCCAGTCGCGCCTCGACCAGCCGACGCAGCTCCTCCGGCCCGACGTCGTCCATCATGAACTTGATCCGCGCCTTCACCCGCGAGAGCCGGTACTTGAGCGTGTCCTTCCAGACGTCGAGCACGGCGCGGAGCACGGCGACCGCATCCGCCGGCTCCACGAAGACGCCGAGACCGCGGGAGATGCGCGGCACCGAGGCGAGTCCGCCGCCCACGCGGAGCGCGAAGCCGGTGCGGCCGTGGTGCCGCACGCCGACGAGCGCGATGCAGTTGATCTCCGGCAGCGTGCACTGATGGGGGCAGGCGGTGATCGTGATCTTGAGCTTCCGCGGCAGGTCGGCGTACTCCGGGTTGCCGTCGAAGAAGCGCGCCGCTTCCCGGAGCACCGGGGTCACATCGAACAGCTCCGCCGCGTCGAGACCGGCCACGGGGCAGCCGGTGATGTTGCGCACGGTGTCGCCGCAGGCGCCTGCCTGGTTGAACCCGGCGGCCGTGAGCCGCGCGAAGGCATCGGGCAGCCGGGCCAGCTCGAGCCAGTGGAGCTGGACGTTCTGGCGGGTCGTGATCTCGCCGTAGTCCCGGCCCAGCTCGGTGGACAGACGGGCGATGGCGCGAAGCCGGGCGGGCGTGAGCAGGCCGCCGGGCGTCTTCACCCGGAGCATGAAGAAGCCGGTCTTGGGCTTGTCGTGGTACAGCCCGTACCACTTGAGCCGGACGATGTCCTCCTCGGCCACGGCCTCGTAGCCCCGCGCCGCGAACGCCGGAAGCTCCTCGATGATGTCGAGCGGCGACTTCTCGAACTTGAGTCGCTCGGTCGAGTTCCGCTTGAGCACGTGCTCGCGGGTGATCGCGTCCGTCACTGGCTGGTCTGCTCCACCAAAAGAGAACGAGGCCCGGGAGCAGTCTCCCGGGCCTCGTTCACTCTCGGTCCCGACGACGCTCCGCTCGATTGCAGTCGGAGCCGTCGGGGTCTTGTTACCGCTACGCTAGCCCATGCCCAGGCGTCGCGCGCGGCCCCGTGGGGCTCCGCGGGCGACAACAACACGCCAGGACGAGACGAGCGGTGGCTTTCAGCATCGTGCATCTATATACGACAAAGACGCTCGCCATGTCAACTGCCGGCCGGGACCGCGAATCACCGGCGGCCGTGCAGGAATGCCGGTTCCGCGACGATGGAGCCGGGGGGGACGCCATGCGCCGCCGCCGGATCTAAACCCCGGCGGCGGCGCGGCTTCCGGCCCGCGCGGGGCCGGGGCTGGCGCCGCTCGTCCGAGGGCACCGGACTTGCCGTCCGCCGGACCATGACCATCTCCCGGAGTTGGCTCTGGCGCGTGCCGCTCCTGCTCTGGCTGGGCTGGACCGGCTGGCGTTACCTCGCCGATCCGGACTACTGGAGCATCTTCTCCGGGATCGTTTTCGGCTCCCACGAGTTCGGCCACCTCTTCTTCGCGCCGTTCGGCGAGTTCATGACCGTGGCGGGCGGAAGCCTCATGCAGCTCCTGGTCCCGCTCGGGGCCGCCGGCCTGCTCGTGGCCCGGCGGGACTGGTTCGGCACCGCGGTGGCCGGCTGCTGGCTCTCGTTCAGCCTCAGCAATCTGGCCGTGTACATTGGCGACGCGGTGGCCCAGGAGCTGCCGCTCGTGAGCATGAGCCCCGACGGCGGCGGGCACGACTGGTACTACCTGCTCGACCATTTCAACCTGCTCTCGTACGACCTTCGCTTTGCCCTGCTGACCCGCCGGCTGTCGTTCGTGGTGCTGGCCGCCTCGTTCGTCTGGGGCCTCTGGATCTGCCTGCGCCCCGCATCCGGCCCAGCCCCCGAGCCCGTCGCCGGGACCCCCGCCCGCGTGTAGCTTTCGCTCCTCTCGCGCGAGGGAGCGCTCCGTGAATCCGGGATTCGTTCCGGTCGGCGTCGCGGTCACGGCCGTGGCGCTGGCCGCCTGCGGCGGCAACCCCAAACCCGCCCGCGTCGTGCCACCCGCCGCCCACGCGCAGTTCACCAACTTCCTGGGGCGGCCGGTGGGAACCGTCACCGTGCTCGAGACGAAAGCCGGCGGGCTGCTCGTGCTCAAGCTGCGGCCGATCCCCCCCGGCGTGCACGGTCTGCACATCCACACGATCGGCGTGTGCGAGCCGCCGGTCTTCGCCTCCGCCGGCCCGCACTACAACCCGGGGAACCGCCAGCACGGCTTCAGGAATCCAGCCGGACCGCACGCCGGCGACCTGCCCAACGTCACCGCGGCGGCCGACAGCTCGGTGGACACGACTATCGCGATCGCGGGCGACCTCGTTCGCGCGATCGGGACCGGCGCCGCGGCGAGATCGCTGGTGCTGCACGCCAAGCCCGACGACCTGCGCACCGACCCTTCCGGCAACTCGGGCGACCGCATCGCCTGCGCCGTGCTGCAGCGATGACGCGGCCGGGGGCCGTCCTGGCCGCGCTGGTGGCCCTCTCGGGCTGCGGCGGAACGACGGACCCGGCAGACCTGCCCTCGCCCGGCACCGTGATCCATCTGCTCGAGCAGGGCAACAAGAGCAACGTCGCGGTCACAACCGACGGCGCCACGGACCCTCGGCTCCGGCCCCACGTGTATCCCCTCTCGCCGGTCCAGACCGCGCACGCCGTCGTGGACGCCATCGACTCGCTCCCCCGCTGGGAGGTCGTGGCGGGCAAGGACGGCGTGATCTGGGCGACCCGGCGCACGCGGCTGTTCCGCTTCGTGGACGACATCTACCTGCTGCTCCTCCCGGCGCACGACTCCACCGTGGTCTTCGCCCGGAGCGCGTCCCGCGTCGGGCGGGGGGATCTCGGGCAGAACCGGCGGAGCCTGGGGGAACTATGGGCGGCGATGGAGCGGAGGGTGAACGGCCCGCGCTGAACGCTCTTCCGCCGTCGACCGTCACCGCGACTCCGCCATGCCGAACTACGTCTGCACGACCTGCGGCGTCCAGTACGCCGAGTCCCACGCCCCGCCGCCCTCCTGTCCCGTGTGCGAGGACGAGCGCCAGTACGTCGGCTGGGGCGGCCAGCAATGGACCACGCTCGCCGAGCTCCGCTCCACCCGCGCCAATGTCGTGCGCGCCGAGTCCGGCCTGATTGGCATCCTGACCGAGCCGGCCTTCGCCATCGGCCAGCGGGCGCTCCTGGTGCCGGACCCCGGCTACCCGCTCCTCTGGGACTGCCTCACGCTCATCGACGACGCGACGGTCGCCGCGATTCGGGCCGCCGGCGGCGTCCGAGCTGTCGCCGTGTCGCACCCCCACTACTACTCCGCGGTGGTCGAGTGGGCCCGCGCGTTCGACGTGCCGGTCTACCTGCACGCGGCCGACCGCGCCTGGGTCATGCGCCCCGACCCGGCCATTGTCTTCTGGGAGGGCGACAGTCTCGCGCTTTCGGAGGGCGTCACGCTCATCCGTTGCGGCGGGCATTTCCCGGGCGGGACGGTGCTGCACTGGGCGGGCGGGGCGGAGGGGATGGGGGCTCTGCTCTCGGGCGACGTGCTCCAGGTGGGCGCGGACCGGAAGTCGGTGAGCTTCATGTACAGCTACCCGAACTACATCCCGCTCGGCGCGGCCGCCGTCCGGCGCATCGGCGCCGCCCTCGCGCCATATCCGTTCGAGCGGATCTACGGCGCGTTCCGGGACCGGAACGTGCTCGCGCGCGGGAACGAGGTGGTCGGGCAGTCGGTCGAGCGCTACCTTCGCGCCATCGGGGGGCAGCGGGACGGATGACGCTGTATTATTTGTCTCCGACCTCGGCGAACCCAGGGGAACTCATGCGCCTCGAAACCTCCCGGCTCATACTGCTGCCGCTCACGCCCGAGGCGATCGACGCCCTCCTCGCCGGCGACGCCGCGCGGCTGGCGTCGCTCACCGACGCCCGCTTCCCCACTCCGCTGCGGCCGCCCCCGCTCACCGAGGACGTGCTGCCCCTGGTGCGCGACCGCCTGCGCGCCGACCCGGCCCAGGAAGGCTGGTGGACCTGGCTCGTGATCCGGAAGGACACGAAGGAGGCCGTCGGGTCGGTGGGGTTCGGCGGCGGTCCGGACGAGGACGGAGCGGTAATGATCGGCTACGCCACCTACCCCAACGTCGAGGGCCGCGGGTTTGCGACCGAGGCCGCCGGCGCGCTGTCCCGCTGGGCCCTTGCGCAGCCCGGCGTCGCTCGCGTCTGCGCCAGCCTCCCGCCGGAGAACGAGCCTGCCATCCGGGTCGCCGAGAAGCTGGGGATGAAGCTCGTGGGAACGGTGTGGGAGGAGGACCTGGACGAAGTGCTGCTCTATGCCTTGCAGGTGAGAGGTAAGAGGTAAGAGGGCCGTCCCCTCTCACCTCTTACCTCTCACCTCTTACCTCTCACCTCTTACCTCTCACCTCCTACTTCTCACTCCCCAGCATCCTCGCGATCGGCTTCACCAGCAGCGCCATCCCCACCGCCGCAGCCAGCGCGTACAGCGAGACCGCGCCGAACAAGCTCGGCAACGAGAACGCCTCGTACAGGCCCGCCACCCGCCCGCCCAGGTAGTTCCCCACCGCCGACGCCAGGAACCAGACGCCCATCATGAGCCCCGCCACGCGGGCCGGCGCGAGCTTGGTCATGGCGCTCAGGCCGACCGGGCTGAGACACAGCTCGCCGATGGTCTCCAGGAAGTAGGTCGCGATGAGCCAGAGCGGGCTCACCTTGATCCCCGTGGCCCCAAGCCTGGCCGCGACGACGAGGATGCCGAATCCCGCGGCGACGAACACCAGCCCGATCGTGAACTTCGCCGGGCTCGACGGGTCGCGCTTCCCGAGCCGCACCCAGAGCCACGCGAACAGCGGGGCGAGCAGCACGATGAAGATCGGCTCG